>Ga0207428_10000015_pt1 | contig 332663 bp, 281 predicted proteins | sample RhiMethybrSRZTD1_FD_187600 | JGI IMG/M metagenome (GOLD analysis project Ga0207428, IMG submission 187600) | Populus rhizosphere microbial communities from Tennessee, USA - Rhizosphere MetaG P. TD hybrid SRZTD1 (SPAdes) (version 3) | ecosystem: Host-associated > Plants > Roots > Rhizosphere >...
TCAAGCAGCGAAGCAGCACCGCTTTGACGCCAACACTCAAGGTAGGAACCGGATGCGGTAGTCCCGCACGTCCGGGTCTGTGCGGGGGGCACCCGGCAACGGGTGTCCCTACCGCGATCAAAATACGCAAACGGTGGCACAGGCCATGTTTTTCGTCGTTTGAGAGCCTTACGCTCACACCCGCCCAGCCACCTCGCTAAGGATGACGGGGGAGGGGAGCCAGCGTGATCCACCTCACATCCGATTCTCGGCCTCGTCCGTAGAATCCCGCGGGCTCCTAAAGAGAGAGGACTATCTTCATGCAGCGTTTGTCCCTGATCAACTACGACGTGCTTCGCGAGCTGTGCGACTCCTGCCGCAAAGAGCGGTTCCATTTCGTGCCGCTCGGAACGGAGCCGGCCACCGGTCCGTGCCGGCGCTGCGGCGAGGAATCGAAGCTCGCCGAAATGAGCGACACCGCCGTCTTCCGCCTCATCACCCACCCCAACGGCGACGTCGTCGTCGTGCCGATGATCGCCAAGAGCGCTTAAGCCCTCGCGATTTGGAGTGCGGCTACCGCACTCCAAATCGTGGCCAAATACACCGTGAACTAGCGCAGCCCTTTACTCGAACTCCGCAAAGTTCACGCTCACCAGCCGCGAGCATCCCGCCTCTTCCATCGTCACGCCGTACAGCACGTCCGCTGCTTCCATGGTGCGGCGGGAATGCGTGATGACGATGAACTGAGTGTCGCGTGAGAAGTCGCGGACCAGGCGCACGAAGCGCTCGGTGTTGACTTCGTCGAGTGGGGCGTCGACTTCGTCGAGGATGCAGAAAGGCGACGGTTTGTACTTGAAGATGGCGAAGAGCAAGGCGATCGCCGTCAGCGCGCGCTCGCCGCCCGAGAGGAGGGCGATGGACTGATTCTTCTTGCCGGGCGGCTGGGCCACGAGCTCGATGCCGCTCTCCAGCACGTCTTCCTCGTCGAGCAGCTGCATGCGCGCCGTGCCGCCGCCGAAGAGCGAGATGAAGATCTGCGTGAACGATTCGTTGACGGCGTTGAAGGCCTCGCGGAACAGCTCGCGCGAGGTGAGGTTGATCTTGCGGATGGTCTGCCGCAGCGACTCGATCGACTGCACCAGATCGTCGCGCTGCGTGCGCAGGAACGACTCGCGCGTCTCCAGTTCCTGATGCTCTTCGATGGCCAGCACGTTCACCGGTCCGATCTTCTCGATCTGGTCGGCCAGCTTGGCCACGTCCGCTTCCAGCGTCGTCCGCGCCTCGTCGTCCGGCGGCGGCTCGACGTCGGCCAGCGCGTCGATGCCCGCGTGCAGGTCGAGTGAGATCTGCTCGCGCAGCAGGTCGAAGCCCGAGCGCGCCCGATCGACACGGCGCTCCGCCTCGAACAGCGCGTTGCGCGCCGCGTTCGCGGTCTCGCGCGACGCCAGTGCCCGCGTTTCGAGCTCCTGCACGCGCGCTTCGAGATCGGCCACCTCGGCTTCCAGGGCCACGCGCATTTCCGACACTTCGTGCAGCTTGGCCAGCGACTGGTCGAGCTGCGTGCGCGCGTTCTCGACGGCCACGTCCGTGTCCGCCTGGCGGCGGAGCAGCGTCTCGATCTCCTGCTGGAGCTGCGTGGAGCGCGCTCCGAGGGAGATCACGATGCGCGAGAGATTCTCGTGCTCGCGCTGGATGCCGTTGACGTTGCCGGTCGCGGCCTCGACGTCGACGCGCGCCTTGGAGGCCACTTCCGTGACCTGCTCGAACGCCACGCGCGCCTCGGCGAGCTGTTCCTCGTGCACGCGGATCTGCTCGTGCAGCTCCTGCTCGTGCGCCTGCAGGCCGTCCTGTTCGGCGATGGCCGCGGATTTCCGCGACAGGAGCTGGTCCTTCTCTTCGACGTACAGCGTCTGCTCTTCCGACGCCACGGCCAGGTCCTTCTCGTAACGCTGCAGCTCCGCGCCGGCGCGCTCGCGCTGGTTCTTCTTCTCGCGCAGTTCCTGTTCGGCCGTGCGCGCGCGCTCCTCGGCGATGATGCGCGCGTCATCCGCGGCGCGCAGCTCGTCTTCGAGCGACTGCAGCTCCGTGGCGATGCCGCTGGCACGCGTCTCTTCGCTGCCGAGGAGCGCCACCAGGTCGGCGATCTCGCGCTTGATCGAGAACACGCCCGGCGTCGCTCCGGCGGTCTTGCCGCCGATGACGAGCGGCCCGCGCACGATGTCGCCTTCCAGCGTCACGAACGTCGCGCTCGGCCGGTCCTTGGCTTTCTCCATCGCTTCGCCGAGCGAGCCGACGATGTAGGCCTCGGGGATGGCATGGCGCACCGCATCGGCGGCCGGACCTTCGCCCAGCACCGAATGCGCGGCGTCGCCGCGGCGCGAGCCTTCGCCGCGCGCCACGTAGTCCGTCGTCAGGAACGCGCCGCGGCCGGCGCCGCGCTCGCGCAGACGGCGGATGGCCTCGACGGCCGTGTCGCTCGATTCGACGATGATCGCCTTCGACACCTCGCGCAGCAGATTGTCGAGCGCGGCCTCGAAGCCGTCGGCGGCGCGCACTGCTTCCGCGGCCGGCACACCGTTCGGGATCAATTCCATGATGGCGCGGCGGACGTCTTCGTCCTGCGCTTCGAGCGATGCCAAGAGAGAGCGCAGCGAATCGACCTTGTACGTCGTCTGCGAGATCGTGTCGCGCGCCGAGGCCAGAGACTCCCGTCCGGCCTCGCGGCGTGCGTTCAATTCATCCCGTTGGATGAGCGCATCGCGCGCGGCCTGCTGCGTGACGACCAGGTTCTGCTCGGCGTCGCGTACGGACTGCTCCCATTCGTACATCTGCGCCAGCGCGCCGTCGCGGCTGACCGCGGCCTTGCGCGCGCTCTCCGTCAGCTTGGACAGGTAGAACTCGCATTTCTCGACCGCGATCTCGATCTGGTGCACCTGGTTGCGGGCCTCGGAGATCCGGGCGATGGTGCGCATGAGCGATTCGCGCGAGTCGGCCAGCGCCTTCTCGAAGCGGCGCACGCCGTCGCCTTTTTCCTGGCGGTCGCGCTCGACCTGATCGGCGATCTCGCGGAAGCGGTTGCGCTCTGTGCGCGCCGCTTCGAACTGCTGCGTCTTCTCGTCGAGCGCGGCCTGCTGCTCCGCCCCTTCGCCTTCCAGCGTGGCGATCTGTCCGCGCGCGCCGTCGATGCGCTGCACCAGATCGCCGAGGTTCGTTTCGGACTGCTGCAGGAATGAGCGCAGACGCTCCACTTCTCCCGACAAACCCGCGATCTCCTCGCGCACCTTGCTGGCCCGATGCGAGCGGTCGCTGTGCACGGTGCGCGTTTCCGCGAGCTCCGCCTCATCGGCGCCGAGCTGCGCGGCGATCTCGCTCTCGCGGGTCTGTTCGCCCGCCAGGCCGGCGTTCGCTGCTTCTTCCTCCACCTGCGCGGCCAGGATGCGGCCCTTGTACAGCGCGCGTTTGGCCAGCGACAGCTGGTCGGCGAGGTCTTTGTGCCGCCGGGCCTTCGAGGCCTGGCGCTTGAGTGAGTTCAGGTTGCGCGTGACCTCGGAGAGTGTGTCGTCGATGCGCAGGAGGTTCTGCTGTGTCTCTTCGAGCTTCAGCTCCGCGGCGCGGCGCTTCGTCTTGTACTTCGTGATGCCGGCGGCTTCTTCGATCAGCTTGCGGCGGTCCTGCGGCTTGTTGGAGAGGATCAGGTCGATCTTCCCCTGCTCCATCACCGAGTAATTGCGGATGCCCAGGCCCGTGTCCATGAGGATGTCGGAGATGTCCTTCATCCGCACGCGCTTGCCGTTCAGGCGGAACTCCGACTGGCCGTCGCGGAACACGCGGCGGTTGATGACGATCTTGCCGTCATCGGCCATCGGGTGATCGCTGTCGCCGTTGAGCGTGCCCAGCGTCAGCGTGACCTCGCCCATCGACAGCGCCCGGCGGCGGGCCGAGCCCTGGAAGATCACGTCCTCCATCGTCTCGCCGCGGATGTGCGTGGCCCGGTTCTCCCCGAGCACCCAGATGAGCGCGTCACAGATGTTCGACTTGCCGCAGCCGTTCGGGCCGACGACAGCCGTCATCGCCGCGGGAAAGGTGAGCTTGGCGGGGTCGTAAAACGACTTGAAGCCGTGAATGTCGAGTTGTTGGAGACGGAACATTTCTTCCTGAAGGTACGTCGAGTCGGCGCGGATCGTAGCAGGGAAACCGCGGAGCCGATACCAGCGAATTTGGACGGTGTAAACCGTTGCAACAGAAGGGAAATTCGCGATTGACAGGAGGGGTGTGCAAGGGTTCCTGTGCAGATGGGGGCGCGCGGAGAGAGAATCGTTCGGCGCACACGCATCCCAACGGGCACGCGGCGGCGGCGAGGACGCCGCCGGGCCAGCCGGCGAGACGCCAGCGTTCCGCCAGCATGCTTTTCGCGATTCAGTTTGTTCGCGTGACGAACACGCACCGAAGGCGAAGCGGAACGCCGGCGTCCCGCCGGCTGGCCCGGTGGCGTCCCGCCGCCGCGCGCTCGCGCGGACCGTGCCGACAGCACACCGCACGTCAACCTACAATCCACGCCGCATGCTCGACGACTTCCTCCGCCACGAGATCGATCTCGGCTCGTTCGCCAGCGCCTCGTACGCGATCGGAACGTCCGCGGGACTGGAACGCGAGGGTGCTCTCGGCCGCGCCGTTTCGGTCCCGCTGCGGATCGCCGCCACCACCGGCACCATCTACGACTGCGCCTCGATCACCAAGCCGCTGGTCACCGGCATGCTCGTCCTGCAGGCCGTCGCCGAGGGGACCATCGCGCTCGACGACGAATACCGCGGCTTCACCTATCGCCAGCTGCTCACGCACACCTCGGGGCTCCGCGCCTGGCTGCCGCTGTACGCGTTCGACGATTACCTGGAGGCCATCGAAACGCACGGACGCGAAGCGCCGCGCGGCGAGCGCGTCATCTACTCCGATCTCAACTTCGTCCTGCTCTACCACGCCCTGGGTGAGATCTTCGGCGACTACGTCCGCGCCGCCCGCGAACGGATCTTCGAGCCGCTGGCGCTGCCGGACGCCCAATTCCATCCGCCGCCGCAGCTCAAACCGCGGATCGCCGCGACAGAGTGGGGCCAGCGCTTCGAGCCCGTGCTGCGCGAACGGCTCGGCGTGAAGGTCCCGATGCCGCCGAATCTTCGCCAGTCCCTCATGTGGGGCGAGACCAACGACGGCAATTCCTACCACGCCGGCGGCACCTGCGGCAACGCCGGCCTCTTCGCCACCGCGCGCGACGTCTTCCGCATTGCCCAAGCCTTCATCCGCGGCGACCTCGTCCCCCGCCAGCTCGTCGATGAAGCCACGCGCGCGCACGCCGAGGACCGTGGCCTCGGATGGCAACTCGGAGGTCCGGGCCTCTCGCCCCGGTCATTCGGCCACATGGGATTCACCGGCACCTCCGTCTGGATCGACGGCCACCGCATCATGGTCCTGCTCACCAACCGCATCCACCCCTGCGCCGCCCCGATCGGCATGCACCGCATCCGCGGCGAGTTTCACCGGCTGGCCCAGTCCATTAAACCAACCCGGCCGCCTCGCTTCTAATGACAGGCATCGCGAGAGCGCCCCTCATCCGCCTGCGGCACCTTCTCCCCATCGCGATGAGGCTGCGATGGGGAGAAGGCTACCTATTGATGACTCTCGCGATGAGCAGGTTTAGGTAGCCTTCTCCCCTCCGCAGAGGGGAGAAGGTGCCGCAGGCGGATGAGGGGTCGCCCTCGCGGCAGAACTCAGACGTTGTCATCGCATCACTTGTGGCGCGAGCGCCATTCCGCGGCTCAGAGTGACGGGGTAGTCCCGTGCCTATCCAGCCACTTCAGGATCTCGCCAATGCTCCCCGTGGCCACGGCGATCGAGGTATCCGCGGCGCCGTAGTACAGGTTCAGCGTGTCGCCGTCGCGGCCGATGGTGTAGCCGCAGGGGAAGGTGACGTTATTGACGTCGCCCTGGGTTTCATAGATGGCTTCCGGGCCGAAGATCCATTCGTCGCCGCGCAGGAGGAGTTGGGTGGGCTGTTCGAGGTCGAAGAGGGCCACACCGAGCCGATAGAGGCTGCCGGCGGCGTTGGAGCGGACGCCGTGGTAGATCATCAGCCAGCCGCGTTCGGTCTCGATCAGGGGTGGCGAGAGGCCGACTTTGTTGGCGTCCCACCAGCCGCCGCGCCGGGCCTGGAGCATCATCTGATGGCCGCCCCAGCTGCGCAGGTCGGGCGAGTAGGAGATCCAGACGTGCGCTCCGGAATCGGCGATAGGGCGGTGGACGAGAGCGAACATGCCGTCGATGCGGCGCGGCAGCAGCGCGGCGTCTTTGTCGTCCGGCTGCATCACCAGGCCGAGGCGCTCGAAGTGGATGAAGTCTTCCGTGAGCGCGAGGGAAACGCCGGGGCCGCCTTTGCCAAAGGCGGTGTAGGCGATCGCGTATCGTCCGAGCTCGGGCACGAAGGTGATGCGCGGGTCTTCGATCCCCCAAAGCTCCTCGGGATGGTTCTCGGGATCGGCGCGCAGCGTCGGTTCTTTGTCGATGACCCAGTCGCCCACTCCGTCGGCCGAGCGCGCCGCGCAGAGGTGGGAGAGGCCGCGGCGGTCTTCGACCCGGCAGAGCAACAGCGTCGTGCCGTCCGGAAGCATCGTGGCGCCGGCGTTGAAGACCGTGTGCACGGGATACGGCCAGTCGGCCGCGGTCAGAATGGGGTTGGCGTGATTGCGGCGAAAGAGAGTGTCGTAGCGCTGTCCCGGCGTCATCGCACCGGTTCCATGCTCATTGCCTTGCTCATCGCTACGACCGGCTCGTGGGGTGTGGCCATCGGGACCTGCATGGCGTTCCAGCGCACTTCGTCGGCACGCATGTCCATCAGCGCCAGGAGGAAGGAGAGCGTCGATTCCGCCCCTTCGTTTTCATTGATGCGGTCCGCGTGCAGCGCGTCGCGGCAACCGCCGGAGAGCGGGTCGTAGAGCGGCTGCTGCAGTTGGTTCTGTCCGAGAAACCACGTGAAGGCGCGCCGCGCCTGCTCGGCCCAGCGGTGATTTCCCGTCGTGCGAAAGGCGTGCATGCACGCCGAGACCGTGGCGCACGCTTCCACCGGCTGTTGGTCGAAGACCGCCGCGGTCATCCCGCGGTCGAAGAAGCCGTTCGTTCCCACCGGCGCGAAGTAGCCGTCTTCCGTGCGCTGGATCGTCATCAGCCATTCGAGCGAACGGATGCCGGTTTCCGCCATCGAAGCGTCGCCGGTCCACGACGCCGTGGCGATGAGCGCCTGCGGCAGCCGCGCGTTGCAGTACGTGACGCGGTTCTCGAACCACGGCCAGTCGGGTTGATCGGTACGGCGGAAGAGCGCGTGCAGCCGCTCGGCCAGATCGATGCCGTGCGCCTGGATGTTGCGGTCGCCCTCGAATGCGTGCAGATATTGCTCGATGCCCAGGAGAGCATAGGCCCAGGCCCGCGGACTGGTGAAGGTGGACACCGCCGGCAGCGCGGCGTGGAACAGCTCACTGGCCAGGCTGAGGCGTCCGGGATCGGCCGAGCAGCCCACCACCGTGCCGAGCGCCCACAGCGCGCGGCCGTGGCTGTCCTCGGAACCCTGCTCTTCGCGCCAGAGCCGCGCGTGCGACATGAAGTTCCGGAATCGTCCCAGCGGGCGGTTGAAGGCATGGCTGACGAACGCCAGATAGCGAGACGCCAGCCTGCGCACGAGTTTCGGGTCGCCCACGCCTGCTTCTTCGAGGAGCGTCATCAGCATGAGCGCGCGGGCGTTGTCGTCGACGCAGTAGCCTTCGTCGTAACGCGGCACATTGAACGTGGCGTGCTGCAGCATGCCGGTGTCGTCCGACAGGATCTCGACGTGGTCGAGGTTGATCTTCGGCAGCTCGACCGGCCGCATGGCCAGCGTGCTGGCGCGAAAGGCCGTATTCAATCGCTGCGCGTGCTCGATGCGCGCGCGCTCGAACGTGCGGAGATAGGAATGGGCGACGGAAGGCCAGAGCATGGCCCGGCCGTGAGCGCCGGCCTTCTGTCCGAGGGCGATGCGCTTCTCCGGATCGTCGAGCAGGCCCACGATCTCGGTGGCGATGGCGGAGGAATCCTTCGGCGCCACCAGGATGCCGCGGCCGTCGGCCAGCAGTTCCTGCGCGTACCGGTACGGCGTGGAGATCAAGGCCTTCCCCGCGCCGAGCGCGTAAGCCAGAGTCCCCGAGGTGATCTGTTCCGGATTCAGATACGGCGTGATGTAGATATCGGCCGCGGCCAGGAACTCCGACAGCTCCGCCTGACTGACGAAGCGGTTGTGAAAGATCACGTTGCCGTCGACGCCCAGCCGGTTGGCGCGGTCCTCGAGCATCAGCCGGTACGTCTCGCCCTGGCGCTCGATGAGGTGCGGGTGCGTGGCGCCGAGGACGATGTACACGGCATCGGGATAGTGGGAGAGGACCGTGGGCAGGGCGTCGATCACGTACTCGATGCCTTTGTCGGGCGAGAGCAGGCCGAACGTGAGGATCAGCGGCCGTCCCTCCACGCCGAGGCGGTTCTTGCTGCCGGAGAACGGAACGTTCGGAATCCCGTGCGGGATGACGTCGATCTTTTCCTCGGACACGCCGTGCACTTCGCGGAGCAGCTCCGCGCCGCCGTTGGTCATCACCACCAGCCGGTCCGAGAGCATGGTCAGCTCGTCCATCACGCGCCGCTGGTGCAGGTTCGGCGCGGCCAGGATCGTGTGCAGCGTGGTCACGATCGGCATGCGCAGCTCGCGGAGCATGGTCAGGAGGTGCGCGCCGGCCTTGCCGCCGAAGATCCCGTATTCGTGCTGCACGGAGATCACGTCGACGGCATTGATGTTCAGGAAATCGGCCGCGCGCGTGTACGCGCCGAGGTCGTTGTCCGCCAGCTCGAAACGAACGCGTGACGGATAGGCGTGCTGATGCCGGCCGTCGTTCATGGCCAGGACGAAACAGTCCAGGTCGGGGCCGACCGAAACGATGGCGTTGCTCAGGTCCGTGGTGAACGTGGCGATGCCGCATTGGCGGGGGAGGTGATTGCCCAGCACCGCCACGCGGCGGATGCTTCGTTCCTCACGCCTGTTCTGGGCTTCGGTCAACAGCGTTCCTTCACGATGGCCACGGCCTGCTGCTCGAGGGCCTCGCAGCACGTCGTCCAGCGGGCGTCGAACCAGCCGTTTTCGCGGCCGTAGATCGTGACCGAGACCACCGGCTGATCGTGCTCGGCGCAGCGGAGCTGGGCGGCGCGGTCGAGCCGCTCGCTCAGGCGTTCCCGCATGCTCGGTCCCAGGTCGGCGATGTTGATTTTCATGGCTTCACGCGCGGTGCCGGTCATGTGGCGCTCACCGCCTCTGCGGGCAGGTCGGGTGCGGCGGTAGGGATTTCGATGAGCGGCGCCATGGCCCGGCGCGGCGGCAGCATCATGTGCCAGCGGGCCACGACGTCGTTCGGGAGAACGAACTCGAAGGTCTGGCTGTGGGAGCGCAACCGCAGGACCTTGCCGGTCGACGGCATGGTGCCGGTGGCCAGTTCCGTGTCGTACTCGATCTCGCGGATCCAATCGAGATCGAGCGAAGCCTGCATGTCGGCGTTTTCATAGAAGAACGTCGACTGGGTGACCGCCAGGGCCACGTCGAGGTGGCGGTTTCCGTCGACGAATTCGCCGCGGCTGACGATGCGCGAGGTGGCGCGTCTCTTGTCATTCAACGCCTGGATGCGGTCGGCGCCGAATCTGCGGTAGAGGTTCCATCCCAGGAATCCAACAACGATCAGAGCCACGAGCATGAGCCACGACAACATGAGACGTCTCCTTCCAATGAGTGGGAGCCACGAGTAGAGGACGACCGTGTCGGTCGTCCTCCCGGCGGTTGGTTTGTTCGACGGCGCGTCAAGCGCGCGGCTTGGCCTCGTTGACCTTGAGCGCCTGACCGTTCACGTCGCGGCCGTCGAGGCCTGTGATGGCGGCACGTGCCTCGTCGGCGTTCGTGAACTCGACGAAGCCGAAGCCCTTCGACTCGCCGCTGGAGCGCTCGGTGGCCACGTTCGCGGAAACGAGAGTGCCGTACGGCACGGCCAGGTCATTCAGCTGCGCATCGGTGATCTGTTTGGAGAGGTTGCCCACATACAATTTCATTGGAGCTCCTGCCGGACGTTCCGGCGGTTCTGTCGCAGCCGCGGCGCACAGCGCACTCCTTGATTAGGAGATTTTCGCCACGCCTCGCGGTTCGAGAGATTGGGAAGCTAAGAGGGGTGAGTCCAGAATATCTGACTTAGTTCAGACGGACTGAAGGGCGAGGAAGTTTCCTCGACAGAGACTCACCATACGCGCATTGCCGGTGAATGTCACTGCGCAATAGGTGCGGGTGAATACCGGTTCTCTCCAAGGGCCGGTTGCCACGGCTCGATACGTGCATCATCACTGATTCCCGTCTCACTTCCATTCGTCAGCACGTGTCTCAATCGACTGCCCGCGCCTTGCGATCGCGTCCGGTTGACTCAACCAGGAGGCGATCCCAATGCCCCCATCTCAGCCGCTCGTCACGGACATTCAGAATTTCGCGCAGGACGTATTCGACACAGTACGCGAGCCGCTCCTGGTTCTCGATGCCGCGTTGCGCGTCCGGTCGGCCAATAGCGCCTTCTACCAGACGTTCCACGTCTCCTCTGAAGAGACCGAAGGCCAGCTCATCTATGAGCTCGGCAATGGCCAGTGGGACATTCCTGCGTTGCGCACACTGCTCGAAGACATTGTGCCCCGGAGCTCGGTCTTCAATGACTTCGTCCTCGAGCACATTTTCCCCGACATCGGGCGGCGCGTCATGCTGCTCAATGCGCGAACGCTGCACGCCGAGCTCGTCCTCCTGGCCATGGAGGACGTCACCGAGCGCCGCCGCTCGCAGCATCTGCTCGAGCAGATCGAGACATACGCTCAGGATGTCGTGGCCACGGTCCGCGAGCCGCTGCTGATCCTCGACAGCAGCCTGCGCGTCCACTCGGCCAACCGCGCCTTTTATCAGACCTTTCACGTCTCCTCGGAAGAGACCGAGAACCGGCTCATCTATGAGCTCGGCAACGGCCAGTGGGACATTCCCTCGCTTCGCACGCTGCTCGAGGACATCGTTCCCAAGAGCTCGGTCTTCAACGACTTCGAGCTCGAGCACGATTTCCCCGTGATCGGACGCCGCGTGATGCTGCTCAACGCCCGAAAGCTCCGTCAGGGCAGTCACGCCGAGCTGCTGGTGCTGGCCATGGAAGACGTCACCGAGCGCCGGCGCGCCGAGGCAGAAGTGGCCAAGGCCAAGGAAGTGGCCGAAACCGCCAACCGCACCAAGAGTCTCTTCCTCGCCAACATGAGCCACGAGCTGCGCACGCCGCTCAACGCCATCCTCGGCTTCTCCGAGATGTTGCAGGAAGAAGCGGTCGAGCGGAACCTGCAGGACTTCAACGCCGACCTCCAGAAGATCTCCACGTCCGGCAAACACCTGCTGGGACTCATCAACGACATCCTCGATCTGTCGAAGATCGAAGCCGGCAAGATGGAGCTGCACCTGGAGCTCTTCGACGTCTGCGATCTGATCGCCGAGGTGGCTTCGACGATCGACATGCAGGTCGCGAAGAACGGCAACACGCTCGAGATCCAGTGCATCCCGCCGGACATCGGCTTCATGCGTGCGGACCTCGGCAAAGTGCGCCAGGGATTGTTCAACCTCGTCTCGAACGCCGCGAAATTCACGCACGGCGGCGAGATCAGGATCGACGCCGAGCGGCAGACCATGGACGGCAGCGAGTGGATCCTGTTCCGCGTCTCCGATACCGGCATCGGATTGAGCCCGGAGCAGAGCGTCCGGCTCTTCCAGTCCTTCACGCAGGCGGACGCGTCGACGACACGCAAGTTCGGCGGAACCGGTCTCGGTCTCGCGCTCACACGCCGTTTCTGCCAGATGATGAGCGGCGACGTCACCGTCCACAGCATGCTGGGGGAAGGGAGCGTATTCACCATCAAGCTGCCGGCCATGGTCACCGAAACGGTCGTCGAAACCGCGGTTTCCATCGAAGACGGGACGCCTCAGGCGGCGCTCGACGTCGCCGAGCCCGAGGAGGCGGGGCCGCTGCCCGAAGCGGGAACGTGCGTGCTCATCATCGATGACGATCCACTGCAGCGCGACCTGATGCAACGCTATCTGCGCAAGGAAGGCTTCACCGTGTGCGCGGCCGGCGGCGGAGCACAGGGTCTGCGCATGGCCCGCCAACTCCAGCCGGCGGCCATCACGCTCGACGTGATCATGCCCGAGATGGACGGCTGGATCGTGCTCTCCACTCTCAAGGCCGATCCCGCCTTGTGCGACATCCCGGTCATCATGCTGACCATGGTGGACGACCCCGAGCGCGGCTTCACCCTCGGCTCGTCCGACTACGCTACCAAGCCGGTCAATCGTCAGCGCCTCTCGAAGATGCTCAAGAAGTACACCTGCCCCGACCCACCCTGTCCCGTGCTCGTAGTGGACGACGATCCTTCGGCCCGGTCGCTCACGCGGGCCATCCTGGAGAAGGAAGGCTGGGCCGTCTCCGAGGCCGAGAACGGAATCGAGGCGCTGGCAAGCATGGAGAAACAACGTCCCAGCCTGATCTTTCTCGATCTGACGATGCCGCAGATGGACGGCTTTGAATTCGCGGCCGCGGTCCGGCGTCATCCCGAATGGCGGACGATCCCGATTGTGGTCGTCACCGCGCAGGACCTCACCAACGAAGAGCGCAAGCGGCTGAACGGCCACGTCGACAGCATCCTGCGCAAGAGCGCCGACTCGCGCCAGTCCATTCTGACGCAGGTGCGCGACCTGCTGGCCGGCAGCCACGCCGCCCGCAAGCCTCACGAGCTCCCGGAGCTGGCGGTGACGACATGAGCACCATCCTCATCGTCGAAGACAACGAGATGAACCGGGAGATGCTCTCCCGCCGGCTGGAGAGCCGCGGCTATCAGGTCCTGCTGGCCGTCGACGGAGAAATGGGCATCGACGTGGCGCGGGTGAGCGAGCCGGATCTGATCCTGATGGACATGAGTCTGCCCGTGATGGACGGCTGGGAAGCGACGCGTCGCCTCAAGGCGGACGCCGCCCTCAGGCACATTCCCATCATTGCCCTCACCGCGCACGCGATGGCCAACGACCGCGAGAAAGCGCTCGAAGCGGGCTGCGATGACTACGACACCAAGCCCATCGAGCTACAGCGGCTGCTCGCCAAGATGGAGGCGTTGTTGCCCGCGGTTGCGGAGCCGGTGTCGTCATGAAGACATTGACGTTTCCGGAAACCGAGCCGGCGAACGATTCCGCGAGAACGAGTCTCTCGTCGCGGCTCCTGCATGACCTGCGCAGCCATCTCGGTCAGATCATCGGATACACGGAGATGCTGACCGAGGAGATGGAAGGGCAGCGTCGCGAGGACTTCGGAACGGATGTCCAGAAAATCGGCGTGGCCGGCCGGCGGATGCTCACACTCATCGAGGAGAACTTCACCTCGGTCGTGCAGCCGGGCCCGGACCCGGCGATTGCGGCCGCGGCCCCTGACCCTGACCAGGAGCTGTCGCCGGAAACACCCTCGGCCGGATCGCAAGCCGCGGTTGCGCCGGGTCTCGTGCTGGTCGTCGATGACGATGCCAGCAATCAGGAAGTGCTCTCCCGCCGGCTGACCTGGCAGGGCCACGACGTCCGGATCGCCAGCACCGGGCGCGATGCTTTGCAGATGATGGGTGAGGCCGAATTCGACCTGGTGCTGCTCGACATCATGATGCCGGACATGGACGGCTATGAGGTGCTGGGGCACATCAAGGCGGACGAACGGCAGCGCCACATCCCGGTGATCATGATCTCCGCGCTCAGCGAACTGCAGTCGGTGGTCCGTTGCATCGAAGCGGGCGCCGAAGACTACCTGGCCAAACCGTTCAATCCGACGCTGCTCAAGGCGCGCATCGACGCCTGCCTGGAGAAAAAGCGCGGACGCGACCGCGAGACCGTCCTCTACGAACAACTGCAGAGCAACTACAAGAAGCTGCAGGAGGTCGAGAAGCTGCGGGACGACATGCGCAACATGATCGTGCACGACCTGCGCACCCCGCTCACCGCGGTCATCATCGGCGTGGAGATGCTGGAAAAGTTCGGCGCGCTCAACGACACGCAGCGCGAGCTGATCGCCATCGCCGCCGGCGGAGGAAAGACGCTCCTCGGAATGATCAACGACCTGCTCGACGTGGAGAAGATGGAATCGGGCACCACGCAGCTCGAATACCAGACCCTCTCGGCCGCCACGCTCGTGGCCGGAGCAGTCGGCCAGGTGGCCGCGCTGGCGGGGGATGGACAGGTCGTCCTCGTGACCCAGGTCGCCTCAGCCCTGCCCGACTTCTCCGGCGACGAGAACAAGCTCAGCCGAACGCTCGTCAACCTCATCGCCAACGCCATCAAGTTCACGCCCGCCGGCACCGTCACCATCAGCGCCTCTTCAGACGACCTGTCCATGCGCTTCGCCGTCCGCGACACCGGCCCGGGCATCCCCGCCGAAGCCTTCGCGCGCATCTTCGAAAAATTCGGCCAGCTCGACACCCACAGCAAAGTCGGCACCGGCCTCGGCCTGGCCTTCTGCAAACTGGCCGTCGAAGCCCACGGCGGTGCCATTCAGGTCGAGAGCACCCCGGGAGCGGGAAGCACGTTCTCGTTCACCATTCCGCTGGTGGCGCGCGGTGACACGACCTCCCCGTCATCCTGAGCGAAGGGCGGGTGGGTGTGAGGGAGCGAAAGGATCTCAAACTACGAAAAACATGGCCTGTGCCACGGTTTACGCATTTAGAGATCCTTTCGCTCCCACCCACCCACCCGCCCTTCGCTCAGGATGACGGGGGATGGCCGCGATCGTGCACTAGAGCCTCCCGGTCCCCCGCCGGCTCTCATGAGGCGATTCGTCCATCCGGGGACCACTCTTCAGGCAGTGCGCGGCAACAGGTGCCCGCTCTTCGAATCCTGTCGCGGCGCAACCCAACTGATCGGAGCTCCAATGAAAAAGACAATCGCAGTCCTCGGTATGTTGACCTTCGCGGCGTGCGCCACCAGCACGCCCGACCGTGCCGTCAAGGCGGCCTCCTCACTCGAAGTCATGCACGGCAACAGCTCCAAGGCGCGGGCCCAGATCGACACCGTCCTCACGTCCCTCGACACCATGCTCAACGCCTCGCCCGATCACCTGCGGGAGACCTACGACCGCTACGACAAAGACGTCAAGCAGATGAATGCGTACGCGGCCGACATGCGCGAGAACGACGCCGACCTCCGCTCCAACGGCAACGCCTACCTGGCCCAGTGGCAGCGCGACGCCTCCAACGTCTCCGACCCGGAGCTCCGCGCCCTTGCCGAACAGCGCCGCACCCAGATCGCCCGCTCCAGCGAAGAAATGCGCTCGAAAGTCACCCTGGCCGCCGGCAGCTTCGCGGCCTTCCTCCGCGACATCAACGACATCAAGAAAGTCATCGGCAACGACCTCACCCCCGTCGGCCAGCGCAACGTCAAGGACACCACCGTGGCCCAGACCGCGAACACGGAAGGCCTGCGCGTCAAAGCCGCCGTGCACAACGCCGAGCAGGCCATCGAAGGCTTCCGCGCCCAGATCACGCCGGCCAGCTGAGCCATGTCGAGCTGTTGAGCTGTTGAGCCATTGAGCGGTTGAGGATCTCCTCAATCGCTTTACGGCTCAACAGCCTTACAGTCCGGCAGCTCTAGACATCAGGCGGCAGGTTCTCCCGGTCGATCTTGTCGACGATCCGGGCGACATCGTCGACCGACGTGGCCGGCCGCGCCAACAGCTGCATGCGCGGCACGCTTTGGAAGTGCGGGAGAATCCTTTCGCCGCGTCCCTCTCACCGGCATGCCGACAGTCAATGATGCCCTGACCCGCGCCCGCTCCATGCTCGGAAAGAAGACCAAGTACAAACTCAGCGCCGGAGGGATGTTTCCAGACGCCGCATCGCCCGTGAACGTCAACGGCGAATGCGATTGCAGCGGCTAGAAGCCGAAGCTGGTCCCGAAGGTTTATCAGTGGAGGTTCTCGCCTTTCAGTACGACCACTCTTGTGGCTTGGTTCCCGCTTCTTGCGACGCTGTACTGGTCCGCCATGAGTACGCTGATCGCCTGTGAGAGGCACAACGCCTGCTGTCTAAAAATACCGTGGGCGACCCCGTAAACAATGAAGGCGACGAAGTGTGGCGCCGCGCTTTAGCACGTTCGCAGGGGCTTTCGTGGAGGGAGTCATGCCCAGTTCTGAGCCCTACCACCCGTCACGACGATCCAGGGACAGTTCCATCGCGCGTCGCCTCTCGTTCCCGAGCACGGGATCACCGCGCAGCTGCGCGTGCGGCGGTTCGACACGAAACAACTCGACTTAGGCGAGGCCTACTTCAATCCCGAGCGTTACCAGGAATGGCAGGCCGCGCTGGCCATGCGCAAGCGATACACCGGCTGGCTCTGGTCCGGAACGCTGGCGGCAGGCCGGGAAGACATCGACGGCGTCCAACAGACGACGAAGCTGGCCGAGCTGCGCGCCGAAGGGACGATCGCCAAAGACATTCGGGTCTCGTTGCGCGCTTCCTACAACCGTTCCGCCGGTTTCGCCGCGGCAGACGGGTACTGGTATCGCACCGTTGGAGTGACCGTCATCGTGCCGTTCTAGTGCCTCGGTCGCAACCTCCACGGATCGCTTCTTGCAGAACTCGCTATTTCGGTGACAGAGATCCACACCGTCTTTACCGGCAGTCCGGCCAAGGAGCAGTTGGGCATCCTGGCCGCGGAACTGCTCGAACGCCGCGACATCATTCTCGATGCCTGGCGGGCCTATGGCGATGCCACTCCGGGGCGGAACGTGGGCGCGTCTCTTTCCCGCGTGCAGTTCAACGATCACATTCCCTCGGTGCTCGACTGTCTGGCGGCTACGCTCGCGGCGTGGCCGGACCCGGCGGATCCCAGCGCGGAGAAGAACGAGACAGAGAAGGTGCTCGAGCACGGCCTGCAGCGCTGGCAGCAGGGGTATCAACTGAGCGAGTTGATCCGCGAATGGGGCTATCTGCAGATGTGCGTGGCTGCCGAGCTGGAACGCTACGCCGCCGCTCATCCGCAGCTCGAATCGAGCGTCATGCCGACCGCGCGCATGGCGTGGGCGAAGTTGTGCGCCGACGGAGTCACCGGCAGCGCCACGCAGTACGGGCGGCTGCAGCAGAGCGAGTCGGCCGGACATGTCAACGACCTCCAGCTCGCGCTCTCCGCCCTGCACAACGTGGAGCGCTCGCGTGCCGAGGCCTGGCGCACGGCGGCCCATGACCTGCGCGGCAGCGTCACGGTCGTGAAAGGGGCCACCACGCTGCTCAACGAAGGTGCGGCCCTGCCGGAGCCGTTGCGCGTTGAAGTGGCCGGGATGCTCAGCAAGAGCGTCACCTCCCTGCACGAAATGCTGAACGATCTGCTCAGTCTGGCCCGCCTGGAGGCCGGCCAGGAGCTGCGCGAGATCACCGCCTTCGATGCCGCCGTCCTGCTGCGCGACTTCTGCACCGCCTCGCAGGCCGCGGCCACGGATCGCGGCCTGTTTCTGAAGATGGATGGCCCGGACACGCTGCCGGTGGAGGGCGACAAGCCGAAGATCCTGCGCATCGTGCAGAACCTGTTGCTCAACGCCGTGAAGTACACGCGGAAGGGCGGGGTGTCGGTCACCTGGGGAGAGGATCGCGGCCGCGACACCGATCGCTGGACATTCTCCGTCCAGGACACCGGCCCGGGCATCGACGAAGCGCATGCGGCGCCGCTGGCCCAGCAGATCCACAACGCCACGGGCGTCTCCGATGAAGCGAGAGAAGCGAGCACCGATCGCCGCCGCGACATCGATGCAGCGACGACCCTCCCCTCGGAATCGGAGGCCGAGTCCCGGGAAGAGCAGCCCGGAGAAGGCGTCGGCCTCTCCATCGTCAAGCGACTGTGCGAGCTGCTCGACGCCGGCCTGGAACTGGCCACGGAACCGGGCCAGGGCTCCACGTTTCGCGTGATCCTGCCGCGCAGCTACGACGCTCCGGCTGAATGATGACCGGGATGTAGGTATGGAAAATCGTACCTACGGACCGGCTCGCCTTCACCTTTTCGTGACTCCGCGGGGAAGGCGGAGATACAGTGCTGGTCTTCAGTTACGGGGGATCGGTTGGTGAAACGCAAGGCCTCGGTTGCAGTGCCTGCTCGTGAAGAGCACGCGGCCCAGCTGCGGGTGATCGGGATCGGCGCTTCGGCGGGCGGTCTCGATGCGTTCCCGGAGCTGCTGGAGCACCTGCCGGCCGATACCGGGATGGCTTTCGTCATGGTGCAGCATCTGGCGCCGGACCAGAAGAGCATGCTGCCGGAGATCCTGTCGCGCAGCACGGCCATGCCTGTCCAAACCGGTCGCGCCGCTCGAGCTCCTGCGCGTCGTGGCGGCCTTCGCGAATGGGTGAGGCGAAGCCGACCCCGTTTTCACGACGATCCCTTCAACCGCCGGATCTGTTCTTCCCGCTCCAGTTCCAGGGACAGTTCCATCGCCCGTCGCCTCTCGGTCTCCGAGAGCCGGCGGCCGTAGCGTTTGACCAGCTTCTTCTCGATGCGCCACATGACGCGGAGGAGGTGTTTGCGTGAGGCGGCGACGGAGGGTGGGTGGAGGGTTCGAGACCAGGACATTCTTTACTCCGGTGCCACAAATCGCCCGTTCGGCCTCTGCCCGAGGTCTTCGAAATAGCGGCGCACGGCCACGATGTCGTCGCTGGAGAGGTTCCCTTCGCCGGCAAGCGTGCGCGCGCGGAGGAAGGTGAAGGCTTCCAGCGCGCCCTGGGTCATACCGGCGTCTCGGAAGCTGGTGACGAGGGTGTGGGCGAGCGCGGTCAGCTCCGCGTTCCGTCCGCCTTCGAGGAGCAGCGCCAGGATCTCGCAGGAGACGATGGCGGCCTCGATCACGGAGCCGGCCGCCAGGAGCTCAGCGCGCACTTTGTAGAACTCGGAGATGGCTTCGTGGATGCGGCCTCGCGCGGCGGCGGCCTCGGCGAGGCCGCGGCGTGCGCGCGTGGCTTCGGTTTTCAGGCCGGCCTCGTCGAAGACGGTCAGTGCCGCGAAGAAGAAGTTGCCGGCCTCGGCGGGATCGCCGCTCCGCAGCTCGAATTCTCCGATCCACGATTCGAAGCGGGCCATGAGGAGGCGGTCGCCCCGCTGCTGCGCCACGTCGACCGTGGCCCGCCAGACCGCCGTGGACGCGCGCCGGTCGCCGGCCTCCCGCAGCATCCGGGCCTCGAGCATCTGCGCTTCGATGTAGTGCTCATGATCGCGAACCACCGCAAAGACGGTGGCGGCGCGGCGGACCAGCAGGAGCGCTTCGTCGCCGCGGCCGAGGTCATGGAGCATCCCCGCCTCGATCAGATCGACCGTGGCCTGGTACCGCTCGTCGGCCCACATGCCCCGGAACGAGGAGCGCGCCAGGTCGATGGCGCGCTGGGCTTCATCGGTCTCCAGGAGGACGAGCAAGGCGTTGGCGTGCTCGCGCCAGGCTTCGCCCTGCAACTGATCCGCGAGCGTCGCCGCGCCCTCGGGCAGAGAAAGCGACACCGCTTGTTCGACGGCGATGGAGGTGAGCTCGCGCGCGCGAAGCGGGTAACGATCGAGCGCAGCATGGGCCACCTCGGTGAGCCGCTGCACCATGCCGGCGGTGCGCAGTTCCGGGCGGGCCCGGAGCTGCTGCCGCAGTACGGACGCCGGCAGGTCGAGCAGATCGGGCAGCAGCCGCTCGGCCTCGGCGATGCTGCTCTGGAACCACAGCTCCAGCTCGTGCGGTTCTGCGAATCGGGTGAGCGCCATGGGCTACCGCGCCCGCCTCCGGGCTGTGACTCTGGCGGCGGCCTTGGCGGATGCCGGTTTCGGCGGCGGGACGGCGCGCCCGCCGGCCGGGGCCTTCTCCAGACGCGCGGCGGCCTCCTCGATGGCGTCGATGTGAGAGGCCATGGGGCCCACGACGGCCAGGGCCCGCTCGACGAGCGCATTGATGGCCGCCGCGGCCTCGCCGAGTTGCCCGGAGAGATCGGAGTACTGGCTGACGATCTCCTGCGCCGTGGCCATGGCGTCAGCGGCCACGATCAGGGAGCCCAGCTCGGGCGGCGCGCTGCGCAGACGCAACGCGCCGATCTGCAGCTCCGTCAGTTCCAGCGCCTTGCAGACTTTGAGGAGGAACAGCAGTGAAACGTTGGCGCCGTCTTCGAGCAGGGACAGCTGGCGGCGGCTGACGCCGGCCATCCTGGCCAGCTGCTCCTGGGTGAGGTTGCGTTGCTTGCGACGCAGGCGGATGACATCCGGAAGAGGCTCGAACATGTGCATGACTTCCCTGCCTATTGCCGAAAGTACGGATGTGATGCAGAATCCCTGTCAGAAAGTATAGCACGCATGACCGATCACGACGACGTCCGCCGGCAACACCCCTCCGCGGAGGAAGGGATCGAGCGCCCGTACGGATCGCTCGGCGTCCTCGTGCAGCGCACCCTCACGAAACGCTTCGCCGTCCCGCCGCAGGACGCGGAGAAACTGGTCCGGGAGATCCTCTCCGAATACGTCACGCGAAGCGCCATGGTGGACGATCCGAAGGAATGCCTGATGGCCATGGCCGGCGAGAGCGGGCGGACCTGGCAGCGCCGCAACGGCATCACATCCGCGCCCGAGGCACTGGCCGCCCTGCCGGAAACCGTGCGCGAGATGGTGCGGTTGCGGGTCGAGGAGCGGCGAACGTACCAGGAGATCGCCGCGGAAATGGGCGTGTCGGCGTACTACGCCGAGGCGGCGGTGAAGAAAGCGATGGGAACGCTGCAGAAGAACGCGCGGTCGAGAGGGAAGTAGCGCCGGTGACTTGACGGGCTCGGCGCGGCGCGCTCTGGAGTGCGGCGGCTCGCCGCCGCTTTGGGGAACGTGCCACGGAGCCGTATTTGCCGTGCTACCCAAAGCGGCGGCAGAGCCACCGCACTCCAAAGCGCGCCGCGCGAAGCTGTTTCCTGACCGTGTGTCGCGTGAAAGCAACTCCCGGAGTCCGTGAGTCGCGTCCGGAGGACGGTGAACGGACTCGGTGAGTCTGTGAATGGACTCCCGGAGTCGGTAAATGGACTCGTTGAGTCGGTTAACGGACTCCCGGAGTCGGCGATTCTCGTCTGGAGGACAGTGAATGGACTCATTGAGTCTGTGATTCTCGCCTGGAGGACAGTGAATGGACTCATTGAGTCCATGATTCTCGCCTGGAGGACAGTGAATGGACTCCCGGAGTCTGTGATTCTCGCCTGGAGGACAGTGAATGGACTCCCGGAGTCCGTGGTCCTCTGCGGAGGACAGTGAATGGACTCGTGGAGTCCATGCATCCTGTCCGGTGGATGGCGAACCGGTTTGAGATCCTCATTCACCGGTTCATTCCATGTTTGCGCGTATTCGTTCAGTCAGAACATATATAGCCGTAACTGCATCTCTTGTAGTAAGTCCTTATGAATCAACGCGGGGGATCGATTATTGGTGTTCGTGACAAATCGGTAACAATACAATTGACAAATCGTTGCGTATCCTTTGCGCCGTTCGAACGAGTCCAGGCAACTGCAGATGCCAATTGCCCGCCGCGCTTCCGGCCGGAACGAGGGCGGGTGACGCTTCAATCACCGCGCCGTGCGCGTGTGCGAATGCGCACGGCGCGGTGGGAAAGGAACTACGTTATGGCCACCACAACCGGTGCCACGGCGGTCGCAATCGATCCGCCCGACGGCACACAACCTCTCTCTCCCACCATCACGCACTATCAGCAGCTGGCCACGGATTTCATGCGGGCGCTCGATGAGATCGCCGTCATCATCCCCCAGCTGGAAGAGGCGCACTTCACCACCGCTTCGTTCGTGCGGACGCACCAGAACGTTCCCGACCAGTTCCTGGCCACCGCCGTCTCGGCCGTCGAGCAGACCGTGGAGCTTCAGGGCGTCCGCAAGCTCGATGTGCTCGCGGCCCGCGACACCCTGCAGTTCATGGAGGCATTCCGGCCCGTGCTCGACAAAGTCGTGGCCTTCGGGAAGAACCTGGAGTTCACGTTGAAATCGCGCAAGGCCACGCTCGTCCTCGATGCCCTGCAGATCTACTACATCGCCAAGGGTCTGGCCCGCGATCCCAACAGCGCCGCCGTGGGCTCGCTCGCGGCGAACATGAAGCGGGATCTCGGCAAGTCCTCCCGCCCCAGGCTCCCGCAGTCCGTCCGCAACGCCATCGCCTCCGCGCAGGCCGCCGTTGCGGCGGCCGGCGCCGAATGGCCGGATGGTCTTCCGCGAAGTAAATCAACGTAAAGCTGCCGAGCCGCGTGCGACCGCGGCCCGGCGGACACAAAACCCCCGTTGGCGAACAAAAGGAGTCACATGTCATGCAAACCATACCGCAGCACGTCTGCGGCGTCATCCCCGATCACATCCTGACGCGGGTGGCCCAGCAGACGGTCGATGAAGCGAGCCACGATGCCCGGGCCACGCTCGAGCACATGCACGAGCTGGCCTCCGGCCGCGTCCTCACCCTCATCGACACCGCCGATGCCGTCTCTCCCGAAGCCGGCCGGCCGAAAAAACGGCGCAACGTCTACGACGCTCACCACCGCTTCGACCTGCCGGGCAAGCTCGTCATGAGCTCGCACAAGCCCCGCAGCGCCGACCTGGAGGTCACCGAGGCCTATGACGGCAGCGGAGCGACGTACGACTTTTTTGCGAACGTCTTCGGCCGCAACTCCATCGACGGCCGGGGCCTCCGTCTCGACTCCACCGTGCACTACGGCACGCGGTTCGGGAACGCGCTCTGGAACGGCCGCCAGATGGTCTACGGCGACGGAGACGGCCGGATCTTCCAACGTTTCACCGCCTCGGTCGATGTGATCGCCCATGAGCTGACGCACGGCGTGACGCAGTACGCCGCTGCCCTCGGCTATGCCGGTCAGACCGGCGCTTTGAATGAGCACCTTTCGGACGCGTTCGGAAGCATGGTCAAGCAGTACAGGCTCGACCAGACCGCCGAAGCGTCGGACTGGCTCATCGGTGCCGGGATATTCGGCCCTGGCGTCCAGGGTCATGCAGTCCGTTCGCTGGCGTTCCCGGGTACCGCGTACGACGACCCCGTCCTCGGCCGCGACCCGCAGCCTTCGCACATGCGTGACTACGTCGTCACCACCGAAGACAAGGGCGGCGTGCACATCAACTCCGGCATCCTCAACCACGGCTTCTACATCGCCGCCATGACTCTGGGCGGGAAGACGTGGGAGGTGCTGGGGCGGATCTGGTACGCCGCCCTCACGGAACGTCTCAAACCCGAAGCAGACTTCGCCGACTTCACGCGCGCGACCGTCGACATTGCCGGAGAGCTCTACGGCAACGGCGGCCGCGTGCAGCGAGCCATCGCCGATGCCTGGTCGGACGTCGGACTGCCCGTGCCCCTCTTCGACGGCGCTTCCGGCCGCATGCGCGTCCGCAAGCCCCGTCCCGCAGCCGCTGCCGCGCTCCTCGCGCCGGCGCCGAAATGGCGCCAGCGCCCGGCGCGGTGAGCCCTTCATCAACCATAACGACATTTCTCTCGAAAGGAGAACGAACCCATGACTACCAATGCAACGACCACCAATGCAACGACCACCAATCGCCAGGGCCTCAGCCCCCTGGAGGCCTCCGAAGCCATCATCGGCAAGAGCAAGAAGAGCGTCGACCGCAGCGTCCGCGCGCTGATGCAGGAGATGGAGCACGAGAACACGCTGGTGAAGGAGACGCCGGCCGGCACCCTGCAGCGCGTGCTGAAGGTCTTCCGCGGCAGCAAGCCGGTCTTCGCCGTCCTGATCACCCTGCCGTTCATTCCTTCGACGTGGAAGGCCGCCATCGGCATGCTCATCCAGGCGCTCGATGCACTGGCCTTCGTGGCGCCGGAGGTGACGGCCGAGTTCAAGGCCGGGAAGGACCTCTGAGGCGCGCCATGCCCGTTCGCAAGATCGGTCGTAACGCCCGCACCGGCAGGTTCACCTGCGTCACCGCGCCCAACGAACGTCCCGCGTCCGTCGTGGAGACCTACGTGGTCTACCGCAAAACCGTGGGCCGGCTCGACCGCGTCCGCTCTTTCCGCCACCTGATGGACGACATCCAGAGAGGCCCCGGCAGCAAAGCCGGCCGCGATCTCTGATCCATTCACGCAGTTCGACCGGCGGGGCGCGCGCTCGCGCGCCCCGCCACTTCGGAGTGAGCCATGAACATCACCGACTATCCACTCAAGCTCGGTCAGTGGTACCCCCAGATGACCCTCAAGAAACACGTGGTCTGGCACGGCACGGCCGGCCGCACGCTGCATACGCGCGTCCGGGACCAGCCCGGCAAGGCCACCACCTCCATCGACGCCTGGAACCGCGACGCCCTGCACATCGGCGCCCCCTGGGTCGTCGACCGCGACGGCACCATCTACAAGACCTTCGACGACATCGGCTGGACCTATCACCTCGGCATCAAAGGCACCCACGGCTACGACAAGAGCTCCGTGGCCATCGAGTTCGCCAACGAACTGGCCCTCGAGCTCGACGGCGACCGCCTCTACGCCTTCGGCATGAACACCCCCAACACCATCTACACCGGACCGTTCCTGATGCACGACTGGCGCGGCTCCAGATTCTTCGCCCAGCTCGACGAAATCCAGGTCGACGCCGGAATCGAGCTCACCCTCGACATCTGCCGCCGCCACGACATCGAGCCCGTCTTCTACTACCCCTCCACCACCTTCGACTACCCCCGCTGCTTCCAGGTGGCCACGATCATTTGCCACTCCAACTGCCGCGCGGACAAAACGGACTTCTGCCTGCCGGAATGGGTGTACGAAAAGATCCGGGCGGCGGGGATCCGGTTGCAAACGTGAACACGATGTGCGGCGCCTCGGTTGGCGAGGCGCCGCATTTGAAGATCGGATGCGGATCCAAATGTAGCGGCCGGGGGCGTCTGAGCAAATGTCACGATCGGCCGGAGGCCAATTCTCGGCATCCATAATGGAATCCCGTATTGGCGCGCCCTCCACAATCGCACCACCAGCGCGGTTGGCGTCGGCAGAAGTGTTAAGGGCTACAAATAATACAGCAGCACGCCAGCACCACTGAGTCCGAGATAAATAAAGGCAACATTACTCGTGAGCATTGCACGACGAAAATTGACCTTACGATCTAGGTATACTCTAAATGCGCTGTCTGGACTGCGGTTCTCCTGAACATAACAGAGAGGATCGTGAATCGGAAATGAGCCGAAGGAGCGATCCCGAAACGCCGCGTCGAGCGACGCGCCCGATTCGGGCGCGTCGGAGTTAATGAACTGTTCTATCAACCACATACGTGCCCGCATCCGGTGCTGATATCGCTTAAAGAGAGCGTCGAGTGTCCAGAACACGAGCATGACCGGAAGCGCAACCAGTATCGCCTCTTTCCGATTCTGCGAGAGAGCATAACCTACTAGCGCGGCCCATAAGGTCGCGGCCCACCCTTTGACTCGAAACGAAAGATCATCAAACGACCCTATGCGAGCCTGAATCGTTGCGATCTCTGCTTTCAGAAGATCAAGCCGGTAGTCAAAAGCGTCTGACAAACGTTGTACCTCCCACCTGTGAAGCACGTACGCTGCCCGGCTGCCGGGCCGAAGCCAGGCCACATCAGATTAATGAACCTGTGCGACATGGGGCCGGACTGGACGCTAAGTAACCGCCACTACTTCTTCTTGGCTTTCGATTGCTCTCTGCGGAGTGTACCTAACCGCTTGTCCGATCGCGCATCGGTGCCGTCGGGGTTTCGAATGGTACCCGGCTTCAATCCCAGTCGTTTTTCCACCGTGCTAACCTTTGCATCACTGCGGATCTTACGTGAGGCCATTCTCTTACTCCCATCAACCCCTTGCCTAGGTGCTCGCAGATTCTACACCTCAACACCTCGCGGCAGAACTGTGGCATAGCCGTAAACAAGCCGCTGTAGGCGTCGTCGTCGGGGTCAGACCTTCCTTCTTCGGTGATGGCCGCAGGTGTGGTCCTACGACACATGCAAGCCGCTGTAGGCGGCGATAGCCAATAGCACCCGGCTTCCAGCCGGATGAATGAGAGAACCAATTGAATGAGCCCGCGTAACGGGCGACAGGAAGGTTGACCTCGCGTCTGTCGCCGTTTACACGGGCTGGATTTCTACGGCTCATGACTCACCCGGCTGAAAGCCAGGTGCTAGATGCTGCTGCCGCCTTCGGCGGCGTAGCTCAAACTCGCGCGAATGTCCTCATGCTCGATCTCCCACGGGGAGGTAACGCTTGTCATCGCTGATTACGCTCGAGCGTCAGAACTTGATTTCCTGGCTGGCCGCACTGACGTCGCACGGCGTGCAGCGCCATCCGTGGGCGGTGAGCTGGAAGGGGCCGTCGTTTTCGTCGCGGAAGAGCGTTCTGGTCTCGCGGCACCAGTTGCAGCGGACGACGTGTGGGTTGCCGAAGCCGGGGTTGGCGCGGAGGAGTCCCGCGGCTATGTCTTTTTCGTCGCCGATCAGGTCGTCGCTGCGAAGGACTTTCCCCGCGGTCGTGCGGACGACTTGCCTGGTTTTCTGTTCGTCTCGAATGTTCATGAGGACGCGCCGCGAGCGATGGAGGCTAAGAGGGGTGAGTCCAGCGGATCTGACTTAGTTCAGATGGACTGAAGGGCGAGGAAGGTTCCTCGACAGAGGCTCACCATACGCGCATTGGTCCGGCGTGTCACTGAGCGCGGAAGACCTTGCGCTCGCTGTCAGCGGCATAGCTCAAGCTCGCGAGAAGGGCCGATGACGTTGCGCGAGGTTCACGTTTGGGCGGACACTCGGTTCGTTCCTGAATTTCTCCGTCCCCCTCTGCGTCTCTGTGTCTCTGTGGTGAGGGGTTTCCGTCAATCGCACGAGGACCGACCGGGGATTACCACAGAGACACAGAGACACAGAGGGGGACGGAGGAATTCAGGAACGGCACCGCAAGACACCATCACGGCAGAGCATGCGCAAGAACGCCTCGCTCCCATCAGCGTTCATGTGGACGCCGTCGGCGAAGTACCGCGAGTCTTCGATGGCGTCGGCGTAGTTGAGGACGTGTGCGCCGGGGACGCTGCGCTTCACGCTCTGGATGATTTCGTTCATGTCGACCATGACGGAGCGGTGGTAGGGGGCGATGAGGAGTTGGACTTCGATTCCACGCGATTGCAGCATGGGGACGAGGCGGCCGAGGGATTCGAGGTTTTCGGGGTGGGGGCGGGGGCTCCAGCGGCCGCGGGGGCCGGCGGCGAGTTGGGGGGCGATGACGTTGCGGTTGATCCAGTCCTGGTCGGAGCGGCGCAGGTACATGAGGGCGCGCAGGAAGAATTCGCTGTCGTAGGGGAGCAGGCGGAAGAGCCGGCCTGCGGCGGCGGCATGCGGGTGCTCGCGCGCGTAGAGGGCTTCGAGCCTCTTCGACAGGCCGGCGTAGGTGCGTAGCTCGGAGACGAGGCCTCGGTCGACGACGACGCAGGTGGTCTCGATGAGGACCATCCGCGGTTTTGGGTTGTGGTCGAGGTAGTCGGCGAGGAGCGCCTCGGCGATGGGCATGGACATGGAGTTGAACGAGAGGTTGAGCGCCGGCCGGCCGGTGAGCTGCTCGATGGCGGGGGCGTAGAACGAGTGCACGCCGCGCGAGTCGCCGATGACGAGGACTTCGGCGTTCGAGCCGCCGCGATAGACGCGCGAGAAGCGGAACTGGCTGCCGAGGAGCACGCGGCTGCAGAGGAAGGCCCCGATGCGGTCTCCGGCGATGACTACGATCGCCAGGAGGGCGAACCAGACCGCGAATCGTTTGGCTTCTCTCATTTCAGAATTGGAAGTAGATGAATGTGTTGCCGCTGAAGGATCCGAACAGCAGGAGGATCCAGATGCACGACGCCGCGAAGGCGAGCCGCCGGGCCGGCGAGATTTCGCGGGGCCGGAGCGTGAGGACTTCGACGAAGAGCAGGCCGGCGATGAGCATCGCTCCTTTGAGCACGAGGATCTTGTTGTCGACGGAGGCGAAGCTGATGTCCTGCATCGAGGCGATGCTGGTCAGGATCTGCCATGCGTTTTGGAACGATTGGGCGCGGAAGAAGACCCAGGCGAAGCAGGTCAGGTGAAACACGAGGAGGATGAGGAAGGCGTTGGAGGCGGCGCGCGGGACGCGGAGAGACTTTACGACGCGCTGATAGGCCGGCCCGATGAGGCGCTGCGAGACGAGGTAGAGACCGTGCAGGCCGCCCCAGGCCACGAACGTCCATCGGGCGCCGTGCCAGAGGCCGCCGAGGAGCATGGTGATCATGAGATTGCGGAACGTGAACAGCGTGCCGCCGCGGTTGCCGCCGAGGGGGATGTAGAGGTAGTCGCGCAGCCAGGACGAGAGCGAGATGTGCCAGCGCGTCCAGAATTCGCTGAAGCTGCGCGAGAAATACGGGCGGTCGAAGTTGATCCCGAAATCGAACCCGAGGATGCGGGCGATGCCGATGGCGATGCTGGAGTAGCCGGAGAAGTCGCAGTAGATCTGGAAGGCGTAGAAATAGACGCCGATGAGCAGCGACAGCGCCGAATGCGCCTCCGGGTGCGCGAAGCGGACGTCGACGAGGGGGGCGAGCGAGTCGGCCACGACGACTTTGCGGACGTAGCCGGCGCAGATCAGGGTCAGGCCGGACAGCGCGCGCTCGTAGTCGAAGCGATGGTCGCGGTGCAGCTGGGGCAACAGCCGCGAGGCGCGCACGATGGGACCGGCTACGAGCTCGGGAAAGAACACGACGAAGGTGGCGAAGCGCAGCAGATCGTGCTCGGCCCGCTGCGTGCGCCGATAGACGTCGATGGTGTAGCTCATGGTCTTGAAGACGTAGAACGAGATGCCCACCGGCAGGACGATCCGCAGCGTGGTCCAGGTCACGTGCAGTCCGAGGGCGTCGCTGAGCTGCGCGGCGGAGTCGGCGAAGAAGTTGAAGTATTTGAAGAATCCGAGCAGGCCCAGGTTGACGACGACGCTGAGCACGATCAGCCGATGGCGCGCGGGGTCGTCCTGTTCGTTCTCCAGCAGCAGCCCGAGCGAATAGTCGACCAGAGCGGAGAAGAGCAGGAGAAAGAGGAAGCGCCAGTCCCACCACGCATAGAAGACGAGGCTGGCCAGGAACATCACCCACAGCCGTGCCCGTCCTCGGGTGGACCAATACCCGATCATGAAGAGCGGGAGAAAGATCAGGAAGGCGAAGCTATTGAACAGCATCGCGTACGTCGATCGAGGTGTGGAGTCGCATGGTGATCGGAAGGATGGCGGCGAGGTAGTAGACCATCAGCCGCAGACGGAACAGCGTCCCGAAATTGTTGACGGTGTAGAGCATCGGTCCGGCCGTCATCACCAGGACGACGATGCAGAGGACGAACGTCGCCGTCATGCGCGCGCGCCCGCGGCGCAGGTTGCGCGTGCAATGGACGATCGCGTAGAGCAGGACGAGATCGAACACGATCGTGTCGATCTCCGCGAAGAGCCACAGTCCCCGGCCTCCGCCGACGCGAATGATCCCGAGCGACTCCGCCAGGATGCGCGGCAGGAACATCGCCGCGAAGCCGGTGATGAGGCGTGAGTTGACCGTTTGAGGCGGGGGTTGTGGCGCCGGTGCCGGTGTTGACGCTGGTTTGGATACCGGTTTTGATGCTGGTGCTGGTGCCGGTTTTGATGCCGGTGCTGGTGCTGGTGCTGATGTTGGTGCGGGCGCGGGTGCTGATACTGCCGCGCGTGCCGGTTTCTGTGCCGGCTTCGGTGCCGGTTTCGATGCCGGTTTCGATGCCGGCGCTGGTCTCGGTGCCGGTGCGGCTGCTTGCGTGGACGTGGGCGGCGGGGGCGTTGCCGGCGGAGGCGTTGCCGGTGCAGGCGCCAGCGCGGTGCCTGTGGCGATGGTGGTCGCGCCGGGCGTCGATTCGAAGCCGGACCGGACGGCGGTGATGTGCTCTTTCGCTGCGGCCGGTCTCCACTGCACGGCGGTCATCGGATTGAGCAAGCGGTTGTACGACGGCGGGAGGTCGAGAGCGCCGAGGCGGACGGACTGCGCCAGCAGAACGACGAGCACGGCGTTGGCGGCGAATGCCCAGCCCTTGCGGCGTGCCGGAAGCGCCGCGAGCACGCAGAAGAGCGCGGCGGCCCCGGAGACGATGGCGGCGATGTACCAGCGGATGCCGGCCAGCCCGTAGACCAGCGCCAGCAGTGCTGCGGCGCAGGCCAGGTATTGCGTCCGCCTTCCGCCGGCGCGCCACAGCTCTTCCCAGCGCCGGAACACGGCGAACACGGCCACGATGAGCAGCATGAAGAGCGTGTCCTTGAGAGGCTGCAGCGCGAAGAGGATCGAGGCCGGGCTGAACGCGATCGCGGCCAGCACGACGTGGTTCCGGCAGAGGCGCACGACGATCGCGCACGTCAGCAGGTACGCCGCGCAGTTGAGCAGGATGGCCACCGAGGCCACGCCGCCGAACGCTCCGGCGAAGAGCGAGAGCACCTGGACGAAGAAGCGCGACGGAAACTCGTCGCCGAGGAAGAGGATCGCCGCCAACCCCCGCGCCACGAGCTTGGTGGCGTCTTTGAGATAGTGTTGGCCGTCGATGGCGAAGAACCACAGTCCGTTGCCGAGCTGCAGCGAGCGCGCGACCGGAAGCTGAAGGTACGAGATCCAGAACAACGCCTGCGCCACGAACGCCCGGATGAGAAACCCGGCGATCACGATCGCCGGTTGCGCGCGGCACAAACGCCACAGCCAGAAGCACGCAGCGGTGGTGAGGAGCAGTTGGAGGAACAGCACGGGCGCATTCTAGGGGCGATGGTCCAGAAAAACCTTCGCCAGAACATCCGCCACCCCCTCCACCGAGTAATGCTCCTCCGCATACTTCCGCCCGGCCCGCCCCATCCGCGCGCGCAGTCCGGGATCGGTGAGGAGCCGGCGGAGGGCGGTGAGCCATACTTCGTCGGTGGTGGCGAGGAGGTGTGTTTCGCCGGGCACGCCCATGGTGGCGCAGACGCCGACGGGGCTCATGACGAAGGGGACGGCCGAGGCCATGTATTGCACGGCCTTGAGCGCGGACTTGCGGGCGTTCCATGCGTCGCCGGCGAGCGGGTAGACGCCGATGTCGAATGAGCGAAAGTCTTGCGCCTCGGCATCCATGCTCCACGGACGCGTGTCGATGCCGGCGCGGCCGGAGCCGATGATGGTCAGGCGGAAGCGATGCTCGCGCGCGAGTTGCTCGAAGAGCGGCATCAATCGTTCGAGGAAGGGATAGGTCGAGTGGGTCCCGATCCAGCCGATCACGGGCTCGTCGTTCGGCGTTTCCCTCGGATGAAAGAGGCGCGTATCGACGACCGTCGGAATGACGATCGCTTCCCCTCCGCGCGCGCGTACGTCGGCGGCGATGTTGGGATTGCCGCACGTGACGACGCTCGACCAGCGGATGAGCCGGTCCGTTTTGCCCGGCCACTTCATCCACGTGGCCAGCCGGCCGTAGACCGGGCTCCGGTAGGTGAGATAGGTGGCGTCGTCGAGGTCGAGGATCATGCGCCGGCGCAGCACGCGCGCGGCGATCCATTCGACGAGAGGCGGCCCGAACAGCATGGCCTCGCGCTGCACGAACACGACATCGGCGCGTGCGGCACGAACGATCGCGCCGAGGCGGCGGAAGGTCGCCAGAGCCAGGCGGGGCAGGCGTTGCAACAGCCGGCGCGGCTCGTAGAGATCGGCGAAGAGAGACGGGTCGAGGAACGGCGAGAACGTGACGTCGATGCCGCGCGCCGCCAGCGGCTCGATGAACTGCGTGATGCGATAGCGCGACGAGGCCGACTCGATCGGGTACGACGCCAGGGCCAGGACGCGGAGGCGCTTGCTCATGAAAGCGTTTCGTACAGGCGGCGGTAACGGGCGCCGCCGACGGTCTCCAGGTCATAACGCGAGCGCGCCTCCTGCCGGCAGCGGTCGCCGAGGGTGGAATCGCGGCGCAGCGTTTCGACGGCGCGCAAAGCGTCGAGATACGCCTGGCGGTCGAGGCTGCGCAACAGGGCGCCGGTGCGGCCCTCTTCGATGTGCCCGTCGAGATCGCCGATGCCGGCGGTGGAGACGACGGGCAGCCCGGCCGCCAGGTACTCGGCGAACTTCGTCGGCGAGGACGCGATCCGGGCATACGACGGCCGGATGATCGAGAGGGCCACATCGGCGGCGCCGAGAAACACCGGCACGTCCGCCGGCTCGGCCCGCATCACGCGGTAGTCGTTGGCGGTGAGCCCGTGGCGCTCGAGCTCCGCGACGATCGGCGCCGCCGGTCCATGCGTGAGCACGAGCGCGTAGGCACGTGGATCGTTCTCGCGCGCGACGGCCAGAAACTCGGCCGTCTCGCGGAGGAGGTAGTAGCCGCCGAGCGCGCCGATGTACACGTAGACGACACGGTCGGATACGCCGAGGTCGCGGCGCACGGCGTCGCGGTCGCTCCGCGGCGCGATTCGTTCCGCGGTCACGCAGCAGGGGATCACGGCCACCGGTTTTCCGGCCGTCTGACCGCTGCCCGACGTCGGAAACAGCGTCTCCCGCGCGCGCTCGGTGAGCACGACGAAGGCGTCGGCTGATTGGAAGAGCCACCGCTCGGCCGCTTTCGTCAGGCGAAAGAGCACGCCGTCCTTCGGCCAGTTTCCCGAGTCGACGTACTCCTCCGGCAGGAAGCCGCGGATGTCGAAGATGAGCCGTGCGCCGCTGAGCTTCTTCGCCAGCGCGCCGATGGCTGCGCCGACGTGACTGCGCGCGTGCAGAAGGCCGATGCGCTGGCGCCGCACGATCCTCGACGCACGCCACGCGCCGGCTGCGATGTCGAAGAGCGTGGCCGGCAGCGTCGGGCGCTTGTGGTAGCGCAGCAGGTGCCAGTCGATGCCTTCGCGCTTCAATTTTTCGCGCCACTCCGCCGTCCAGGCCCCTCTCCCCTCGGCCTCGAATGTGAGGAGCGACACGGCCACGCCGCCGCGCACCAGCTCGCGCAGGTACGGCAGCACCTGCGTCTGCACGAGAGGCTCGCGCAAGCCGAAGTAGCAGAGGTAGAGGGAGCGAATCATGGGAGCGACGTAGTATAGGAGTCGGCCGCCGTGCGAACGATCTCCGTCATCATCCCCGTCTGGAACCGCGCGCGCGAGGTCTCCAGCGCCATCGACAGTGCGCTCGGGCAGACGTTGCCGCCGCTGGAGGTCATCGTCGTGGACGACGGCTCGACCGATGAGACGCCGGAAGTTCTGGCGCGGTACGGCGACCGCATCCGCGTGGTGCGGCAAAGCAATCAGGGCGTGGCCGCGGCGCGGAACGCCGGCATCGCGGTTGCGCGCGGCGACCTGGTGGCCTTTCTCGATTCGGACGACGTCTGGCAGCCGCGGAAGCTGGAGCTGCAAGCGGCGCGCTTCGACGCCGAGCCCGGGCTCGGACTCGTCCACTGCGGCGTCGACTTCGAGGGCACGGGCATCACCGTCGACGGGATGGAGGGCGCGGTGGCGGCGGAGATGCTCCGCCTCGATCGCAGCGTCATCGTCTCGCACAGCAGCAGCGTCATGGTGCCGAGGCGGGTGGCCGAGGAAGTGGGCGGCTTCGACGCGCGCATGCGGGTCTCGGAGGATTGGGACTTCTGCTATCGCGTGGCCGCGCGTCACCCGATCGGCTTCGTGGCCGAGGCCCTCGTCCGCCACGCCCGCCACGCCGCGGGGCTGCAGAACGACATCGCCAGGATGGAGCAGGGAATGCTCCTGGCGCTCGAAAAAGCGTTCGCCGACCCCGCCGTGCAGCCGCTGCGCCGCCACAGCTACGGCCGCCTGCACCGCATCCTCTCCGGCTGCTACTTCGAGCAGCGCCAGTGGCGCGCCTTCCTCCGGCATTTCGTGAAGAGCGTGGGATGGGACTGGCGGAACGTTGGGTACTTTGCGGCGTATCCGTTGCGAAGAATGCGACGCGGTGAATGACACGCATCGCAAGCGCGCCCCTCATCCGCCTGCGGCACCTTCTCCCCATCGCGATGAGGCTGCGATGGGGAGAAGGCTACCTATTTACCACTCTCGCGAGAATCATCAATAGGTAGCCTGAAGCCACTCCTGCAGCATGAGCACCGCCCAGAGGTGGTGCTTCCACTCGCCCTTGCCGGCGACGTGCTCTTCCCACTTTTCGCGGATCGGTTTCGGGTCGAGCAGGCCCTGATTGCGCATCGCCGATTCATCGAGCAGCGACTCCGCCCAGTCGCGCAGACGGCCGCGCAGCCATGCTTCGAGCGGCATGCCGAACCCCATCTTCGGCCGGTCGATGAGCGGGCGCGGCACGTAGCGGTCGAGCACGCGGCGCAGGACGCGCTTGCCTTTCGCGCCGCGCACTTTCATCGAGAGCGGCAGCGTCCAGGCAAACTCCACGAGGCGATGGTCGAGCAGCGGCTCGCGCACTTCGAGCGACGCGGCCATGCTGGCGCGGTCGACCTTGGTCAGGATGTCGTCCGGCAGGTAGGAGAGCTGATCGAAGTACATCATCCGCTCGATCGGATCTTCGAGCGGCGGCCACGAGTCGCGGTCGGTGAGCGGGCTTTTGAGCTCCTTTCCGCTGATGACGACGTTCGACCAGTGCGACACGAGCTCGAAATACATGGCATCGGCGTCGTCGGCCGCGAGCACGCGGGCCACCTTGTGAACGCGCTCTCCCGGCCGCGATTGACGCAGGATGCCGGTGAGAATGCGGTCCCACGCGCGCGGCGAGACCGACGTCAGCATGCGTCCCAGGGCCGGGCGCATCGGCCGTGGAAGCGCGGCCAGGCGATGGAACAGTTTCTGTCCGATGAAGTAGCGGTTGTATCCGCCGAACAACTCGTCGCCGCCGTCGCCGGACAGGGCGACGGTGACGTGCTGCCGCGCCAGCTTGGCCACCAGATGCGTCGGGATCTGCGAGGAATCGGCGAACGGCTCGTCGTACATCGAGGCCAGCTTCGGGATCACGCCCACCACGTCGTCCGCCGTCACGTACATCTCCGTGTGGTCCGTGCCGAGGTGGCGGGCCACCGCGGCGGCGAACGGAGCCTCATCGTAGGCCGCGTCGGCGAATCCCATGGCGAACGTCCGCACGGGCGCGTCGCTCTGCGCCTGCATCAGCGCCGCCACGAGCGACGAGTCGACGCCGCCGGAGAGGAACACGCCGATCGGCACGTCGGACACCATGCGCAGCCGCACTGCATCGCGGAGCAGCGTCTCCAGCTCGTGTGACGCCTCTTCCTCTGATCCGCGGAACCTGTGGCTGACGCCGCGCGTGGCTGCCTCGCGCGCCGACCAGTACGCCGTCGTCTCGACCGCCCGCGTGGCCGGATCGAATGTCAGCATCGTGCCCGGCATCAGCTTGCAGATGCCCTCGTAAATGCTCCACGGCGCCGGCACGTACATGTACCGGAGGTAGAGCTGCAGCGCGCCGCGGTCGATCCGGCCTTCGAAATCACGATGCCGCCGCAGCGCTTTGAGCTCGGACGCGTAGAGGAACGTGGTTCCGGCGAAGCCGTAATAGACCGGCTTCACTCCCATGCGATCGCGAATGAGGTGCAGCTTGCGCTGCGTTCGGTCCCACACTGCGATGGCGAACATGCCGATGAATCGCTGCAGCGCGGCCTCGACGCCCCAGGCATCGAACGCCGCCAGCATCACCTCGGTGTCGGAATGGCCGCGCCACGGTCCCTGCAGCTCGCGCCGCAGCTCCTCGAAGTTGTAGATCTCGCCGTTCAGCGTGGCCACGTAACGCCCGGACGGCGAAGCCATCGGCTGATGTCCGGCAGGGGAGAGATCGAGGATGGCTAGCCGCCGGAATCCGAGGGCCACGCCTGCTTCGGCATCGACCCACTCGCCCGCATCGTCCGGCCCGCGATGCACTAGCGCATCGCACATCCCGCGCACCTGCCCGGCCAGCTCATCCGCCGTCCCCGCCGCCGCGACGAGCCCCGTCAGTCCACACATGCGCGCGGAGTGTAGTCGCTTCCAGTGAGCGCAGCGCGAGAGCAGGTATGCTCGCCCCACGAGATGTCCGACACCCCGTTCCTCGAGCGCACCCTCTCCGGCCTCGGCATCGACCGCGCCGTCGGCTGGACGGTGGCCGCGCGCGTTTGGTCGATCCTGGCCGGGCCGGTCTCGGTCATCCTGATCGCCGCGCATCTCAGTGCCGAGGAGCAGGGCTTCTATTACACCTTTGCCAGCATCGTCGCGTTCCAGGTCATGTTCGAGCTCGGCCTGGGGATGGTCATCGTGCAGTTCGCCAGTCACGAGAAGGCGTTTCTCGAGTGGCGCTCCGACGGCACGCTCGGCGGCAGTGAAACAGACAAAGCCCGGCTGGCGGCGCTCCTGCGCAAGTCGCTGCAGTGGTACGCGGTTGCCACGGCGCTGGCTGCGGTGGCGCTGCTCATCGGCGGCACGCTTTTTTTCGCGTACAAGCCGACGACCGTCGAAGGTTGGACGGCTCCCTGGATCGCGTTGGCCCTTGTTGCGGGCGCGACGCTCTTCCTTACCCCGTTCCTGTCGCTGCTGGAAGGCTGCGGCCTCGTCATCGACGTGGCGCGCGTGCGGACGTGGCAGGTCATCGCCAGCAACCTCGCCGGGTGGACCGTGCTGCTCGCGGGCGGGGCGCTCTGGGCGTCACCGGCCATCATGGGCGCGTCGCTGCTCGTCGGAAGCACGTGGGTCGTGTGGACGCACCGCCGCCTGTTCTCCGACCTGCTGCGCACGCGCGGCGGCGGGATCTCGTGGCGCGAGGAGGTGTGGCCGTTCCAGTGGCGCATCGCCGTGAGCTGGATCAGCAGCTACTTCACGTTCCACATTTTCATCCCCGTCCTCTTCAACCTGAGGGGGCCGGCCGTGGCGGGACAGATGGGGATGAGCCTGACCCTCGCCTCGGCCGTGTTTTTCGTGGCCACGTCACTGCTCACGACCAAGGTCCCGCGCTTCGGCGAGCTGATCGCGCGCCGTGATTTTGCGGAGCTCGACGCGCGCTTCTTCCCCGCCCTGTGGCGTTCCTTCGGAGTGATGGCGCTGGGGGCGGCGGTGCTCCTCGGCGGCACGTTCGTCCTGCGCGCCATCGGGCATCGCTGGAGCGACCGGCTCCTCGAGCCGCTGCCGTTCGCACTGCTGCTGGCCACGATGCTGGCCAACACGATCTTCTTCGCCCAGGCCGTCTATCTCCGCGCGCACAAGCAGGAGCCGCTCCTCGGCATCTTCATCGCCAGCGGCATCGCCGTGGCCGCCTGCTCACTGATCCTCGGGCGCCTGTACGGCGCCACCGGAATGATGCTCGGCTACTTCCTCACCACGCTCGTGGTCTCCCTCGGCGGCGGCACGTGGGTGTTCCAGCGCAAGCGGCGGGAGTGGCACACGTGAAGCTCTCGATCATCGTGCCGTCCTTCAACCAGGGGCGATTTCTGGACGAGACGATCCGCTCCATCGTGACCCAGGGCTGGCCCGATCTCGAGCTCATCGTCATCGACGGCGGCTCGACCGACGAGACGCTGGACGTCATCCGGAAACACGAACCCAGCATCGCGTACTGGATCAGCGAGCCCGATCGCGGCCAGGCCGACGCCATCAACAAAGGCCTGCGCCGAGCGACCGGCGACGTCGTCACCTGGTTCGGTGCCGACGATCTCTACGCCGACGGCATCTTCGCCGCCCTCGAGCCGGCATGGCGCAGGAACCCGCGTGCGATCTACGCCGCACCGGTCGCCAACTTCTACTCGCGCGGCAGACAGATCCTGCTCCGCCCCCACGGCCTCACCCTCGCAAACGTCATCCAGTACTGGCAGCGCCGATCCCTCTGGCACGACCCCGGACTGTTCTGGTCCCGAGCCGTCATCGACGCCGCTGGCGACATCGACACGACGCTGCACTACTCCTTCGACTACGACTACCTCATCCGCGCCCTGCAACACTCCGGCGTCGAATACCTCGACCACGTCGCCGCCGGCTTTCGGCTCCACCGCCACTCCAAGTCCATCTCCCAGACCGAGCAGATGATGGCCGAGACGGCCATGGTCAGTCAGCGCTATTGGACATTGCTCGCGGACGTGGATCGGGAGGGGTTCGAGCGCAGTGAGCACGCCGCGCGCGTGCGGCGTGGAGCCTCGCAGCTCATTCGCGGAAAGCGCGAGGGGTGGTCGTTGCTCTGGCGAGCGATCCGTGAACGGCCGGTGGCAGCGATGGCCCGATTGGCGTTCTTGGCTCCGGCCGTGTTGAGGGAGCGCTTCAGGCGCCTTCTACCGACGCGATATTTTTGATCGAGAGCTTCCCTACGACAGCAGCAGATCCAGGTCCTCCGGCGTGAGTTGGCGCAGGATGCTGTTTTCTGCGCCGATGATCGCGTCGGCGAGGTCGCGTTTGGTCTGTTGGAGTTGGAGGATCTTCTCTTCGATGGTGTCGCGGGCGACGAGGCGGTAGGCGAAGACGTTGCGGGACTGGCCGATGCGGTGGGCGCGGTCGATGGCCTGCGCCTCGACGGCGGGGTTCCACCAGGGGTCGAGAAGAAAGACGTATTCGGCGGCGGTGAGGTTGAGACCGAGACCGCCGGCCTTGAGGCTGATCAGGAAGAGCGGGACGCCCGGATCTTCCTGGAAGCGTTTCACCTGCGCCTCGCGGTCGCGGCTGGCTCCGTCGATGTAGGCGTGGGGGATGCCACCGCGTTGCCGGGCCTCGCTTCTGACGATGGCGAGGAGGGAAGTGAACTGGGAGAAGACGAGGATTTTGTGGCCCCCTTCGATCAGGGTCGGGAGCTCCTCGAAGAGGGCGTCGAGCTTTGCCGACGTCTCGCCGGTCCGTTTCTTGTCGACGAGACCGGGATGACACGCCGCTTGGCGCATGCGCAGCAGCGCCTCGAGAATGTGGATTTTCGATCGGTTCATCCCATCCTTCGCAACGCGGCCGAGGAGCGACGCCCGGTAGTAGTCGCGCAGCTCGTCGTAAAGCTTCCGCTGCTTCGGCTCGAGCTCACACCAGATGGTTTGCTCGACGCGGTCGGGAAGCTCCGGGGCGACCTGCGCTTTGGTGCGTCGGAGGATGAATGGTCTCACTGCGCGCGCGAGCATGGTCCGCGCATTGGCAGCCTCGGGTGCTTTGCTGCCGGCGTGGCGCAACATCTTCACGACGCGCGTCGACTTGGCGCGGAGCATGCCGGGATTGAGAAACTCGAAGAGGCTGGCCAGCTCGCCGAGGTGGTTTTCGACGGGCGTGCCGCTGAGCGCGAGACGGTGCCGGGCGCGAAGGAGGGTGGCGGCCTTGGCGGCCTGGCTCGACGCGTTCTTGATCGCTTGCGCCTCGTCGAGGATGACGTAGTCGAACTCGACGTCGGCGAAGAATTCAACCTCTCTCCGCAGGAGCGCATAGGTTGTGAGCACGACGTCGTGTTGCGCAAAATGATCGGCGGCCCGGATCCGATCGGGTGTGGAGTGGTCGAGCACACGCAACTCGGGAGTGAAGCGCGCAGCCTCCGTTTTCCAATTGAAGACGACCGAGCGGGGGACGACGACGAGCGACGGCCGGCGGTCATCCGCGGCCCCGCGCCGCCGCTGATCGAGCAGTGCCAGCACCTGGACGGTCTTGCCGAGCCCCATGTCGTCCGCGAGACAACCGCCGAAGCCGAGGTCGCGCAGGAACGAGAACCAGCCCAGACCTTCGGACTGATACGGACGGAGCGCGCCGCGAAACGAATCGTGCGGCTGCTCGGGCAGGACCTTGACGTCGAGAATCCTGCGACGCGCCTGTTCGAAGACCTCGTCGAACGCCACCTCCTGCCGCGTTGCCAGGAGCGCGTCGAGCAGCATCACCTGATTCCGGCGAAAACGAAGACCGCTCTCTTGTTCGTCTGACGCGGCGGCGAGGAACGGTTCGAGCTGCTCGCGCCATTCCGGACGCACCAGACCCAGACGTCCGTCGGCGAGAGGAACGACCGTCTCTCCTTTGCGCATCGCGGCGAGCAGGCGCGGCAGACGCACGCTTTCCGCTCCGAAGTTGACCGTACCTCCGACGTCGAACCAGTCGATGCCGCTGCTGACGGCCAGTTCCAGGTCTCCGAAGCCGGCGTAGACGCCGCCTGCACCCCGAACCTCCCAGCCGGCCTCGATGAGTTTCGCGACCACTTCGGGAAGCCGCGTTTCCTGGATGCCGACGGAGTCACCCTGTCGAGGAAGGCCTTGCCCCCACAGCGCGTCGAGCATGCGGGATTCCTCGGCGGCGTCGCGAACGAAGAGCGTTCTGGTCTTGTCGTCGTACAGTGTCCGCGTCTGCGCCAGTGCGCTCACCGCATGGCCGTCGTAGGTGAACGTCGGTACTCCTTCGACATGCCCGTATCCGTGATGCCGAAGCTCGATCCTTGCCTCCGGCGGTACGCGCCGCTCCTGCCAGGCATGAGTGGAGGGGAAGTCGATATGAAGCGGCGCGTGCGAGGACGCGACGGTCTTGATGAAATCGTCGAGCTCCGCGGCGGGGATCTCGACCTTGTCGTTCCGAAGCAGCGATATCCACACCTGTGATCCGTCGTCCGCGAAGCGGGCGATCGAGGTGCGGAAGATCACGAGCCCGCCGCGCGTGACGGCCAGCGCGTCGGTGATGGGAAGGCTGATTCCGCCGCGCTGCAGCGACGCCACGAGCACATACTTGCCGTCCTGTTCCTCGGCGCGGACGGCGAGGTGCCACGGGTCGGCCGCGTCAAATGTGACGCCGGTTTCGTATTCGCCCTTGCCGACGCGAATCCAGAGTCGTCCCGTCGCGGCGAGCTTCGGCAACACGTACTCGGCCAGAGGCCAGCCGATGGTCAGCCTCGAGTCGATCGATCCGTAGGTGTAGTACGTGTAGTGGGAGGAGCCGAGGATGGAGAGGATCTCGCGGTCGATCGGAGACTCGACACGTGGGACGTCGGATTGGTCGATTCGCAGCACCTGCGGTTTCCCGAGCTCCCCATTCTTTTTCCGTGTGCGCGTGGTGATCTCGAGGCCGAAGCTGGTGCCGCTGGAGGCGGGATCGACGACCCATGTGATTTCGGGCGGCGGAGGAGTGATCCGGACCGGGCGAGCGCCTGCTGTTGCGGATCCGATCTGCACGCGCCACCGGCTGGGCGGGACCCACTCGCGCCGCGCGGGTTGCTGTGATGGGTACTGGCGGGGGCTTCGGAGCGGGACGACGTTCCACTGCTCGAACGAATCGTCTTCGTCGTCCTCGTCCTCGTAGCCGGGCTCGTCTTCATCATCCAGAAGCTCGTCGGCCTCAATCTCGTCAATCGGTCCTGGAAACGCAACCTTCTTCGCTTCACACTCGATCAACGTTGCCCAGATGTGCTTGCAAAGCTCGAAGCGGTCGTCGAAGTACGGACAGGTGCAGGCGACCAGGAGGACGTGGTCGTTATACCGGAGCATCACCTCATAGAGCCGGGAGCCACGCACCAGAGCTGCCACGAACGTTGTTGGTGAGAGTATTTCCTGAAGCTGTACGGAGCCGGAACGGACATATTCCTGACCGCGCTTCCGAACGTTGGAGGAGACGCTGCCCTCGAATCGGGAGAGGACGATGAGAGACACAGGTTGAAGAGCGATTGTACCGGCTGGGCTACTTCTGCGGCTCTCTCTTCAAAGACAAGTATTCGAGTCGCTCCGCTGGTCCGATGGCGATCACGTAGTACGGCGGCGTCCCCGTCCTCCAGGTGTACGTGTGCGTCGTTCCGGCGGCGCGATGGTCGGCCGCGGCGACGTCGAGCACCTGGTCGTAGTGGACGGCCACGCCGTCCGGCTTGGCCACGGCGGTGACGAAGCGGACGTTCCACTCGGGGGTGTAGCCGATGATGAGCGAGGCGAAGCGGGGGTCGCTGGAGAGGGTCCAGACTTCCTGGCGGCGGCGCTCTTCGCGTTCGAGTCTGGCGGCCGTGGCGAGGGTGGTGCGGACGGTGTCGCGCGGCATGTCCAGGCGGATGCCGGCGATGTCGGAGATCGGCGCCGCTTGCCGGGAAGCGGCGGGTGGAGGCGCCGAGCTCGCGCAGGAGGCGAGCAACGCGGCTGCTGCGAGCAGCAGCGCGCGTTGCAGCGTCGTCTTGATCATTTACTTCACGTAGGCGCGGATGACGTTCGAGTAGGTCGACGTGCCGTTCGCGTTGGCTGCCTTGGTCCGGTAGTAGTACGTGGTCTTGCGGGTCACAGCGCCGTCGACGAACGAGGTGCTGTTGCCCGGGACGCTGACGAGCTGTGCGAATCCGCTGGTTGGCGAGGAGGAGCGCTCGATGACGTAGCTGGTTTCGTTGTGGGCGTTGTCGGTCCAGTTCAGCGTGACGTTGGATTTCGTGGGAGCGGCCCAGAGGCCGGAGGGGGAGTCGAGGTCGTCGAGCTCGGAAAAGAGCGTGCGTCCGCTGCTCTGGCGGATGATGGTGGCCACGTCTTCGCCGTCGTTGTCGTAGCTGTCGATCTTGCCGTCGGGCGTTCCGTTCGGACCGCTGCGGTCGATGCCGGCGCGGCAATCCGCGGTGATGCAACCATCGGCGAATGCGGCCACCGGCCTGCCGCGGCGGTCGATCTCCATGTCGTTGAAGTCGAGGAGATTGCGCGTGCTGCCGGGGCAGGTCGTGCCCTGCGTGCAGACCACGCCGCGCTGCACCGGATCGTTGTTCGTGGCGTTGACGGTGACCCACGTGGCGCCGCTGTCATAGGTCGTGGCGATGTAGCCGTACCAGGTGCCGTCGAAGGCCATGTCGGTGCCGACGCCGCTGGCGCCGGGAGTGGTGGTGCCGAGGAAGAAGATGGCCCCGCGGTCGCCATCGCCGGCGGTGGCCGCGGCAAAGGCTGCATTGCGGACATTGTGGCTGGCGCCGATGTTCGCCGGCGCGGACCAGGTCAGGCCGCGGTCGTGCGAGACGGCGGCCCGCGCGGTGCCGTCGCCGTTGACGAATCCGAAGTAGACCGTGCCGTCGCTGCCGATCCCCACCGAGGGATCGGTCGTGCCGCCGCTGCTGCCGGGCACCTTGCGGATGCTCCAGGTGAGGCCGTTGTCCTCGGAGACCGCCACGGCCTGCTGGCCGCCGCAATTCTTGTTGGGTACGTAGACCGTGCCGTCCGGCGCGACTTTGATGTGGCCGTGGAGGCCGTTGCACTGCGTGAGGTTCCACATCGGAACGGCCACGTCGAAGGTCATGCCGCCGTCGCGGCTGAGCGCGATCTCGGCCAGACCGATGTCCTGCGAGGCGTAGTAGACGGCGTTCGGGTAGGCGGTGAGCGGACCGCGCAGTAGCACGCCGGGCTTGAACGGACCGCCGCCGACCGTCTGGTGATCGACGCCGGCGTTGATGCCCGCGCCCATGCTCGGCGTCCACGTCTCGCCGTCGTTGTCGGTGAAGGCCATGAGGCTGATCTTCGACGGCAGGAGCTGCGAGACGAAGGTGCGGTTGGTGCGCCAGTCGGTGAAGAGGATGGGATCGAACGTGATGATGGAGGTGGTCAGGCCGGAGCGGTCGGTCCAGGTGGCGGTGCCGTTGGCGTCGTTGAAGCTGACGCGCAGCGTCTCCGTCCCGGCGATGAACATGGAGTTGCCGCTCGCCCAGTTGTTGCCGAGCGTCGGCTCGCCGGCGCCTTGTCCGACCGGTGCGGGCGCGGCGAAGTTTGCATACGCCGGCGGCGTTGCGGTGGACGGCGGCGCGGGGTTGTCGGCGGCCGCGGTGACGACCTCCGCCCGGCCTTTGTATTGATCGCCGAGCGCGACGAAGTAGACCACGCGGACCACATACGTGCCGGTGCCGCTCTCCTCGACGTTGATGTCCGTCGATTCCGCGGTCGTCGTTCCCTGCGCGGAACTGGCCACGACCGGCCCGGTGACGCTGCCCTTATGGATGTAGATGTCGTAGTCGGTGACCGGGAGGAGCCACGACAGCGACACGCGGGCGTTCTTGCCGTTCCAGTCGTCCGTGGTTCCGTTGAGGGTGAGCAGGAACGAGTCGCAGGTGACGCCCTCGACGCACGTCGTCTCCGCCTCCGGCGACGCGCCGCCGAGCGCGCTGCCGTTGAATGTGACGGCGCTCCCCGTGGAGCTCAGACTCGCCGCGGCCGGCTGCGACGCCGCCGACGGCAAGGTAACGATCAATCCTGCGATCAAACCAACAGCGGGAATCGTGCGGATCCACGAAGACAGTCGATTGTTCATACGCTCTCCATTCCTCAGTCCGGATGAGCGCTGGGAGAGGCAAGTTTGATACCAGTAGTGCCACTACCGGCCGTAAGTTGCTGATTCTGATAGGTGAATAGTTTCGCAGCGAGGCGCGCTCACCGCGATGCTGCGCCCGCGGTCTCGCTCGCGCCGCTCAGGCGGAGGGCCTCTTCCCGCACCGCCGTCCACCTCCAGCGCGAGCCCGGCTTGAGCTGGATGGCGCGCTCGATCTCGGCCAGCGCCTGCGCGGCGATGGCGCGGTCGGCGGATCGTTGGGCTCGCAGAAGCAGCAGCTCGCCGCGCAGTCCGTGCGATATGCGGGTCAGTATGAACCCTGGGTGGACGAGCGCGGTGTGGATTGGCGGCGAGCTACTTTGACGGAGTCTCGCTGGCTACGTGTTCCTGCACCCATACGTTGAGAAGCGTTTCCGGCGAAACACCGTGACTCTTTGCCGCCGCACGCAACTTCTCGGCAAGCGCTTTCTCAACAGCGAAGTAGATGACGGAAGACTCGAGGTTGACCTGCATATCGACTGGGCGCGTTTCGTCCCAGTTTTCAGCCAGATCGTGGCTGTCCCAGTATTCGCCGATCTCAGCGTAGGAAGATGCGTTTGAGATGGAGCCCTTATTTTCTTCCATGTCTCTTTCGCTCGCCTTGAGTCATGTCGCGAGCTGATAGCAGCAACGCTGCGGTCATCCGCTTTGAGGATGAAGAATGCCACGAGGTATCTTCCCGCTTCAGTCTGACCGAGAGCCGCGTAGACGTTCTCGCCTTCGCGATGCCCGCGTTCGACAAATCGGAACTTTGGGCTGCCTTCGAAAAGTTCCACAACTTCGTACGCTTCGACGTGATGTTTTCGCGCCAGCTTCTCGACGATCTCGTCGAGCCAGATCAAGCCGGTGATCTTCACCTTGCGGCATTCTGCCGGAAAGTCCGGTGCGCCGTCGAGCGCTGCCGCGCGGAGATCTTGCGCCAGGACCACGAATCCGGCCAGACTCTCTCCCGATGGCAAAGTCCCAGCAGACCGTTCTCGAGATCGCCGGCCGCGAGGTGGTGATCACCAATCCGGAGAAGGTGTACTTTCCGCGCGCGGGCTACACGAAGCTCGATCTGGCGAAGTATTACGCGGCCGTTGCCGACGGGGCGCTGCGCGGGATCGCCGACCGGCCGATCGTGCTGAAGCGTTACGTGAACGGCGCGGAAAGTGAGCCGTTTTTTCAGAAGCGCGCGCCGGACACGCATCCGGACTGGATCGAGACGGTGGACCTGAAGTTCCCGTCGGGGCGGACGGCGCGGGAGGTCGTGGTGCGCAATGCGGCGCAGTTGCTCTGGATCGCGAACCTCGGCTGCATCGATCTGAATCCGCATCCGGTGCGGACGTTCGATCTCGAGCATCCCGACGAGCTGCGCGTCGATCTCGATCCCGGTCCGGGCGTGGGCTTCGAGGACGTCCGGCGCGTGGCCATGGTTGTGCGCGAGGTGCTCGCCGATCACGATCTGCGCGGCTGGCCGAAGACGTCGGGCTCGCGCGGGATTCACGTTAACGTCCGTATCGAGCGTCGCTGGAGCTTCGATCAGGTGCGCCGCGCGGCGCTGGCCATCGCGCGGGAAGTGGAGCGGCGGGCGCCGGAGATCGCCACGAGCAAGTGGTGGAAGGAAGAGCGCCACGGCGTTTTTCTCGATTACAACCAGAACGCAAAGGACCGCACCGTGGCGTCGGCGTGGTCGGTGCGGCCGCTGCCGGACGCGCGCGTGTCGATGCCGCTCGAGTGGGACGAGGTGCCGGACTGCGATCCGGCGGCGTTCACGCTCGTGACGGCGCCGGCGCGATTCGCGGAACGCGGCGATGCCGCGGCAGGCATCGACGAAGCGGCGGGCTCGCTCGAGAAGTTACTGGAGCTATCGTCCGCGCAGGAAGCGGCGGGGCTCGGCGATGCGCCGTGGCCGCCGAACTATAAGAAGCAGGACGGCGAGCCTCCGCGCGTGGCGCCATCGCGCAAGAAAGGAAGCGGAACCGGGACCGGCAGGCGGCAGTCCACGCAGCCGCTGATCACGGTGGCGAAGGCGGAGCACAAAGAGGAGGCGCTGGCCGGACTCGATCGCTGGAAAGCGAAGCATCCCGAGGCGGCGGCGCTGTTGGAAGTGGACGACATCCTCGTTGATTCCATGCGCGGGCGTTCGACGACGTGGACGCGCATTCGCGTCAACCTGCGTCACGTGCCGGAAGATCAGCGACCGGCCGAAGAAGCGCCCGATCCCGACTACGATCCGTGGGGCGGCTGGACGCCTCCGCCGCGTGCGTCACGCGCGCCGAAGACGCGCTCCAGCTCGTAGGCGGGCGTGACGTCCAGCTGATCATAGCGGCAGTCCTGCGGCGGCTTGTCGGGACGCCAGCGCAGGAACTTCGCGCCGTGCCGGAAGCGCGTGCCCTGCATGTGGTCGAACGCCACCTCGCACACACGCTCGGGCCGCAGCGGCTCCCAGCTCAGGTCCTTGCCGCGGTTCCAGCGGCTGGCCGCGCCGGGAACGCGCTGGCCTTTCGCGTTCGCCTCTTCCTGCGCCTCGGCCCAGTGTTGCCACGGGTGTCCTTCGAGCGCGTTCTCACGCAGCGGGGCCAGTTCCTCGACGAGCTGCTTGCGCACGGCATTCGTGAACGTCGCGGTGACGCCGACGTGATGCAGCGTTCCCTCGTCGTCGTAGAGACCGAGGAGCAGCGATCCCACCATCGTCCCCGGCCCGTTCTTGTGCCACCGGAAACCGGCCACGACGCAGTCCGCCGTACGCGAATGCTTGATCTTGATCATCGTCCGCTCGCCGGCTTGGTACGGGGAATCGAGGCGCTTGGCCATCACGCCATCGAGTCCCGCTCCTTCGAAGCGCGTGAACCAATCCTCCGCCTGCGCCCGATCGCGCGTGGCCGGCGAGAGATGGACGCGCTCGGCCGTTTTTGCGAACACCTGCTCCAGCCGCTCCCGCCGTTGCTCCAGCGGCACCTCGCGCAGATCCTCGTCGCCGATGGCCAGGAGGTCCCAGGCCACATACGACGCCGGAGCCTGCCCGGCCAGCAGCTTCACCCGCGACGCCGCCGGATGAATGCGCAGCAGCAACGCTTCGAAGTCGAGCCCGTTCTCGCCTGCGATGACGATCTCGCCGTCGAGGACACAGCGTTCCGGAAGCGCGGCCGTCAGCGGCTCGATGAGCTCCGGAAAGTAACGGTTCATCGGCTTCTCGTCGCGGCTTTGCAGCAGCACCTCGCCCCCGTCGCGAAACACCAGCGTCCGGAACCCATCCCACTTCGGCTCGAACAGCCAGGCGTCCCCGGCGGGCAGGTCGTCAGCGGCGCTGGAGAGCATCGGAGCGAGAGGCGGATCGAAGGGCAGTTGCACGGCGCCATCCTAGCAATTTGAATTGACGGCGGAGTGATCCGCGTACCGAGCTTCCAACCAGTTCCCTGGTTCCGCGGCTCGGGGCATCGGCCGGGATCTATGTCGATCCTGCAGTTGCGGATGGACGGACTCGCGGCAGGATGAAGTACGTGTAAATGATGCAACCAACGCAACAGTTACAGACGCCATCGAGAATATTGAATGCCGCCAGCGCTAAGGCGACCGATGCGCTGACGGCAATGCTGAACGGCATCGCAGCGGCAGCGGCTACGGCCAACAAGAATCCAATGCGCCATGCAAATACCTTCGGCGCCTTGTCCATCAGAACCGGGGAGATTCTCAGCGCACGAAGGATTCCATTAGCCAACATGGCGATCGGTGCCTGTTGATTCGTGAATACCCTGACCGCATAGTCGATGACGACGAACGCGAGTACCGGCCACCAGTGCGTGACGAAGAACAGCGCTAAGAATGCGGCCGTGAGCGTCGCTCCGACGCGACACGACCGTTTGTCCAGCCGTTCGACGGATACCGGACAAACGATGTCTCGGAACATTCTGCAATTCTAACGCGTGTGGCTTGCGTATCATGGGCGGGCTTGCTCGAAAGCCCTTTGGATGAACGCCGCACCGGACCGCTGGATCCGTTCGAGAAGCGGGCGCTCACTGGGTTCGCGCTGGCCGCGGTCGCGCACGCGTGTCTCGGTTTCTATCGCGCCGGCCTGCTCGGCGTCCCGTATATCCGCCCCTTGCTGAGCGCTACGGCGATTCTCGTCTGCGGTGCGTTGTGGCTGCGGCGCTTCCGGCGCGCGCCCGGTGGCGGGTTGGCGATGCCGGTGGGACTGCTGCTCGTGACCGCGGGCGTCTACTCCGGTTATTCGGCGCTGAATGCTCCGTTCGTCGGCTTCGTGGCGCGATTCTGCGTGCCGCTGCTGCTGGTGTTTCTCGGAGCGGTGCTGCTGTTCGCGGAGCAGGAAACGCAGTTTCAGATCGTGCCGCTCGTCCTGGCCGCGGCCGCATTCGTCGTCGTGCAGATAGTGCTGACGAGAGAAGCGCGCTCCGAGCCGAAACCGATCCCCGCTTCCGTGCGCCGAGGAGGTGTGGGCGAGAGTACGATCATCCGCGAGATGGAGCTCGTTCAGCCTGCGCGCTCGTTCGTCGAGGCCGTCAATGCCCATGATCCGGCGGCGATCGTCGCCGTGACCACCTCCGATCATCGCTTCATCGATTCGCTGGGAAACACGATCGGCGCGGAGAAGTTGGCGGCAGCCTGGCAAGGCTACTTCCGCATGGTCCCCGATTACCGCATCACCGTGACGCGCTGGATCGCGGATGGCGACCAGGTCGTGGCGCTGGGCACCGCCTCCGGCACGTATACGAGCGACGGCACCGTCCGTCCGGAGAATGCCTGGTCCACACCCGCCGCGTGGCGCGCCTTGATCCGCGACGGGAAAGTGGCCGAGTGGCAGGTCTACGCGGACAACGAGCCCATCCGCGAAATCATGAGACGCGGAGGTCCGAATGAGTGAGAAGAAGGGCGGTCTGGCGCAGCGTCTGGCCGGGTTTGCCACCTGGATCTCGGAAAAAACAGGCTCCACACCGGCCTTCCTGATCGCGCTCGGCGTGGTCATCGTCTGGGCCTGCCTCGGTCCGGTCTTCAAGTTTTCGGACACGTGGCAGCTGGTGATCAACACCGGCACGACCATCATCACGTTCCTCATGGTCTTCCTCATCCAGCGCGCGCAGAACAAGGACGCGCTGGCCGTGCAACTCAAGCTCAACGAGCTCGTGGCCGCCATCGAAGGCGCCAGCAACCGGCTGATCTCCGTGGAGGACCTGTCGGACGACGATCTGGAAGTGCTGCACCGGCACTACCGCGAGCTGGCCATCATGGCCACGAAGGAGAGCAAGATCACGGAATCGCACTCGGTCGACGAAGCGAAGGAGCGGCACGCCCGCAAAAAACGCACCCGAAAGAAGTGAAGCATGAACATCGTCATCCCCGACGACTATCAGGACGCCGTGCGGCGGCTCGATTGTTTCGCCAAGCTGCGCGGACACGACGTGACCGTCTTCAACGACACTGTGAAAGACCTGGACATGCTGGAAGAGCGGTTCCGCGACGCTGACGCGCTCGTGCTCATCCGCGAGCGCACGGCCATCGGCGACGAGTTGCTGTCGCGCCTTCCGCGTCTGCGGCTGATCAGTCAGACCGGCAAGGGCGCCAGTCACATCGACGTCGAAGCCTGCACGCGCCGCGGAGTGGCCGTGGCCGTGGGAACCGGCTCACCCTACGCTCCGGCCGAGCTGACGTGGGCGCTGGTGCTGGCGGCCATGCGCCGTGTTCCGCAGGAGTCCGCAAGTCTGCGCGCCGGCGGCTGGCAGCAGGTCCTCGGCACGACCGTTCGTGGTCGCACGCTGGGCATCTTCGGCTACGGCAAGATCGGCAGTCTCGTGGCGGGCTACGGCCGCGCGTTCGGGATGAACGTGCTGGTGTGGGGCCGCGAGGGATCGCAGACGCGCGCGCGCCGGGACGATTACGACGTCGCCGAGAGCCAGCGGGCCTTGTTCGCGGAGAGCGATGTGCTGTCGCTGCACGTGCGCCTCGACGACGCCACGCGCGGGATCGTCACCGCCGCGGACCTCGCACGCATGAAACCGACGGCGTTGATCGTCAACACCAGCCGCGCCGAGCTGATCGAGAGCGGCGCGCTCGAAGCCGCCCTTCACGCGGGCAGGCCCGGTCTCGCCGCCGTCGACGTGTACGAGGAGGAGCCGATCCCATGGAAAGCAGCGGATGCCCAGCATCCACTGCTATCGATGGACAACGCCGTCTGCACGCCGCACCTCGGCTACGTCGAGAAGGACAGCTACGAGCTCTACTTCGGCCAAGCCTTCGACAACGTCCTCGCCTTCGCGGAAGGGAAGGCCGCCAACCTGATCAACGCTATCAAGAAGCGTTGAAACCCGCGATGGCGATGGCCACGGCGATCAGCAGCAGCACCACGGCTTCGGCGACAACGCAGCCCGGCAGAATCGATCCGCCCAGCACCAGCGCCTGCGCGTGAGCGAGCGGCCGCCGCCGCAGAAACACGACGACGGCCACGATGGCGATGAAGAGCGCTGACAGCAGCGCGAGCATGTCAATTCGTCGCTGCAGGTGCGGCGGCCGGGGCCGGCATGTTCTTGTTCAGGAACTCCAGGATCGCCGCGTAGGCCACGATCTGGTTCTTCTTCTTCGTGAAGCCGTGGCCCTCGTCGTCGAATACCACGTACTCCACCGGCACGCCGTTCTTGCGCACCGCCTCGACCAGATCATCCGACTCCGCCTTGAGCACGCGCGGATCGTTCTTGCCCTGGATCACGATGAGCGGCTTGCGGATCTTGTCGGCGTGGAAGACGGGCGAGGTGGCCTTGAGGCGTTCCAGCTCCGTCTCCGGATTGCCGATCTCGTCGTACAGCGCCTTGCGCCCCGACTCCCACCACGGCGGGATGTTCTGCAGCGTGCGCACCCAGTTCGTCACGCCGAAGATGTCGACGCCGACGTCGAACACCTCCGGTTTGAAGGCCAGTGCCGCGGCGACCATGTAGCCGCCGTAGCTGCCGCCCATGATGGCCACGCGCGAGCCGTCCACGTAGGGGAGAGAGGAGAGGTACTTCCTGGCCTCGACGCAATCCCACAGCGGCTCCGCCCCGTGCTTGCGATCGTCGGCCACGTAGAACGTCTTGCCGTAGCCCGACGAGCCGCGGTTGTTGATGTCCAGCACCACGTAGCCGTGATTGGCGAGGTACTGCGCCGAGTACTTGTAGCCGAGGCGGGCCTGGCCACCCGGGCCGCCATGGACCATGACGATGGCCGGAGCCTTGGCGCCGGCATTGGCCTGATGCGGCTTGTAGAGCACGCCGGGGATGACCATGCCGTCGAACGACTTGAAACGGACCACCTGCGCGTCGACGAGATCTTCCGGATCGATCTCCTTGCTCAGCGTGTCGGTGAGGCGCGTGGTCTTGCCGCTCTTGAAGTCGTGTACGTAGAGATTCGACGGCGCGCGGTCCGCATCGACATACATGGCCATCAGGTTCTCGCTCGGCGAGAACAGCACGAAGTTGATGTTGCCGTTGGGGAGTTTCGGCAGCGGCACCTGCTTGCCGCTCTTCGTGTCGTACAGCTTCACCACCGTGCGCGCGTCGTCGTTGATGCGCGTGGCGCGGTAGCGGCCCTTCTCGGAAAACCCGCTGCCGAAGATGTCCCACTCCGCCGCCTCGACGTCGGAGGTCTTGCCCGTGGCCAGGTCGTAGCGGCGCAGGCGCTTGAACTCCGAGCCTTCGTTCGTGGTGAAGAGGAGATACTTCGACTGCGGATCGAAGTCGGACGCCGAGAACTCCGCCTGGCCGGTGTGCTCGGAGATCTTCTTCGTTTCATTCCTGGCGATGGAGTGGATGAACAGATCGTTGTCGGCGGTGCTGAGCGGCTTCGACACGACCACCCACTGACCGTCCGGCGAGACCCCTTCGATGTCCAGGCCGGCTTCATTCTTGAAGATCATGGTCCGTTCGTACGAGTCGGTGTCGTAGCGGTAGGCATCGAAGAACTTCGGATCGCGCTCGTTCGTGCTGACGAAGAACGACTTCTTGTCGCCGCTCCAGCCCCCGAACATTGCTTTCAATTTCTCGCCCGGCGTCAGATCGCGCTCGCTGCCGTCCTTCTGCCGGACGTACAGGTGATGGAGCTCGTTCCCTCCCTGATCGCGCGTGTACAGGAAACGCGTGTCCTTCGGAAAGTACGAGATGGCGCTGGTCGTATCCGTCGTCGACGCCGTCAACGCCCGCGCCTTCCCGCCCGTCACCGGGATCGAGTAAACGTTCCGGATCCCGGTCTCATCCGACGAAAAGAGAATCTCCTTCTCATTCGGCGAAAACGACGCGCCCCCGACGGCGACGGTAGTGATGAACTGCTCGATCGTGTACTGCTTCGACGGCCGCGTCTTCGCGAACAGCGTGGCAGGAAGGAGCAGGGCGAGAAAGAAAAGGCGTAGTGCACGATGCATGGTGGCGGGAAGTATACGGAGGAGGGATGTGAGTTGCCCTCTCGGAATGCCCCCTCCTCCCGTCATCCTGAGCGAGGCGGTCGGGTGGGCGTGAAGCGAAAGGATCTCAAAATACGAAGAACATGGCATGTGCCACACGTTACGCATTTTGAGATTCTTTCGCTCACGCCCACCCACCCGGCCTCGCTCAGAATGACGGGGGGGGTGCTGGGCTCTGATCCTTATCTCCGCACCGTCACCACCGTGGTCGCGCTCGTCGCGGCGCCGGTGTCGTCCGTCGCCTCCACCTTCAACTCCGCCTGGACGCCGCCGAAGAGGCGGTCGTCGGGGACTTCCTTGCGCGGGCTGAAGCGATAGCGCACTTCGCTGTTGGGTGCGATGGTCGTGTTGTAGCCCAGCGAGCGGATTTGGGCGGCGTCCCACGACTCCCGCGCCAGCGTCAGTCCGCCGCCGAGGGAGACCGTGGCCGTGACGTGTTGGACGGTGATGGGCCGGCCGCCGGTCTCGCGCACCACGACCTCGAACGGGAAGTCGTAGGTTTTGCCGGATACGGGTGTGGCCACGATCGGGTTCGGGATGACATCGATCGCGACCGCACCCTGTCCTGGTACCGAGGAAACGCCGGGCTGCGCGCTGCTGCATGCCACGAAAACGAGGAGCAGCACGAAGGGGAGTCGGTTGAGGTTCATCCGGCTCACTTCATCTCGACGATGCCGCAGGCGATGCGCGGGCCGGCGTTGCCGGTGGGCTGGGTGACGAGATCGTCCGGATTCGCGTGCAGGATCACGGCGTGGCCGACGGCTGAATTCGGTCCGGCCGCGACGGTGACGGAGCGCGTCGTGAACTCGGTGTGGACGCTGCCGTCCGCCGCGGCGGTGACATTGCCGAAGTCGCCGGCGTGATGTGGATCGGCGCTGGGCGCGCCGTGGGCGGTCGTGGCCGGGTTGAAGTGGCCGCCGGCGGCGTTGCCGTTGTCGCCGCAATCGCCCTTGTCGTGGATGTGGAATCCATGCACGCCGGCCGGGACGCCGGTCAGGTCGACCTTCACCCGCACGCTGCCGTCGCCGAGCTGCGTGAGCATGACGGTTCCGGCTGCCGTCGAGCCGCTGGTCGGACTGAGCGTAGCCGACGCTGACGGGCCGGTAGCCGTGGATGCACAGGACGCCAGCACCAGCGCCGCGATGGAGAACAGAATCAACTTCCTCATGAAGAACCTCCGACTTTCAAAATGATGGTGACTTTGCTACCCGCCCGGGGCAACCGCTCCGGACGTGATGCATAGATGACGCCGTCGCGCACGTAGTCGCGAATGGTGTGGGCGTGATTGCCGATCGCGCCGCCGGGACAGGAATAGAGGCAGACGATGCAGCCCGAATGAAATTCCTTCTGCCAGGCCTCGTTCCCGCCGTAGCGAAAGTCGACGCGCGGCGCCCCGCCCTCCTCGGCGAGGAGATGCTGGAGAGGCACACGCCTGCCGCCCCATTCGACCAGGACCTCGATCTTCGTGCCCTCGACGCGCTTGTCCGGCTCCGGATTGGCCGGATCCTCGCGTGCGTTCCACGTCGCCGGCGTCAGGTTCTCCCCGCGACGCGCGCCGACGGAATCGAGCGCCGCGCGGACGTCATGATCGCTGACGGGACTGACGAACAGCGCCCAAAGTTTCGAGCGCCCGCCATCCCAGACGATGGCGTGATGCCCCTTCACCCCGAACGGCCGTTCCATCGCGTGCGGCTGCACCACGGCCGGAATGCGCACCTCGCCGCGGGCGCGATCGACGACCGGCTTCGCGGGCGCCGCGGCGCAGGAAGCAGCCGTGAGAATCGTGAGGGCGAAGGCGGCGACGCGCACAGGCGCACGATAACGTAACTTTTGCGCGAGCCTACTGCGACCACTTCGCGATTCGTTTCCCCAACCCCCCCAGCCATCCGCCCGCGATGTCCTGGTAGTACAGCGAGGCTGCCTTCTGCACCCCATCCGCGAGCGAGGGGTACGACGAGATGCGCTGCGCCAGGTCGCCGATCTTCATGCCTTTGCGGCGGGCCAGCACGATCTCTTCGATCACGGTGGAGGCGTTGGCGCAGAGGGCGTGGCCGCCGAGGAGGTTGCCCTTGGCGTCGCAGACGATCTTGACCAGGCCGTTCGGGGTACGGTCGACGACGGCGCGGTCGACGTCCGCCATCGGCACCTGATAGACGCGCACGGCGTCGCCGTGTTTCGCACGCGCCTCGGCTTCGGTCATGCCGATGTGGCCGACCTCGGGGTCGGTGTAGAGCGTCCACGGAATGTCGGAGTAGTCGACGGCGGACTTGCCGGGGAAGAGGATGTTGCGCACGAGCTTCACCGCCTCGTACGCCGCCACGTGTGTGAACTGCAGGCCGCCGTGTACGTCGCCGCAGGTCCAGATGCGCGGGGCCGTGGTCTGCAGAAACCGGTCGGCCACGATCCAGGAACGCTCCACCTTCACGCCCGCGGCCTCCAGCCCGAGGTTCTCCGTATTGCCGCGGCGTCCGGAGGCGACGAAGAGCTCGTCGACCGTAACGTCGCGAGTTGCGCCGCTCTTCTGCTCGATTCGGGCGATCTTCTTCCCGCCCTCGCGGCGCACCGACTTCACCGCCCAGCCGGTAAGGAGCTCGATCCCTTCGCCGGTCAAAATTTCGCGCAGGCGGGCGATCACGTCCGCGTCTTCCTTGTTGACGATCTCGTCCAGCATCTCCACGACGGTCACGCGCGAGCCGAAGCGCGCGAACATCTGCGCGAACTCGATGCCGATGTAGCCGCCGCCGAGGATCAGGATCGTCTCCGGGAACTCATCCTGCGCCAGGAACGAGACGTGATCGAGGAAGCCGCTTTCCTGGAGACCCTCGACGGGAGGAACGGAAGTGCGCGCGCCGGTGGCGATGACGATGTCCTTCGCCCGCAACGTCCTGCCCGCCACTTCGACCACGCCCCCGCCGGCGAGCTTGGCTTCGCCGGAAATGACGTCGATGCCCAGCTTACGGAACTTCTCCGGATCGTCGTGACGGCTGATGATCCGGCGCTGTTCGCGCATCGAATCCATCACCGCCTTCGGCGTCACGCGCGGCGTCACCGGCTCCAGCCCGAACGCGCCCGCGTGGCGCATCTGATGAGCCAGCTTTGCCGAAGCGACCAGCGCCTTCGTCGGCACGCAACCGGTCCAGAGACAGTCTCCCCCCAGCGCCTCCCGCTCGATCAGCGCCACGCGGCGTCCCAGGCGCACGCAGCCGGAGGCAGTGACCAGCCCGCCGGTACCGCCGCCGATGACCACCACGTCGAAACTCTCCGGCATCGATCCCTCCAGCGGGAAGAGTCTCACACTCCGGCGGGGAGTCTCAAAGTCTCAAAGTCGCAGAGTCTCAAAGGAGAGTCCGCCAGGCGAAGCCCTTTGCGACTTTGAGACTTTGAGACTCTGCGACTCCCCCGTCCTCTCCGTCAGAGACCGTATAATCCCGGAACAACCCAATCGTCCCGGACCTCCCACATGGCCTTTTTCTGCATTCATTGCAAGTCGGAAGTCGATCCCAAGTTCAAGGCCTGTCCGTATTGCGGCGAGGCGATCACCGATTTTCTGCGGCGCCATCTCGAGACGCCCATCGACGGGAAGTATCAGATCCTGTCGCGCCTCGGCATCGGAGGGATGGGGGAGGTCTACAAGGTCCTCCACGTCCATCTCAACTCCATCCGCGTCATCAAACTGATGCGCGCCAACATCGCCACCGATCCCGGCGCGCACGAGCGCTTCCTGCGCGAGGCCCGGCTGGCCACGAAGATCCATCACCCCAACGTGGCCACGCTCTTCGACTTCTCCACGCTCGACGACGGCTCGTTCTACATGGTCTGGGAGTACATCGAGGGCATCAACCTCCACGAGCTGATCAGCCAGCGCGGGCCGCTCTCGCCGAGCTACGCCGCGCGATTGGCGTCACAGGCGTTGATGGGGCTCGACGCCATCCATCGCGCCGGCATCGTGCACCGCGACGTCAGTCCGGAGAATCTGATGATCGCCCGTGACGACGAAGGCGTCGAGCACGTGAAGATCATCGACCTCGGTATCGCCAAGGGCGCCGAGGGCGAAGACAACAACACCAAGACCGGCATGTTCGTCGGCAAGTGGAAGTACTGCTCGCCCGAGCACCTGGGCATGCTCACGCCGGGGGACCGCATCGACGGGCGCGCCGACATCTATTCGTTCGGTATCGTGCTTTACGAGATGCTCACCGGCGTGCCGCCGTTCCAGGCCGACACGCCGCATGCGTATCTCTTGATGCATTCGCAGACGCAGCCGCGCGCGATCCGCGACACCAACCCGCTCGCGGCCCCGTCGCCGGAGCTCGAAGCGCTGGTCTTCCGCGCACTGGAGAAAGACCGCACCAAACGCTTCGCCACGGCGCGCGAGTTCGGACAGGCCATCGATGCCATCGCACCGAAGCTGTCCAGTACCGCCGGCGCGCCGCCGCCGCTGCCGCCCTCGTCCGAAGTGACGAACGAGGCCACGCGCGCGGCCGAGCGCCAGTCGCATGAGGCCGCGACCGTCGTCTCGATCGCGCAGGACGCTCCCACGGTCGCGGCGAATCTGCCGCCGGCGAAAAAGCCATTGGATCGCCGCGGGATGAGTCCGCCCGCGCCGAGCGCCCGTCCCGTCCGCCCCGTCCAGAAAGAGAAGAAACGCCGCTCGATGCTGCTGCCGATCGCCACGCTGCTCCTGATCGCCCTCGGCGTCGGTGGTTGGGCGATGATGCGGAAGCCGTCACCAGAGCCCGCGAAGCCTGCAGCTCAGCCAGTGGCGCAGGCCTCGACCGTCAGCGTTCCCACGCAGGCAACAGCTCCCGCGCAGCAGGGCCGCCTCGGCATCAACGCCTTTCCATGGGCGAACGTCACCAGCATCCGCAATCTCGACAGCGGACAGAACGTCCCTATCGCCACCCTGGTCACTCCGGCGCCCGTCGATCTCGCGCCCGGCCGCTACGAGGTCACGCTCTCGAATCCGCAATTCCGGCAGCCGATCACGCGCACCGTGGCCATCGCCGCCGGTGAGGACGAGACGCTGAACGTGACCTTCCGCGATCCTGCCTCGGCCACACTTCCCGATTTCGGAGTGACGCGATGAAGCGCATGGCGCTGGCGTTGTTCCTGATTGTGGCGTTGCCCGCGCTGGCCGCGCCGCCCGAGAAGTGGTGGGACGCGTATGCACGCGGCGTGGCCGCGGTGAACGCGCGCAACTACAAGGCCGCTGCGGAGGCCCTGCAGAAGTCGATCGCGGAGATGCCCAACGAGGGCACGAACGTCCGCACGCGCAAAGAGCTGATCACGTACGTCCCCCACTTCTGGCTCGGCATCGCCAAATTCAACCTCGGCGATCCGGACGGTGCGCTGCGCGAGTGGCGGATCTCCGAAGACCAGGGCGTGGTGGCGCGCACCGAGTACTACGCGCGCATGAAGGACTGGATCGCCCGCGCGCAGACGGAGAAACAGCGCAACGCCCAGGACAGCGCCTCCGCTCCCAAGAAAGCGGCGGACGTGGCCATCAGCAAGGCGCTGGAGGTGCAGCTCGACGCGCTCTCCGCGGGCGGCGATCGCGCCGAGAGCTACCTGGCCGCGCAGCGCAAGCTCGTCGAAGCACGCGCGCAGTTCCAGAAAGCGGGCACCGACGTCAGCGCGTACAAGGCCGCCGAGCAGACGGCGCAGCAGGCCGCCGCGTTGTTCAACACCGCCGCCGCGGAAGGCAGGAAGCTCAAAGCCGCGCGCACCGCCGCACCGCCGCCCATCCGCAATCCGGCGCCAGCGCCGGTGAGGGTGGTGCAGGCCGCGCCCCCACCGGCGAAAGTCGAGACGCCGCTCGCGCCGCTCCCGAAAACCGACACCGCACCGCAGGTCCTCTCCGAGGCGGAAGTGACCAGGCGCATCGCCGAACAGGAACAGCGGCGAAAGGCCATGGAAGAAGCAAAGAAGCCGGTCGTGCCTGCGACGGTCGACGTCACCGCCACCTCGCTGGCTCCGGCGCCTGCGGCACGCGCCGATCTTCGTCCCGCCTATCGCGCGTTCGCGTCGGGCGATCTGGCCTCGTCCGAACGGCTCCTGACCGGAATCCTCACCGCGCAGTCCGCGCCCGCCGAGGCCTACCTCTTGCGCGGATGCGCGCGGTACACGCGGGCCATGCTCTCGCGCACGCCCGATCCGCTGCTGGTGGCGGCCACCGACGACTTCCGCGCCGCGCTGCAGCGCAACGGCGCGCTCCGTCTCGACCGCAACGCCTTCTCGCCGAAGCTCGTGGCATTTTTCGAACAGGTGCGCGGCCGGCGTTGATGGATGTAGCCGCCGCGGCCGCACGCCTCGCGCCGTTCGCGCCTCCCACGCCGCTGGTGCGCGCGCTCCTGCTCTCGCGTGATCTCGGTTGCGATCTGTGGGTGAAAAACGAGACCGTCTCGCCCATCGCCTCGTTCAAATGGCGCGGCGCGCTCAACGACCTCCTGCGCCAGCCCGGCACGCGCGGCGTCGTCACCTCCTCGACCGGCAATCACGGGCAGGGCGTGGCCTGGGCGGCGGGGGTCTCCGGCGTGCCGGCGCACATCTTCCTGCCCCTCGGCGCCAACCCGACCAAGCGCGCCAAGATCGCGCTCCTCGGCGCGACCATTCATGACGGCGGCCACGACCTCGACGCCGCCAAGGAAACCGCCATCGCCTTCGCGCGTGAGGAAGGCCTGCGCTTCATCGATGACGGCGAGAGCGAAGGCGTCATCGAAGGCGCCGCCACGATCGGCCACGAGATCGCCCGCCAGCTGCAGCGCATCGACGTCGTTTACGTCCCGATGGGCAGCGGATCCCTCGCCAGTGGTGTAGCCATGGCCATCCGCGAGCAACATCCGCGCGCCCACATCGTGGCCGTGCAAGCGAGCGGCTCCCCCGCCATGGCCGACAGCTTCCACGCCCGCCGCCCGGTCGAACGTCCCGCCGAAACGATCGCCGATGGCCTCATCTGCCGCGTCCCCGCCCAGCTCGCCCTCGATCAGTTGATCGAATTCGTCGACGACGCCATCACGGCCACCGACGACGAGCTCCTCGCCGCCGCCCGCGCCATGATCCTCGGCGCCCACATCCTCGTCGAACCCTCCGGCGCCGCCGGCCTCGCCGCCGCCATGCGCGGAGACCTGCGCGGCAAGAGCGTCGTCGTCATCGCCACGGGAGCCAACATCACGCCGGAGTTGTTCGCGACGCTTTAAGAGGCGGGCTACGGCGAGCAGATTGTCCACTCACTGAGTGGACAATTGACCGAGTAGTTCGGTCGCGGCTTCGGGTCTCGCAGTCTGTTCCAGATGGTGAGGTTTGCCGAGGTGTTCCCAGACATCAAGATTGTGTCCGCACTGCGGACACAATTGGGATGGACGCACCTTCGGCAAATCATCGCACTCGACGACCCGCTGAAGCGCGAGTTTGTGCGGAGATGTGCCGCATGGAGCGATGGAGCACCCGAACGCTCGAGCTGAAGAGGCTTCGCGACGAGGACAAGCATGTGGTGGTCATTTCACTGGCGCCGCCGTAGGCGGTACAAGATCAATAGCACCCGGCTTCAGCCGGGTGAACGGATGTGTGTCATGAAACGAGCCCGCGAAGGCGGGCGAAAGATTCACGTTCCTACCGCCCGTTACACGGGCTCGATTCATGGGACGCATTTTTTCACCCGGCTGGAAGCCGGGTGCTATTGATCTCGTGCCGCCTACGGCGGCTGAAGCATGCGACCAGCGTCACCTCGGAAACCGCACATCCCCCCGAATCGCCCTGAGCAGCGGATCCGATTTCAACAGCCTCTGATACTGCCCGGGCGGGATCTCCGCGCTCGCGCGGCCCAGTCGCTCGAACGCTTCGTCGGTGCGGCCGAGCGCGATGAGGAGCGTGGCCATGGAGTACGACGAGACGAAGCGTTTCTGCGACAGCGCTTCGAGTGCGGTGAGCGTGCGTTGCGCGTCCTCGGGTTGTTTGGCCGCTACTTGCGCGAGTCCCGTGCGCACGAGGCTGCGGGGGTCGCCGCCGAGGCGGTAGGCGGTGGCGGCTTCTTCGACGGCGTCGGCGGCACGGCCTTGTTTGAGATACGCGCCGGCCAGGACGTAGTGGCCGAAGGCGAAGTCGGGCTCGAGGGCCAGGGCACGGTTGCATTCGGCGATTCCTTCGTCGAGCCGGCCCGCGTCGGCGTAGACGCCGCCCAGCTCCGCGATGATGATCAGGCTCAGCGGATCGAGCGCCTCGGCGCGGCGGATCTCGCGGATGGCTTCGTCGAAGCGGCCCATCTCCACGAGGCAGCGGCTGTACCACTGATGCGCGGTGGCGTAGCTCGGATTGAGCTCGATGGCGCGCTGAAACTCCCGCGACGCGGCATTCAGATCGCTGCCGAAGTTCATCTCGAAATACGCGAGCGACGTGTGCGCCTCCGCCAGCTCCTCGTCGAGTTTCAGCGCGCGCAGCGCGGCCTCGCGCGCCAGCGGCAGCGCTTGTGCGGGCGGCGCCTCGTTGTAGATCGACTGCAGGATGTAGCAGTCGGCGAGGCCGGCGTGCGCCAGCGCGTAGCTCGGATCGCGCGCCACCGCATCGCGGAAGTAGCCGATGGCGCGCTCGAACGCCTCGCCGGTGCGTTGATTGAGCTCGTAGCGCCCGTGCAGATAGAGGCTGTACGCCTCGCCGCTCCTGGTGTGCCGCTTGGAGACGCTGGCGCGCGCGGGGTCGCTCAGCTCCAGCCGCAGCTGCTCGGCGATCTTGCGCGAGATCGCCGCCTGTGTGGTGGCCAGGTCTTCGAAGCGCGTGTGGAACTGCTCACCCCACAGATGCCGGTTGTCGCGGCCGTCGATCAGTTCCGTGCTGATGATCAGCGCGTGCTTCGGCCCGTAGATGCGGCCGGTGAGGACGGCCTGCACCTTCAGCTCGCCGGCGGCCTGCTGCGGCGAAGCGTTGCTGCGCTTGTAACGAAAAACAGACGCGCGCGAGACCACGGCCAGGTCGGGGATGTGCGAGAGGTTGTTGATCAGGCTCTCCGTGATGCCGTCGGACAGGTACTCATTGGAGGCGTCGGCGGTGTCGTTCGTGAACGGCAACACCGCGAGCGACCGGATCGGTCCGGCACTCGGCCGCTCCGTGCGCAAAAGGCCGGCGGTGATGATCGCCGCGATCGTGATGATGGCCGCGCCGATGCCGATGCCGATGCGCCGCAGCTCCCGGCGCGGACGCAGCGACACCAGCGCCGGATCGCCGCTGGCGAGCGCGCGCAGGGCGAACGCCAGATCGCCGGCGGACTGGAAACGCGCCGCCGGGCTCTTCTCCACGCAGTGATGGATGATGCGGTCGAGCTCGAACGGCACGCGCTGCCCGGAGTCGGAGAGCGACGGCAGCTCGTCGCGCAGCACGGCGGTCATCGTGTCGATGGCGGTGTCGGCGCGAAAGGCGCTGCGGCCGGAGACGCACTCATAGAGGATGCAGCCGAGGGCGAAGAGATCGGTGGCCGGGGTCGTGGTCTCCGCGCGGAGCTGCTCCGGCGCCATGTAGCCGACGGTGCCGATCACGTTCGCGTCGGTCCCCAGCTCGTCGCTGTGCAGCCGTTCGGTCGGCTGCGCGTCATCGTCGGGCGAGGAAGGCTGCGGACGCGCGCGCGCCAGGCCGAAGTCGAGGATCTTCACCCGGCCGTCGTTGGTGATGAAGATGTTCTCCGGCTTGAGGTCGCGATGGACGATGCGTTTCGCATGCGCCGCCGCCAGTCCCTCGGCGATGGCGGCCCCGATCTCCGCGGCGCGGCGCCAGCCCATCGCGCCGCGCGCCAGGAACGCCCGCAGCGTCGTCCCTTCCAGGAGCTCGGTGACGACGTAGGTGAGGTCGCCCTCCTGTTCCAGCTCGTAGAGATGGAGGACGTTGGGATGCGAGATCGCCGCGACCGCCTTGGCCTCGCGGATCAGCCGCGCCCGCGCCTCATCGTCCCGCGCCAGCCGCTGCGGCAGGACCTTGATGGCCACATCGCGTCCCACGCGGAAGTCGTGCGCGCGGTACACCTCGCCCATGCCTCCGGCCCCGAGAGGCGCAACGATCTCGTACGCTCCGAGTCGCGTTCCGGCGGTGAGGTGCAATGAGGGAAGGATAACGCCGGGGGACTCCCCGTCATCCTGAGCGAGGCGGGTTGGGTGGGCGTGAGCGAAAGGATCTCAAAATGCGTAGACCGTGGCACAGGCCATGTTTTTCGAAGTTTGAGATCCTTTCGCTCACGCCCGCCCAACCACCTTCGCTCAGGATGACGGGGGAGTACAGCTATTTCTTCAACTCCACCCCATTCGCCACAAACGAAACTTCCAGCGCCGTCCCGTCCTTCTGCCGCTTCAGCTTCGCCCCTTCCTCTTCGAGGTGGTCGGCGTCGGCTTTGGTCAGGGTCTTCACCACGGCCACGCCTTCGGCGCGGGCTTTCATCCCTTTGGCCTGCAGGGGGATGAAGAAGCCGTAGTCCTTGAACGTGACGCGGACGCTCTGTGCGTCTTTTTCCTCGGAGGGGGCGAGCTGCATCCAGCAGCCCTGGCGCGTGCAGCTGGCGGCGATGACGCCTTCCACGACGACGGGCTCTTTCGTGTAGCTCTCGGGGTTTTCGAGGACGGTGGCCAGCGGGATGGCCTTGGCCTCTTTCGAGACGGCGGCGCCGCGCGTGATGACGTCATCGGCGAACGCAGTCGTGGCGAGCAGCAGGAAAAGCGGCAGCAGTTTCTTCATGACGGCAGGATAAACCGCGATCGACGTGTCGGTTATTCGTGACGCAGGATGTTCACAAAATCAGACACAGTCCGTGACACGAATGGCCTCGTAAGAGAGCGCGCGGTACGAAACGGGTGGCACCTCCCTCGCCCTTGAGGTTCGGCAAGATTGGAGGAAGCAATGAGTCAACTCGTATATCGCATCATCTTTCTGCTCTTCGTCGTGGCCGGCGCCATTCGTTTGTCGGCCCAGGCGCCGTCGTCCGAGGTGGGAGTCTGGATCGTGGAAGACATCTCCAGCGATTTCGACAGGGATAACGGCTACGGCGTCTCGCTCAATCACTACTGGAGCGAGAATTTCTCGACCGAGCTCTCGGCGCAGAAGTTCACTGCCGACACGGTCCTCGTCACGGGAGGGGTGATCGGATTCTGTGGCTTCGGCGAGCTGCCACCGGGCGAACCCGTCGTGATCGTGTTCCATGGAAGCACGCAGATCGAAGTCACCTCCGTGACGGCCATGGGCCAGCTCCACTTCAATCGGGCCGGCCGCGTCGCGCCGTACCTCGGCGCCGGCATGGCGCATCTCTCCGGCGATCCCAGCGTTGATTCGGAGGTCACCTGGGCCGCGTCCGCGGGACTGGACGTGAGCATGACCGATCGGCTCTTTCTCACCGGCGAGCTGAAATTCGTTCCCTGGAGCGTAATCAACGAGGACAGTGCGGACAGGGAGCGTGCTGACATCGATCCGCTCAGCCTCGGCGTCGGCGTGAAGATGCGCTTCTGACGACAGTGCTGCTCTCAAAACCGGACACAGCCGGCGCGCATTGAAAATCATGCGCGCCGGCGTGAACGAAGGTAAGTCGCGGCAGTGATTGAGCTTCCTTGCGATTCACAACGGCAGAGAGCGCCTGGCATCGTCCTCGCGAAACGGCCCCGCAACACATCGTCAGGAGGAAACAAATGACACAACGCATCTATCGCATTCTCTTTTTGCTGTTCATCGTTGCAGGCTCGATTCGACTATCGGCGCAGACGCCGTCATCGGACTTCGGTGCGTGGGTCGTCGGATCGGACCTGAAAGAGACGACGCTCACTGAAGACGGGGACGACCTCACGATCGGCTTCGACAAAGAGAACGGCTTCGGCTTCTCGTTCAATCACTTCTGGACCGAGAACGTCTCCACCGAAATCGCCGCGCAAACGTTCCACGGCCGCATGGTCATCACCTCCGACTTCGGCGCGGGCCCGTTCACCTTCGAAGCCGGCAACCTCGACGCCATCGCCCTCTCGGCCCTCGCCCAGTATCACTTCAACCGCGCCGGCCGCTTCTCGCCCTACGTCGGCGGCGGCATCGCCCGCCTGTCCGGCGAATTCGAAGCCTTCGACGACCCGGACGGCGTCGAATCGTTCGACCTCGAATCCGAGATCGCCTGGACCGCCGCCGCCGGCGCCAACGTCCGCATCACCGAAAACCTCTTCCTCACAGCCGACCTCAAATTCATCCCCTGGAGCGCAGTCGCCGAAGGCGAGCCCGATAGCGAAAGCCTCGACATCGACCCGCTGCTCTTGTCGTTCGGCATGAAAGTGCGGTTCTGAGCCGGGCGAAACCCAGTCCCCTCTCCCCGCGGCGGCGGGGAGAGGGCCAGGGTGAGGGGCGGCTCTCGCGAAACGTTCCAGCGTTATCCTCGGCACGATGAAACAGCAAAGGCGTCGTGCCGGCTGCCTGCGCGTCCTTTCTGCGCTGGTCTTATTACTCGCAGGGCTGGCCGTCATCGCCCTCTACTCCACCGAATGGCTCGTGTCCCTCGGCGGCCGGGTCACCGGCGCGCGTCTCGCGCGGGCGCGCAAGTCGCCACAGTTCGCCGGCAATCGCTTCCGCAACACCGAGCCGACGGTCCTGACGCGAACGTCGTATCGCGAAATGGCGCGAAGGCAGTTCTTCGGCAAGGAACAGCGCGAGCCTCTCGAGCCGATCCCGGTCGTCCGCAGGACCGCGCGCGATTACGCGACCGCTCCGGCTACCGGACTTCGCGCCACCTGGATCGGCTGGGCCTCGGTTCTCGTCGAGATCGACGGCCGCGTCGTGATGACCGATCCCGTCTGGAGCGAGCGATGCTCGCCCTCGACGCTGGTCGGCCCGAAACGATTCCACGCACCGCCCATCGCCCTCGACGAACTGCCGCATGTCGACGCGGTCGTCATCTCCCACGATCACTACGACCATCTCGACATGCCGGTGGTGCGTACGCTCGCAGCGCGCGGCACGCACTTCGCCGTGCCCCTCGGCATCGGCGCTCACCTCGAGCGATGGGACGTTCCGGCCGCGCAGATCCACGAGCTGGACTGGAACGAGAGCGTTCGAATCAATGGACTGTCGCTGACCTCCACGCCCGCACGCCACTACAGCGGCCGGAACCCGCGCCACGGAAACGAAACGCTCTGGTCCTCCTGGGCCATCGCCGGCCCGCGCCACCGCGTCTTCTTCAGCGGAGACAGCGGCTACTCCCAACACTTCGCCGCCATCGGATCGAAATACGGCCCCTTCGACCTCACCCTCATCAAGATCGGCGCCTCCGACCCCACCTGGTCCGAAATCCACATGACCCCCGAGGAAGCGATCCGCACGCACCAGGACGTCCGAGGCCGCGTCATGCTCCCCGTCCACTGGGCCACCTTCAACCTCGCCTTCCATCCATGGAGAGAACCCCCCGACCGCGCCCTCGCCGCCGCCAGAAAAGCAGGCGTTACGATCGTGATCCCACGGCCGGGCGAGCTCGTCGAACCGTCCGAATTGCCACCGCAAAAACTGTGGTGGGCACCGGCCGAGTGATTTGGACGGGCACGTTTCATAGCACGCAGAACCCACCACAGAGACACAGAGCCACAGAGGGGGACGGAGGAAGACAATTCAGTCAATTCGTTCCTGCTTTCTCCGTCCCCCTCTGTGGCTCTGTGTCTCTGTGGTGGACGGTCCCTGGTGCGCCCGCGCTGAATGAACCCAATGAAAAAGGCCGGCGTTCCCGCCGGCCTTCCAATCAACTATAAAGACGTGAACTTCAGTGCGATTCTGAAGTACCGATGCGCATGCCGTAGAACGACCGGTAGACGAAGAACATCGACACGAGCAGGAACACCACCGAGAGGATGCGCGTGAGGCCGCCCTGTCCGGCTTTGGTCATCTCCACCGCCAACTCGACGGCCAGGAGGCCGAAGAGGGTCGTGAATTTGATGACCGGGTTCATGGCCACCGAGGAGGTGTCCTTGAACGGATCGCCGACGGTGTCGCCGACGACCACGGCCGCGTGCAGCGGCGTGCCCTTCTGCTTGAGCTCCGTCTCGACGATCTTCTTGGCGTTGTCCCAGGCGCCGCCGGCGTTGGCCATGAAGATGGCCTGGTAGAGGCCGAAGAGGGCGATCGAGATCAGGTAGCCGATGAAGAAGAACGGCTCGAAGCAGGCAAACGCGAGCGTCGAGAAGAAGACCACCATGAAGATGTTGAGCATGCCCTTCTGCGCGTACTGCGTGCAGATGGCCACGACCTTCTTCGAGTCTTCCACCGAGGCCTTCGTCGCGCCGGGGTCGAGGTTCATGTTCTTCTTGATGAACTCCACGGCGCGGTAGGCGCCGGTCGACACGGCCTGCGTGGCCGCGCCCGTGAACCAGTAGATCACCGCGCCGCCGACCACCAGGCCGAGCAGGAACTGCGGGTGCAGCAGCGAGAGCTTGTCGATGTTCTCGGTGAGGCCGTTGGTGAGCATCACGATGATGGCGAAGATCATCGTCGTGGCGCCGACCACCGCCGTGCCGATGAGCACCGGCTTGGCCGTGGCCTTGAACGTGTTGCCCGCGCCGTCGTTCTCCTCGAGGAAGTCCTTGCCCTTGTCCCAGGCCGGGGTGAAGCCGAAGTCCTTCTGGATCTCCGCGTCGATGCCGGGGAGCGTCTCGATGGTGGAGAGCTCATAGACCGACTGCGCGTTGTCCGTGACCGGGCCGTAAGAGTCGACGGCGATCGTCACCGGTCCCATGCCCAGGAAGCCGAAGGCCACCAGGCCGAACGCAAAGATGGCCGGGGCGATCATGAGGGAAGCGTCGCCCGCCGGGAAGTAGCCGCTGATCCAGGCCGCCGTGCCCATCAGGCCGGCGATGGCCAGGCCCATCCAGTAGGCCGAGAAGTTGCCGGCGATGAAGCCGGAGAGGATGTTTAGCGACGCGCCGCCTTCACGCGAGGCAGTGACCACCTCGCGCACGTGGCGCGATTCCGTGGAGGTGAAGACTTTGACCAGCTCGGGGATGATCGCTCCGGCCAGCGTGCCGCAGGTGATGATCGCAGAGAGCTTCCACCACATCGTGGAATCGCCGCCGAGGGAGGGGATGAGCAGCTTCGAGACGACGAACGTCACGCCCACCGACAGGATCGAGGTGAGCCAGACCAGAGACGTGAGCGGCGCCTCGAAGTTCATCTTGTCGGCGTTGCCGTAGCGGCCCTTGGCGAAGGCCTCGTTGATGAAGTACGACACGGCCGAGGTGATGACCATCAGCACGCGCATGGCGAAGATCCACACCAGGAGCTGCACCTGCACGGTGGGATCGGTGACCGCCAGGAGGATGAACGTGATGAGCGCCACGCCCGTGACGCCGTAGGTCTCGAACCCGTCCGCGGTCGGTCCCACCGAGTCGCCGGCGTTGTCGCCCACGCAGTCGGCGATGACGCCCGGGTTGCGCGCGTCGTCTTCCTTGATGTTGAAGACGATCTTCATGAGGTCCGAGCCGATGTCGGCGATCTTGGTGAAGATGCCGCCGGCGATGCGAAGCGCCGCCGCGCCGAGAGACTCGCCGATGGCGAAGCCGATGAAGACCGCGCCGGCGTACTCACCGGGGACGAAGAGCAGGATCAGCAGCATGATCAGCAGCTCGACGGAGATGAGGAGCATGCCGATGGACATGCCCGCCTTGAGCGGGATCGAGTAGGTCGGGAACGGCTTGCCCTTGAGCGAGGCGAAGGCCGTGCGCGAGTTGGCGAACGTGTTGATCCGGATGCCGAACCAGGCCACGAAATAGCTGCCGCCGATGCCCACCAGGCTGGCCACCAGGATGATGATCACGCGCATGGCGTCGAAGCCGCGCAGCACGCCGAAGTAGACCACCATGATGGCGCCGATGAAGAGCTCCAGGAGCAGGATGAACTTGCCCTGCGTGACCAGGTAGGTCTTGCAGGTCACGTAGATCAGCTCCGAGATCTCCCGCATGGAGCGGTGAACGGGCAGGTTCCGCAGCTGCGTGTACATCATCATGCCGAAGAGCAGGCCGAGGACGCAGACGATCAGACCGCCGATGAGCAGCCGGTCGCCGCCCATTCCGAGAAACTGCACGCTGCCCAGATCGGGCAGGATGAGATCGGCCTCCGAGCGATGCTCGGGTGCAGGGGCGGCGGCCGTCGTGGCCGCCGTTTCCGTTGATGGCTGAGCCTCCTGAGCGACTGCAACGACGCCGAACGCCAGGGCTCCGACCAGCGCGAGCAGGAGAACGCGCATGTACCAGGACTTCATGATTCCTCCGTGTGTGTGGCTGAAAATGACCCTCGGAGAGTGCAGGCGCTCCTCTCCCGTAGGTAACCGGGTCTTTAGGGCGGGCGGATTGTAGCGGATTGGAGGGGCTTCGTCACCCCGGTTGAACTTCGTGGAGGTCGTGGACGCAGTGGACTTAGCGGACGTCCACCAAGTCCACCAAGTCCACGTCGTCCACTACGTCCTGCCGCCCTTCCTGCGCATGCCGCATCAACCACGCCCCCGCCACACACACGGCGCCCCCAACCACCGACAGAAAAGCCACCCGCTCGCCGCGCACGGCCACGCCGAGAAGCAGCGCCACGCCGGGGATCAGGAACGCGGTCGCGGACGCGCGCGTCGGTCCGAGGCGCGCTGCCGCCGCGGTCATCATCACGAAGGCGATGCCGGTTCCGAACGCGCCCAATGCGATCAGCGACAGGAGCGGCGCAGGCGTCCACCGCGCAGCGAAGACATCCGGCAGTCCGAGCGGTGCCGTAAAGAGCAGCGCCACCGCCTGCGCGCGCCAGATCACCGGCAGGGTGCCGTAGCGCTGCTGCAGCGGCAGGGCGATGCTCAGCGCGAAGGCGTACGAGATCAGCGCGGCCAGAATCAGGAGCACGCCCACGGCGCTGCTGCGGCCTTCGTGGATGCCCGGCAGCGCCACCAGCACCGCCCCCGTCATGCCGACGGTGAGGCCCATGGCGATGCCGCGCGAGGGGAGGCTCCGGCTCAGCGTGTAGGTCACGAGCGCCGTGAACAGCGGCGCCGCTCCGTTGAGCATTCCGGTCAGCGCCGACGACACGCGTTCCTCGGCGTGCGGGAACATGCTCATCGGGAAGGCGAACCACACCACGCCGAGGAGCGCCACGGCGGGCCAGTCGCGGCGCTCGATTCCGCGCCAGGTCGAGGGGAAGAGCGCCAGCGTTGCGAATCCGACCAGGATGCGCACGAACGTGACGCCGTCGGGGCCGATGGCGCGCAGTCCTTCGGCGATGAAGAGAAACGACGTGCCCCAGATGACTCCCGGGATGGCCAGCAGGAGCCAGTCCGAGCGTTTCACGACGCCGCTCCGGGCTGATACCCGCCCGGCGCGAGGCGGGCGGCGATGGAGAGGCGGTTCCAGGCATTGATGGCCGCGGCGGCCAGCGTGAGGTCGGCCAGCTCCTTCTCGCTCAGAGACGCGCGGGCCTGCTCGAATTGCGCATCCGGAACGCGGTCGCCGAGGAGCGTGACCGCCTCGGTCCAGCCCAGAGCGGCGCGCTCGCGGTCGGTGTAATACGGCGATTCGCGCCAGGCGTCCAGCCCGTACAGGCGCTGCTCGTTCTCCCCGAGTGCGCGCAGATCCTTCCAGTGCATGTCGATGCAGTAGGCGCAGCCGTTGAGCTGCGAGGCGCGCAGGCGCACCAGGTGCAGCAGCGATTCCTCCAGTCCGCATTGGGCCAGGTATCGGTCGAGGGCATCCATGGCGTCGTACACGCCGGGAGCGACGCGGGCGTAATTGAGTCGTGTTTTCACGGGCTCTCCTTTCCCGCTCAATGTAGGGCGGAGTTGTCCGGTCACACAGATCCATTTACGCTATTCTGACTGGACCACTTCCGATGCCCAGACAGACCGATACGTTCGAGTGGATGCTGCCTCCGCGGGCCCCAGGGATGCCGGCGCGCCAGTGGCTCTATGCAGCCTTGCGCGCGGAGATCCTCGAAGGCCGTTTGCGTCCCGGCGCCCGGCTGCCGGGCACGCGCGATCTGGCCGCGCAATACGGGCTGTCGCGCGGGACCATCGTCAGCGCATTCGAGCAACTGCAGTCGGAAGGGTACGTCGACGGAAGCGTCGGCTCGGGGACCTACGTCAGCAAGATCCTGCCCGACGAGCTGTTGAAAGCCCCGCGGCCGATCGCCGCGCAGGCGGCGTCCAACGTGCGATCGAAAGTGCGCTCGAAGCGCAGCCTCTCCGGTTTCGCGAAGCGCCTCAACCTCACCACCACCGCCACGTTCGACATGCGCCCCGCGCGTGCGTTCCGGACGGACCTGCCCGCGCTCGATCTTTTTCCGACGGCGCTCTGGACGCAGATCGCCACGCGGCGCCTGCGCCGTCTCTCCGCCACGCAGCTCCTCGGCTCGGAGCCGATGGGGTACCGCCCGCTGCGCAACGCCATCTCCGACTACCTCATCGCCTCACGCGGAGTGAAGTGCGGGCCCGAGCAGATCGCCGTCGTCTCCGGAGTGCAGGAAACGCTCGATCTGGTGGCGCGGCTGATCCTCGATCCGGGCGATCGCGTCTGCATGGAAGAGCCGGGCTATCAGGGCGCGGCCGGGATTTTCGAGAGCATCGGCGCCAAAGTCAGCCCCATCGCCCTCGACGATCAGGGGATGAAAGTGCCGCCGCGGCGGCTGCGGGCGGTGCGCCTCATCTACATCACCCCGGCGCATCAGTTCCCGCTGGGGATGACCATGTCGCTGCCGCGGCGGCTGGAGCTGCTGGAGTGGGCGCGCAGCTCCGGCGCGCTCATTTTCGAGGACGACTACGACAGCGAATACCGCTACTCCGGCCGCCCCGTCCCGTCGCTGCAGGGACTCGACCCGGGCGGCCAGGTCCTCTTCTTCGGCACGTTCAGCAAAGTCTTGTTCCCCTCGTTGCGCATCGGCTACCTCGTCCTTCCCCCGGACCTCGTCCCGCACTTCTCCGCCGCCATCGCCGTCACCCGCCGTCACGCCCCCCTCCTCGACCAGATCGTGCTGTGCGACTTCATCACCGAAGGACACTTCGGCCGCCACCTGCGCCGCATGCGCCAGATCTATGCCGAGCGCCTGTCCGTGCTTCTGGAAAGTTCGCGCGAGCGCCTGGCCGGCTTGCTCGAAATCTCTGGCATCGAGGCCGGCCTCCAGACCTCGGGTTGGCTCGCGCGCGGAATCACCGGCCACGCTGCCGCAAAAGCAGCGGCCTCCCGTGGCGTCGACGTCGTCCCCCTCGATCGCCACAGCCGCCTGCCCCTGGAGCGCGAAGGACTGCAACTGGGATTCGCCGCCGTCGACGCACGCGAGATCCGAAGAGGCGTTCGCGAACTGGCGGCGGCACTCGAAGGGATGTGAGCCGCCGGCTCGCAACCGGCACGGGTGGGAGAGTCTCTGCGTAAGCCGCCGTAGGCGGCGATAGCCAATAGCACCCGGCTTTCAGCCGGGTGAATGTCAGGAGCAAATGGAGTGAGTCCGCGTAGCGGGCGGCAGAAAGGTGCTGTGGCGATGGCGCTCCGTAAATCGCCATGGTTCATTTTGGTTGCCGCACAAGGTCAGACGTTTGGTCTCGCTTGCTCCACCCGTCTCCGTAACATGATGGCCGCCGCTTCGAATACTTTCTTCTGCTGCCAACGTTCTAGATCTCTCGCTGCTTCCACATATTTCTCTAATGTTGGGAGGATGCTCGCGGGCATTGCGCCTAATGCGTCTCGAACGACATCACGGAGCGGCGTCGCTTGTTCCTGCAACTCGGCGAAACGTTTGTCGAGGGCCGGTCCATTCAATAGCCGTCGGCAAAGTGGCTCTGCACAGGAACCAAGGGCCAGATCGCCCGCCAACCTTGCCAATAAGCGAAACTGCATTGGCTCCTGACATTGAGCGATGAACCCGGCCATCGACTCATCGTCGACACCGTAATGACGAACCAAGTTGACGAACAGGCGCCATTCCGTCAGATCAAAGGTGAGGATGTGTCGAAGGACGTTGTAGTTACCACGACTAATACTCACAGCGAGATAACCGACAGCAACAAGTTCCCGAAACATGGGGTCGCGGACTTCGAGGATATTAGAATCATTGACGTCCAAAACATCGGACAGGTCGAGCACGTGAGCTCTTTGGCCGAGGTTATAACCAGCTTTGGAGAGCAGCCTGGGCATTTCGGCTAAAAATTCTATAGTGATCTCGTTGGATTCGTCGTCTTGCCCCAATTCGCGACGATCGATGAGGTCAACGCCTACCTTCAATGCCAGATCCTGAGGTGACGAAAACGTAGCACAGGTATGGCGTTCCTTCAGTAGGGACTTGAACTCTGTCAATCGTTTAGCATCTTCTCCTGTGTCAAAAAATTTCGGCAGGACGGGGTGCTTTTCATCGTCGATGAGATAGGCGAGAATCGTTTTATTGTGACGGTATGCCTCTTCATATTCGAGCTGAGTGAAAGAAGTCCCACGTTCGTCTTTGAAGCCATAGCGTGTCCCAATGACGATAATGGCGATATTCGAACGACGCACAGCTTTCAGGCACTCAGCAAGTGGTGTTCCTGGGGCTGCACCGAAGTACTCCATCGCCTCGACCCAATTCCGGAGCCTAGCGAAAGTAAGTAAAACGGCAGCACGGTGTTCTTTCAAGTCTTCCCATGTCGAGCTTAGGAAAATAGTTGATTGCTCGGTCATCGATTCCTCTCAAACTATTCAGATTGTGGGAGCATCGGGATTGTCTTGGAAGACAGCTGTCATGGCTTGGTTACCTTAAATGATACACAAGGGAGCGCAAAGGATAGCAACTGGGATTCGCCGCGGTCGACGCGCGCGAAATCCGCCGCGGCGTCCGTGAACTGGCGGCAGCGCTCGAAGAACTCTGAAAGGCACCTCTCGAGATGCTACGGGATGTTGTCGAGAGATTCAGGCAACTCGTGCGTGTAGCGGAAGAAAAAGATCTCCCGGTACCGCGTCGGCTTGTCGTGATGCGGGCGATGCCGTTGACCCCAAATCCTCGCGCCGAGGGACCAATCCGGATTTCGCGCCACCACGAGATCGACGTGATCGGCATGGACCTTCGCGTAGCGTAGGTTCTCGATTCGTAACGATGGGGGCAGCTTCTCCGAGGGCGTGAACGGCCCGAACTTATCGGCATTCGCGCTGCGGTCTGCGATCAGTGCGCGAGCATCACGGACAGCCACATCCGGTTCGGCGAACTCGAGATCGTCCGCATCGGTGAACGCGCCACGGACCATCGGATAGAACAGAACCGCCGGGACAACCGTGACGATCAGCACGATGGCGAGGCAGCCCCAGTCGATTCTTCGAGCCCGAAACCGTTTCACGCCAGGCATCCTATCGCCCTATTCCGATGGACATTCGTGCTGTGCATGAAGCCGGAGTCGCAGAATCTCAAAGTGGCAGAGTCTCAGAGGACGTGGCAACAACATCTCTGCGACTTTGAGACTATGAGACTCTGAGACTTCGCTCGCGCGATGACCGGCACCAGAGCCGAAGACCTCTTGACGCTCAGCTGCGTGGCCGGGTCGCTGCGGGCTTCTTGCGGCGCGTCCTGCGAGGCGCAGCGGGGACTCGGTCCGACTCGTCAGGTTCGACGTCGGGAACTTTGGCAAGCACGGCTTCGAACTTCCGGCGGCTGGCGCGCCTGGCCCGAGTTTCGAGGTACTCCGCAGTCATCAGCGCGGACATCTTCTCGGCAACCGCGGAGCTGATCAACTGATTGATCGAGACACCCTCGCGTTCCGCAACTTCACCCAGCTTCCGGTGTAGAGATTCCGGCAAACGCAGACTCAACGCTCCCATTGTTTTCCTCTGAGCTCTTGCAAGAATTGTCCAGGCGTCAGGATTCGCACCCCCAACTTCTCGGCTCCACGGAAATCTCGTACGTTGTGGGTCACGATCGCATCACATCCTGCTGCCGCAGCTAGTTCAAGTACCAGATCATCACCCGGATCTCGCAGATACGGTCGCCACAGAAAGAATATCTCCTGACGAATGGCTAGCTCACAGATGTAGTCGATAAAGACACGCACGTCGTTTTCGTCCAACGGCGATGCCGGCAGATGCCGGAGCAGCACGCTTTCATACTCGAGCACGAGCGATACCGAGACAGCCACTTCGAATGCGCCGGCCCCAAGGCGAGTGATCAAGTCGAACGATGCACCACGCCGCGATCGCACGGCCGCCACGAGAACACTCGTATCGAGCACGACGCGCAACACCAAAGAATGGTAGCACAGACGCTACCAGTGAATCCGATGGTAAGCGCTGAGCCGGAGTGTCAAAGTCGCAGAGTCTCAGAGGACGTGGCAACAACATCTCTGCGACTTTGAGACTGTGAGACTCTGCGACTCCGCTCTCGCGATGACGGCGGCGTTCGCGAGAGTCCCCCATGGACATTCCACACTTCCTTCGTTACATTCGGAAGAAACCAAAATCGGGGGGCGACGATGAACGAGCTCACGCAAGCGTCGGCCGCCGGGACTGGGGCGGCGGCTCCTCCGCTGGTCACGGCTCTTCGGCAACGCCACGGAAAACTGCAGCGCCAGGGCGCTCCTCTGCCGTTCGAGGTGCGCATGCAGGACGGCGCGTCGTACACGATCGGCGAGGAAGGCAAGGTCGCCTTCAGCGTCGGCATCGTCACCGACAAGGGGCTGGCGGCGCTCGAGAAGTTCGATGAGCTCGCGGTCGCCGAGGCCTACATGGACGGCGATCTCGACCTCGAGGGATCGCTCCTGGCCGCCTTGAAGCTGCGGCCCGTGCTCGCCGATCCGCATCCGTTCCGCTATCTCGCCGCCACGTACCTCGAGCCGCTGCTCCTCGGGCAGGTGGGCCGCGACAAGAAGTGGATCCGCAGCCACTATGACGTCGATCCCGAGTTCTTTCTGCTCTGGCTCGATTCGAAGCTGCGCGCCTACTCGCACGGCTTCTTCGCGGACGACGCCGAGCCGATCGAAGCGGGGATGGTGCGCAAGTTCCAGTATGCGTTCGACGCCTGCGGCATCCGCCCCGGCCAGCGCGTGCTCGACATCGGCGGCGGCTGGGGCTCGTTCCTGCAGTTCGCCGGCGAGCAGGGAGTGCGCGTCACTTCCATCACCATCTCCGACGCCTCGGCGCGCACGATGCGCGATCTCATCAGCCGCCGCGGATTCGAAGGCTGCGAAGTGGTGCAGGAGCATTTCCTCGAATTTCACCCGAACGAACCGTTCGACGCCATCGTCAACCTCGGTGTGACCGAGCATCTGCCCGACTATCGCCGCACGCTCGCCCAATACGCGCGCCTCCTGAAGCCCGGCCGCCGCGTCTATCTCGACGCCTACTCGGGACGCCGGCACGGCATGCCTTCTTTCATCTCCAAATGGGTGTTCCAGGGCAACACCTCGCCGCTCAATCTGGAGAAATATCTCGCCGAGGTGGCCAGGACGCCCTTCGAAGTCGTGGTGATCAAGAACGATCGCCACAATTACTTCCTCAGCTGTAAGAAGTGGGCGGAGAACCTGGAGGCCCATCGCGACGAAGTCATCGCGCGCTGGGGCACACATCTCTATCGCCGGTTCGTGCTCTATCTCTGGTCGGCCGCGAATTCGTTCGAGACCGGCTCGCTCTCCGCGCATCACATGATCCTGCAACTCCCATCGTCCGGCAGCGCCCCGCGCGCGGGAATGGAGTCGTGGGCTCTGGGATCGAAGCAATGACCGAGCCCCCGGGCGCCGCGGCATTTGCCGTGGCGCCCTACACACGCAAAGAACTGCGCTTCCACATCGCTGGCGCGGTGCTCAATGGCCTGGTCTGGCTGTCCGGCCTGGTCTGGCTGTCCGGCCATTGGACAACGAGCACCCCGGCCTGGCCCTGGATCGTCCTGGCCGTCCTCGCCGGCATTTACGCCGCCGATCTCGTCTCCGGCCTCCTGCACTGGGCCTTCGACACCTGGTTCGACGAAGACATCGTCTTTCTGCGCCGCATGGTCCTGCAGGTACGCGAGCACCACGTCTATCCCAATCGCATCTTCCGCATCCACTTCCTCCACGACGCCGGCACCCTGTCCTGGATCGCGCTCATCCTCACCACGCCCACGATTCTCATCGCCGTGATGTTCAACGCCGGCACCGTCATCCTCGCCTCGTCCGTCTTCAGCATCCTCCTGGTGACCATGCTCTCTTTTCACAAGATCGGACATCGCGCCCGCCAGCCGCGCTGGATCCTCTTTCTCCAGAAGCTCCGCCTGCTCATCTCCGCCAGCCATCACAGCCGGCACCACGGCGGAAACCACGACTTCAACTACTGCCTCATCAACGGCTGGGCCGACGACACCCTCGGCCGCGCGGGCTTTTTTCGTGCATTGGAGTGGCTGATCGCACGCGCCACCGGCGCGCAGCCGCGGCGCAACGACCACGAATGGCTGCGCCGGTTCGAACCGCCAAACCTACGGAGCGCCTGATGCCGAAACTATCCGACCTCGTCGAGAAATGGCTCGCCGGCGATCTCGAGCTCGCCCCCATCACCAAGCTCCTGGAAGTGCGCCCCATCTCCCTCGGCGACGGAGAAGCCCGCGTCGAAATGACCGCCGGCGACCGCCTCCACAACGCTATGGGCACCCTCCACGGCGGCGTCTTCTCCGACCTCGCCGACGTCGCCATGGGCGCCGCCCTGGCCACCGTCGCCGCCGAAGGCGAGTCCTTCACCACGCTGCAAATGCAAATGAGCTACTTCGCGCCGGTGGTGAGTGGGCGGGTGAGTGCGCACGCACGCGTCATTCGTCGTGGCCGGACCACCGCGCATCTGGAGTGCGACCTCCAGGATGCGGAAGAGAAGCTCGTGGCCAAAGCAACCTCGGTCTACGCGATGCGGCAGATGGGGTGAGGAGCGCTGGCGTCTCGCCGGCTGGCACGGCGGCGTCCTCGCCGCCGCCGTGTGTCGGTCGCGAGAAGTGAGGAATCAACCGTTTCGCGATGGCGAAAGAGTGGCGGCGCGGGACGCCGCCACATCAGCCGGCGAGGACGCCGGCGTTCCCTGAGGCCACCGCCGGCAATTGCTTTGCCCGGTCGTACGCACTCTCCGGCACGCGTTTCAGATCCCAGATGATCCCCATCCACGACAAAACCTTGAGCGTGTAGTACGTCACGTCGATCTCCCACCAATAGAACCCCTGCCGCGTGCAGCCCATGTGCTGGTGGTGATTGTTGTGCCAGCCCTCGCCGAGGGTGATCAGGGCCAGCCAGAAGTTGTTGCGGCTGGCGTCGGAGGTTTCGTAGCGCCGGCTGCCGTAGAGGTGGGCCAATGAGTTGATGCTGGCGGTGGCGTGAAAGAGAACTGTGGTGCTGACGACGAAGCCCCAGACGAAGAGCTGCATTCCGGTGACGCCCAGCGACGGCACGGTGCGCTGCAGGAGCAGGCCGCACAGATAGGTCGTCAAGGCCAGGGCGAAGGGGACGATGCTGTCGAAGCGATTGAGCCAGACCAGTTCCGGGAAGCGCGCGAAGTCCTGGATGCGCCGGTGATTGGTGGCGTAGAAACGCGAGCACATGAACCAGCCGGCGTGCGCGCGCAGGAATCCGAAGCGCACCGGCGAATGCGGGTCGTCCTCGGTGTCGGAGGTGCGGTGATGCTCGCGATGATTGGCCGCCCACCACAGCGGACCGCGCTGCGCGGACGATGCGCCGAGGATCGCGAAGGCCAGCTGCGCCGCGCGCGATGTGCGGAACGTGCGGTGCGAAAAATAGCGGTGATAGATGCCGGTAATCCCGAACATCCGCACCAGATACAGACCGGCCGCCACGAATACCGACGTCCAGCTCCACCCGACGATGAACACCGCCAGGCACCCGAGGTGGAGGAGCACGAACGGCGTGCAACGGCCCCAGTCGACGCGGTCGAGGTCCTGGACTGCACCGCCGCGGATGGCCGCGGCCCGCTGCTCGGTATCGAGCCACCGTACGAATGGGCTCATGGGGGTCTCCTGTTTTATGTCCGGAAGGGATGCAGTATAGCAGCCTACAAAGGAACGCCTAGCCCGAGCGAGAGCACCCAACCGGCGATGGCCGCGCCAACGACGAGCCCGCGCCAACGACGAGCCCGCGCTAGCGGCTCTGCGACGAACCCGAGGGCGTTCCGCGAGTCGGCGTGGCGAGCGTGGTGGCACGATCAGGCATCGGCGGAATGTGCAGACGAAGTCCGGTGACCAGGGCGCGCATCTGCCGGCCACCATGGCCACGCGGTAAAGTCGGGATCTCGACTTCTAACTTGCCCCGGATGCTACCTGGAGTGAGTGACCCAGTCGCGGATGAAGTCAATGTACTCAGGGATGGGCATCATGTTGAGGTCATCATCGGTGAACCCGCCGAGTCGCACACGCTCGTCATAAAAGTCCGACGCGAAATCTGTGAATCGATACCAGATCTTGGTCGGGCTATCGACGCGACGCAACCCCACGGTTTCGACGAACCAGTCGCGCGTTGCGCGCACAATCCCGGACGGTTCGTTGTTGTGTCGCTTTATGTCGATTCCAGCCAGATCTGAGATGGCCTTCTGAAACTCGAACTGATCCCTCTCAAGAACTAGACACTTCTTCGTGCGCAGTGGCGCCGGGCCAAAGAGGCGGCAGCCGTACTCGACGCCCAGTTCAAAGGGCATATTCATACGCGACAATTCACCCTCGTGAGATGCACGGAGGCGCGAAAGATCGTGGATGCTGTACTGGCACTCTTTGATCAGAGCGCGAATTTTGTCGATTCGATTCTCGCCCGAATCTGAACGCTCCGATGCGATTCGCGGGTTGAAGCCCAGGTCGAGAACCGTGAAAAGCAAAGGACGCAACAGCGGCAGATAGTCATGGTCGAAGGGGCAGTTGACAAATACACTACGGCCGAATGGCCGCCGGCGGCGGCTCACGTCGTTCACTTTTTGCGATCGCGTGGCGGCTGCGGATCATTACGGTACGAGCTTTTCTGCACGATCGTACCGTCGCGACGGTGGATTACCAGGGCGGATTGATCCTTGATACTCTGTAAACGTCCCCACGATTCGGCGGCATCTTTGGTCGGGAAACGTTTTGAGGCGCGATCAGCCCCTCCCTTCTTGACGCTCCACCCGCCATCGATCGACGGTACCACGTGATGAGATTTCGGCGCCTTCGCGATCATGGTTGCTGAGGTATCGCTGTCGCGGAACCGCCCGTTCGGCCCGTGAATGACATGTTCTCCGCTTGCCTTGTCCGCAATCTCGCGACCGCGATCGATCGCGGCCGCCTGCGTGTTGTGGACCGATGACGATCGATCGATACCTGAGCGGACGCTTGTCCTCCGACCGTCGCGAACCACCGTATGGACGTTCTTGCTTTTAGCCATGAACTCCCTTCTCTTTCTACTCGCGAAAGACTAACGCTGGCGCGGTTCTCGATATTCGAGAATCAGGTGAGCCATGATAGGTGTGTGTCCACCCGCTCGCAGGCCGCGCTTCTGACGGACGTCCCCTCACCCTTACGCTTAAGCAAGCTACGCTTGGCATGAAGGAGTGTCAATAAATCGCGGTGTTTCGACAAGCGGAGGGTCGGCAAGTGGGCGACGACCTTGCGCAGGATGTTGAGAATCATATTGCGTCCAACCTACAAAGGAATACCTGGTCCGGGCGTGAGCGCCCAACCAACGACGGCGGCGCCCACGGCCAGCCACGTCGGATTGACGCGGAACAGCAGCAGGGCCGCGCTCACCACGGCGATGACGACCGTGGGGATGTCCACGATCGCCGACCGGCCGAGCTGCCAGCAAACCGCGATCATCAGGGCCAGCGAGGCGGCGTTGATACCGTCCAGCGCCGCGGCCAGCGTCGGAGACTGGCGGACCCGTTCCACGAAACGGGCCGTCACCGCGACGAAGACGAACGCCGGCAGAAAGATGCCGGCCGTCGCCACCACCGCGCCCGCTCCGCCGCCCAGGAAATAGCCGATGAACGTCGCCGTCGTGAAGACCGGGCCGGGCGTGACCTGTCCGATGGCCACGGCATCCAGCAACTGTCCCTCGGTGAGCCATCCCCAACGCTCCACCAGATCGCGGCGCAGGAACGCCACCAGCACATAGCCGCTGCCGAACAGCACCGAGCCCACCTTCAGAAAGAACAGAAACAGCGGCAGGAGGCCGAACGCCGGAGCGCCCGCCGCGGTGGCCGCGAGCACGGACGGAACGGTGACCAGCAACGTCGCCGGCTTGTGCAAGCGCGCCACCGCGATCATCACGCACGCGCCGATGGCGAGCAGCAGCAGCTCATCGACACCGGCCAGCGCCGCGATGGTGGCGGCCAGACAGAGCGCGATCAGGAGCGGGGTCTTCAGCGCCGCGGCCGCGAGCCGCCAGATGGCCTGCACCACGATGGCGATGACCACCGGCTTGACCGCATACAACACGCCCGTCACCGCCGGCAGCGCCGAATAGCGCACATACAGGACGGCCAGCGCCGTGACGATCAGCGCCGCCGGCAGGATGAAGCACGCCCCGGCCACGACCAGCCCGCGCCAGCGGCCGCGCACGAACCCGACGTGCATGGCCACCTCGGTCGAGTTCGGGCCGGGGATGACGTTGGCCGCGCTGATCAGATCGAGGAATTGTTCGCGCGTCAGCCACCCGCGGCGCTCGACGATCTCCTCCTGCATCAGCGCCAGGTGCGCCGCCGGCCCGCCGAACGACGTGACGCCCAGCCGCAGGAAAAGCCGCGCCAGCGCCAACAGCGATCCGTTGCTTCCGCTCATCCACAACAGAGGTTACGCCGTCTCCCGATCTTCGCGGCGCACTGCTACCGCCCCTCGAACCTCCACCACGTGAACCCGGCCCGCTTTCCGGCCACGTTCTGCAGCGGGGTGACCACGCCGAGGGTGCCGTCGCGAAGGAAAGCGACGGCCAGGTACTCGCCGGCGGTGTCGTTGCCGCCGCCGCGCGTGCGCCGGCTCTCTAATGACTGCGCTGCGGAGACGAGCACGCGCTCGCCGTCGATCCGCGCCGCGTACCACTGCAGGTCCTTCATGTCGTTCTTCGTCGACGTGAACCACGTCGCAGCCAGCTCGCCGCGGCGGCGGGCCGTGAGGTACGGGAAGAACGCCGGCGCCGCGGTGTCGGCGACCGTCCGCGTCGTCCACGTTGCGCCGAGGTCGTCCGAGCGTGCCAGGCGGACGCCCTTCTTGTCGGTCCAGAGCGAGTAGAGACGCCCGGCCGCATCCCACGCCAGCGGCTCCACCCAGCGCGGCGTGGCCTCCGACTCGAAGTCCGGCGACCAGTCGCGCTGACCGGGTGCGGGACGCTTCTGCCACGACGCGCCGCCGTCGCTGCTGACGGCGATCAGGTCGAGTCCTTCGTCGTACTTGTTGCCCGACGCCGAGAGCGGCGTGATGCGCACGGCCAGCTGGTTCTGCGGTCCGATGGCCAGGTGACTGGAGCCGCCGCGGTCGTGAATGCGCGCGGGCGTCGTCCACGTCGCGCCGCGGTCCCGGCTGACGGTGTGCGACACGCCGCTGCCGTCGTTCCAGATCACGTGCGCCGTGCCGTCCGGCGCCACCTCCACCCACGGCCGGTCGTCGAAGCGCGACTTCGACAGCGTCGTCCAGCGCCAGCTCGTGCCCGCGTCGCCGCTCACGCCGATGGCGATCTGCCGCCCTTCCTCCTTCTCGCGGTCGTAGGTCATGTTCACGAAATACAGCGTCCCATCCGAGGCCACGGCCAGGTCGACGTCCGAATTCCCCACCGCGCCGGGACCGACGTCCACGCGCGTCCACGTCGCGCCGCGGTCCTGACTCTTCCACAGCCGCGGCTCCGGGTCCCAGTAACCCGTCACGAAGAGCGCGCCTTGCGGATGCTCGGCTAGCATCGGCTCGCGCGCCACGGCGTCGAGATGCTCGACACGCTGCATCACCGTTAAGCGCTGCGCCACCGCCAGCTCCGTCGCCGCCGGCGGAACGGACGCGCAACCGGCGGCGAGGAACGCCACGCACGCGGCGAATTTGTGCATGCCCGAATTGTACGGCCCTCCGCGGCCGCGAGGATTCGCTCTCACTCCCGCGAATCGAGGTGCCACCCAGGGTGGAACCAGCGGCCGTCGCGTTTGACGAACACCTCGGTCAGCTTCCCGCGCGCCTTCTCTTCCTTGCCGCCGATCGAGAACGTCACCTCGAAGCTTCCGTAGAACACGACCGTGTCGCCCAAACGCTGAGCCCGGGTCTCCGGAAACGAGAGCGAGACCAGCTTCCCTCCCGCTTCCTTGAAGCCGCGCGACGAGGCGATAGACTTGGCGCGGTCGGAGATCTCCGTGCCGCTCCAGCCGATGGCCAGGAAATCCTCCGGCAGCATCGACAGCAACGCCGCCTCGTCGCCGGCAAACCACGCCCGCCACGCCGCCTCGCGCAACGCCAGAATATCGGGATCGATCGCCTCCGCGGCGCGGAGAGGGAAGGAAAGCAATGTCAGAAGAACGACGAACAACGACACCGACAAACGCAGATTTCGCATGTTGCAACGGCTCCTTTCGGGGAAGAACACACCCTGCGGGACTTGCGTTCGCGGCGGCTGATTACAACCCGATCCGGAGCATGACCGGATCCCGCAACTTCTCCATCGGCCAGATCGTGTGATCGTCCGTGAAAGCGCGCAGCTGCGAATTGGCGATGAAGAAATAGTCGTCGCCGGCCACCGTGCCCGTGGTGGGGATGTCGAAGAGAGGATTGCCCGATTCGAGGATCTCCACGTTGCCGTCCGCGGGATCGATCCGGATCACACGCGTCTTGCCGAGGCCGTTCTGGATGCCGATCAATTTCCCGCCATGCATCGACAGCCCGTCGATGCCGCCCAGCAGTGCCTTCGATTCGATGCGCGCCCGTGATGCATCGGAGAGGTCGAAGCGTGTGATCCCGCGAAAGTCGGCCACGTAGAGAAAGCGCTGGTCCTCGGAGAGAGCGATGCCGTTCGGATAGCGCAAATCCTTCGCCCACACCTCGAACGCCGTGGCCTCCGGCGCCAGCCGCAGGACGTTGCTCCCTCCCATATCCGTGGCAAACAGACTGCCGTCGTCCAGGAGCGCCAGATCGTTGAGCATCGCCGGCGCCGCGTCGATCCTGCGCACCAGACGCCCATCGCGCAGATCGTAGGCCGCCAGCATCGAACGGTCGTCCCCCGCCTTCCACCCGCGCATCTCCGGCGTGGTCGTGCTGACCACCCAGAGCAGCCGCCGCTTCGCGTCCACCTTCACACCCAGCCCCCCGAGCATCCCGTCCTGCGCCTCCTTCACGAAATCCGTGGCCCGGCCGTTACGATCCACGCGCAGCACGTTCCGCCGATAGATGCCCGTGACGTAGAAAACGTCCTCCACCGGATCGAACGCGATCCCCTCGGGGATGAGATCGCGCCGCCCCGCAATCGTGAACACGCTCTGCGCGCGCCGCACCCGCGGCTCCCGCGCATTCAGCTTCGCCGCGATCTCCCGGAACTCGGGCGTATTGGTGTGGCGGAACCCATCCTCCCCAACCCCGTGCTCCCATCCCAACTCGTCCAGCCGCCTCAGCCACTTCACGACTCCCGCGGAATCGCGCGCCTGGTCGTGATACGTGGCCAGGATGTAGATCAGCGGCTGATGCGTGGGATTCTGCGTGACCGCCTCGGTGATCTGGGCGATGGCGGTGCGGGTGGCTTCGTCGACTACGGGACGCGTGGACGTGCAGGCGAGGATTGCGAAGAGGAAAAGAACGGCGGCGCGTTTCATCGCATCAAAGTGTAGGCGCACGCTGCCTTTGACGAATATTCGTACAGCAGTGCACAGCGTTCCCTTCTGCCGTTGCGAGGGACAGGCTGCGGGTTGTGGGGGAAGAACAGCGCCCGCACGCTTCGAGCCCTCCGGGACGAATGGAGCCGTCAGATTTGTCCGGCCTGCCGGAGCAGGCGCGGCGGCTCAAACTCGCGGATGCCGTTCAGGTGGCCAGCACCCTCACCGTAGAATTGGCCGGCCATGAACAGCAAAGCGTGGACGGACCGCAATGAGTTCAAGCGGCTGCACGCGGAATTGCGCGCTCTTTCACGAGACGCGTTCGCCGACCGCGCGCTCACCCTTCTACGGATCCGCTGGCCCGAATGCATCACTGCACCGCGCCTGAGGAAGATCGATCAGCAGGGCGTCGATCTCTTCGTGTGGGATGAGGGTCCGTTCCGCCTGGCGGTGCAGTGCAAGGGATTCGAGGTCGCGGAGGAGCGCGTGGGATTGTCGCAGCGCGATCAGTGTCTGGAGTCGATTCAGAAGTTCCGGGAGAGCGACGTTCGCGCGGAACGTTATCTCCTCGTCCACAATCGAATCGCCAGCGACGCTGAGTTCCGCGTTCCGGTCGAGTCGGCGATCTCCGACCTGGAGCGCTCAGGCCGTGTACGCGAGGCAATGTGCTGGGATGTGTTGCGCTTTCTGCGCGAAGTGTTCAACGCGCTGAGCGATCGGATCGTCGGGGCACTGAATGCCGCGACCAATCGCGACGCGGATTCGTTCGGAGAGTTCGACCTGGAGCCGGTGTCGGTCGTTCCCATGCGCCTCGCGGATCTGATCGTGGACCGGCATCATCTCGAATCCGAAACGTCTGCTGAGGAAGTTCTCGCCGATCCGGCCACGCTCGTTCTCGGCGACGGACCGAATCTGACGCTGCTTCTCGGTGCCGCCGGCTACGGAAAAACCACGGTGGCACGGCGTGCCGTCCGCGAGACCGCGCGCAAAGTGTTCTTCGTGCCGGCCGCCCGCATCGACAAGAGCGTCGTGGGGACGAAGGACCTGCTCGAGCAGACCATCGACATCGAGGACCTGCTCGGTCTGGCCGGCATCGACGACGTCGAGACGTGGAAGTTCATGGCCCGGGCCGTGATGGACAGCCTCCTGAAGCACAGCGACACGAACGCGCTCCTGATCTTCGACGGACTCGACGAGAGTCCGTTCCTCACGCGCGAGCGCGGTGCTCTGCAGCACTTCTTCAACCTCTTCAACCATGTGCACGTGCCGGTCGTGCTGACCGCCCGAACGGAATTCTGGATGGAGAAACAGGCCGGGCTGCAACAGCCATTCGGCAAAGTGGGTGCACACAAAGGCGGGATTCGCAAGCACGTGCGCCGGGCGGAGCTCACCGATTGGACTCCGGCGCAGATGATCGAGCTCGCGCAACGCTTCCGGGAAACACTCACGGGCGATGAAGCGCGAGGACGGCTCGACGATTTGATCGTTGCCATCGGCTCCGGCCGTTACGAGGAGTTTTACGGCGATATCCCCCGGCGTCCGTTGTTTCTCCGGATGATCCTCGACACCGTCGCAGAGCGTGACGTCCATCGCGTCCGCCGTGCGGGGCTGGTCGAGGAGTGGGCGTTGCTGAAAGTGGAGCGCGACGTCGGCGAGTCCCAGCGCTGGGGAACGGCGGGGCGGCCGGCGATCGCGGGGGAAACGTCCACACGCGCAACGATCGAGCTCTCCTTTGCTGCGATGGAAGCCGCTGCATGGAGCATGACGGCAGTCTACGAAGGACGGATCCTCCTCTTACCGAACTGCGACGTGCGAGAGATTGCCGGACGCGTGCCTCCTCTATCGACTGTGCCGGAGTACGACGGCCTGGTTCTCAACTCGCTGCTCGTGCCGGTCGAAACGCAGATGACGCGACCCCGCCGCGTCCGGTTCGCACACCTCCTCTTTCAGGAGTTCTTTCTGGCCCGGTATCTGGCGGCGCATCCGGAAGCACTCGGGGATCTCGATCTGCCGAAAGAGACGCGGGCGTTTTTGCTGGAGATGACCTGACGTTCTCCCCTACGGTGCCCCAAACCTGTATTTGTGCCAGAATTTGGATGTGAAAATCTACGAGTATCCGATCGTAGAACATTCCCATTCGCGATATCTCCGAAGACGCCTCACGCGTTTCTTGATGATTCCGCTTCGGGCGATCCATAGTGTGTTGCGGCTTCCGATACGCATTCTGGCTTCGGTGCTGCGCTCACGCTACGAGTATCGTAGAAATCAGCCACCAGGCGGAGTTGCTCGCTGGATCATGAGAGTTGCATCTCGATATACGCCGACCGTTTTGATCTGCATGCCATTTCAGCGAGAGGAATGCAACACCGCTTACCGGCACGTCGTAAAGCCAATTATCGAAAACTATCTTGAGGCATCTTGCGTCAGATTTCGCCATCCAGTCGCAGGCGACTGGCGCGCCGAACTGCGAAGCGCGCTTCTTTTCCACACGATTGTCGTGTTCGACCTTAGCTTCGATAATCCAAATGTAATGCTCGAACGAGACTACTATGAATCAATCCGGCGCTCGATCAACAATGCTGAACAGCGGCATATTGAGATCCGCTTTGTCCAGCAACCCGCCAATGGAAGATTTCTCGACGGCAAGTCGATCCCGGGTCCAGTTATTTACTACAATGACGACCTATGTGGTCTTATGGATTTCGCAGATCGCTTTCGTGGTCAAATCGAAAATTCGTTGAGGGACATTGGGTTCCGTCCAGGATTTCTGCGTCCCTTCGTGCTCTATCCGATGGCGTCTTGGGAGGTGCCTGACGACATGACTTGGCTCGATGGTAGCACCATCCGCGGCTTGAGTGAGCACTGGGTCAAAGGTGGAGAATTGCCTGACGATATCGGTAAGATCAGCTCGTGAACTCCTACTATGGCACTCTATCGACAGGTCCCAAACAGGCACGTGATGACTGCAATGCTGGACACGCGCAACGGTATCAGGACCTACGAGTGACCTGTCGGGGTCATTCTGCTCACCTCAGCAACCGGTCAGTTTCTGCCCGCCTACACCTCTTCGCCGCGGATGTGCCACCATCGTACGCGTGCCGCTCTACGACACGATCGTCGCCAGGTACCGGGAGCCTCTTGCCGCGCTCCTGCCGCACAGCGCCTATGGCGGATTGTTCGACGTCGCTTACCACCTTGCCCGAACGGGGTTTCGTGAATTCGGTGGAGTGACCACTTCTTTCCCGGCGCGCGATGCCGCGGCCGTGGCTGCGCTGGCGCGTGCGTACGAGGCGTATCGCCGGAGAGACCTTCCGGCCGCGATGCTGGCGGCGGAAGCGGTGCTCTCCGGGCCGTTCCAGCGCGCCGATCCGTTGTCTGCGCATGACGCGGACTATGTTCGTGGGCGCATTCAGATCGATGAAGAGCGTGTCGCGGAGGCCGGTGAGACGTTTCAGCGGCTCATGGCGGACGCGGAGCGGCTAGGGTATGTGGCCGGCTTCGTTCGCGCGCTGCACGAGATTTCGAGAGTGAATGAGCGTCGCCACGCGCTCTTTGAGGCCGAGGCTGGATTTCGGGTGGCGTTGGACTTCTATGGCATCAGTGCGAGCGATCCTGGCGCCGCCGATGAATCATCGCTGGCGAGCATGCGGGCCGCGTTGAATTGTCTGAGCAATCTGGCCGACGACTACTTCCTGATGTCGCGCGGACCGACTGACGCCGTGTCCCTCATCGATTGGTTGGGCTCGACCGAGGTGCGGTCAGCGGACGATTCCGGATACGACTTTCTCGAGATCCGCGGGCTCGTCCTCAACCTTCTGGTCCGCCAGGACCATGTTCAACACATGTCCAGCCTGATCGGAAAGGCGATGAAGCTCCATGCCGGCCAGCGGGCGCTGTCGCTGTACGCATTGGAGGAGGCCGCATGGGCCGGCGGGCGGAAAGAGCTGCGCTATCCCTCTGTCGTCCGAGACATTCTTTCGCAGTCGGACCCGTTCCCATTGCGCTCGGCTGCCTCCTTCAAACCGGACCGCGCGCCGGCCGAAGTGCGGCCCGCGTCGCCGAGGTACACCGCCGTAACTGACCCGGCGGATTCGATCGAGACTTTGAGGATCTACCTCGCGGCCGAAGACGAAACGGGCCGGTTCGTATATCGCGGCCAGACGAAGGAATACGACGCGCCGCTCTTACCGTCCGCCTTCCGAGGCATTCTTCGTGCGCCCCATCCCGTGGAGACGGTCGACCGCTCCTCGATCGAATCGGAGAAACGGCTGCGTCGCTGCGGCGAGCGATTCGTGGGCGAATACAACCGCTGCTTCCTGTCCTACGCCGACGTCATGAAGCCGGCCCGCGACGCTGGGGTGGGACAGGCCGAGGTGGAGCGGATTTTTCACGTCTACAAGCGCCTTCTGGACGACCTCTCGCTCACGTTTGCGCAGACGGATGAGCGATTCGTTCCCTGGCAGACGGCGGTCCGGCAGGTACTGTCCGCAGAGGAACGCGAGATCTACATGAAGAACGCCGTGGAATGGGAGGTGCGCATTGACAACTATCACCGGCGGCTGCTGCGCGACGAGGCCTTCGTGCAGCTCTTTGGATACGCGTTGGGAACGACGTTCGCGCAGCAGTACGGATTGTCGTCGGAAGGTCTCGATGCCACGAAGTCTTTGGACGTGGCCGCGTTCTTTGCCACGCATGATTCGTCCGATTTCATGACCGTTCCGGACGACGGCGTCGGCGTCGTCTACCGGTTCCCGTTCCCGGTCAACGACGTCGCCAGCAGGCCGCTTGCGGATCTTACGTATTACAACCTGCCGCCGATCGTCGATGTAGAAGACGTTTTCTATCGTTTCGAACATGAGCGGATGCACCAGGAAGACAGCATCGGCTGCATGGCGTCGTACCTCATGGCGGCGATCACCTACGGACTTCAATCGCCGGACATGGTTTTGCTACCCAAGGGGTTCCTCGAAGCGTCACGCGTTCACGCGCAGGGTGCCGTGATCCTCATTCCCGACGAGATTCGCGAAGACGAGCCGGGCCGGCGCCCGTCGCCGAGCGGGATCGTCTTTCCGAAGTACCGCTACATCGAGGATCTACGATCGCGCCCCGGCGTCGCGCATTTCTACTTCCGGCATACGGGAAGACGGCCAGAGAAGCCATCCATCACGCGAGAGCGCCTGTGGCCTCGTGACGACTTTCTCCTCGAAACGCTGGTCATCCTCATGGCCGCTTCGTATCCCCTGCGCATGCGCGTGCCGAAGCGGCTGGATCTGATCGACGGCGGCTACGATCGCGCCGGCTTTCTTGCGCACTGCATCTCGCTGTACGAGCGGGAGCACTACCGGATGAGATTCCTCGACGGCCGTGCCGGCGTGGCGTTGAGTAAGTTTCACACACTGACTTTGTAATCGCTCGCCCCACTGCTCCATCCCTCTTCACCCCACCACCACCCCGTTCGCCCGAATCGGCCTCACATTCAGGTTCCAGTTCGCGCGCCGGATCTCGGTCCACAGACACCGCGTGCGGTATTGGGATTTGCGGATGCTGGCCCGAGGGTGGGCGGCCAGCCAGAGATGGCGCGCTTTGACGTAGGCGGTGGTCCACGCCTGTTCGTCGCCGCCGGCGTCGGGGGTGGGCTCGGGGAAGGTTCGGCGGATGAGAGGCAGGATGGAGCCGGAGTGGATGTAGGAGTCATAGACCACGAGCGCGGAGAGGGGGAAGGTGAGGCCGTGATCGGCGGCCCATTGCATGGCCGGGCGGAAGTACTCGTTTTCGAAGAATGCGTCCTGTACGTCGCGCATGACCGGGTCGGTGCGGCCGGCCACGCGTAACAACGACCGGAAGGGGCCGTCGTCGGTGAGCGGCTCCGCTCCGATGCGCTCTTCGTAGGCGCCGAGGTCTTCGCTGTAGGTTCCACCGGCCGCGGCGTAGCGGGCGATGAGCAGCCGCAGTTTCCCGTACTCGGTGGTCTGCGACCGTCCATAGGTGAGCTGGCGGATGCCGTGCGGGCCGTCGCTGAAGATGGCGATGGCGCCGTAGTCGCCTTGCGGGCGGCCGGTCTCGAACGCGTTCACGATCCGCTCGATGATCGTTTTCTGGGCGGGTGTCAGTTTCATGGGATGCCCTTTCTGAGAGCGCAGACGGCAGAGGGCAGAGCGCAGAGGTCAGCAGAGACAACCGGGGTTCCGCTTCTGCCCTCTGCGCTCTGCGCTCTGCCCTCCATAGGGATGGTCATGATGAAAATGAGGGGACCGGCATGCGCCGGCCCCCTCTACCTCTCAGAGATCCTTACCCGCCTTGAACTCGGGCGTGCTCGTCTCGGGAGCTTCCGTTCCGGCCAGGGGCCCTGCCGGCTGCGTGGGCTCGGGTTGCGGAGCGGGGGTGATCGGTTCGGTCGTGCGACCGGAGAGGCGTTTCGATTTCGGTTCGGTCTTCTTCGATGTCTTCTTCATGTGCGTTTCCTTTCGTTCAGAGGAGCTTGAATCCGACGATGCGGTTGAGGACGGAAGCAGCCACGCCGGTGACCGCCTGCAGGGTCTGGTCGGCCGCCAGGACGCCCAGGCCTTCCACGGAGCGCAGAACGCTGCGCACCGAGAGCCGGTGAATGTTGGCCAGAGCCTTGGCCCGCTCCGGATCGATCTCGCCCTTGGCGAGCAGCGTCCAGATGTCCGCCAGCGCGCCGGCCATGCGGCGGAGCTCCATTTCCGCCGCGGCCTGGAGCGCCGGCCCGCGGTCCGAGAGGGCCGCGCGTGCAGCGTCGATCATCGACGTGCCGAGAGCAGTGATATCGACGGTGACGTCGTTTGCCGTCATGGCAACACCTCCGCGACCGGCGTCCGCGATTTCGCCGCTTCCAGCTGGACGAGCATGCGCAGCTGCGAGTCGAACAGCGTGCGCAGCACGGGCACCTCCGCGGCGGAGAGGCCTTCGGCATGCGCCGTCTCCAGCTCGGCCACGCTCTGGTCCAAGAGAGCCAGGGCGTCGAGCGTGGCGTCGTTCGTTACGCCGGATGCCGAGGCGCGGACCCGCAGCGCGGCGATCTCGGTGCGCGTCTCCTCGTACCAGGCGGCGTGACTCACCCAGTCCGCGTCAGGCGTGCCGATCACCAGCTGCAGCTGATCGAAAAACCGGCCGGTACTCGACTGCAGGCCGGCCAGACCGTCGGCCAGGGCCTCGTCGCGCGGAGCGACGCGGCTGGCGCATCCGGAGAGGAGGGCCAGGACGATCGCGGCCAGGATGGCCGTGAGCTTTCCGCGGCGGCTCACGGCTTCACCTCGGGCTTCGTTACCGTCGCCGGCTGGTCCGGCTTCTTGGCGGCTGCGCGGCGGCGGCGTCCGCGCGAGAACTCGCGGTCGATGGCCTCGAGGTGAGGAACCAGCGCCGCGCGGTCCGCCGGAGTATTGATGTTGCGGGCGATCTTCAGAGCGAGGAGCGCCCGTTCGCCGACGTTGGCACGCTCGGCCAGGAGCGTGTCCAGCATCTTGCGGCCGTTGAGCACCAGCTCCTCGCCGACAGCGCGATGCGAGCCCGTGAAGTTGAGATGATCGCGAATCTCGGCCCCGGTGATGCGGCTGGACGTGGCGATCTCCGGTTGTGCATCGATGAGCAGCGCCATGCTGCGGAGAAAGTCATCGTCCACGTGTCCGGTGAGGGTGACTTTCCGGCGTCGCCCGCCGGTGAGAAGGCTGAAACCGCGGACTTCCTGCATCAGCCGTTGTAGCTCGAGGCGGATAGCCTGGGCTTTGTCCTCGTGAGGGGAGGGTGAATCGGGAATGACAGTCATGAGTTCGTCTCCTTTTCCTTTCAATCGATCCCGTCCAACGCGTCCGACGCGGGGCCCCTCGTGACGAGCCGCGGTGGCTGGGGATCTGAGGATTGAGACGCCGATGCTATCTGGCTGGATTCGCGGCCATGGCGCAGGACGGTTACAAATCGGTGAACGTGGCGTCCACAGGGCGTTTCTTACCGTTCGCGATGGTTTTATTGACTCGGGCGATGGTTTTTGCTGCCCGGTGGAAGCGGAGCGGAGCTGAATCAATGACAGAATTTGGCAGGATTGAATCCCATCCAGCTCGAACCATGGTAAGTTTTGCTCCATCGCAGCAAAATCGTGCTCCGCGGACGGTTCTGAGCAGCCGCCGGAAGGCAATGTTTACCGCGGGCAAGCTGGAGATTGCTCCCACCCACCAATTTCGCCCGTCAGTGGAGCAAAAAAAACCGTCAGACAAGCAAATAAAACCGTCGGTGGAGCAAAGGGAACCGTCGAGCGAGTCAATGAAACCATCCAGGGAGCAGCGAAAACCGTCGTCGGAGCAAATGGAACCGTCCACCGAGCAAGTCAAACCATGGGACGAACAACCGAAACCATACGGTGGAGCGAATGAAACGTCCGCTGCAGCAAATCAAACCGCCGGCCGGGCAAACGAAACCTGCGCCGGAGCAGCGAAGATCATCAGCCGGGTGAAAATCGTCATCGACGTTGCGGAGAAGCAGATCGGTCGACCCAACCCAAGCACCGGCTGAGTGGAAGATCACTCCGTGAAACCTGGCGAACCGCTTGCCAAAGTCAGGTTCTGCCCGCGCTGCATTCAGCCCGCACTCTGCCGGGCTCCGTTGTGGTTCCGGCAGCACCGAATCGGCCAGCCGTGATGATTTTTGGATGGATTGGCATCCATTTCTGTTAAAGTTCCGAACATGCTGCACGAACAAGTACGCCAAGCCAGGATCGACCGTGGACTCTCGCAGGTGAAGCTCGCCCAGATGGCCAAGGTGCCGCGGAGCCAGCTGCGGAAGTTCGAGAACGGTGAAGGCATCACTATGACCACGTTCTTCAAGATCATCGGCCAGCTTCCCAACCTCGAGCGCCTGACCATCGGCCCGACCGAGCTGCACGTCGAGAACGTCGACCTCGAAGCCCTCCGCGCCTCCCTCACCGAGCTCATCGCCTCCGCCGCCGGCGTCCTGGCCGTGATCCAGACCGCCCGCCCCCGCACCGAGCCCGAGACCGACACCGCCGTCGGCGCCGTCCGCCACCACCCCACCATCACGGAACGCGAACGCGCCGAAGAGCTCAACGCCATCGCGGTGGCCCTGGCGCGGGGCGGGGCGGCGGGTGAGCGGACGGGCGGGAGGGGGACGGGGGATGATTCGTGAGCCCGCTCGATCGCTTTCGTCCTTCGGGCCAGATCATCCCGTCGCGCATCGCTTAAACGCCGTACATCGCTTTTAACGAACCAAGGATCGTGAGCCCCAACCTGGCCATCTCATCAGTCGAGAAGGTCATCGTCTGCAACTTCTCCTTCGGCACCAAGGCGGTCGTCACGAAATTCTTGTGCTCCCATGTCCTTTGCCCCGTTGACTCGCTCAGATGCAAGTCGTCGAAGAAAAACACATCGGCGTCATCTTCCTCGACGATGGAGATTGCTGCTGCCAGGTGACCGCGCTTCCCTCGATCCGATGGTGGTTGCATAGATTTCAAAAAAAAGTATAGGAAATCGAATTGGGCGAATGCTCACCCTTGCTTCTGCTCTTTCGGCGTAATGTTGAACTGAGTCAACCATGAAAGATCAATTTGCCAATCTTTTTCTGTGCGAAGGCGCCAAAGTCTTAGATGGAGTTCGCCATATCTTCTAGCGCTTGCGATCGACCAGCCGTTCACTTCAACTAAACGCATGATGACGTCTGGGCCTCGCCCTTGTTCTTGAGCTCGGCCGAAGTGCTTGACGTCGTGGCACTCTGGACACAATGCGATCACACGTATGAGTTTCTGAATGCATTCCAAGTCGTCAAACGTCCAAGCCTCGTGGCCGGCGAGTGGATACTGGCTCCCAACACCTTGGCACACTTCGCACTTGTAGTCTGCGGCCGCATAGGCCGCCCTTCGCAACTTGTTCCAGTCGGATTGCCGTAAAGCTGACCACAGATTCGAACCCCACGTGCCCGCTGGCAGAAGTTCGATTGTCAATCGCGGCGATGGGAACTCGCTCTCGATCTGTGCGAGGACAGCAGCGGGCGTGCCGAGTGAGTCGGCGCGCGGTTCGATCGTTGGCTTCAGGGCTACGAGGCTTCTTTCGATTCATGGCAGAGACAGCGATAAAACCATTATCGGGTAGAAGGTTAGGCCGTGCGCTCTTTGCATTTCTCCAGCACCACGCCTCTCGCGGCGAGTTGTGACGACTACTCTTCCGGAAGGATCGCCACATCCGATGCCGCCGTGATCCGCGCGACGAATGCGTTCGGATGGGACGCGAGCAGCGCCAGCATCTTCGGCAGTGTTTTCACGATTGCATCGCCATCTGCGCGCCTGAAAGGCTAAGGTTTCGATACCATGCTTAGAGAGTCCTGCCGAATGCCCGAATTGGGCAGTGACATGCCCAATTTGGGCACACGGTTGCGTAGACTTTGCTCGCCGATCGGCGATTTCTACGACACGAAGGCAGTCCCGCCCGCACTCTCACCTGCTCGCCACAATCACCAGCCCCCGCCCCGCCGCTTCGCGCGCATAGAGCGCCACTACCGTGTAGCCGTTCGTATGCCGGGTCGGCGAGCCGCGGACGATCGAGAGGCCCACGTCCTCGAACGAGGGTCCGAGGATGTTGGCGCGGTGACCGGGGGAGCGCATCCAGCCGTCGACGACGGCGCGGGCGTTTCGATATCCGTCGGCCAGGTTCTCGCCGATCGTGGCATAGCGGTAGTGGTGGTTCTTGACCCAGACGAAGGGCAGCGTGCCGTCGGGTGCGATGTGGTTGAAGTAGCCTCTGGCGAACATGTCGCGGGTGCGATCCGCGGCCGCGGCGTTCAACCGGGCGTCGAGACGCAGCTCGCCGAGGCCGCGCCGGCGGCGTTCGGCGTTCATCGCCGCGACGATGCTTTCCGCGCTGATTTCCGTACCTTCTGTCTGCGGCAGGCGACGCATTTCCGCAGAAACGGACAATGGAGCGAGGATGGCGATGCCGAGCGCGATCGCGATAAGTCGTTGAAAAATGGTGATTCTGTTCATGGAATGGGTCTCCGTGGCGTTCCGATGGACCCGGTCCATCGCAATCGGCAAACCAACGCGCCCCCCGTCATTCTGAGCGCAGGGCGGGTGGGTGTGAGGGAGCGAAAGAATCTCGAAATGCGCAGACTGTGGCACGGGCTATGTTTTTCGTAGTTTGAGATCCTTACGCTCACACCCGCCCGGCCACCTCGCTAAGGATGACGGGGGTGGTCGCGCACGATCGTGCACTGACGTAGACGGACCGGGTCCGTCTCGCGTAATGAGGGCCAGGATGAACAAATAAATGATCCATGCGGCGATCTTCGCGATCGCGCTTCTTGCGGCCTCATCGAGTGACATTCCAGACTTTGACCGGGTCCTTCTCCCCATGCACGACGGAGATGCGCAGGGTGCGTCGGGGTCGGTGTGGAGAGTGGACGAGGTGATCTCCAACGGATCGGACGCGGACGTGACGTTCTACCCGTACTTCGTTCAAGCGAGTTGGTTCCAACCGACGGTGTGGTCGTTGGTTCCGGGCGAGAGTTTGCCCGGAATCTTCATCGATCAGCCGGCGGGCGGCCGCGGGGGCCGTCCTCGTGCGCCGCACCCTGGGGCGCTCTTATACGTCAAGAGCGACGAGGTGGATCGGTTGGTGATGTACGACCGTGTGTATGAAGTGAACGTGGATAGGGACAATCACGGGACGGTGATTCCCGCGGTGCATGAACGCAGTTTCAGGAAAGGCAGGACGGTGTTTCCGGCCATTCCGATGAGCAGTGACTTCCGCAGTACGTTGCGTGTCTATAACCTGGCGTCTACGCAGCAGGAGATCTCGATTCGGGTCGTGCGCTCCACGACAGGCGGGGATGTGGTGCTCGCGGCGGTCACTCTCACTGTACCTGCCGCATACGGCGTTCCGCTCTATAGTCCGCCCTACGCGGTACCGCTTCGTCCTGGATATCTGCAGGTGCCGGTCGAGGCTCTGTCGTCCTTGCCATTGGACGGAACCGTTCGGGTGATCGTGGACAGTGCCTCCAATGCGGAATACTGGGCCTTTGTGTCGGTGACGAGCAATCGGGCCAGTAGAGTCACGGTGTTCGTGCCGTAGTCATTACGGCTCCAATTCGTCGTAATGCTCGATCCTCAATAACCGGATGGCTATGTCATCGACGGAGTAGTAGAGCCGCAATCCCGGGTAGTCGCCGTAGCGAGGTGCGTAGAGCACGCGCACCATGAGGCCGGAGAGGGTGTCGGTGGCGTAGGGGCGCGATGCGGCGGAGAGCTCGAGGGCGGCGGCGATGCCGGCCGTGTGCGTGTTGTCGCCGAGGGCGGCGCGGGAGCGCTGGTAACCCGGAGCGGGCAGGGTTGGCTTCGGGCGGACGTGCTCTTGCGGGCGGTGCGGGACTTGGCCGCGGATCATGGGGTTGGCTCCGGCGGATGGAACGGGGCGTTGGGGCGGAGTGAGAGTCCTTCGAAGTGGCCGCGGACGCGGGCGATCTCTTCGCGCGTCAGGAGGCCGGCCCGGGCGCGCTGCCCGACGAAGGTCCAGGCCTCGATGGCGTTCCACGGCAGTCCGGCCTCGGTGAAGCGGTCCACGAGGGTCTCGGCCAGCGGCTGGACTTCGTCGCCGCGGCCGGCGATGAGCAGCAGCTCCAGGATCTCGACGGAGACGCGCGCGGCCTCGCCGACTCTGCCGTCGGCGAGCATCAGGGCCTGCACCTTGTAGTACTCGGAGATGGCTTCGTGGAAATGTCCCCGCGCGGCGGTGGCCTCGGCCAGGTGCCAGAGTGCGCGGGCCGCTTCGCGCGGCAGTCCGGCCGCGTCGAACGCCTTATACGCGGCAGCAAAGTGGCGCGCGGCCTTCTCAACGCTGCCGTCCCGCAATTGGAACATCCCGATCTTGTTGTCGTAGTGGGCCAGCAGCACCTTGTCGCCCCGCTGCAGCGCCTCCTCGGCAGCCGCGCTCCACACCTTGCCCGCGTCGGCGTGCTGCCCCGCTTCCCAACGCATCGACGTCTCGATCATCCGCGCCTGCACATAGCGCTCGCGGTCGCCATGCCGCAGGAGCACCTCGGCGGCACGCCGGATCAGGACCAGCGCTTCCGCGCGCTGGTCCTGATCGAGGCAGATCTGCGCTTCGATCACTTGGGCGTTGGCGATATGCCAGGACGTCACGGCCGATTGCCCCAGGAAGTCGATGGCCACGGCGATGGCATGACGCGCTTCCTCGTACCGGCCCAGGCCCCGCAGGGCGGCGGCATGCGCGCTCCAGGCCTGCCCTTTCACGACTGGGATTTGGAAAGACAGAAAAGCGGGAGTGTGCCATCTGGTCTGCTCGATCAGGACCGCGGTCAGCTCGTGGGCGCGTTCGGGGGACCGTTCGCATGCCTCCAGCGCGACCTTGCTGAGGAGGTCAATGATGCCTGGCCGGAGCTCCGGATGCCGCTTCAGCTCCTCGCGGAGGCTCGGGCCGTCGAGGTCGAGGAGGCGCGGCAGCCACCGCTCCGCCTCGGCGTTGTTCTCCTGGAGCCACCGCTCCGCGGCACGGAAGTCGGCCCACTGACGCTCGTCCATGCAATCACCGGTTGCGCCGCCGCGCGGCTTTTCGGACTGCGGATTTCAGCTGCAACGGGCCAATGGCCGAATCGGGACGGGCGAGGGCGCGCAGGGTCTCCGCCGTGGCGCCGCGCTCCTCGGCGGGCGTGTTCGCCAGCCGCTCGGCCGCTTCGTCGATCGCGCCGGTCGATACGCCGGAAGCCAGGGTCTTGCCGATCAACTGCTCGAGGGAGGCGCTGGCGTCCTGGATCTGCTCGGCCGCGCCGGCCCACACGGGCAGGAACGGCTTGAGGCGCTCCAGGGTCTCCGCGGCCAGCACGATGGTGGAGAGCTCCGGCTGCGAGGCGCGCAGGCGCAGTTCGCCGATGGGGAGCTCGGTGAGCTCCAGCACTCTGGCCACCTTCGTCAGAAAGAGGAGGGAGGTGTTCCTGCCTTCTTCCAGCAGGTTGAGCTGCCGGCGGCTGACCCCGGCCAGCTTGGCCAGGCGCTCCTGGGTGAGATTGCGCTGCAGGCGTCGCAGGCGGATGACGTGACAGAGCGGCTCGAACATGGCGGACTCCTTTGGACCCGGTCCGGTTTCAGGGGTGGGCTTTTTATATCTAAATGATACTATAAACCAAGACACCGATAGGAGCGCATACTTCTTCGCCCCGCATGACCGACTCGACCAAAGGCCTCCCGCCGCGCCGCCCCTTCGCCGAAGGGGAGCAGGAGAAAGCGCCGTACGACAGGATGGGCGACGTGGTCGAGTATGTGATCAAGCGGATCTTCGGCATCCGGGGGGAGGATGCGGAGTCGCTTGCGGGCCAGGTCTTGATCTCATACCTGGAAATCAAGACCCCGCTGCCTGACGTCAACGCCTGGCTCATCATCAGCGCCTGCGCAATCGCGAAGAGCTATCTGGAGCGGCGTGGCCTCATGGCCGGCGGCGAGGCGGAAAAGAAGCGATTTGCAGAGCCGGGGCTGCGCGAGAAAGAGGCGCTGGACCTGCTCTCCGAGCGCGACCGCAGGGTGTGGCGCCTGCGGTTCGAGGAGGGAAAAACGTACGCGGAGATCGCCGCACTGCTTGGCGTCACGCTCCCCTCCGCGGAGCGGCTCGTGAGCAGGGCGGGGGCCAGGCTCCGCGCTCTGGTCAAGGCGAGAGAGGGGTGACTCCCGCGATGCAGTTGACGAAATCTGTACAGCACTGTACAGTTTTCTTTGATGAGCAGGGCTGGACGCAAGGGGGCGGAAGAGGCCCGGAATCAGCTTCCCGATCTTCTGGACGCGGCTCAAAAAGGGCGCTCGACGATCATCACGAAGCACGGCCGGCCGATTGCAGCGCTCGTTCCGGTCGATGAGTTCGTCGATCGGAGCGCGCAGCGGTCACTTCTGTCGTTGAGAGGGACAGGCCGTGGGCTGTGGGGAAAGAACAGCACCGGCGCGCTACGGGTCCTTCGTGACGAATGGAGCCGTTAGACCTTTCCGGCCTGCCGGAGCGGGCGCTGCTCCTCCTGGATTCGGCGCCGATCATCTACTTCCTGGAGGAGCATCCGAGGTTTGGTCCGCGGTTTCAAATCATCTTCGAGGAGCACGCGAAGGGGAACGTGCAATTCGCGGTCACGACGATCACGATCGCCGAGGTGTTGGCGGGCCCGCTCAGTGTGGGTGACGAAGCGCTGGTACGCCGGTACCGCAACGTGTTCGAGACGTGGCAGATGGTGGCTCTGGATGCGGAGATCGCGGAGGGTGCTGCAAGAGTGCGTGCGTCGTTCCGGCTCAAGCTCGCGGATGCCGTTCAGGTAGCCAGCGCGCTCGCCATCAATGCCGACGCCCTCGTGACTCACGATCGCGACTTTGCGAATGTGCAGTCGCTGCGCGTGATCTCGTGATGAAGGAGGTGTGACCCGCTACCGCGCGCGCCTCCGACCCGTAGCTTTTGCGGCCGTTCGCGGTTTCGGCGCGGGAGCGGCGGGCATGCCGGTCTTGGCCCGCTCGATGAGGGCACCGATGGACGCCGCGGCCTCGCCGAGCTGACCGGACAGATCGGAAAACTGGCTGACGATCTCTTGCGCCGTGTCCATGGCATCGGCGGCCGCGATCAGCGAGCCCAGCTCGGGCGGCGCGTCGCGCAGCCGCAACGCGCCGATCTGCAGGTCGGTCAGTTCCAGCGCCTTGCAGACTTTGAGCAGGAACAGCAGTGAAACGTTGGCGCCGTCTTCGAGCAGCGACAGCTGGCGGCGGCTGACGCCGGCCATTCTGGCCACCTCCTCCTGGGTGAGCTTGCGCTCTTTGCGACGCATGCGGATGAGATCCGGAAGAGGCTCGAACATGTGCATGACGGCACTGTACCAATCTGTGGTTCTGCCACGAGGGCGACCCCTCATCCGCCTGCGGCACCTTCTCCCCTCTGCGGAGGGGAGAAGGCTACCTGGCCATGCCTCTCGCGAGAATCATCAATAGGTAGCCTTCTCCCCTCCATGAGGGGAGAAGGTGCCGCAGGCGGATGAGGGGAGCGCTCTCGCGATCAACTTGTGTTCAGAACACCTTCACGAACAACGCGCGGTCGATGAGTACCGCTACTTGATGCGTCACCTTCCAGTTGTTGCCGTTGGCGGCCCACTGCGGGCTCCAGATCACGTGCAGGTTGGCGCCGGTTTGGGCGAAGGGGCGGAAGATCTCGATGGCGGGGTTGACGAGGTTGACTCCCGAGCTGTCGCGACCGGTGATGCCGCCGACGGTGAGGGTGGGGCGGATGAGGATCTTCGCCCTGTCGAGCGAGATCGACGGGAAGCGGTTGGTGTAGGTCAGGGCGCGTTCTTTACGATTGGCGAGCGTTCCGGTGGTCTTCGTTTCCGAGACCGCCAGCGAGCCGAAGACGTTGTGGCCGGCGATGCGGAACCAGGTGTCGGTTTCGAGGGCGAAGGTGCGCTCGCGGCCGGACATGCGCTGGGTGGTGGTGGTCTCGGGTGTCGGGCCGAGTTTCTCGACATCGGCCGCGATGGGCTGCGTTGCGAACGTGACGCGAGAGCGGAGGATCACCGGGATCCCGCCGCCGCCGCTCCCCACCGGCCAGTACCACGCGGCGTGCAGCGTGTCTTTCGACTTCGGCGTGGCATTGCGGGTCTGCCGCGCGTTCTCGGGCAGGAACACGATGACGTCTTCGTTGAACCGTGTGTAGGGAATCTCCCAAACCGCGGCCTCCCCATCCTCGGCTTTCATCTGGGTTCGCTTGTAGTCGAACTGCACGCTGCGCCAGGAGAAGCTGTTGGCGAGATGGAGGTAGCCGACGTTCTCGGCGAGGGGGCGGAAGCCGTCTCCGTTCATATCCGAGGCGGCGCCGATGACGATGCGCGAGATGAAGACCGGCCGGCCGCCGGTCTCGCGCGGATCGAGAAAGTCGTCGGGGTCGAAGAGCGGGTCCTGCGCGGATGCCGCCACGGCGGTGAGAAGCGCAAAGAGGACTGCAGCGGTACGAATCATTTGATCACCTCGATCTGGGCGCGTTCGAATTTCAGTTCGGCGAGTTTCTTGAGGTCGAGCGAGAGGGCGTTGGAGGAGAGCGTCGGCGTGATCGCTGCTTTGCCCTGGGCACGCTGCACCATGAGCCGTTGAGCCACGTCGCCGCGGTTCAGGACCCGCGGGCCTTTGTCGGCCACGATGTCGTCGAGGAGGAGACCGGGCGTCGGCTGTTTCCGGTTGACCGGCCAGAGATGGAGATAGACGTCCTCGCCGGAGAATTGCGCGCCCCCGATGGCGACTTGCCCATCGGTGAACGTCGCTTTCTCCAAGCAAGGGATCCCGCGAGCTGCGTACGGCCGCACGTTGCGCACGTAGGTGACCTCCATCGGCGGGTCGACCTTCACGCTCACGTTGCGGAGCGGGCCCTGCGCGCAACAGGCGAACTGGAGGTTGGCGGTCATATCCGTCTCGTTCGCGGCGGCCTTCTGGCAATCGGAACGCGCGAAGTCGGCGCGGAGGCTGAATTTCGCGTTGCTGGTCGTGATCGTGCCGTCGCCGAGGTCGGCCTTCCAGCGGCAGGTCCCCGCCGGCTCGAGCTTGACCCAGCTTTCTTCGCGGTCCTTACCGTTGATGACGAGGTAGACGTCCTTCAACTCGCCGCAGCGCTTGCCGGTGACGAGCACGTTCACGTTCGAAGTCGTGATCTGTGCCTGTGCCGCAGTTGCGGCGAGAAGAACGCAGAGGAGAGTCTTAATCACATGAATTCGCATTGCCTGATACCCACCTTTCGACGAACGGTTTGAGGCGCGCGGCGGGGAACGTCACGCTCTGCCGCGTCGATTGGTCGGGAGCGTCGTCGGACTCCCGGATATCGATTTCGAGCGTGACGGACTGCTTGTCGAGGAGTTTCTCGACCTCGTATTTGTCCGGACGGATGCCCTCGGCGTCGCACTTGGTCTCGAGCGCCAACGCGATCAGCTTCACGTCCTGCTTGCCGGGCGCGATCGTCGCGGACGCCGGCTTGTCGAGACGGAGGACCGTGTCCTCGATCGGCAGCGCGCCGAACTTCAGCCTCTGACCGACGATGGTGGCGCGCTTCGGCCCGCTGTTCACAACGGTGGCGGTGATGGCCTCGGTCGCCTGGACGTTCGTGACCTTCGTCCGTGACGGGCGGAAGTAGTTGACTCCCTGACGCCCGAACACGATCAGCGTGAGCAGCACTGCGGCGATGGCGACTTTGGTCTCCAGCGACAGGTAGAACCACCACGGCTTGGGCGGGGGCTCGCAGATCTTGGCGACGATGCGCTCCGCGAGCTGCTCCGGCGAAAGCGACTTGTCGAGCCAGGCGATGTCCTCGATCTCCGGCACGACGGTCCCGTCGAGCACCACCGGCAGCATGTAACCCGGCTTTCGTTTCGCGACCCGCGACACGATGCCCAGTTCTTTTTCAGTCCATTCGCTTGCGAGGTAGGCCTTGGAAAGGAAGACCACACAGAACGGCGCTTCGTTCTTGTAGAGGTGCTCGAGCTCTTTCGCCAGCTCCTTGCCCCAGATCCCGGTCTTCTTGTAGTTGAAGACATTGAGCTCCGGAGGCAGCGCCGCATGAACGGCGTTCACGTACTCCTCGTCCTCCGCCGCGTACGAGAACAGCACGTGGTGCTTGAAGCGCTTCGGTGGTGGCGGAAGCGACGTCGGTTTCTGTATTTCGCCAAGGAGTACCATCAATGCACCAACTCTCTGGTGCATAGTGATGCGGGGCGCGGAAGCGTTTCATTCAATCACTGTTGCGCGAGAGCCGCCCCTCACCCCAGCCCGACCCTAGCCCACCCTCGTGATGGACGTTGTGGACTGCGTGGACGTCGTGGACCGTCCACCAAGTCCACTTAGTCCACAACGTCCACCAAGAGTTAACGCGTCTGCGTCAGTGCCTGCGCAATCTCATCGAGCGGCAGCACCTGCTCCGCCGCTCCGCGCAGAATCGCTTCCTTCGGCATGCCGAAGACGATGCTGGTGGCTTCGTCCTGGGCCAGCGTCATGGCGCCGGCGTGGCGCATGGTGAGGAGTCCTTCGGCGCCGTCGGTGCCCATGCCGGTGAGGAGGGCGGCTCGGGCGTTTTCTCCGGCGGCGGCGGCGACGGAGCGAAACAGGACGTCGACGCTGGGGCGGTGGCGGGAGACGAAGGGGCCGTCGGCGAGGGTGACGTAGAAGCCTTTGGCGTCGCGCTGGACGCTCATGTGCTGGTTGCCGGGGGCGATGAGGGCCAGGCCGCTGGAGATGCGGTCGCCATCTTCGGCTTCGCGGACGGTGATGGCGGCGTCGCGGTCGAGGCGTTTGGCGAAGTGGCCGGTGAAGACTTCGGGCATGTGTTGCACGACGACGGTGCCGGGGGCGTTGCGCGGGAACTGGCTGAGGATGTGGCGGAGGGCTTCGGTGCCGCCGGTGGAGGCGCCGAGGGCGATGATGCGGCTCTCGTCGGCCGCTCCGCGCGCGGGTGAGGGTGCGGTGCGGCGCGGCCTGGAGTCGAAGGCCAGCCGGCGCTGGAGGCGCGCATGTGCGGCTCCTCGGATGACGTCGCCGAGGACGACCGCGGATTCCTGGAGGAAGTCGCGGAGGCCGATCTGCGGCTTGGCCACGACGTCGACCGCACCGCATTCGAGGGCGCGGAAGGCGACGTCGCTGCTGGGGCCGGCCAGGGCGGAGCAGATGACGACGGGGATGGGGTCTTCGCGCATGATCTTGCGCAGGAAGGTGAGGCCGTCCATGCGCGGCATCTCGATGTCGAGGAGGAGCACGTCGGGGCGGCGTACCGTCATTTTCTGCATGGCGATGAGCGGATCGGAGGCGGTGACCACGTCCATCCCCTGCGCGCCGAGCATGCTGCTGACCATCTGCCGCACCACGGCGGAGTCGTCGACGACGAGCACGTGCAGCGTCACCGTTCGTCGTCCTTCCGATAGACGGTCGGCACGACCGAGCGCACACGCGTGGTGATGCCGTGAAGGGTCTCGGCGTGCCCGATGAGCAGCGAGCCGCCGGGGGCGAGATGGTCGATGAGACGATCGATCACACCGCGGCGCGAGGCGGCATCGAAGTAGATCAAGACGTTGCGACAGAGGATGAGGTCGAAGGGGCCGTCGACGCCGTAGGCTTCGTCGTGAAGGTTGAGCCGGGCGAAGCGGATGACGGAGCGGATCTCCCGGCCGGCTTTCATCTTTCCGTGTTGCGATCCGCCGCCCCGCAGCATGAAGGCCTTGAGGTACGGCTCCGGGATGTGGGCGGACTTCTCGATGGACCACACTCCGGCGGTGGCGATGTCGAGCACGCGGGTGGAGAGGTCGGTGGCCAGGATGCGGATGTCCCAGGCCGCGCCGAGGCCGGCCATGAGCATCATGGCCAGCGAGTACGGTTCTTCTCCGGTGGAGCAGCCGGCGCTCCAGACGCGGACCTCGCGGCGGCGCAGGCCGTCTTCGGCGTCGGCCAGCCATTGCGGGATGACCTGATCGCGCAGATGGTCGAACTGCTTCTGCTCGCGGAAGAAGCGCGTTTCATTGGTGGTGACGACGTCGAGCATGCGCGTCATCTCGTCCGCGCTGCGCTCGACGTGCCGCAGGTACTCGGGGAACTCGGCGATCTGGAGGGCCCGCAACCGCTTGCCCAGCCGTCCGGCCAGGAGGGCGCGCTTGCTCTCGGAGAGATGGATCCCCGCTTCCTTGTAGATCAGGGACTGGAAGCGATGGAAGTCGGCGTCGCTGAGCCGGGTGGCGATCATGCGCGGTGCTCCGCGGCGGCAGTTGCGGCGGTGAGCTCGAGAGCGGTGAGGAGGTGATCGATGTCGAGGATGAGCGCGAAGTGGTCGCCGAGGTCCCCCATGCCGCGTAAGAACGCGAGATCGATCTTCGTTCCGAACGCGGGCGCGGGCTCGACGTCGCCGGCCGCCAGCGACATGACCTGGCGCACGTCGTCGCAGAGCAGTCCCACGTGGCTGGTCAGGCCATCACTCTGGATGTCGACGATGACGACGCAGGTCGTTCCGGTGATTTCCGTCGGCGGGAGACCGAGCTTGTTGCGCAGGTCGACCACGGGCACGACACTGCCGCGGAGGTTCATGACGCCGGCGATGAACTCCGGCGCCCGCGGAACGCTGGTGAGGGACGAGTAGACGAGGATCTCCCGCACGCGGGTGATCTCGATCGCATACTCCTCATCCGCGACCTCGAACGTCAGGTACTGCGTGAGCTCGGTGCCGAACAATGCTGGCGTGTTCATGATCGGGCCTCAGAAACGGGTGAATTCCGAGTCGTCCCCGTGCGGCACGGCCTTGCGGGCCATCCCGGTGACGGCGACAGCGGCGGGAGCGAGCGGACGCTGGGCAGGAGCGCGGCGAGAGCGCGGCGCGGCATCGGGCTCGCCGAAGGAGCGGTACTCGTGCGTCTCTTTGCCGATGCGGAAGAAGGCGATCAGCGACTGCAGCGACTCGGCCTGCGAGGAGAGCTCTTCGGAGGTGGAGGCGACTTCCTCGGCGGCGGTGGCGTTGCGTTGCGTGAGCTCGTCGACGCGGCTCATGGCCTTGTTCATCTGGGCCACTCCGACGGCCTGTTCGTTCGAGGCGGCGGCCACTTCGTGCACGAGGTCGGCGGCCCGGCGGATGGAGGGCACGAGCTCGTTGATGACGTTGGCGGATTTCTCCGCGACCTGCACGGTCGATGAGGCCAGGGAGCGGATTTCCTTGGCGGCCACCTGGCTGCGCTCGGCCAGTTTGCGGACCTCGGAGGCGACGACGGAGAAGCCCCGGCCGTGCTCGCCGGCGCGGGCCGACTCGATGGCGGCGTTGAGGGCCAGGATGTTGGTCTGGAAGGCGATCTCTTCGATGATGAGGATCTTTTCGGAGATCGACTTCATGGCTTCGACCGAGGCGCCGACGGTCTTGCCGCTCTCCTCGGCGTCGCGCGCGGCCTTGAGGGCCATCTGTTCCATGGAGCGGCTGTTCTCGGCGTTCTGCGAGATGGAGGCGTTGATCTCCTCGAGACTGGACGTCGTTTCCTCGGCGCTGGCGGCCTGCTCGCTGGTCGACTGCGAGAGCTCCGAGGCGGACGACGAGAGCTGGGACGACGCGGACGCCAGCGTGATGGCGCCTTCGTGGACCTGCCCGATGACGGAGCGCAGTTTTTCTCCCATCTGCTGCATGGCCTTCAGCACGTGGCCGATCTCGTCGCCGTTGCCGCGGGCGATGGCCAGGGTGAGGTCGCCCTCGGCGAAGGCCTGCGTCACGCGCACGACTTCGAGGAACGGCGTGGTGATCTGCCGCGCAAACCAGAACGAGGCCCGCACCAGGAGCAGGGCGATGGCCAGGACCAGCACCACCAGTCCCCACATGAGCCGCTGCTGCAGGTCTTCCGCGGAATGGAACGCGCGCTCGATCGCAGCCTCATCGGCGGCGGTCCGCTTCTGGATCATTTCGTCGACGGCTTTGTAGCGGTCGCGCATTTCCTTGAGCGCGGCGACGATGCCCTCGCCGGTCTCGCCGTTGACCATGCGCAACGAGGTCTGGCTGGCAAGCGCGTAGTAGCCGTCGATGGCCGCGCGGAGCGACTGCAGGTCGCTCTGCGCGATCACGGGATTCGTTTTGCCCGCGTCGATCCGCGCGAGGGTCTGTTGATGGATCTTCACGGTCTCGGCGATGGCGGCGGCGTCGCTCGCGGCTACGCCGTCCTGCAGCGATCGCTGCAGCGTCACGACCGCGTCCCTGACGTCGCGGCTCAACTGCACGGACGGGTAGTAGCCGTGCTGGACGAGCTGCAGGTCGCGATCGGCGCGGCGATTGAAGTAGCTCGCGGTGATCGTCACGATCGTCAACCCGAGGATCGCGAATGCCGGCAGGACCAGCAGCTTGTACTTCATGCGAAGGTTACTGAATTTGCTCATCATCGTTCCCATTGCGAATCTCTCCTGGCCCGGCGTCAGACGACGGCGGCCTCGTTTCTCTCGAGCTCTCTAGATATCGTTCTGATCACGGCTCCGGCGTCGAGCACCATCGCTACGGCGCCGCTCCCCATGACCGCTGTCCCGGTGACTCCGGGCATGCCGCGCAGGAGCGGCCCGAGCGGCTTGATCACCGTTTGCGATTCGCCGAAGATCTCGTCCACGACGAGGCCGGCGCGTCTTTCCTGATGCAGGACCACCACGACGATTTCCCGCGTCTCGGCGGTCCGTGTCTCAGCATGTGGGGCAAATCCGAAGAAGTGCCGCAGACGCACGTAGGGGATGGCGTCGCCTCTCACGTGCAGGACTCCCGTGGCCTGGCTGTTTTCCGGCGGCGCCTGTTCCAGGCACTCCTCGACGGCCGACATCGGGATGACGAACGCTTCTCCGCCGACGCGGACGCCGAACCCGGGAATCACGGCCAGCGTGAGCGGGAGGCGGATGGAGACCACGGTCCCCTTTCCTTCGGTGGATTCGATGAAGATCTGCCCGCGGACTTTCTCGATGTTGCGGCGGACGACGTCCATCCCCACTCCTCGGCCGGAGGTGCCGGTGACGGCATCGGCGGTGGAGAAGCCGGGCTGAAAGATGAGATCCACCAGCTCCCGGTCCGGCATCGCCTCCGGCTGGAGGCCGGCCTGGACGGCGCGGGCGCGGATCTTGTCGCGCTGGATGCCGGCTCCGTCGTCGCCGATCTGGAGCACGATCTCTCCGCGGTCGTGATGGGCGCGAAGCGTGATGGTCCCGAGGGCGCTCTTTCCTGCTGCCTGCCGTGTTTCGGGCGACTCGATGCCGTGGTCGATGGCGTTGCGGATCATGTGGACGAGCGGATCGGAGAGCGCCTCGACGACGCTCATGTCCACTTCGGTCTCTTCACCTTCGAGGACGAGCTGAACCTGCTTTCCGGTGGTGCGGCCGAGGTCGCGCACGGTGCGCAGATGGCGCCGGAACGTCGGCCCGACCGGGACCATGCGCGAGCGCATGACGTTGTCGTACAGATCGCGCAGAAGCCGGTCCTGATCCTCGACCGTGTCCATGGCGTCGCGCCGCAGCGCGGCCGGGATGAGCTGGACGTGGCGCCGGACCCGCTCCGCGGCGATGGAGATCTCGCCGACGAGGTCGAGGAGCGCATCCATGCGCCGGGATTCCACGCGCATCGTCCGCCGCGGCGCCGGCATCGCGCCGGATCTGTCGTTTAGCTCCTGCGGAGCGTCGTCTGTCTCCTCCGGAGCGTCGCCCGCGGTTGGGATCGCGGCGGCGGTGGAGCTTTTTCTAAACCGCAGAAGCGCGGCGTGGACCTCGAGCTGTTCGCCGGTCATGGGCTGCTCGACGCCCACTTCCAGCGACGGCAGCCAGCGGTTCATGACGTCGACGGCGCGCAGCAGGAGGGAGATCAGCTCCCCGTCGGGGTGTTGCTCGCCCTTGCGGAAGCGATGGAGAAACTCCTCGACCTCATGGCTGAACTGGGCGAGCGATTTGAAGCCGAGGGAGCTGCTGTTGCCCTTCAGCGTGTGGGCGACGCGGAAGATCTCGGCGATGAGCGCCTGGTCCTCGGGTCTCTGTTCGAGGTTGACCAGTCCTTCCTCGAGCGAGGCCAGGCACTCTTCCGCCTCGACCATGTAGAGCTGAAACAGCTCGTGGAAATCGACGTCGCCGTTCATGTCAGCGCTCTCCCAGGAGACGAACCCAGGCGGTGGCGTCGGAGGTCCGGAAGATCAGCTTGCGTCCGCGCTCGCCGCCGGTGTCCTGGCTGACGATGGGGATGCCGTGGCCGCGCAGAAAATCGACGGCCACTTCGACGTTGCGGCTGGCCAGATCGCCGGCGCTCGACCCGCCCATGGACGCGCCGCCGAACACCTTGGCGCGAAGCCGGGAGACCGGCACGCCGAGCTCCCGAAAGCGCAGCAGGAGGATGGCGTTGGCCGATTCTCCGAAACGGGGCGACTCGGTGCGGGCCAGGCTCCCCGGCAGCAGGAAATGATTCACTCCTGCCGCCGTGTGTTCCTCGTCATACAGGCACATCGATACGCACGAGCCGAGGACGGTCGTGACCACCGTCGGATCGGTGGCGAAGCAAAGCTGACCGGGATGCAGGTAGGTCTGCTTCTCCATGACGGAAAGGGGCCGGTCCCGCTTCAGGTAAGCCTGCACCGACGTCGTCACGCCACGACTCCTGCGGTGACCCGTTTCTGGAGACCGGTGCAATAGAGGGCGGTTGCGGCGTGGGTGCCGAGGAGATCGAACAGCTCGAAATCGAGCTCGCGCAATCCCGGCTTGTGCGGCAGGAGGCTGAAGAGAACGATGGCTCCGGTGACGCGGCCGTCGAGCGTCAACGGCAGGCAGGCGGTGACGGACAGCGAGTCGCCGGGCGAGGGTGTGCTTCCGCCGATGTACGTGCCGCCGGTGCAGACCAGCTTGCCGAGCACGTGATCGCGGATGCTGATGCTGCGGTATTGCTCCTCGTCGATGCCGAACGAGGTCACCAGCTCGAGATACTTGTCGTCCTCGCTGAGCTCGAAGACGGCCAGCTCTTCGCAGCCGATCAGGTTGATCAGAATTTCCTTGATGGACTCCAGGACGGCAGCGCGGTCGAGCGTCCCGTGCAGCTGGTAGCTCGACACGTAGAGGTTGGCGAGATTCATGTTGCGCTCTTCGACCTCGGCGAACTGCTGGGCGAAGTCGCGGCTCACGCCCTCGACTTCGCTGAGCTGCTGGCGAAGGGCGTCGTGGTCGTGCCGTTGTTGTTGCAGCTCCAGGATCATGGAGGCCAGCTCCCGCCGCAGGCGCTCGTTCTCGCGCTCGACGAAGTCGAAGCGCACTTGCAGTTTCTCGTTCTCCAGGACCACTTCGCGGAGCAGGCGCTGCGTGTCTTCGGTGGCGCGGCCGACGTAGCTGGTGCGCAACTCCTTTTTCTCGTTCATGGTTTGTCCCTTCACTGACCGAGGTAGTTGCGGAGCTTGGCCATCAGCTCGCTGCCGTCGATGGGCTTGGTGACGTAGTCGGTGCAGCCGGCCTCGTAGGCCGTCTCGACGTTGTGCTCCTCCCCGCGGGTGGTGACCATGATGATGGGCATGGAAGCGACGGTGGCGAACTGGCGGATGCGCCGGACGGCCTCGAAGCCGTCCATCTTGGGCATGACCACATCCATGAGGATGAGATCGGGACTTTCGGATTCGGCCTTGGCCACGGCCTCTTCGCCGTTGCTGGCCGTGATGGTGTGATAGGGACCCTTGGTGAGGATCATCTTCTCCATCATCAGGATCGTGGCCGAGTCATCGACCAGCAGGATCTTTTTGCGAAGCATGGTTTCTCCTTGTGGCGGAGCAGAGACAGAGGGCAGAGCGCAGAGGGCAGAGGGCAGAAGCCCACCACCCGTCCCGTGCTTTTCTTCTGCCCTCTGCCCTCTGCGCTCTGCCCTCTTAGTTGATGCTGACGACGCGGACGCCTTCAGCCGATGCGGCCTCGGACACGTATCCGATGGCGCCCGGTGTGGAGCGGACGAACGAGAGCACTTCCGCGTCCGACTTTTTCTCCACCGGCGGGACGTCGCGGCCGGAGAAGATCTGCTGGTTCCAGTAGCTCTTCACGGCGGCCGCAGTCTTGCCGTGGACGGCCTTGGAGAATCCTTCGCGCGTATTGGAAGAGTCCAACTGGTCGACCGGCGCCACGGCGGCGCCGCTCTCCCACTTGGTGGTCTTCTTGAGGAAGAGATCCGAGGCGGCCTTCTTCGACAGCGAGCTGACCGACACCGAATTGTTGACGATGACTTTGTACGACGCGGCCTGGGCCGAGCCGGTGATGAGAGCCGTTCCGGCCAGGAGAGCGATTGCTACGCGATAACTGAGCTTCATCACTCCTCCTTCTTAGAAGCGGTACTCGGTGCTGACGACGAAGCGGCGGCCCGGCCAGTAAACGGTGGTGAAGCGGGAAAGGTACTTCTGGTCGGTGAGGTTCTCGACGGCGGCCATCACGCGGAAGCGGTCGGTGATCGAGGCGCCGGCCCGGACCTTGTACTCGGTGAAGCTCGGGGAGAGCTCGACGCCGTCGACGTCGTAGGAGTCGGTGAACGTGCCCACGACTTCCGCCCACGGCTGGCGGGCCAGGTGGTTGGCGGACAGACGCAGTCCGGCCGATCCGAACGGCGGGGGAACGCGCTGCACGAGCGCGGCCTTGAGGACGTCTTCGGTGGTGGCGGTGGAGTGGGTCATGTTCGCCCAGAACTGCATCCACTGCGTGGGGCGGAGACGGACGTTGGCTTCCCAGCCCTTGATCGTGGCGTTGCCGATGTTGAGGTTCTCGCGGAAGTTCGCCTCGCCGGCATCCTTGACGCCGTTCTTGTTGGCGTCGTTGAACGACATGCCGTTGTGCGTGGAATTGGAGACGATGAGCAGGTTGCTCAGTTCATTGGTGAAGTAGAACGCCGAGCCGGAGATGAAACGGTTCTGGTACTTGACGCCAGCTTCGTAGCTGGTGACCTCCTCGCCTTCGGCGCGCGTGGCCGGCACTTCGATGTTGCTGGAGCTCTGGCTGAAGCGGGAGATGTCCTGAAGGTTCGGGGCGCGGAAGCCGTGCATGGCGTTGCCGATGAGGTTGAGGGTCGGCGTGACGTGCACGATCATGTTGAGCGAGCTGGTGAAGTCGCTCTTGCTGGAGTCGAGAGAGACCGCGCCGATGACCGGCAGGACCTCGCTCCCTTCGGTCTTGAAGGTGCCGTAGCGCAGTCCGGCCGAGGCGGTCAGCCACTTGCTGATGCTGAAGTGATCCTGGACATAGACGCCGATCGACGAATACTTCGCGTCATCGGTGTAGGTGCCGCGCCGGTAGGTCACGACGTCGGTGGTGAGATCGGTGTCGCTGGTGGAGGAGACGATCTTGTCCGTGGCGTAGTCGACGCCGTAGACGAAGTGCTGCGACTTGCCGGCGAAGGAGCCCATCTCCACATTCAGGCCGAGCATGCGGTCCCGGTTGAGGACCTTGGTCTCGCGGTTCGGGGCGGAGGCGCTGATGTTTTCCGAGCCCGTTTCCTGCTGGTTCCAATAGGCCGTGACTTTCAGCGAGTCGCTCCAGCCGCGGCTGGTGAGGTCCTGATAGGCGAGGCTTCCGAGCTGGAAGCGATTGGGGGTCTGGACATTGTGGATGCTGGAGTTGTTGAGCAGGTTGCCGAAGCTCTTGGCGTCGTCGATCTGCGCGCCGTGGTAGGCGAAGGTGAACGTCTTATCCGCGGAGAGCAGGTACTGCACGCTGAAGTTCGCCGCTTTCTGGTTGAAGTCGGTGAAGCGCTGCACGCCCGCGTCCTTGCCGCCCTCCGTATCGCCGGCGTGGAGGTAATTGAGGCCGGCGGCGTAACGCACCTTGCCGGCCTGGCCATAGAGCTGGACCGGGGTGGTGAAGACATTGGCCGCGCTGGAGTAGCGCGTGGTGAACGTGCCGCCGAAGGCGTCGTCCCCCTGGGGTCCCTTGCGGGTGATGATGTTGATCACGCCGCCGAGCGACTCCGTGCCCAGGACGGAAACCACGCCGCGCACGATCTCGATCCGCTCGACCTGCGAGAGATCGATGAGATCCATGTTCGGCGTGTCGCCGTACAGCGCGTTATTGACCTTGACCCCGTCGATCAGGATCAGCACCTGCTTGCCGATCAGCCCGCGCAGCAGGCCGGCCGACGAATACTGATTCGTGCGGTACTTGATGAAGCCCGCCTCGTCCACGAGGACGTCGGCCAGCGTCAGACCGCTCTTCCTCCAGAGATCGTCGATGGTAATGACCTCGACCGCGCGGGCCGTGTCGAACGTGTGCTCGGGGGTACGGTTGACCGAGTAGATGAGGTCTTCGCTCAACTTGCTCGTATCGGCGGACTCGGCCTGCGCGAACACACTGCTCGCGACGACCAGGAGTCCCAAAGCTGCAATCACAAATCGCTTCATTTCTCTCACTCCTGTTTCTGGTTGGAATCGATTTCCGGACTTGGCTGGCGGGCTTAAGGGCAACCGAGGTGCCACGGGGCCAAGTCAGGTAAGTTGTTGATTCCAAAGGAGAGAGCAGGAGAGCTGTGGAGAGATTTGAGTACAGATTCTAGATTTTGGACTAAGGTTGGAAGGGTGGGAGTGTCGCGAAGTTGCTCGTGTCCGTGAGTACGCTCGTTCGCACCGGGGGCTTACCACAGAGACACAGAGACACAGAGTGGGACGGAGGAAGCCTATTAAAAAAACCTCCGTCCCCCTCTGTGACTCTGTGTCTCTGTGGTAAGCCCCGGTCGTGCTCTCTTGAACTACGCAGTCAGCCGGATATCCGAGGGTGAGGGCGTCTCTCGCGACGCGTCAGCGCAACCCGTAGATCTTGATCTTCTGATACAGCGAGCTGCGCGAGATGCCGAGTCTCTGCGCGGAGGAGTCGACGCGGCCTTCCTCTTCTTCGAGCACGGAGAGGATGTGTTTCTTTTCCAGGTCGGCGATGGTGAGGGAGGTGTCGATGAGGGTGCCGGTGGGTGGGGCGTGCTGGGATTCGAAGCGGAGGTTGGCGGGCTCGATGACGGTGTTGTCGCCGAGGAGGAGGGCGCGCTCGACGACGTTGCGGAGCTCGCGGATGTTGCCGGGCCAGGCGTAGCGGCGGAGCGCTTCGACCGAGGCGGGGCTGAGGCTCGGCTTGGGCTTGCCGAGGTCGCGGGAGAGGACATCGATGAAGTGCTCGGCCAGCGCTTCGATGTCGTCGGTGCGCTCCCGCAAGGGCGGGAGCTCGAGGCGGAAGGTGCTGATGCGGAAATAGAGGTCGCTGCGGAAGCGCCCTTCCCGTGCCTGCGCGCCGAGGTCGCGATGCGTGGCGCAGATGAGGCGCACGTCGAGCTTCCGGTCGCGCACGTCGCCCAGCCGGCGAAAGGTCTTTTCCTCGACGACTTTGAGGAGCTTGGCCTGGACCAGGAGGTCCATGTCTCCCACCTCGTCGAGAAACACTGTTCCGTGCTGGCCGACTTCGAGGAGGCCCTGCTTGGCGGTGACGGCGCCGGTGAAGGCGCCGCGCTCGTAGCCGAACAGCTCCGACTCCAGCAGCTCGCGCGAGAGACCGGCGCAGTTCAGGTCGACGAACGGCTCGTCGGCGCGGGGGCTGGCGTCGTGGACCCAGCGCGCCAGCACGCCCTTGCCCGAGCCGGTCTCACCCTGCAGCAGGACCGGGCTGTCCGAGGCGGCCACGCGGCGGGCATCGTCGTACACTTGGCGGATGGCCCGCGTCTGGCCGACGAAGGGACTGCGGTCGGGACTGCGATGCTTGGCGCGCTCGACGGCGTCGCGTTTGCGCGTGCGGCGATTGCCGGTCACGCGATCCACGAGCAGGCGCAACGCCGCCAGCTCCACCGGCTTGGTGATGAACTGCTCGGCCCCGGCCTTGATCGCTTCCACGGCCAGATCGATCGAGCCGTGGGCCGTCAGCATGATGATGGCGCATTCCGCGTCGATGTACTTCAGCTCCGGAATGATTTCCAGGCTCTTACAGTCCGGCAGGCGGTAATCGAGAATGATCACGTCGGGAGACGAGGCACGCATCGCTTCGCGCGCCTCCCGGCCGGTCGACGCCTGCACCACCCCATACCCCGCCGCACCGAGATACTTCGCCAGCGCCGTGCGGATCGTTTCCTCGTCGTCGACGATCAGAACCGTCGCGCTCACGAAGGTTCTTTCCCGTCGTCGATCTCTCTTTCGAGGAAGGGCACGGAGGGATTGTACGGTGGGGGAGAGCCGATCTGGGCAGGAGGTAGGGGTTCCCACCCTTGGATACTCTCCTCCGTCGAGACCGATGTTCGAGGCATGGACGCGGAGATGGCGCCTCAGCAATGAATTTCGAAAGGCGTTCCGTGCTGCCTTCGAGGCGCCGGATCTGTACGTGCGGATCGCCGCCGCTCAGTCGGCGATCGCGCTCACGGACCAGATCGATCCGTGGCCGTCGTTTTTCCTGCCGCGGCAGCGCGCGGCCGGAAGGATGCACACCGCGATGGGGCGCGCCTATGCCGGTCTTCGCGACGAAGATCCGAGGCGCTTTTCCCGATTGGCGGTGGAGGAAATGCAGCGTGCCCTCGAGAGTCTGACTCCGGACCACGGCGTGGAATGGGCGGTGGCGATGACCGATCTCTCCATCGCTCACGCCGACGATGTGAACGGCAGGCGCGAAGACAATCTCGAGCGGGCCATCGAAATCGCCGAGGCGGCGCTGGGGCAATTGGACCGCCGCCGGGATCGCATGGTGTGGATGAGCACCGCCGGAACTCTCGCCCAGTTTTACGCGGAGCTCCATCGTGGAAGTCACTTCGAGAGAATCGAGAAAGCGATCTCTCTCCTCGAGTCCGTCCTCGTCGAAGCCACGAGGCACGCTACGCCGTTCCAACGAGCGCACATCCTGCTCGACCTCGGCACCATGTACGCGCAGAGGCGCAAATTCGACAAAGAAGAGAACATCGAGCGGGCCATCCAGTGCATCGAGGAAGGCTTGGCCGCCATTCCCCCGGAATCCAGTCCGCTTTCGTGGGCAACGGGACAAGTCGCCCTGGCAAACGTCTATGCGGAGCGAACGCGCGACAGCAAGAGCGAAAACTTCCGCAAGGCATTTCGCGCGAACGACGCCGCTCTGACGGTCTTCGAGCGGATTGGCGCGCGCGAGCAATGGGCGCGGACGCAGATGATCCGGGCCGCGCTTTTCGAGAATTGTCCGTACGCCGATCTGGAATCGAATACCCGGCAGGCGATTGAAGCGTGTGAACGTGCTTTGAGCGTCTTGACGGAGGACGAGTATCCGGCGCAGCACGATGAGGCCGTGCGGACCATCAATCACCTGCGTGGCAGGCGACCTACAGAAGACCGGGCCGCAACACTGCAGGGAATCATCGACGAATGCGAGCGGATGCTTGCCCGGGAGTCGGATCCGGCGGCCCGCGCCTCCACGCTCGTTCAACTCGGAAATGCCTACGCCGAGCGAATGGAGGGAAATCGTTCGGAGAACATGGAGCGCTCGATCGAGTGTCTGGACGAGGCGGTCACGCTGTTCGATCAACGCGCCCACCCGGTCCGGTGGGGCTTGGCCATGAACAATCTCGCGCAGTCCTGTCTGGAACGGAACGAAGGATTGCGTGCCGATAACATCGAAAAGGCGCTGGCGGTCACCGAGGCCGCTCTCGTCGTCGTGTCGAGTCTGAACGACCCGGACGAGCACTCGGCTCTGCTGGAGACCCTGGGCACCGGATTCCTCAATCGGGTGCGGGGGGATCGTGGCGAGAATCTCGAGAAGGCGGTGCAGATCTTTGCCCAGGCCAGTGGCGAGCGTAATCGTGACGACAACCCCGAGGCGTGGCTTCGTCTGCAGCAGAAGTGGCGGGAGGCGCTCGGGCTGTTGAACGCGATCGCCGATCGGACCCCTGCGGGGGACGGCGCCGAGCCCGATGTCGAACGGTACTTCGCCAACTTGCAGGCATACACCACCCTGGTCTCCGCAACCGACCATCCACGAACATGGGTGGCGGCGCAGCTCGATCTGGCCGACGCGTACACCCGGATTGTCCCGCCGCATGGCGCAGGCGATTTCGATTCGATGATGAAGGCGCTCAACACCAATTGCCGTAAGGCTCTGGAGATCTATGAGGGCACGGCCGGAGTCGTCGAGCGCATGAACGACGACGATCGCCGGGCTCTGGTGCAGGATCGTATCGGGCATGCCCACGCCCTGCTGTATTTGTTGGCCAATGCCCCGGTGGATACCCCGATCGATACGCCCGAGGCGCTGGCTGCCGAGGCGCGCCGGCATTACGCGGCTGCCGTTGCAGCGCACGCGGCATCGCTCCGGATCCGCACGCTGGAGCGCTCGCCGCGGGACCATTTGCGCCAGGCCGTTCATCTGGCGCGACTGCACACGTACGAGCGCGAATGGCAGGCCGCCGATGAGTGGTTCGCAGCGGCTTCCCGGGCGGCGGACCGTCTGCTGGGCGACATCGAGCTGAGCGAAAGCGACATGAAGTCGATCCTTCACGAACTTGGACGTACGGCCATGCTGGCGCCGCTCGTCGCGCTGATGCTCGATCAGCCCGCGCGCGCCCTCGAGCTGGCGGAGGCAGGGAGGGCGCGACTTCTGGCCAAGGCGCTGTCTCTGCAGGCATTACCGTTGTCTGGCGATCTTCGCGGCGAGCTGCACGCACTGCAGCGTCAGGTCGCGGCACAGGAGCGCCGGCTCGTTTCGCCGCGCCTGTTCGATCGGCGCACGCCGCTCGAGGAGTCGAAACGGTTGCGCCAGCAGATCCGGACGCTCGTCGATCGGAGCGACGTCGGCGGCTGGTTCAAGGATTTTCGAGCGCATGCCAGGGAGGCCATGGCGACGGAAAACTCCGTCATCGTAGTTCCAGTGCTCACGGAGCGGGGTGGGCGCATCGTGATCGCGGTCGGCCGCGGTGTGAGGGCCGACCTCCACGTCATCGAGTGTCCTGCGATGGACGATCTCCGGGCGATTTTCGAGTCGCCGTTACCCGCCCGCGCCCGCGGGTGGCAACAGGACTACATCAAGCACTCGAAGAGCGGGATCTTTCCGGATTCCGTCCTGCGCGCGGCCGGGGAATCGCTGGGAGAGTCGTTTGCGACGCCTCTGGTGCAAGCTCTCGAAAACCTCGGCATTCCGAGCGGCGCCCAGCTCGACATCCTGCCGCAGGGACCACTCGGGATTCTTCCGCTGGGCCTCGCCGTCGACGGCTCGTCCGGAATGTTGCTGCTGGAGCGCTATGAGCTGAGCCTCAGTCCGAGCCTCACCGCATTGCATCATGCCCGGGCGCGCGCGGCGGAACGGCCGGGGTCTCTCCTGACCGTCGCCAACCCCGACAGGTCCCTGCCTTTTGCGGAGACGGAGTCCGCGTTCCTACGGAAATGGTTTACCGCCGGAAAATATCTCGAGGGTCAGGCGGTTGCGCCGCAGGCGATCCTCGACGTCCTTCCCGGCCACGCGGTCTGGCACTTCGCAACGCATGGAACATTCAAATCGGCCGTACCGCTGCAGTCCGGACTGGAACTGGGGAACGACCGCGCACTGACGCTGGAGATGCTGTTCGAGACGAGCGGTCTCGGCGCGCCGCGTCTGGTCGTGCTGTCTGCGTGTGAGACCGGGTTGTATGACCTGATGAGCTTTCCCGGAGAGTTCATCGGATTGCCGACGGGATTCATTCAGGCCGGGGCGGCCGGGGTGATCGGGACGCTCTGGCCGGTCGGCGACGCATCGACCGCCTTGCTGATGGGCTGCTTCTACGAGAAGTACATCGGCGACGGCCATACGCCCTCGGCTGCATTGCGCGCCGCACAACTCTGGCTGCGAGGGGCAACGCGGGACGAGCTCGTCGCCGCTGTGCAGCGCTGGGCCGGAGCCGGACCCATCCCGTCGATAGAGGCGATGATCGCCGCCATTCCCGCCGGAAGCGGCGCCGCGCCGTATGCCTCAGCGGTCCACTGGAGCGGCTTCGTCCACTATGGCGTTTAGGGGATCAATCATGCGCGATGCGAACGTGCCGCCTGAGAATCGTCCTGCCAGTCCGGAGTTCTTCGCCTTCGTGAGCGCGAACGTCGTGGGGATGCTCCTGGTGGCGATGGCGGACGGCAAACTGCATTGGAACGAGCACGAGGCGATCGTGGAGGCGATGCGCGTCCTCGGCGATCACGTCAGCGCCCAACAGACGCTCACCTTTCTCGACGAGACCGCCCATCTGCTCGAAGCCATCTCCGCGGACGAATGGCCGACGTTCTTCCACCCCGTCCGGCGCCTCCCTCCTCACAGGAAGGAGCTCCTCCTCGGGATGGCCACGCGCATCGCCTTCTCCGACAGCCACCTCTCCGTCGAGGAGAGCCGGCTGATCCACAAGATCGCCGACTGGATCGAAGCCAATGGAAAGAGTCGCCGAATCTGGAAGCGCGACGTCCACACTGCACTGGCCATCGGCAGACAGCGAGGCTTCACCTACACGGGCGTCGAGAATCTCGAGTTGGTGTGAGGTCGGGTAGCCCGGCTGCGAGCTCCCTGAAACGATCCTCCCTCAACCATCACTACACCATCGTGCGAATCTTCATCTCTTATACGACGCGTGACCATCGCGACCGCGCGCTGGCGCAGCGGATCACGGACGGGCTCAAGGCCCGGGCCGTGGAGGTGTTCTATGCGCCTCAGTCGATCCGCGGCGGGGCGGAGTGGAAGGAAGTGCTGCGCGCGGAGATCGGTTCGCGTTGCTCGCATCTGCTGGTGATCCTTTCCGCGGCGGCGCTGGGGTCGAAGGAGGTGCGGGAAGAGATCGAGCTGGCGCTGGCGCGTTTCGAGGGCGATCGGTCGTTTCAGATCCTGCCCCTGGTCACCGGGGCGATTGCCGAGGATCCGCTGTCGCGGTTCCAGCAGGTGGCGTATGACAACGATCCCGTCGAGCAGGTCGAGAACATCGCCGCGGCTCTCCAGCTGCCGCCGCAGAGCGCGAGCGAGCGCGTGCTGAAACTGAGCTCGCAGAGGCCGGGCGAGGAGGGAGACCTCGTGCCGCGGCTGTGCGACCGCCGCGATCAGGAGCATTCGTTCCGCTCCGCGTTCCATCGCCACCTGAAACGGCTCGAGCGCGCGCCGCAGGTCTACTTCATCTCCGGCGCCGAGGGAGAGAAGCACGGGAGTCTGGTGGAGCGCTTCCAGTGGACGTACATGAGGGACATCGCCATCCAGACGCGCAACGACCGCGATGCCTCGGTGTCGAAGAATGAGGTTCCGTGGCCGCTGAGCACGAACCTGGACGAGGCCATGGACGAGTTGTTGGGTGAGCTCTTCGGAGTGTTCGACCACCGGTATACGAGCTCGCATCTGCCGGTCACGCCGGCCGATTTCCGGCAGCTCACGGCGAACCGTCCGGAGCCGGTGGTGCTGGTGCAGCACGAGATCCGCTCGAAGGGATGGAGCCGCATCACCGCGCAGCTGATCGAGCGCTACCTGAAGTTCTGGAGCGACCTGGCCACGCTGCAACCGGTGCCGCAGTTCTTCGTCTTTTTCAACCTCGTGCTCTGTGACTCCGACGAGCACAACGCCGAGGCCCTGCGCGACTTTGTGCAAAGCCTCACCGACGAGCCGGAGGAGACGCGGAAGCCGTTCTGGAAGCGTCTGCTCGGCACGGCCGACGCGCCGCGCGCGCCGCTGCCGAAGAACATCGCCGTCACGCCGCTCCCTCCGCTGGAGGCGGTGCGGCGCGAAGACGTGGACGATTGGTTCGACCAGCGCGGGCAGAAGTTCGGATTCGAGAAACGGCAGCGTGTCTGCGATGAGCTGTTCCGCTCCGCGGCGGTCCGCCGCATGGCGGACGTGGAGCGGCGGCTGACCGCGGTTTTCTTCGAACAACATTTCGCTGAAGGGAGAGCGGCATGACCAGCGATCATTCCTACCACGGCGACGGTTCCGTCATCGACGGGCCGGCGCCTTTCTTCGAGCGCGTGGCCTCGCTGGACGATCCACGCCACTACCTCGCCGAGGACGGACTGCGTGACGCCGTCAACGTCGCCATCACCCTCGGCATCCCGCTGCTCGTCACCGGCGAGCCGGGCACGGGCAAGACGCAGCTGGCCTGGAGCGTCGCGCACGAGCTGGGCCTCGGCGAGCCGCTGGTCTTCTCGGCGAAGACCACTTCGCTGGCGCAGGACCTCTTCTACCGCTACGACGCGCTCGGCCATTTCCGCCAGTCGCGTTTCGGCACGAGCGACACGCCGGTGATGAAGTTCGTGGAGTTCGAGGCGCTCGGCATCGCCTCGCTGCTGATGATGCAGCCGGCCGATGCGGATCCGTACCTGCCGCCGCAGTACCGCGGGCTGGGGCCGCGGCGCGCGGTGGTGCTGATCGACGAGATCGACAAGGCGCCGCGCGATCTGCCGAACGACATCCTCCGCGAGATCGAGACGATGACCTTCCGGGTGAAGGAAGCGGGGCTGGATTTTCCGCCGGACGGACTGGCCGATTCGCGCTACCGGCCAATCGTGATCATCACCAGCAACTCGGAGAAGAACCTCCCCGATGCGTTCCTGCGGCGGTGCGCCTTCTACCACATCAGTTTTCCCGACAAGGCGCGGCTGGTGGAGATCGTCAACCGCAAGTTCGGCAAGACGCGATGGTTCACGCCGCAGCGCGTAGGAGAGGCGGTGGAGAAGTTCACGGTCGTGCGCAATCTGAATCTGCGGAAGCCGCCGGCGACCGCGGAGTTCCTGGCCTGGATGAGCATCCTCCGCGAGCGCGACGTCGACCCGCGCGACATCAGCGGCGGCGCGCGCGAGGCCATCGCGTTCACGGCGGCAATCCTGTCGAAGAACAGGGAGGACGCGGAGCAGATCGCAGGCGCGTTCTGAGCTCCGCTCCTTCTTGAGCCGGCGGCCGGCGGTCGGCCGCCGGCAGTAGTTGAAACGACGCCCACTCGGCCGGAGGGGGACCGGCAAGACTATGACGTCACCACTCCTCTTCGATGAGCTCCTGGACGGCTTGCGCCGCGAAGGCTTCTCCGTCGGTACGGATCAGTACCTGCGGATGCATGCGCTGTTCGAGCGGCACGCCGAGGCGTCGCCGGACGAGCTGAAGACGCTGCTCTGCCCGATCTTCGCCATGAGCGAGGCGGAACAGGAGCGGTTTCACGTGGCGTACAACGAATTCTTCGCCACGCAGCCGGTCCCCAGGCAGACCGTCGCGCGCCGGATGACGGTGATCGGACAGAAGTTGCCGGAGACGGGGGAGGTTCGGAAGACGATTCGATGGAGGCGGCTTCTGGCGATCGTGATGTCGATCGTGGCTGTGGGTGTGGCCGTGCTCTCGTTTTGGCCTGACGCTCCTCGATCGACGCCGCCTGAAGAAGTGTCCGCCAACCGTGCGGCGGCCCCCGTTCCGCCGCCGGTCGAGCCGGCGGGCCCGCAGGCCGCCCCCCGTCCTCCGTGGGTGCTCATCGCCGGAAGCCTTGCCCTCGCGCTCTTCGCCGCCGAGGTGGCGCGCACGCTGCTGCGGTGGCTGCGCCAGCGCGGGAACGGCGCGAAGGGCCGGCCGTTCGACTGGCCGGTGCGCCATCCGCATCCGACCGCGCCTCGCCTCTTCGCCGATCCGCGTTTCTTCGGCATGGCGCGCCTGATGAAAGGGCGTGAGGTGGGTGAGGTGCGGCGTCTGGACGTGCCCCGTTCCATCCTGGCCACGATCCGGGCCCTCGGTGATCCGGTCTTCGAGTACAAGCTGGACCGGCGCGTCACGGAGTATCTCTTCCTGGTCGAGCGCCGCTCCGAGCGCGACCATCTCGCGGCGTATGTGCAGGGAATGATCGAAGCGCTCGCGCGCGACGGCGTGCTGGTCGAGGTCTTCGAGCACGACGGCGATCCGCGGCTGTGCTGGAAGCCGGGAAGCAGCGTGCGCATCGCCACGGCCGACCTCTATTCGCGCTTCCCGCAGCACCGGCTGGTGATCGTCGGCAACGCCATCGCGCTGACGAATCCGGTCACGGGCCAAGCGCTCGACTCCATCCCGCGGATCTTCCCGTGGAACTACCGCGCCATCCTGACCCCCGAGGAAGAGGCGCGCGCGGTCAGCCGCTTCAGCGAGCACTTCGACGTATACGCGCTGGCGAACAACGGACTGGCGCGGCTGGCAGAGCGATGGCAGCAGACCGACGGTCCGCCGGCGCGGAACCGCGCCAGGGAACGGCGGCGCATCGTCACCGACCTGCCCTCCTCGCCCGAGGAGCTCGAGCGCGAGCTCGATCCGCTGATCTTCCGCTGGCTGCTGCGTTGCGCGGTGCATCCGACGCTGCACTGGGACCTGACCCGCGAGCTCGCGCCGCCGCTGCCGGCGGCCGAGCACGAGGCGGCGCTGGTCGATCTGGCGCGGCTGGAGTGGTTCCGCCAGGGACGCATCCCGGAGCCGGTGCGGCTGGCACTCGTGTCGCGGCTCTCCGACGACGAGCCGGAAGAAACGGCCGCTCGTACCGCGGCGATGCGCGTCCTGGCCGCCGCCCCTCCGCCGCCGCCCGGCAGCGTGGCCGCGCGCGTGTTCGAGATTCAGCAGCTCGCGCACAAGATCTGGGGCGCGCGCGACCGGCCCGCGGAGCTGCGGTCGCTGCTGCGCAAGCTGCGGCATTACCCGCCCTCGCAAGTGGCACGCGACAGCGCGCTGATGATGCTGCTCAACGAAGCGCCGGGAACGCTGGTCACGCATGCGCTGCCACAGCCGCTGCGGAAGTTCCTCTTCCGCGACGGCATCCCGGCGTTCGGGATGAAGAACTTCGTCGCGCTCGCGGCCGTGCTGCCGGTGATGCTCCTGGCCGGAAATGCGTTGCGGCCGGAACCGCCGGCGCAACAGATCGACGTCCGGCAGCAGGAAACCCCCAGGACTCCCAATCCGCCGCCGCCGGACGCCACGACCGCATCGGTCGCGACGGCAAGCGCCACGGAACCCCCGGCGACCGCGACGGAAACGGCGAAGAAGACCACCGACCCTGTCGTCGTGGTCCATCCACGCCTGCCTGAGCAACCGCCATCCATCGAACCAACGAAACCGCCCCAGTTGCCTGACCTGCCGAAGCTCATCGCGCCGGCCGCCGGCACCGCCGTCACCATCGCCGAGGCGAAGGACGTGGTCACGTTCATTTGGGAACCCGCCGGAACCTACACGCTGCAGGTGTTCGACTCGCGGGGCGTGCGGGTCCAAGTCGCGAAAGTCCACGGCAAGAGCGCGTCGTGGAGAGTGACCAGCGCGAGCAGCGGCAACACCTGGTCGCTCACGACCTCCGACGGCCGCGTGACCGATTCGATCCCGTTCGACGTCGAGTACGAGATCCTTTTCACCCCGGACTCGGTTGCGCGCACCTTCCGCACCGTCGACATCACCCTGCCGGTCAGCTGCGGCACGACCGAAGGGAAACGCGACGTCAACCTGCGGCTCAGCGAACGCGAGACCTTCGAGACCGCGAAGCTCGAGATCCTCAACTCCGGTGCGTTCGAGACCGCCGAGCTCACCCCCTACGACCGCGGATCGTTCTCTTATCGCCTCGTGGCCAGGAAGCCGTGTGTCGAGAACACGCTCGAAGCAAAGATTCGCGTGACGGCGACGATCCGTCTGACGCTGGCGGCGGGGGCGAAGCAGTAACTCCGGCTTCTAGTCCGCGGACGGCAGCGCCTGCAGCCGGCGCCGTGCTTCGAGCGCCCATTCCGAGCCGCTGTCGACCGCGAGATAACGCGTCCACGCCGCGCGCGCATCGCCCAGGAAGCCGAGGCGCTCCAGCGCCAGCGCGCGGTTGAACAGAGCCTCGGGGAGGCGGGCGTCGAGTTTGAGCGCACGATCCGCTGCGGCCAGTGCCTCGGGGTAGTGGGACGCCCGGCCGAGCCGGACGGCGAGCTCGTAATGTGCCGCTGCGAGATCGCTCCAGGCCGTCGCATCGCCGGGCTGCTTCGCCACCGCGGCCTCCAGGCGCTCGATGGCCGCGGCCGGATCGGCGATGACGAGCGAGGCCACACCCGCTGCATGCGCCGCCTTCGCGCTCGGATCGTCTTCGGTCCGCTGCAGCACGTCGCCGGCCGCGCCCAGGACCTTGAGGCGCGCGGGCGACCGATCCTCCTCGGGGGCACGCACGGCGCCGCGGTAGGCGGCCCAGCCGAAACCGTGGAGGCGCGGCTCGACGAGGCGGTGATCGAGCGCGTCGGACGCGGCGATCAGCGGCGCCACCGCTGTCATTTCGCGGCGGGGCAGGAAGCGCCACAGCACGGCGGCCGAGGCAATGAGGACGAGGACCGCCGCGGCGGCCGCCCACCAGGAGGGCAGCCGCCGCCCCTTGTCGTCGACCGGCTTGGCGATCTCGGCGTCGCCGTCATCGACGAAGCCGGCCAGCACCGCCACTTCCTCTCGGCAGCGACCGCAGGTATCGAGATGGGCGGTCACGGCCACTCTTTCCTCCGTCCCGAGGCGCCCCTCGGCGAACGCGCCGAGGACCTCCGAAGACATGCAGGCGGATCGACGATCGAAAGTCATGGCGATGTCTCCTCGCTGCCGCCCGTCACAGGGATGGTCTGGATCGCCGCCGTTTTTTCGCTGTCCGTCCAGCCGAATTCGAGGCCGCTGTCCTCTCCGCCGATCAATTGTGCCGCCGTGGCCGTGTCGATGCCGGCATGGACGAGCTGCCGGCGCAGGCGCTGAACGATCGTCTCCAGCCGGCGGTAGAGAATCTGCTGCTCGCAGCCCCAGGCTCGCGCGATGGCGGAAACGCGCATGCCGTGCCCGAAGCGGAGCAGGAGCAGCACCCGGTCATCAGTGGACAGCGTAGCCAGAGCGTCGCGCACGATCGCGTTCGTGGCGGCGGCCGCCGTGCTGCGATCGCGGGCCAGCGCCCGCTCCTCCACCGTTTCCGCCCCCACCTCCTGCTCCCGAACCCGGTCGTCCAGCGGAACGAGCTGCGCCCGCTGCGCCCGGGCCGGCAGCCGCGCCAGCAACGCCCCCGCCGAAGCGCGCGTCATGGCCGGATCGAGCTTCTGCACCAGCGGCAGCGCCTCCTCCAGCGGCTTGCGATCGCGCACCACCAGCGTCTCCAGAAGCACCGCCGCCTCGCCCGCCCGTTTCGACTCCGCCGAAGGCCGCCACCGCCCGCTCACCTGCATCCGTTCGTCCGCCAGCATCCGGTGCGCGATTGAAGCGACATACGTCCCAAGCGAACAGCGCCCCTCGAACCCCTGAAGGACCGCGTAATCCCTCTCGATCAGCGCCAGCTTCACATTCGCAGCCAGATCGTCCGCATCATCCGGCGACAACCCTCCCCGCCGGGCCACGAACCGCACCGCGCGCTCGATCGTCTCGAGATTCGCTAAGAACAGTTCCTCGGGTGTCACATACCAAGGAGGGACGGGGTGGAAGGGAATCCCTACCCCGGGGGGGCCGCAGAATTTTGGCGTCTATCCCGAAATCAATTCGCCTTGCCAGACTAACCGTATCGAAAGGAGCCATGACCATGGTCACTACGACAGAAGGTTCAGTCATCTCATCCGGTACGGAAATCCCGGCACTCGTCGCGGAGGGGGCGCTGAAACACGGTTCATCGCTCTGAGATCGTGTCCTCGATCCACTGGCGATACCGTGGCAGCGGGATGCTCGCGTCTTCGGTTCCGCTCTTGATCCGGAAACTCATCAGGGCGACGGCCTCATTGTCGACCAGCAACGGCGCACCGCTATCGCCATACGACACGCGTCCATGGTCGTGTGTCGGAGGGAAGAAGACGGCATTCGTTACGCCGGCGATGATCGTGTTCAGGTCGACCTTCAACTTGCTATCCGCCGTCAGGACGATCTGCCGGAGATCTCCCGGCGCGGGATCGCCGACCGCGGCCTGTCCCCAGCCGATGAGCTCCGCGCGTTTGGCATCGACCGGGGAGTGCCTGGCAATGGCGAGCGGCTTGACGTCGGGCGCGTCGTAGAGGCGGAGGAGCGCGAGGTCCGCCTCGTGCGTCTCCGGGTTGTAATCGGGATTGCGCACGACCCGCTCGACGATGCAGAACTGTCCGTCCCGGAGCGAAAGGTCGCAGCCGCCGATCATCACCTGATCGAACTGCCGGACCGGGACGTGCGCGCAGGTCAGGACCCAGCGTGGCGCGACCACTCCTCCGCTGGCGATCGACGTATCGTGGCAGACGATTACGGCGCTCCATGGATAGACGTCGCGCGCCGCGAATGCGATGGGAAAGGACTGCCGGGAGTCAGGCATGGGCAACCTCCTCAGGGGTAGTTGGAGTTCGAGCATCCGGCGGTGAGGCCGGACAGGTTGTCCGACTTCGCCGGACCGGGGGGCGTGATGAGCGGGGGAATGGTTTTGCCGACCTTGTAGTGCAGCAGGAAGTCGAACGTCGAATCCTCGAACCCGCCGACGTTCCGCAGGACGATCTTCGCGGGGGGTTGCAGGGTGAGATGGGTGACGCTGCCGTCCCAGAAGGTGTAGATGCGCAGCCTGGGCCGGCCCGGAGTCTGGATGTACACAGCGCTGGTGGCGGCCTCACCGTACTTGAACACGGAGAATTGGCCGTGCGTGATGTCGAAGTAGCAGGCCGCGCCGCCGTTCGCGACAACGTCCTGATCGAGCTCCGTCGGGACGCCATTGGCCTGGCTGAGCAGGGAGGGAAGCAGCTCCTCCGTGCCACCGAAGAGCTTCGGCGCCTCGTCCGGCAGTTCCGCCTCTTCGATCGAGAGGTGCACGCCGCGCAACTGCCACAGGCCGCGCGCGATCTCGCGCATGCCGGCGGACGGCGGGCCCATCGATTCGATGCTGGCCGGGTCGATGGCCATCAAGGCGTCGTGCGGCGGAATCGATCTGCCGTTGATCGAGGCGCCGCGGCTGGCGTCGACGAGCACGTAGCGATCGGTCACGTTTGCCGGCGGCGCCGGCGAGATGAACGACGGGGGGATGTGGGTGCAGATCCCGATGAGCTCGACCTTCACGGTGACGGGCATGGTGGCTCCTCAGTTTTTCGTCCGGTTCGGAATGGAGTGGGTGAGCAGGGCGATGGAGCCCCACGCGGTGCCGCGTCGTGCGGCCAGAGCCTGGAGTTGCATGTGGCGTACGGCTTCCGCGGGCGGAGTCCCGGCGGCGAGCTGCTGATGAACGGCGTGAAAGAGCTCGCGGGCGTCGGCGTCGGGAATGGGGGTGAGCGTTCCGATGACGGCGTCCGCGCCGGCGGCGAGAAAGCCGGCGCCGAGGCTGAGCACGCGTGATGGCGAGAAGCGCGGCGCGTGCAGCGTCTCGCATGCCGCCAGCACCACCACGGCCGGCTTGCCGATCGGCGCCGAGGCGATGGTCGTCCACGACACCCGCTCGCCGTTCGTGAAGACGAGCGCCGACTCACCGATGCCGCGCTGCAGTTCGGTGTGCCCGGCCAGGTGAACGACGTCCGCGTGTTCCGCCGCGTCGCGGAAGGCCGCGAACGTGGCGCGCGATGGCGGAAGCTCGGTCGTTTCCCGATACAGCACGCGCAGGTCCGAGCCGTCTCCGGCGGTGGCCGGCAACGCGCGCGAGCCGGCCGCCACGCCGGTGGGCAGCGTCACGACAACCGCGCGCCTGGGGATGGGGAATGCTCGAGGCGCCAGAAGCGCACTGGCACTGGTGGCCATGACGATGGCCACGCGTTCCACGAGATGCCGGCGCGTACGGGCGTCGTACAGCATCGCGAACGGAACCGCGTCGAGGCGCGGCTCGTTGACGATCACCAGCGACTGCGCACGGCCGAGTGCCGGCTCGATCGGGCGGATGACCAGCTCGTACAGCGCCGCCGGGGTCTGCTGGGCGAGGGCCTCCCGGGCGATCGTCTTCCGCGTCACCACCACGTCGTCATGGGTGACGGCGAACGTCACGAGCTCCTCCGGCAGCGCGATCAGCTCGAGCACGAGAGCGCCGCTGCCGCCGATCTTTTGCTGGAGCGACGCGAGCGTGCCGGTCTCCTGCGCGGCCTGGATGCGCGACCGTTCCGCGTAGACGAAGGCGCCCGCGAGGTCGCCGCGGTCGAGTGCAAGCTGCAATGCCTCCTCGAACAGGGCCGCGCCGGCGTCGAGCACTCCCGTGCCGATCGCGCCGTTCGCGAACGCGACCCGATGCCGCTCCAGCACCGCCACACCGCTTTCGAGATCGCGCGCGGCCGCCGCCGTGTCGCCGAAGCGCTGCCCGGCGCGCGAACGGAGGAGGTAGCACTCCGGCAGGAACCAGGGCGTGCCGTTGGCTTGATAGTGTTCGATCGCGGCGGTGAGCAGTTCGTAGGCCTGCCGCGGGTCGTCGCGCAACGCCACCGCTGCCGTCGCAAAACGGACGTGGTTCAACTGTCCTTCGCGGACGCGCGGATCCGTCAGTCGTGAGGCCGCGTCTTTCGCTTCCCGCACGGCCCGCGCCGCGTCCTCGTGGCGGCCGCTCTGCACGTCGAGCATGGCGTGCCGTACCAGTGCATCGGAGAGGAAATGATGGTTCGCGGTGGCGCGCGACTCCTCTTCCGCAAGACGGAACAGCGATGCCGCCGATGCGCCGCGGCCCGCGGCCACTTCCCCGGCCGCGGTTCCGAGCAGCGCCGACGGGAGACGATCGCCGCGCCCCTCCCTGCTGAGCAGCTCGAACGAGCGGATCCTGGCCGTCCAGGCCTCATCGGGACGCCCGATGGTCATCAGCGTCTGCGCGAGCAGCGTCTGGATGAAGCCTTCGTTGCTTCGCTCGCCGAGGTGGCGGAATGCAGCCTGGGCCGCGGTGAGGGACGTGCGCGCCGCCGTCCAATCGCCGTCGACCGTGGAGCAGAGCGCGAGCTGCCACCGGATCTGCGCGCCGAGAGCCACCCACGTCTGCGGGGTTGCGGCCAGGAGCGACTGCAATTCAGCGTGCGCGGCGGGCACGCCGTTCTGGTCGAAGCGGGTGCAGGCCGCGAAGTAGCGTGCCACCAGCGCCATGGGGCTCGAGCCGAAGCGTGCCGCGGCGGCGCGCAGGTCGGGCTCCGCGGCGGACGGCTGCTGCCGTGCATAGGCGATGCGTCCGCGGCGATAGTGCACGGATGCGTCGGCGAGCGTGGCGCGGCGCGAATCGCCGGCGGTGTCGACGGCGCGTACCGCGTCGCGCAGCAGTGTCTCGCCGGTGGTAGCCGTGAGTACGTCGCCGATGTCGCGGGTGAGGTCGAGCCAGCGCGCGGCCTCGATGGCATCGCCGCGTTGCAGCGCCTCACCCCAGCGGCCCAGCGACTCGGCTTCTCCCCAGGCGCGGCTCTGCTGCGGAAACTGCGCGACGATCGCCGCTACGTCTTTCCGCTGCTCGAGCCGCGGCAACGCATCGCGAAATTGCGAATCGCCGGTGCTGCCAGTGAGCTTCGCCAGGCGCTGCCGTGCCTCGTCCGCCCATGACGAAGACGGATCGACCTCGAGATACCGCTGCCACGCCGCGCGGGCCTGTTGCGCGAGCCCCATCCGCTCCAGCACCAGCGCGCGATTGAACCGCGCCTCGGCCAGCTGCGGATCGATGCGCAGCGCCTCATCGGCCGCGGTGAGCGCATCCGCGAACCCGGCGTCGTTGCCGCTGGCCTCTGCCGCCGCATAGTGCGCGGCGGCCAGGTCGTTCCACACGCGCGCGTTTTGCGGATCGCCCGCGGCAACCTTGCGCAGCCGCTCGAGCGCCACGTCCGGCTGCTGGATCATCACGTAGGCGACGCCGGCTTCGTGCTGGGCATCGGCGGTGGCCGCGTCCTCGGCGCGGTCGATCACGCGAGCCGCCGCCGCGGTCAGCTTCAGTTGTTCGCGCGACGCCGCCTGGCCGGTCGCGCGCATCGGGCCGCGATAGGCGGCCCACCGGAAGCCGCCGGTCAGCCGCGGCTCTACGACGCGCGATGCCTCCGGTGCCAGAGCCACGAGCTGACGCATCGGCTGTTTCGCGCGCCAGGAGCGAACGGCCGGCAGCGTGACGATCCCGATCGCGAACACGGCGGCCACCGCCAGCCACCACAGGCGCGGCTTTCCGGCGGCGCCCGGCGATGACTCCTCCTCCTCCGTCTCCTCCTCAACGAGCGTCTGGTTCGCCAGCTCCACCCCCGCTCGACAGCCGGCACAGTGGTCGAGATGCGCCAGCACGCGGGCGATCTCGCCTTCGCCCAGTTTCCCGTCGACGAAGGCGGCCAGGGTCTCGGGTTCGATGTGATCGTGACTGGTCACCTGTTTTCCTCGACTTCCTGATTGGACCGTCCGTCATCCGCCGTTTTCCCGCCAAGACCGAAGTCCAGCTCCTGCGCGGCGTCTCCGATCAGATCGGTAGCGGTGCCGGCGTCGATGCCCGCCGCGGTCAACGCGTGCCGGAGCTGGCCGAGCAGCGCCTCGAGACGCCGATAGAGAGGACGTTGCGGCAGCTTCAGCATCCGGGCTACATCCGCAATGCTCATCCCCGAGCCGAAGCGCAGCCGGAGCAGCATGCGGTCATTCAGCGTCATCGACGCCAGGAGTGTGCAGACGACGCCGCTCGCTGCCGTCGAGATGCGGCGCGTGTCCGCCGCGATGGCGCCGGTATCCGCGGCATCGGACGCAGCCAGCTCGTGCTCGGTGGTCTCGAGCCCGACCAGCCGCGGACGCGACGTCCGCTCGGGCAGGCGCGCCAGGATCGAGTCGATCTCGTGCGGCTGGACCTCGGGATGGAGGGCGCGCACGATCGGCAGGGCCTCGGCGCTGGCGCGTCCCTCGCGCCGGATGAGACGCTCGATCAGCACGGCGGCGGGCCCGATTCGCTCCGCCTCGGCCGACGCATGCCATCGTCCACGCGCGCGCGTCCGTTCATCGGAGATCAATCGCTGGATGACGATGGTGAGGTAGGTGGGAAACGCCGAGCGGCCTTCGTACTGCCGGAGGATCGCGTAGTCGTCGTCGATCAGAGCGAGGCGTACCGCGGAGGCGAGATCTTCGGCGTCGGCACCGAAGACGCCGATGCGCCGGCAGACGCGATGAATGATGCGGTCCACCAACGGCAGGTTGACGCGGAAGAGCTCCGGCGGGTCCATAAAAATTCAGGGAAGGGCGGAGACAAGCATACGCGCCGCTTGTGATTTTGCGGCAACTCGGCTTTCGGGTGGAAAACGGAAGAGGCCCGGCGGTCCAACCTCCACAAGCGCGCGAACCCTCACCGCATCACGACAAGAGAAAAGGAGCTTCAAGCGATGACAACACCACAAACACTCTCGGACTACATCCAGCAAACCTCGGCCAACTGGCTCGATCAAGGCGTTCCGTATGCACCGTTTCTGGTGAAGACGGCAACGACCGCGACGCAGATCTGGGACGCCACCGGTAACGACGGCTTCGTCGCATTCTGGCAACCGGACGTGCCGGTGGACGGATTCCGCCCGCTCGGCGGAATCTGTGCGCGCGATGGGAACGGACCCGACACGTACGGCATCACGATGATCAAACCGATGGACGGTCAGGAGTCCGCGGTCGCCGATCCGACCGGCTGGGCAATCCCATTCACCGACGCCCACTCCGGCAATCCCCGCGACCTCGTGGCGTGGTATCCCATTCCGCCCGCCGGCTACGTGAGCCTCGGACTCTGGTTCAATGGCGGCGACACGCCGCCGACGAATGCGGTTTACTGCGTCCGCCAGGACTTGGTGGTTCAACTGCCTTCCGGCGATTTCTGGAATGACTCCGGTCTGGGCTTCAGCGACGATGGCCATCTCGGACGCGCGACGTTTTCCGTCAACCCCGACGGAACCATCGCGCAGAACGTGCCGGGGAAAATCCTCTTCGTTCCGAACGTCTACGTATACGGGACATTCTTCGATTTCGGCGCCGGTCTCTTTCAGAGTCTGCCCTATGGGTTGCTGCTCTCCGAGATCAACGCACCCGACACGATCGCCGCCGATCCCGCCATTCCTGTCCTGAATAACCCCGCTTTGAGCCCCACCGGCAGCGAGACCGCGCACGGCGTGCAGGAAGTGACGGTCGTTCCGTATCTCGGAATCATCGATTCCGCCCTTCCGACCGGCCGCGCGAAGGCATCGCCGTTCTATTACGTGTCGTGTGAGCCGTTCTATACGCTCACCCTGGCGTTCCACGCCGGTCTGCCCTCGACGGAAACGGAGCGCCTCACTACCGGCATCACGAAAGAGGAGACCGACGGGTTCGAGAAGACGACGTCCGTCACCGTCTCCGCGACGGCAGGCGTCGAGATCGGACCGGCCAGCGGTTCCGTCTCGTTCGAGATGACGAACGCGCTGGCGATCTCCCACTCCGAAACGAACAGCTACATGGTCGAGACGGAGCTCTCGATCGGAGTGGAGATTCCGGCCAACACCTCGTTCGAGCGCTGGCGCCGCACGCTCGGCATCCAGATCTACCGTGCCGACGGAACGCCGCTCGAGACGTCGCTGAACGCCGTGTCGGCTAACGACGTGTTCGACGTGGCCTTCCCGCTGGGCCAAAAGATCCGGGAGAGAGATGTGGAGATCAACGTCCCCGGCGTGCGCATGCGGCAGGATCTGGCGCGCACCGCGTAGACAGGCTTCATCACTCACAACCAACTGTTCGACTCCACTTGGTGTGGAGAAAAGGAGATGAAGGTGTACGACGTCAACAAGCTCGATCTCAACGATGTTGAATTGAAAACGCTGGATCTCATGATTGCCGTGAAAGAGAAGAACTTCAGCTTCATCTCGGATATCGCCGACGTTCTCGACGGAGCGGCGGCCGTTGCCGAAGTCACTACGGCGGTCGCCGAAGGGGGCGCCACGTTGAGCGACGCATTGAGGGCAGTGGTCGTGCCCGGCCAAGGCGTCTCCCTCGAGGCTCTCGTGAAGTTGCGCGATGAGGCGATGGAGAAGCCGTGACCACGTTTGCGGTGGCGGCGCTCGTGGTCGGGGTTTGGGGGGTTCTGTCCGTGCTGAGTCAATTGCCGCTGCGGCTCAATGACAGGATCCGGCGCTTCGACGCGTTCCATCTCGTGCCCCGGTGGCACTTCTTCGCCCCGAATCCAGCGACAGCCGATTTCACAATCGTCTATCGCGCGTTCGGTCCAGGCGTGGATGAAATTCAACCGTGGCAGGCGGTTCCGGCGCGACACGAGCGAGATGCGTTGTGCGCCGTCTGGAATCCCGGACGGCGCGCTCGCAAACTTCGCGATGATGCGGTCAAGCTGGCGCTGATCATGTCCCAGGGAACACCTGCAGACGCACTACGAAGTTTCCTGCTGACCACGCCCTATCTTCTGCTTCTGAACACCGTATGTGCGGCCCCGCTCCCCGGAAGTGCGGCATTCGTCCAGTTCGCGGTGTTGAAAACATACGGATTTCACCCTAGAAGCCCGGCCAGGGTGGTCATTCGCTCGGAGGTGCATCGTGTGGACAGGCACTGACACTACGCGGCTACTCGCTCTCTCCTCGACCGCACTGGCGGTGGCCGCGGCAATCACCGCTCTCGAGTTCCTGTCCGTGGTCAACGAGTTTGGCGACCGCGGCGTGTTTTCATGGAGGATTTTGAAAGCCACCGGGACGAAAAGCCGGTGGGTGCCCCACGTCCTGGTGGACATCCGTGCCGTGGCAGCGGTACTCACCGTCCGGCTGATCTGCGCGATCGTGTTGCTGGCCGGGGCGGTCACAACGGACGTGTGGGCGTGGAGAATCGGACTGGCGGGCATTCTCCTGACCGGGATGTTCGTCAGTTATCGATGCAACGTCGGATTGGACGGCGCCGACGGGATGACCACTGTCGTTTCGGCCGGACTGTTCCTCGCAATGGTGAATCCCCATGCGTCGTCATGGCAGCTTCTAGGCCTGGGCTTCATCGCCGGTCAGAGTTGTCTGTCCTACTTCACGGCGGGGATTGCCAAGCTGGCCTCCCCGGTGTGGCGCAGCGGGTTCGCCACGTACGGGATCGCCAATACGCAGACCTACGGCATGGCATCGGCGGCAACGTTTCTGGGCAGATATCCACGGGTCAGTCTGTTCGCGTCGTGGGGCGTCATCGTTTTCGAGATCCTGTTTCCGCTGTCTCTGCTGCTCCCCAGGCCTGGCTTGATCGTCCTGCTCGCAACGGGTATTTGTTTTCACGTCTTGAGCGCCATCGGCATGAGCCTGAATGTATTCGTTTGGAGTTTCGTGGCCACGTATCCTGCCGTCTGGTACTGCAACCACCTATTGCGCCAATTGCTGCACACCTGAATGCATTGCGGCCGGCACATCAGTGCCGGCCGCACCCCGAACCTCGGCAGTTGGCACCAGAACGATGGCGCCCCTGACGGGTTCCACGAAGCTCCATCCTTCCGCGAGTCTGCTCGTCCAGCGGCACCAGCTGCGCCCGCTGCCCGCGAGCCGGCAACCGCGCCAGGAACGCCGCCGCCGAAGCACGCGTCATGGACGGATCGAGCTTCTGCACCAGCGGCAGCGCCTCCTCCAGCGGCTTGCGATCGCGCACCACCAGCGTCTCCAGAAGCACCGCCGCCTCGCCGGCCCGTTTCGACTCCGCCGAAGGCCGCCACCGCCCGCTCACCTGCATCCGCTCGTCCGCCAGCATCCGGTGCGCGATCGAAGCGACATACGTCCCGAGCGAACAGCGCCCCTCGAACCCCTGAAGAACCGCGTAATCCCTCTCGATCAGCGCCAGCTTCACATTCGCGGCCAGATCGTCCGCATCATCCGGCGACAACCCTCCCCGCCGGGCCACGAAACGCACCGCGCGCTCGATCGTCTCGAGATTCGATAGGAACAGTTCCTCGGGTGTCATATACCAAGGAGGGACGGGGTGGAAGGGGAATCCCTACCCCGGGGCGGCCGTCGACACGGCTACGCGACCGCCGTGGCCTGCTGCGCAGTGCGCGACGCGCCGGGGGCCGGCTGGGTGTTGGATTCTTCGAGGCGGGTACCGGCCAGAAGGTCGACGAGCGTTCGTTCGCGATAGGCGGCGCATGCAGGGAGCACGGTCAGCCACAGTACGCCGAGAGTAACGACGTTCAGAGCCGTCCAGACGGTGAAGAGCATCTCGCGTTGGACCGATGCGGCGCCGGCGTTACGGGGCCGGATGGGGGCAATCCGCTTGTGCATGAGAAGCATGCCGGGTGTGGCCTTGAAGCGAGCGGCGATCACGAAGCGGGTCAGGCTGATCACGGTGACAGTGATCTGCGCGATGGGTATCCATTGCCAATCGATCAGCGAGCCGAGTGAGATGGCGGCCAGCGGCACGGCCAAAGTGAGCAAGTCGACGAGATCGATCCACATCAGGTCGAAGACGAGCGCCCAGCGGTCGGAGCTCTGCAGCGACGCCGCGCTGCGGAGATAGAGGAGAAGAAGGGCAATCGAGGCTGCGGTGAGAAGGATGATGCCGATCCACCGGCCGCTGAGCAGGGAGTAGCGCTGGTCGCGCAGGACGCCCCGTGAGCCGCCGAGCAAGTCGGCGTACTTCTTCACTTCCGGATCGTCCGACACATGAATGGCCTGATCGTAGATCCGCGAGAGGCTGCTGTAGTGATCCGATAACGCATCCAGGAGCTGAGTCGACCCCAGTGGATCGGCCAGCTTTCGTGAAAACGACTGCAATTCGCCCGCGGCTTTCTGTTGCCGGTCGAACGTCACCCGATCCGAGGGAGACCTGCTGCCCAGATCGTCGATCAACGTCTTCGCAGCGATGAGCATATTGTTTTGAATCGACTTCACGCTTCGCTGCTCGTTGGAGATGCCGATGGCCACGATGAGCACGGTCACCAGCGCGATGACGGTCATGATGATCGACAAGCGGTGCTTGGCCAGCAGCGCCAGCACGCCGAGGACGATGAAGGCGGCGTAGATCAGGATGCCGGGACTCGGCTCGGAGACGCTGAAGCGCACCACGTTGTAGTTGCCGAAATAGAGCGCCAGCGCCGACCAGATCAGGCCGACGATCCCGACCGCCGGAGCGACCTGGAGAATCGTGGTCATCGTATCGTCACGTTTCTCGAGCTTGTCGAGCCGCTCGGAGGCGCGCTCCCGTTCCCGGGCACGGCGGCCGGCCTCGTTCGCGCGCAGGCGATCGAGCCTGGTCCACAACTTCACCACGCCACGGACCACGTAGTCGTGCCCCAACTCGTACTCCGGTCCGTCCGGCGTGACGCTGTCCCGCACGATGTTCAGGTTCAGGAGCGGCTGCATCGCCGCCTGAATCGCCGCCGCTTTCGGTGCCGGCCCTTCATCCCGCTTCAGTTTTCCGAGCTCCTGCTCGATCGTCGCCGCCGTCGACGCCCGCCGGTGCCGTACGCCGTCCGTGAGCTGGTAGAGGGCGTCGATCTGCAGACGACGCATCGTGTCGTCTTCGCTCAGGCGCTCCGACAGGTAGCGCTTCACGTACTGCTCGGAAGGATTCCCTGTCCCGTCCGGCCTGGCCAGCGCTTCGTAGTGGAATTGGCTGAAGGGGATGGTTCCGGATTGCCGCGTCTCCCAGAGGTGGCTGGCCACCAACTGCAGGGCAGCGGCATCGACGTACTTCTCCCGATCGTCATCGAGGGCAACGCGGCCGGCCTGGCGCATGTCGGTGTTGTCGTGAAGGGTAGCCAGGTCGTTGGCGATCCGCTCCGCTACGCCGACGCCCCAGTGATAGCCGCGGGAGGGCAGCGGCTCGGTCAGCACTTTGATGGCAGCGTCGTGTTTGAGAGGCATCAGGCGATACGTGTCGCGGAAGATCTCCGGGATATTGCGCCGGAGAACGATCATGCTGCCGACCCAGTCCTCGCGCATGGAGAAGAGCAGGCGGACGTTGAGCGAGGAGTCGGCCCAGATCTTCCCCAACTCGCGCGCAAAGTCGTTCAGAGAGGGGCGATTCGCGTAATGAACGAAGAGCTCTTCGAACTGGTCGAGGATGATGAGGATCGGCCGCGTGCGGTCGAAGATGCCGGCAATCTCGGCGATGAAGCCGTGCAGCGAGGCCGGCTCCGAGTGCGCCAGCTTCGCCGCCAGGCGCTCACCGAGCTCCTTGTCGGTCGGCAGGGCGTCGACCCAGGAACGAAGGCGGCGCGTCAGCGTCTCCAACTCCGGGTTGTGCTCCCCGGCCAGCTTCTCCAGCTGATCGAGCGCCCGACGGTCGAACGCCTGGCCGACGGCGGTGCCGAGTTGCCGCTCGATACAGGCGCGCATCGCCGCGATCGGGTCATTCGCCGACCACGGCGGCCGCGGGCGGACGGTGAAGACCACGTATCCCTGCTTCTCGAAGAAAGGCACGACCCCAGCCTGCAGGAGCGAGGTCTTTCCGTTTCCGGAGGCGGCGTAGAGCAACGATACCCGCGTGGCAGCGACGAGGTTGGTGACGATGTGCAGATCATCGTCGCGCGTGAGCTGGAGGATGCGCCGGTCTTCTTCCGAGGTACCGCGCAGCGCGGCAAGCGCGCGCCACGGGTTGGCCTGATCGTGCGATGGCTCTGAGCTCATACCGGCACCGCGGCAGGGATCTGCTCGATCAGGTAACGCACGAATTGGTAGGCATCGCAGTTCAGGACGGTGACGTACTTCCGTTCCCAGAATTTGACGGCGGCATTCCAGCGCTGACGCTCGAACTCCTTCGCGGCGGTCTCCTCCGACTGGTACTGGATGGCAAACGACGGTTGATCTTCCGTCACCTCCGCCGTGGCTTTGAAGATGACCCGGAAGTTCCAGTCGGTGAGGCTGTAGCCGATGAATAGGGTCGTAAAACTGGCCATGCGCGAGGTGAGCTCGTAGAGGATGCGGCGGGTGCCGGTCTCGTGCAGGGCGTTGGCCAGGAAGTTGACATAGTCTTCTTCCGTGATGACGACCTTCGGCTTGTTTCCCTCGGCCTCGCTGATGCAACCGTGCATCTTGTAGAGGTACGTCTGGTTCGAGCGGGGGCGCCAGAATTGAGGACTCTTTCCCTGCAGGCCGTCGTAGAGCTCAGCCCCTCTGTCGTGCGGGCTGATCGCGCCGCGGTACGTGATCACGTGGGGGTCGTTGCCGCCGCTCAGCTTGCGGTACGCGCGCTCGAACATCTGGTCGTAGTTGGTGGTGACGACGAAGACGCTCTTTCCCTGCTTCTGGAGCAACAACGACAGCTCGGCCACCGCGTCGATCGTGAGGCTGGGCTCAATCTCGGGGCGATGGATCCGGTCGTGCAGGAACTTATGCAACCCCGCGCGTGTGCGGAGCGATTCGTAGAAGAAGGCGGCGGTCGCCAGCGGCACGCTCTCGTGCCACTCCAGCTTCAACTCCTTCGTCAACTCGGCGGACAGCTCATTGGCGTCGGGGAGATCGGGCTTGGTCTTGTCCTTTGCGGCGCCGGCGCCGAGGAAAATCACGCAATCGCCATCGACAAAGGAGTCCCGCACCGTCTTCGCTGCAGAGCTGATCTCGGGTGTGGGCTGGAACGTTTCGTCAGACATTTTTGGGGTTGCAGCAGAGGTACCGCGGGGTCCCTCCTACCTATAGGAGTGTCGTGAGAACGTTTTTCTCTACCTCACGTTTCCGAAACCGCTCCATCCTTCCATCCCTCTTGCCGCCACCCCGAATCGGACCTATCCTTCCTTCATCCCCACAAAAGCCGTTCACTCCGGGGCGGAGGTTTCGATGGTGAAGATCGTCGATGTGTTGGCCGCCGCACAAAAAGCAATCGGGAACTCGCCCGCCGAGGCGCGCCGGATCATCCTCGATGCCGGTGAGCTCGATGTTACGAGCGAGCATTTCATCCCCATCCAGCAGATCCTGGCGCGCTCGATCTATAAGGATGAAGACTTGCTGGCGCCGCAGAAGTTCGAGAGTGCGCTGGCGGTGCTGGAGACGCACTGCGTTCTGGAGTGTTCGGAGGACGGGGAGACGCTCGGTCTGGCCGGCGCTTGCTACAAGCGGATGTGGGATTACACGGGTCAGCGCACGCACCTGGAGAAGTCGCTGAAGTGGTATGCCCGGGGGCGTGAGGTGTCGCCGGACGCGGACGGCTGGCTGGCGGTGAATACGGCTTTCGTCTCGGATCTGCTCGGCGTGCAGGAGGGGCGGATCGGGGACGCGGATGCGGTGGTACGGCGGGCGGCGAGGTTCGCATACGCGGATGGGGTTCGTACCGAGTTGCTGGGGCGGCTGAACGCCGCCGGTCCGCCGAAGGAGGGCAGCGCGTGGTATCACCATGCCTCGCGCGCCGAGGCGGCGTTCGGACTGGGGAAGTTCCAGGCGGCGGCCGCGGCGCTCGATGAGGGTCGCGGGTCCATCGCCTCGATGCCGAAGGAGAAGGCACCGCAGGAGACGACGGCGCGGCAGCTGGCTCTGTTGGCGCATGTCCGTTTCGAGGGGACGCCGCAGTTCGAGACGGCGTCGAACGTCATTCAGCAGGCGTTCGGCATCAGCGATGACGCGGTGCGCGCGTTGTTCGGAGGGAAGATCGGGCTGGCGCTTTCCGGCGGCGGCTTCCGGGCCTCTCTCTTTCACATCGGCGTGCTGGCGAAGCTGGCCGAGCTCGATCTCCTCCGCCACGTCGAGGTGATCTCCTGCGTTTCCGGAGGCTCGATCATCGGCGCGTTCTATTACCTGGAGCTGAAAAAGCTGCTGGAGAGCGGAAAGACGACGCACGCGGACTATCTGCGAATGGTGCGCGACGTGGAGACGAAGTTCCTGGCCGGGGTGCAGAAGAATGTGCGCACGCGCATCCTGGCGTCGCCGCTGGCGGGGCTGAAGATGGCGCTGGCGTCCGGTTACTCGCGCTCGGATGTCATCGCCGGGCTCTATCAGAAGCATTTCTACGATCACACGGCGGCGGAGGGGAAAGAGCCGGCGCGGGTGATGACCGACCTCATGGTGCAGCCGGCGGAGTTCGGCGGCGCGCCGGGCGATTTCAACCCGAAGTACGACAACTGGCGGCTCAGCGCGAAGGTGCCGATGCTCGTGCTCAACGCCACGACCATGAACACGGGCCACAACTGGCAGTTCACGGCCACGTGGATGGGGGAGTCGCCGCAGGCGATCAGCGCCACGATCGACACCATCCCTCGATACCGGCGCATGTATTACGAGGATGCGCCGGAGGCGCACCGGCAGATTCCGATCGGCCGCGCGGTCGGTGCGTCGGCGTGCGTGCCGGCGCTGTTCGAGCCGATCGTGCTGCGCAATCTCTATCCGGACCGCACGGTGCGGCTCGTCGACGGCGGCGTGCACGACAACCAGGGGTTGTCGAGCCTGCTCGAACAGAATTGCCAGGTCATTCTGGCCAGCGATGCCAGCGGGCAGTTTCAGGAGAAGCCGAGCCCGGGCGGAAGCGTCCGCGATTCCCTCGGCAACTCGAACAGTGTGTTGCAGTCGCGCGTGCGCGGGGCGCAGTTCGATCAGCTCAGCGCCCTGCGGCGCGGCGGCGCGATCCAGGGTGCGATGTTCATTCACCTGACCAAGGATCTCGATGCCGATCCAGTGCCGTGGGTCGGCCAGCCGCCGAAGCCGCCCAGGCAGCCGCCCGAGACGACGTCCTACGGCATCGATCGCCAGATCCAGCTCAAGCTCGCCGAGGTGCGCACCGATCTCGATTCCTTCTCCGATGCCGAGGGCTACGCTCTCATGACCAGCGGCTACCGGATGACCGAGCAGGCGCTGGTGGAGGAGAAGTGTCTTCCGACGCTGCACCCAACGGGATCGCGCCAGCCGTGGCAGTTTCTGGCCGTCGAAGCGGCACTGACCAGGACGGATACGAAGCAGACGAACGACATGCTTGCACTGCTGAGCGTGTCGAATGCGCTGGCGTTGAAGGTGTGGAAGCAGTTGACGCCGCTGAAGGTGCTGGGCGCGGTCCTCGGCCTCGGCGCGATCGCCGGCGCCGCCTACGCGCTGTGGAAGACGCGCGATCTGGAGCTGACGATCACGCTGCCGCCGCTGGGCGTGCTCCTGCTCATCGCGCTGGTCCTCGTCGGGGCGAAGTTTGCCCTGGCGTACCTCGACAAACACCGCCTCTATCACAAGCGCCTCGGCGAGATGGGCCTCGGATTCGGCATCACCTTCGCGGGCTGGATCGCCGGCGGCCTCCATCTGCTGCTCTTCGATCGCCTGTTCCTGCGCCACGGCAAATGGACCGCCGCGCCGCGGCCGGACGGCGCCGCGATCGCCAGTTCGGGAGCGAGGTTGTCCGTGACCGGCAATGCGCAGCCAGGGGACGGGAGCGAGGGAACGATGCCACCGCCGGCGGAGCCTGGGGGTGAACAACCGCACGATCGGCGCATGTGAGGTTCATTCGACTCCGCGCGGAGCGGAAGACCCGTAGGTGAAACGTTTCTCCTGCGATCGTCACTACTCGATCAGATGCGGATCTTTCTCTTCATGTTGAGCCTGGCCGTCTCGGGCTGTAGTCCGGAAAACACTCCGGCACCGTCCGATCCGGTTTCGCCGCCGGCTACAGCGACGACCACGACCACGACAGCCACGGCACCTGAATCGCCGGCTCCCGCGCCACCGGCGGCTCCGCGGCCTCCATCCCGATCCGATCGGGCCAAGCCCATAAAGAGTTTCGCCGTCTACACGTTGTCGCGCGGGACGGGGGTGCCTCCCGAAGCGCGCGACGCGCTGGAGCAGGTGACGAACCTCGTGGAGTCGGACCGAAATCGGGGCGTGAAGGTCACGATCCAGACCACCCGGATCGGCCTCGAGGGTGAGAAGCGCCTATGCGCCGAGTATGAGGATCCGCGGGAAGGGACGCGAGCCTGGGAGAGCGCCCGCGCCATCGTCAAGGGCGTCGATCTCGTCAATCTCGTCGCGGAACCGTGTGAGAAAAAGGAGGAGACCCCATGAGATCCCGTTTCCTGGTCGTCTGTATCGTGCTCTGTGTGATGGCGTTGGCCGCCTGCAAAGGGAAGGAGGGGGCGACGACGACGTCTTCGGCCACGGATACGACGGCATCCACGTCCACGGCCCCGGCCACCACGGGTGAGCCGGAGTTCCCGGTCCAGAAAATCGCGGCCACTCCGGAGGCCGTCAAGAAGGCGCGGGAAGAGCTGCAGATCGCGGCGGACCGCGATCGCCGCATGCGCGCCTGCCTTACGTTCGAGGATTTCGAAGCAACGGTCTACAAGGAGCCGTTCGAGGGCGGGAAGTACATCGTCAACGGCGACACGCCCATCGCCAACGTGAAACAGCTGCGCGAGTTCTTCGAGAAGAAGGTCAAGCCGTCGCGCCAGCAGCAGGTACTGAGCATCGACCGGATCAGTGGAATGGACAACAAGTGGAACCAGCAGGCCAAGAAGAACCTGACCTACTGCGTGAGCACCACCTTCGGCTCGCGGCATGCCGCGGTCGTGCAGCAGATGGAGAACGCCACGGCCGAGTGGGAGAAGATCTCGACCGTCAACTTCGTCCATGACGCCTCGCAGGACGGCAACTGCACCGCCACCAACGCGGCGGTGGTGTTCGACGTGCGGCCGGTCAACGTGCACGAGGAGTACCTGGCCCGGGCCTTCTTCCCGAATGAGCCGCGCGCCGCGAGGAACGTCCTCATCGACGAGAGCAGCTTCGACCTGCCGTCCAATGGGAAGTTGCAGCTCGCCGGAATCCTGCGCCACGAGATCGGCCACACCATCGGCTTCCGCCACGAGCAGACCCGGCCCGAGTCGGGGACGTGTTTCGAGGACAAGAACTGGCGGCCGCTCACCAGCTACGACGCCTTCTCGGTCATGCACTATCCGCAGTGCAACGGCAAGGGCGACTGGAGCCTGACGCTCACCAGCAGGGACAAGAACGGCGTGGCCTGCGTGTACGGCCCGGCGGCCGGCTTCACCATCGATAACACGCTGGTCTCGAGCACCACCCCTTGCGCCACCGCGGACGTGGTCCCGCTCACGGTGCAGGCGCAGACGGAGCCGTTCGCCGCCCAGTCCGTGGCCAAGGACAAGGAGAAGCCGTATGGACCGTTCGCCGTGACGCCCGGCTCACCGCTCGAAGTGGTGATGGGAGGTGCGGGTGCCACGGGCGATCCCGACCTGTACGTGCGCTTCGCCGGCACGCCCAAGGTCAACGCATTCGACTGCCGCCCCTTCACGGACGGACCGGCGGAAACCTGCTCCCTCACCGTACCCGCCGACGCCACCAAGGCCTTCGTGATGGTGCGCGGATTCGCCGCCGGGACGTACGACCTGCGTGTCACGCACACAGCGCCATAACGGGATCATTTTCGAGTTTTGGCAGAAGGCCCGCGGAAACGCGGGCTTTTTTGATTGATTTCAGTGAGCGAGCGAACACGCGTGTATTCACCACAGAGTGCACAGAGTGCACAAAGGGGATGCGGAGAAAGGCAGCGACACCGCGCTTTCGAGTCCGAGCCGTGGGCAAAGGCGATTTTCGCCAGTGGCAGATCAAGCGTGGCGATTACGCTCGCACCGGGGCTCACCACAGAGACACAGAGACGCAGAGGGGGACGGAGAAAGCAATTCTGTAGTTCTGAATTCTGCCTTTCTCCGTCCCCCTCTGCGCCTCTGTGTCTCTGTGGTGGGTTTTGATTTTTACACCTCACCCGCGTGGAAATCCAGTTCTCCGCATCCCCTCTGTGTTCTCTGTGGAGTGTGGCAGACCGAGACCGCTATTGCGAGATGGTTACCTGAATGATCTCGCCCGGCGCCACTCGATCGATTGCGGCACGTAGTTCTGCTATCGAGCGTTCCATCAACTGGAGTTGGAGCCTCGGCGTTACGATCACTACGACACCGATCACAAATGATGTGAGGTTCTGCTGGTATCGCATTCGACGGTCTGCGGTGAGAAGCACGTCGAACCTGCCCTCGGCACGCCGAAGAAGCTCGCCATTCTTGAACGAGCCCCACCCTTCTTCTTGAACGGTACGGATCTCGAACTCAGGCAGCTTCCGCCGAAGCAACCGTGGCAAGTTCTCGTCGAATAGAACTCGTTTCACGCAATCTTCGCGACCAGTGCGCGGCTGGCCTCTTCAAGGAACGCGACGACCTGTTCACGGCTAACGCCGGGATAGTTCTCGAGGAAGTCCTCGATCGTGTCCCCGCCCTCGAGAAAGTCAACGAGGGCGTCGACCGGCACACGTGTGCCAACGAATACCGGCGTGCCACCGAGGATATCCGGGTCCGTCTGGACGATTTGCTTCGGGTCCATGGATGTAGGATACCGCTCCTTTTCCAAACGTCACGTTCTGTCACAACGACGTCCAATCGTGCGCGGTACTCTCGAACCATGCGCCGATCGGTACTGATCCTCGTCTCAGCTGCGCTCGTGCTTCGCTGCGCAAGCGCTCCCAACACGATTGCCACGCGGCCGGTGACCTATCCAAGCGCGACGTCGGACCGCGATCTGGACGCGCTGTTGCCGCGGCTCTCCAACTGGGGCCGCTGGGGTCCGGCAGACCAACGCGGAACGCTCAACTACATCACTGCGGCCACGATCCGGAGTGCGCGGGAGCTCGTCACCGGCGGCAGGACCGTCTCCCTGGCGCGGGCCGTGACGCTGGCGGGGAACGACGGAATCCGGCGAGCGGAGTACGAGATGATGAAGGACGAGTCGGGGACTCGCGATTATCTCGGCGCGATCTGGCACGGGTTTGCGCAGACGCACCTCGATGCGCTGTGCCATGCGTTCACGGTCTCGGGAGAGATGTACAACGCCATTCCGACGGCCGAAGTCACCGCCTCGGGCTGCGGGAAGCTGGACGTCGGAGTGATCGCGGAACGCGGAGTGGTGGGCCGAGGAGTGTTGCTGGATGTCGGCGCGCTGCATGGGGGCAAGCTGGAGCCGGGCACGGCCATCATGGTGCACGACCTGGAAGAGGCGGCGCGCCGCCAGGGGACGGTGATCCGGTCGGGCGACATTCTCGTCGTGCGTACCGGCGCGGGAGCGGCGAACACCCGCGAGCGGCGTGCCGGTCTTCATCCGGAATGCCTGCTGTGGGTGAAGGAAAAGCAGATCGCGCTGCTCATCAGCGACGGCGACAGCGACGTGGCACCGCTCCCGGCCTTCGAGCGCTGGAGCTCGGCCTTTCATGCGATCGGCATTCCGTATCTCGGCCTGCCTCTGGTGGACAATGCTGAGCTGGAGGAGGTGGCCGGCATTTGCGCCGCGCAATCGCGGTGGGAGTTTCTGCTGGTCATCGCGCCGTGGCGAATGACCGGAGCGACCAGCTCACCGGTGAACCCGATCGCGATTTTCTAATCCATCGAAGACTGCTCCTGAGCGCACAATGGCGCATGAGCCGGTGGAATCGGGCAGTCATCGTGGTCTGCCTGCTGGTCTGCAGTGCCGTTACGGCGTTCGCATCGGAGAGCACGAGCCGCACGGGCGGAATCATCCTCGCCGATGAAGCGATCCGTTTCGACGCGGAGATGCGTCCGCAGTTCAGCGCGCACCAGCTGCGTGCCAGCGCCGAGGCGACGCGGGCGGGTCTGGTGCGATGGGCGGCCACGGGCGAGGGGAAGTCGATCATCGCGCGGTTCCAGGCGAAGGACCGGCAGGTGATCGTGATCGAGAGCGACGACGAGTCGACCATCGGACGCGCGCCGCAGCCGGGATTCGTGACTCTGCTGGCGGCAGGCGATCCGAAGCAGCTGAAGACGTATTGGCTGATCGTGAATCCGGCGCTGGCCGCGCAATACGACCGGCCGAAGTCGGTCCCGCTCGGTCTCCCGCAGACGCCGGCGGACGTGATGGCGCTGGCCTGGGCCGGGGAGATGCTGCACATCGAGTTCTATGCCGCGGGCATCGCGCTGCCCCATCACGACCGCGCCGATTTTCAAAAGCGCTGGCTCCGCGTCGCCGACGCGTTGGGGATGGCTCGCGCCGAGCACGGCACGGATGAATTCCTGGGAGGAGCTCGATGACTGGCCAAGTGCTCTACCTGGGATAGACGGATCACGCCGGGCTGCTAAACTGAAATCGATGACCGAACATCTCGTCGTCGGCGATCGGTCGATTTTATACGAGCCATCCAGCGAATACGCCGAACCACCTGCCGAATACGCTGCGCGTCTCCACGCTGCCTACGCCGCAGCGGCGAACGATCAGGAGCGGCGCGATTTCGGCCAGTTCTTCACGCCCGTGGCCGTGGCGCGAATGATGGCCCGGCTGGCAGTCAGGACAGATGCGGAGATGCTTCGGGTGCTCGAGCCGGGGGCGGGAGCCGCGATTCTCACCGCGGCTCTTTGTGAATCGCTGCCCCGGTCCGTCCGGCGCCTTCATGTCGATGCCTTCGAGTTACACCCCACACTGGCCGATCTCTGCGAAGCCACGCTTTCTCATGCATCGCGATGGCTCGATGAGCGGGGAGTTCGATGCACGTTCGTGGTTCATCGAACGGACTTCATTCTTGCGAATGGGACGAAGCTGACATCGCAGCTTTTCGACGAATCGCACGAGACTTACGACATCGCCATCGCCAATCCTCCGTACTTCAAACTCCAGAAACAGGATCCGCGCGCGGTTGCAGCATCGGAGATCGTTCACGGTCAACCAAACATTTACGCGATCTTCATGGCGCTGATGGCCAGTCTCCTTCGCGAAGATGGAACGATGGTCACAATCACCCCCCGCAGCTTCACGGCCGGCGATTACTTCCGGCGTTTCCGCGAGGTCCTGTTCTCGATGGTCGTTCCCGACGCCGTTCATCTGTTCACGTCGAGGCGCGACGCCTTCCGCGCAGACGAGGTTCTTCAGGAAAACGTGATCATGCGGGCGCGGCGCACCGCTGCTCGAACCAACCCACGTGTGACGATCAGCACTAGCGGGGGCGTCCATGATCTCGAGAAAAGCGAGACTCGGGACGTTCCTCTCGTCAGCGTGGTCGACCTGGAGAGTCGCGACCGGACAGTTCACATCCCCACGACCGGAGTCGAGGATGATGTCCTGTCGCTAGTCCGATCGTGGCCTCACACGCTGCACTCGTTGCAGCTTCAAGTTTCGACCGGACCCGTGGTTGCCTTCCGAGCGTCGGACTTCCTTCGCTCTGAAGCCGGCCGCGAAACCGTTCCGCTCCTTTGGCTGCAACACGTCAGGCAGATGGCGATCAGCTGGCCGGCGGCGACGTCGAAACGACAGCACATAGTGAGCAACGCTGAATCAGCGCCCCTGCTCCTTCCCAATCGCACGTATGTCCTGATGCGGCGCTTCAGCGCAAAAGAAGAACATCGCCGAATCGTTGCCGCACCGCTCTTCGAAGGCGAACTCCCGGGTGACGTCATTGGCTTTGAAAATCACCTGAACTACATCTATCGGCCGAAGGGGCTGCTCGGCCGCGATGAGGCGGTCGGTCTTTCGGCTCTTCTTGGATCGGCTCTCGTCGACCGCTACTTCCGGATCTCGAATGGCAATACGCAAGTCAGCGCTGCCGAGCTTCGCAAGCTTCCGCTTCCTTCGCGTGATCTGCTCGAAGCGATCGGGCAGGCAGTCGGGAGCGACGGTGCCGTGCTCGACCAGGCTGTCGCTGCCAAGCTCCACGTGCCGGCGAAGCTCCTTCGAGCGCTCGAGTGTGGTGCGGATGCCTAAGGTCGAAGAAGCAATTTCGATTCTGAAAGCGCTGGGGCTTCCTAAGCCGTCAACGAAGGCCGCGTACACGCTGCTGGCGCTGGCAACCATGAATGAGCGGAAGGCGTGGAAGTCGGCTGCGCGCCGCTCGATGCGAATCCACGACATCATCGTGGCCATCCGGGCTGTCTTCAAAGTCGGATACGCGGAAAACACCCGGGAAGATATTCGAAAGCAGGTCCTGAAGCCGTTCGAGCGCGCACGAGTCGTCGATCGCAATCCCGATGATCCAACGTTACCCACAACCGACCCCCGCACGCACTACGCGTTGTCCGAGGATGCTTTGAAAGTCCTCGAGGCTTACGGCAGCGATCACTTCACAGCTGAAGTAAACGCTTTCACGACGGCATACGGCAGCTTGTCGGAGGCGTACGCAGCCATCCGCAAAAGAAACCTTGTTCCAGTGACGCTTCCATCCGGGGAGCAACTGAAGCTGACGCCGGGAAAGCACAACGAGCTGCAGGCCGCGATCGTCAAGTCCTTTGCCCCCCGGTTCGCTCCTGGTGGCGAAGTGCTCTATCTGGGCGACACCGCCGATCGGACGCTTCTTCTCCACGGAGGCGAGCTTGCTGCGCTCGGCGTCCCAATCGCGAAGAACGACAAGCTGCCTGACGTCATCATCTACCTGCCGGCGAAGAACTGGCTTCTGCTCGTCGAAGCCGTGACGTCCTCCGGTCCGGTTTCATCGGGAAGACGGCAGGATCTGGAGAAGCTTCTCCGTCACTGTTCAGCGGATCGCGTCTATGTGACCGCTTTCCTCGATTTCAAGGAGTTCAAACGTCACGTCCACGACATCGCCTGGGAGACCGAGGTATGGATCGCCGAGAATCCCGATCACCTCATCCACTACAACGGCGAGAAATTCCTCGGGCCTTTCAAAGGAAGCAGCGCAAAGTGAGCTACGTCCGGTCGACCACCGTCGCCGTCGGGGCGTTGGCGGCCACCGACTTGATGCCGTTCTCCATCCCGGAGGTGGAGGTGTACATCTCGCTCTTGCCGATGGTCTCGCCGTTCTTGGCCTTGAGGACGAAGTAGGCGCTGCCGTCTTTGGCGGTTTTGCGCTGGTAGCGGGAGTCGTCGGTGGCGTTTTTGCGCACGGATTCGATGCCGTTCTGGGCCGACGCCTTGGTGTCGTAGGTTTCGCTGCTGAGGATCACCTGGTGGTTGCCGGCCCTGAGGTTGAAGCGAATCTTTCCGGTCTTTCCGGCTTCGATGACGAACGTACCAGCCATGTGGGTTTTTCTCCTTGGAAGGAGGGTACGGGAGTGGGAGGCCGGCCGCAAGTCGATTCGGGTAGGGAAACGGCGCTAGCCGTCACTCCAAAGACAGGAGCAGGTCATGCGATTCAAATCCGAAAAAACCGGCGGCTTCCAGGTGTTTGCGGTGTCCGGCGTCAACACGGTCTCGTTCGGAATCGACGCCACGACGAAGGCGAAGAAGGGATTGCTGGGCTTCGCGGTGGAGCGCACCGATCCGTCCGGAAAGTCGAAGACGATTCCCGGGTTCAAGGTTTTCCAGTCCCTGATCCCGAAGCCGGACAGCAAGACGCGCGTTTCGACGCGCGAGCACCCGGTGCAGAGCTTCGTGTGGGATGACTTCACGGCGCAGCCGGGCTCGCATTACCAGTACCGCTTCATTCCGATGAAGGGGAAGCCGGGTGCTCTCCAGCCGCTCGATCCGGTGGAGATCGGGGTCGATACCGAGCCGCTTTTCAGTAAGGACGAGCATGACGTGTTCTTCAACCGCGGCGTGGCCAGCAGTCAGGCCTACACACGCGAGTTCGGGAACGGTCCGCTGGAGAAGTTGCCCGACGGGAAGAAGAAGGAAGCGCTGGAGTGGCTGAGCCGGCGGCTCGACGAGGCGCTGCTCGATTTCATCAAGGCGGCCAAGCCCGGCGACGCCTTGCGCTGCTGCTTCTACGAGTTCCGTTACCGGCCGGTCGTGGAAGCGCTGAAGACTGCCATCGAGGACGGCGTCGATGTGATGGTGATCGTCGACGCCAAGGAGAAGGTGACCAAGGACAAGGACGGGAAGCCCACCGACCCGTTTCCGCGCAAGGAGAACCTCGACCTCATCGCCAAAGTGGGCATCCCGGACGACCGCGTCATTCTTCGCGAGGCGCGCAAGAACAATATCCAGCACAACAAGTTCATGGTGCTGCTGCGGAAGCAGGGGAAGAAGAAAGTGGTGCCGGAGGAGGTGTGGACCGGCTCGACGAACATCTCCGACGGCGGCATCCACGGGCAGACGAACGTCGGCCACTGGCTGCGTCACACCGGCGTGGCCAAGCACTTCTTCGACTACTGGACGCTGCTCAGCGGCGATCCGGGCGCGCACGACGGGGACGACCGGTCGACGTCGCGGAAGAGAAACGACGAGCTGAAAAAGGCCGTCGAGCAGATCAACGACGTCCCGGATGCGGTGAAGAAGGTGGGCAAGGGAGTCACGGCGGTGTTCAGCCCGCGCACCGACACGACCGTGCTCGACCTCTACTTCGATCTCGTCGACACGGCCAAGACCTCGGGCTGCATCACCCTGGCCTTCGGCGTGAGCGATTCGTTCAAGCAAAAACTGGTCAGCCACACCTCCGCCAGCCAGATCGTGTTCATGCTGCTGGAGAAAGAAGACAAGCCGAAGAAGGACGGCAAGGAGCCGTTCGTGAAGCTCAACGCCACGAACAACGTCTATCAGGCATTCGGGGCGTTCCTGGACGACCCGGTCTACCAGTGGGCCCGGGAGACGAACACCCGCAAGCTGAGCCTCAACACGCATGTCATGTACATCCACTCGAAGTTCCTGCTGCGCGACCCGCTGGGGACCGATCCCATCGTGGTCACCGGCTCGGCAAACTTCAGCGTCGCCTCCACGGAAGAAAACGACGAGAACATGCTGATCATCCGCGGCAGCCGGCGCGTGGCGGACATCTACTTCACCGAGTTCAATCGCCTCTTCAACCACTACTACTTCCGCGCCGTGCACCAGACGACGTCGAACACCGGCTCGGGCGACGTGGCGGCCAGTCTCTTCCTCGATGAGGACGATTCGTGGCTCGAGAAATACCAGAAGGGAAAACTCAAACAGAAACGCCTGGACCTCTATACGGGCATGAAGGGCTTCTAGACGCTTCTAGACCCGTCCAGCGCGGACGAACAGCGGGCATTCCAGGTGGCGCCGCGTGGCCGGATCGCCCCAGATCCGGGTGAGGCCGGCCTCGATGGCATCGGTGGCGCGCGTTCCCCGTTCCTGAAGGTAGCGCTGTGACGCGGACCAGGTGTCGAGGAATGCCAGCAGCTCGCGGAGGTCCCATTCGGCGGTCATCGAGAAGGGTGGGGCGATGATCTCGTCGAAGGGAAAGGGAATCGTGGCGTAGCGGTCGTGGACGAGCTGGATCCGCTCGGGCCAGAAGCCGGCCAGGACGTCCTCCTGGAAATGGTGGAGTATCGGGTCGCCGAACCGCACGGTAAAGGCGTCCGCGAAGTCGCGAGGGCCGTACGAAAAGAGGGCGATGACGGCGCGCTTCTTTCCGACGCGACGCGCCTCGCGATAGAAACCATCGAGCTCGAACCAGTGCGCTGCCGCTCCGGCGGTGATGAGATCGACGGAGCCCGCAGTCAGCGTGCCGTGATCGGACGGCTCGTTCCGGTATTCGACGCGCTCATGCGGGACGGCGTGCGCGAGCTGGCCGCTGCTGGCGTCGGTGGCCACGACGCGGTCGATGTGCCCGGCCAGGGCCACGGCCACCTGACCGTTGCCGGTGCCGGCATCCCACGCCAGCGATCTGCCGGGGCTGATGGACGCCAGCCAGGCGAACAGCGCGTCGGGATAGCGGGGGCGATGGCGGGCATACGCGCCGGCATGGCCGGAGAAGTGATCCTCGTACGCCATCGCGGGCTCAGGCGATGGACATGTACCGGCCGTGCCCGACTCTGCGGGCCCGTCCATCGCGTCCCATGCGCGACATCAGCACGCGCAGGTTGGTCAGCGCTTGTTTGCCGCGAACGTCGAGCATGACGGCGATGTCCATCGGGGCCAGGGGACGATCGGGATGACGCCGCAGCGCCCAAAGGACCAGATCCGACATCGAGCTGAACGCCGGCGGCTTGACGTGCCCTCCCGCGGTCATGGCCAGTTGCTCCATGCACACGGCAATCTGTCGCTGGACCTCAGCACGCTCGGCATCGAGCTGCTCCAGACGCCCCCGCAACTCATGCATCTTGCTCGACACGTCGAGAACGCGCGCTACCGGATCATTCATGCGGGGGAGTATGTCATGTTTGGAGGCATTCATGTCATGAATGCAAGGAAACGTGTCGTCGATGGACTGAATCAGGTGATTCATGAACTACTTCATTTCATCGATAACATGGATCATTTAGTGGATGAACTGAATCAGTTCATGCATGAAATGAATCAGTTCATCGATGGATCATCGGAGCTCGATCATCAGTGCCCGGCCGCGCGCCTGCGCGTTGGAACAGCGCCGCACGAGTCCTTCTCCGGATGCATCGCACGCAGGAGGCGGGTCTCTGGCGAGACGTGATAGATCGGCGTGTCGTCGTAGGCCGCGTTGACGAGCGCGAGGTTCGCGGCAGCGGTGTAGTCCGTGAAATACGGGGCGAGATCGCCTTCGTATTCGGCGTTGATGTCGAGCTCAGCGTTGATGTCGAGAATGTTCACAGGCGAGCTGCAGCCCGTCTCGAACGAGGAGAGCTCGAGCCAGCGCGGCGTGCGATTCTGGTCCGTGCGGTAGTGAACGCGGCCCGCGGCGGGGTCGTACACGATGCTCCAGCGCGTGTTCGGCTGACGCACGGAGTCGAGAATGGCGAACGCGCGCTCCACGGCATCCGCGCCCGAGGACGTCGTGCGGATCATCGACGCCGCGCGCGCGAAACGCTGCAGCGACTCCGTTCCGCCGGGCACCGGGTGCGAGCCGCCGAAGCCGGTGATGGTGCTCAGGTACGCCAGCGACTGGTCGTACCGGTCATTCGCCAGCACGGAAACGGGAAGCGTCGAGCCGCTGTGCGTCACGAGCGCGCCGTTCAGATGTTCGATGGTCACCGCGCGCCCGGTGCGGTCCGCGATCAGGTAGTGGGTCTCACTGCTCCCGGTTGCGATGCGAATCGCCGACGCGTTCGCGATGGCCTGGTCGACGTCCGCGGAGAGGTCGAGCTGGTACTGAATCCAGTCCAGCACTCCCGCCGAGGGCCGGCTGTCGACGGCGGGATACTGCGTCCCACGGAGCTCCATCAAGGCCACGACCAGTCCCACTTCGTTCATCCCACCGGCGGGGAAATCGCGCCCGTACTGGTTGAAGGTGATCGACGCGTACCGCGACTGCCAGCGCGCAGGCCGCTGGGTGAACGATTCCCGCGTCACCCACCGTTTGTTGACCATGATCATTCCGATGGGCGTGTACCAGTCGTAATTCGCGCCGAAGACCACACGGTCCCCCACGCTCATGGTGAAGGTGGTGCAAGGATGGACGTCGAGCGCGACGAAGGCCAGGAAGCACATCGTTGCCCAGCGTCGCCGCATGCTGGAAATATAGGCCTGCGGGGGTCGCGGCGTCGAACGAATCCGTGAACTATGCGCCGCCAGCGGTGCGGGGCGCCACTTCAGCCGTGTAGGGCGCACGGCTGTGCGCCACCACACGGCTGGTTCAAGTTACGCGGAGCTAGTTGCTGGCCTGTTGCGGGGCCTGGATGTGGATCTCGACCCTGCGGTTGAGCTGCCGGCCCTCGGCGGTGTCGTTGGTGGTCTTCGGGCGCGCTTCGCCGAAGCCGTAGACGACGACCTTGCTGGAGGAGACGCCCTGATCGATCAGGTAGTCGGCCACGGACGCGGCGCGGTTCTCGGAGAGCCGCTGGTTGTGCGCATCGCTGCCGGTGGAGTCGGTGTGTCCTTCGACGTTGATGCGGTTGTCCGGATACTGCCGGAAGTTCTCGGCCAGCTCGGTGAGCGTGGAGCGGGATGCGCTGCGCAGCGCGTACGAGTCGGTGTCGAAGAGGATGTCGTTGGTGAGACGGACGCTGATCTCTCCCTCGGACGGGCGCGTCACTTCGACGCCTTCGATCTGACGGAGCTCCTGCTCCTGTTTGTCCATCCGCCGTCCGACGGCGGCACCGACGGCTGCGCCGGCCGCGGCACCGACGACGGCGCCGGTGCGGTTGCTGCCCGATTGATTGCCGATGACGGCTCCGGCTACGCCGCCGATGACGGCGCCGATGACCGCTCCGCGCTTGGTCTTCTTGTTCGGATCGGTGTCCGAGGTCGCGCAGGCGAAGGCGAACGCGGCAATGAGCACCAGTACGAGTGTTTTGCGAATCATGTTCAAGTGAACCTCCCAGTTCTAAAACGGAAACGACGCTCGTCTCCGAGCGTCGTCCCTTTCAACATTGATACCGCATTGAGTTTTACGCGTTGGCGCGGACGTAGATCTCGACGCGGCGGTTCTGCTGGCGGCCGCTGGCGGTCGAGTTCGACGCTTTCGGACGCGATTCGCCGTAGCCGACGGCATCCAGGCGCGAGCCGCGAACGCCGAGGTCCTCGAGATAGTTCGAGACGGTGCTGGAGCGGCGGTTCGAGAGGCGCTTGTTGTACGATTCCGAGCCGACCGAGTCCGTGTGACCGGCCACGACGATGGTGGTGTCGTTGTAGCGGTTGAACACGTCGGCCATTTCGCGCAGCTCATCACGCGAGCTGGAGCGCAGGCTGGCGGAGTTGAAGTCGAAGAGGATCTCGTTCCGCATGGTGACCTTCAGCTCGTCTTCGTCCGTACGGGCTACGTCGATTCCTTCGATCTGACGGAGCTCGCGCTCCTGCTTGTCCATCATGGCGCCGACGATGGCACCGGTGGCCGCACCGACCACGCCGCCGACGACGGCTCCGCGCTTGGCGTTGCCCGAGCCGCGGTTGTTGTGAATGATGGCTCCGGCGATGGCACCGGCCACGCCGCCGATGACGGCGCCTTTCTTGGTTTTGTCCCGCTCGCTGGCGACGTCCGCGAAGGCGGCGGTGGCCATGAAGGCGATGAGAAGGCTGGCGATGAACTGTTTCATGGTGATGGTCTCCTTGTCTGCCCTCCCTTTTCGCAACGGACCTGCCACCTCGCAAATAACTACGTCAAGAACGTCTGCGAAGCGGGGTCAGGTCTTTGGTTCGTGTACGATGTCTGGAGCATGCCGGCTGAGCAATCCGTTCGCGATGTGATCCGTAACTCGTTGCAATACGGGCCCTTATCGTTCCGCGATTTCATGGAGCTGGCGCTGTACCATCCCGAGCTCGGCTATTACGCACGGGCGGAAAACCCGGTCGGGAAGGGCGGCGATTACGTCACCGCACCCTCGCTGAGTCCGGTATTTGCGTTCGCCATTGCCAGGCTCTTCCGCGAATTTGTGGCCCGTTGCGAAGGCGAGGTGTGCTCATTTGTGGACATCGGGTGCGGGGATGGCGGACTCGTGCGGGCGGTGGCTGCATTAATAGAGGATGAGAAGGTGCGGTTTTTTGGGGTGGACAGGGCTGCAGAGGGCCGATGGCAGAGCGCAGAGGGCAGAAGAAAAGGCCCGGGGATGGCGGAGGCCTTCTGCGCTCTGCCCTCTGCGCTCTGCCCTCCGAGTTTCTTCCGCACCCTCGACGAGGTCCCCCGCGACGGCGCGCATTTCATCTTCTCGAGCGAGCTGTACGACGCCATCCCCTTCGCGCGCCTCGTTCGCCGCGGGGAGCATTTGCATGAGCTGGACGTGGTCGAGCGGGACGGCGGGCTGGACTGGAGCGAGCATGAGGCCTCCGCGGCGTATGACGACTACTTTGCGGAGCGCGGGATCGAGCTGGCCGAGGGGCAGTTTGCGGATGTGGCGCTGGAGTGGGAGGCGTTTCATGAGGATGTGGCGCGGTTTGTCAGGCGCGGGTTGATCGTCACGCTGGACTATGGGTACACGTCGCAGAAGCTGTTTCATCCGCGGGCGCGGCGGTTCGGGACGGCGGCGGCGTACTCCGGGCACCGCGTGCATCGCGATCTGCTCTCGGATCCGGGGGAGCAGGACCTCACGGCGCACATCAACTTCAGTGATCTGGAGCGCGCCGGAGAGCGGCAGGGAGCGAAGACGCTCTTTTTCGACGTGCTGGCGAAGTTTCTTCTCTCCATCGGCGTGACGGAGCATGAGCTGTTCAAGCCGGTGCACGAGGTGGAGATCGCATCCGCGGACGAAGGGATTGCGCTCATGGGAGCGCGCGAGGAGGCTCGCCGGATGATCCTGCCGGATGGGATGGGTGAGGACTTGCGCGTGCTGGTTCAGGGGAAGGACGTGAGTTTCGAGAACTGGTCGTTTCAGCGGCCGCTTTTTTAGTCTTCGATTGCCGTTGACTCTGAGATGCGGCAGTCTACAATTGCGCGCGTCGGAAACCTCAACGAGACAAAATAGATGGCAAATTACTCGGTGCTCCTGGTCGCCGCGCTCATCGTCCTCTCGGTGCCGGTCTTGACCTTGTTCGTCCTGGCGCCGCTGGTCAGGGCGTCCCGGGAAAATAAGGTGAAACTCGAGCCTTACGAGTGCGGGGTGGCCGCCACTTCGCTGGCCTTCGACCACCGATTCTCCGTCCGGTACTTCCTGATCGCGGTGCTCTTCATCGTGTTCGACGTGGAGACCGTGTTCCTCTTCCCCTGGGCGATCCGGTTCAAGCAGCTCGGCTGGTTCGGTGCTGTCGAGATGGCAATCTTTCTTGCGATCCTCCTCATCGGATACTTCTATGCCTGGAAGAGGAAGGTCCTTACATGGGTCTGATCGAGAATCGTTTCGAGTCGAACGTTCTCACGTCGACCGTCGACAAATTCTTCAACTGGGCACGCAAGTCTTCACTCTGGCCGATGCAGTTCGGCCTGGCGTGCTGCGCCATCGAGATGATGGCGGTGCTCGACCCGCGCCATGACATGGCGCGCTTCGGCGCCGAGGTCTTCCGCGCCACGCCCCGGCAAGCCGACCTGATGATCGTCTCGGGCACGGTGACGGAGAAGATGGCCCCGATCGTCCGCCGGCTCTGGGACCAGATGCCGGAGCCGAAGTGGGTCATCGCCATGGGCTCGTGCGCCACCTGCGGCGGACCGTACGACACCTACGCGGTCACGCAGGGCGTGGACCGGCTCATCCCGGTCGATGTCTACATCCCCGGCTGTCCTCCGCGCCCGGAGGCCTTGATCTGGGGCCTCATGGAACTGCAGAAGAAGATCGAGAAGATGCACATCCTCCGCAAGGGCGGAGAGGCGTACGACTTCGCGCGCGAAGCGGTCCGCGACTCGCTGCGGCCGGCGCATGAAGGCCCGGCCCTGCGCGCGGAGCAGGCGCAGCTGAAGCAGGCGCCGGTGTCCGGCGTCAAGCGCGCCCCGGCCGCTCCGGCAGCGGCGAAGCCGAAGGCGGCGCCGGCAGCGGTTGCCGCTCCGGCGGAAGGCGAGGAAGTATCCCAGGCGGAGATCGAGCAGGCGGCCGCGCCCGAGCTCGTCCCGGGCGACGCCACGGACGGCGCGTCGCCGGCGGTGCCGTTCCACCGCGAAGACCTCATGCTCAGCGAGCGCATGGAGCTCGCCAACGAGATGGGCGGCAAGTTCGAGACGAAGCTGTTCGCGGCCATGGCCCAGACGGACTGCGGCGCGTGCGGCTGGGATTGCGAAGGCTACGCGAACGCGCTTGCCACAGGCGAGACCGACGACATTTCACTCTGTGTTCCCGGCGAGGCGGAGACGCTCGACATGCTGGAGATGCTGATGAAGGAGGCCGGGAAGAGTTACCAGGGCGCCTGAGACGGCGTCGTTAGCCGCGTCAGGGGGGTTGCTCGCTGCTGATTGCCGGTCCGTGCATCGTCACCGACCGGCAATCAGGAACCAGCAAACATGTCAGAGATACCTCCGCCGAGCTCCACTCCACCCGCGGCCGCGGCGGCCTCGGCTCCGCCGCCGGCGCGCAGCGTCGACGACATCAAGGGCGATCCGTTGGTGGCCTCGACGGTCTCCCGCCTCGGCGACGCGGTGACCGGCGCCAAGGAGCAGGTCGGCGAGATCACGCTGGTGGTGGAGCGGGACCGCATCGTCGAAGTGTGCCGCGCGTTCAAGGACGACGGCTTCGTCTATCTCGTCGATCTCTGCGGCGTCGACTACTCCAAGTTCCCGAACCATGCCGGTCCGCGCTTCGGCGTGGCGTACACGCTGTACTCCTTCCAGAAGAATGCGCGCGTGCGTCTCCGCGTCTGGACCCCGGAAGGCGAGCCGGTTCCGTCGGTCACTTCGGTGTGGAAGACGGCGAACTGGCACGAACGCGAGACGTGGGACATGTTCGGCATCACGTTCTCCGGCCATCCGAACCTCGAGCGCATCCTGATGTGGGACGGCTTCAACGGCCACCCGCTGCGCAAGGACTTCCCGATCCGCGGCATCGACACCGGCGCGCGCATCTACCCGGAAGTCTTCCCCGAAGGGGGAGGACCGAAGGCGGGATCGACCGGCAAGGACGTGAAAGACGTCAACGTCTACAAGAGCGAATGGAAACGCTACGGCACCTGGCCGGCGGCACAGATCGGCGGGGGCGCGAAGCCCGCGGCCCCCGCGGCCGCGAAGCCGGCGCCGAAGCCGGTTGCCGCCGCGGCACCTGCCGCCGCTGCTGCTGTCGCCGAACCGGCGGAAGATGCCGAGGAGGAAGCTGAGTAATGTTTGACGTCCATGAGATGGAGGTCAACTTCGGCCCGCAACATCCGTCGACGCACGGCGTGCTGCGCGTGCTCCTCAAGATCGACGGCGAGCGGATCATCGAGGCCAAGCCGATCATCGGATATCTCCATCGCGGCACGGAGAAGCTCTTCGAGGCCATGGCCTATCCGCAGTGCATCCCCCACACGGATCGCATGGACTACGTGGCCGCGGCCACGAACAACCTCGGCTTCGTGGAGACGGTCGAGAAACTGCTGGGCGCCACCAAGCTGATCCCGCGCCGCGCGCAGCTCATGCGCGTGATGCTGTCGGAGCTGCAGCGCATTTCGTCGCACCTCCTCTGGCTGGCCACGCATGCCATCGACATCGGCGCGATGACGCCGTTCTTCTACACCTTCCGCGAGCGCGAGCAGATCCTCGACCTCTTCGAGAGCTACTGCGGCGCGCGCCTGACGCTCAACTGCATGCGCATCGGCGGCATGCCGGACGATCTGCCGCACGGCTGGCTCGACGACCTGGAGGCCTTCACGGCGAAGTTCGACCCGGCCATGGACGAGTACGAGTCGCTGCTGACCAACAACCGCATCTGGAAGAAACGCACGGTCGGCATCGGCGTGCTCTCGCCGCAGGACGCGATCGACTGGGGCATCACCGGACCGCCGCTGCGCGGCTCCGGCGTGGAATGGGACCTGCGCCGCGCGCAACCCTACGAGTGCTATCCGGAGCTGGCCTTCGACATCCCGATCGGAAAGAACGGCGACACCTACGACCGCTACCTCGTGCGCATGGCCGAGATGCGGCAGTCGAACTCCATCCTCAAGCAGTGCATTCCGCTCGTAAAACAGACCCCGGCCGGCGACATCAAGGCCAAGATCTCGAAAGTGGTGCGCCCGCCGGAAGGGGAGGCCTACCACTCCATCGAATCGCCGAAAGGCGAGATCGGCTACTACATCGTCTCCGACGGCAAGACCCAGAACGCCTACCGCTGCCACGTCCGCCCGCCCAGCTTCGTCAACCTCCAGGCCCTCCCGGCCATGTGCAAGGGACACCTGGTGTCGGATCTCGTGGCGCTGATCGGGACGATCGATATTGTGTTGGGTGAGGTGGACCGGTGAGAGTCGCAAAGTCGCAAAGTCTCAGAGTCTCAAAGGGCGTCGTATGGTCTCTCACTTTGAGACTCTGCGACTTTGCGACTTTGCGACTCCTTCCACGGGAGGCCGGCGCATGAACAAAGCCTTGATGACCTACCTCATCTGGCCCCTGGTGAAGTTCATCATCGCCTTCATCATCGTGCAGGGGATCGTGGCGGCGATGAACTGGGTGGAGCGGCGGCTGCTGGGGCTGTTCCAGGCGCGGCTGGGGCCGAATCGGGTGGGGCCGTGGGGTCTGCTGCAGATCATCGCCGACCCGATCAAGTTCCTCTTGAAGGAAGACATCGTGCCGGCGCGGGCGGAGAAGATCGCCTATTTCCTCGGGCCGGTTTTGCCTCTGTTGCCGGCATTCATCGTCTTCTGCCTGATTCCGTACGGTCCGCCGCCGACGTTCACGGTCACGCGTGTGAATGTCGGACTGCTCCTCATCCTCGCGCTAACGTCGACGGCCGTGTACGGGATCATCCTCGGCGGCTGGGCTTCGAACAACAAATACTCGCTGATCGGCGGCCTGCGCTCTGCCGCGCAGATGGTGTCGTACGAGGTGCCGTTCGGCCTCTCCATCATCGGCGTGCTGATGATGAGCAGCTCGCTCGATCTGGTGACCATCGTCCGCTACCAGGAAGTGAACGCCTGGAACTTCATCCCGCAGATCGTGGCCTGCTTCATCTTCCTCGTGTCGATGAACGCGGAGAACAACCGCACGCCGTTCGATTTGCCGGAAGCGGAGTCGGAGCTCGTGGCCGGTTATCACACCGAGTATTCGGCGATGAAGTTCGCCTTCTTCATGCTGGCCGAGTACTCGATGATGATCGTGAACTCGTGCCTCATCGTGACGCTCTTCTTCGGCGGCTGGACGCTGGGCATGTTCGGGGTCGGCCTGACGACGGACGTACTCAACGGGATGGGCATCCTGGGCGGAGTCATCGGAGCGGCGATCTTCTTCACGAAGGTGATGCTGTTCCTCCTGATGTACGTCTGGTTCCGGGCCACGTTCCCGCGGTTCCGCTTCGATCAGTTGATGGACCTGGGCTGGAAATTCATGATCCCGCTGGCGCTGGCGAACATCTTCGTGACCGGAATCTTCATCCTGGCGGGACAGGAGCGGCTGATGTACTGGATCGGGCTCGGCGTCATCGGAGCGGCCCTGTTCTACCTCCGGCCGAAGAAGAAGCGGGCGCCGACAAAAGTGACGCAGAAGGTGGCTCATGCTGGTTGAGTATCCAAAGCCGAGGTGGTCGGACAAGTTCCTCCTCCTCGACCTGCTGGAAGGATTGAAGACGACGCTGCGCGAGCTCTTCACGCCGAAGGTGACGATCCGCTACCCCGAAGAGCGGATGGAGCCGGCCGACCGCTTCCGCGGCATGTTCAAGTTCTCCTACGACCGCTGCATCGCCTGCAAACTGTGCGCGGTGGCCTGTCCCATTGACATCATCTACATCGACGTCCACGACGAGATGATCGAAGAGGGCGGCAAGAAGAAAAAGGTCAAGGTCCTCGACCGCTACGACATCGACGTGAAGCGCTGCATGTTCTGCGCGCTCTGCGAAGAAGCGTGCCCCACGAAACCGAAATCGATCTGGCTGACCACGAAGACGTACGAGCTGGCCAGCTACGACCGCAACGATCTCTACTTCAACATGCAGGAGCTCGAGTACTGGGACGACCGCCCGAAATACACCGGCCTCCCGGAAGCGGAGCCGCAGGCGCAGCTCGACGAGCCGAAGAAGCAGATCACGGGAGGCGTGCAGTGAGCGCCGCACTCCAAAACGTTGCCGTGTTCCACGCGGAGGTATGTTGATGGACGAAGTCACATCACAGATGCCGCTCCTCGTGTTCCTGGTGATCGGGACGATTGCCGTGGCTTCGTCGATCCTGGTCGTGGCGATGCGCAACCCGGTGCATTCGGCGTTATTCCTCCTCTTGACGTTCCTCTGTGTGGCGGTGCTGTTCGTCCTGAGATCCGCGGAGTTCGTGGCGGCCGTGCAGGTGCTGGTGTACGCCGGCGGCATCATGGTGCTGTTCCTTTTCGTGGTCATGCTCATCAACTACCGGCACCTGCCGGAGGAGCGGGTGATGTCGCCGGCGTGGCTGGGCGGCATCGGCGTCGGCCTGGCGGTGCTGATCCTGATGGTCACGGTGGTCCGCACGGGTGCGTATCACGAGCCTTCCACGAATGCCGACAAGCAGCTCACGACGGTGACGGAGACGCATCTCACCGAGCATCCGAGCGATCCGAACAAACTGGTGCGGCGCACGCGGGAGCGCGAGAACAGAAACGCCGAGGCCGTGGGCATGGCGCTCTACACCGACTACCTCGTCCCGTTCGAAGTGGCCTCGCTGTTCCTGCTCGTGGCCATGATCGGCGCCATCGTCATCGGCAAGCGCGAGCTGTCCGCCGAGGAAGAAGAATCGACGCCGCAGTACATCCTCGACCGGGCCGAGACGGAGAAGGAAGTCAAGGAGGCGATGAGTGCGTAGCTTTTCGTCAACTCTGAGGAGCGAAGCGACGAAGAGTCAATGGAGCAGCCGCGCTGCTCGTGGCTTCGACCTCGCGATTTGCTCCATTGATCCTTCGCTCCGCTCAGGATTACGGGGGGAAGATGCCTAGCACCGCCCAATACCTCATGCTCTCCGGGACGCTCTTCGCCGTCGGTCTCATCGGCGTCATTGTGCGGCGCAACATGATCACGGTGCTGATGAGCATCGAGCTGATGCTCAATGCGGTGAACATCAACCTGGTGGCGTTCTCTCATCATGTCGGGAATCTCGACGGCCAGCTTTTCGCGATCTTCGTGATCTGCATCGCGGCGGGGGAAGCGGCCGTCGGTCTGGCCATCATCATTCAGCTGTACCGGCTGCGCAGCAGCATCAACGTGGACGAGGCGAGGTCGCTGAATGGGTAACCTCACACGAATTCTGAGGAGCGCAGCGACGAAGAATCAACTTAGTATCTGCGCTGCATTGGCCACGAGCATCGCCTGTGGCCCAGCCGTGGCTGATGCTAAGTTGATCCTTCGCTTCGCTCAGGATTTACACCACCATGGATAAAGCCCTCCTCCTGGTCGTCCTGCTGCCGGCACTGGGCGCGCTGATCAACGGCGCGCGCGCGTTCGCCAGCCCGCACGCGCCGAAGAACAAGACCATCACCAACGCCATCGCCCTCGGGGCGACGGGGCTTTCGGCGCTGATTGCGACGTTCGGGGTGGTGCTGCGGTATCACGGCGAGGCGCTGCAGTTTTCGTATTACGAATGGATTCCGACGGGCATCGGGACGGTCGGCAAGACCATCGCCAATTTCTCGATCGAGCTGGCGTTCCGCGTCGATCCGCTCTCCTGCACGATGCTGATGATCGTCACGTGGATCGGGTTCCTGATCCACGTCTACGCCACCGGCTACATGTCGCACGAGAAGGGCTACACGCGCTTCTTCACGTACCTCAACCTCTTCATGTTCATGATGCTGCTCCTCGTTCTGGGAGCGAACTACATCGTCATGTTCGTGGGCTGGGAAGGGGTCGGGCTCTGCTCGTACCTCTTGATCGGCTTCTATTACGACAAGAACTTCGCCGCCGACGCGGGCAAGAAGGCGTTCATCACCAACCGCATCGGCGACTTCGGCTTCATCCTGGGCATCTTTCTGATCTTCAACACTTTCGGCAGCGCCGATTACGGCAAGGTCTTCACGATGGCCGCGGCCGGCGGACATGCGCAGTTCGGCGCGATCGCCACGGCCATCTGTCTGCTCCTGTTTGTCGGCGCATGCGGCAAGTCGGCGCAGGTGCCGCTGTATGTGTGGCTGCCGGACGCGATGGCGGGCCCGACGCCTGTCTCCGCCCTGATCCACGCAGCGACGATGGTCACGGCCGGCGTCTACATGGTGGTGCGCTCGAACGTGCTGTTCCGCGTCAGCCAGGACGCGCTGCTCGTGGTGGCCATCGTGGGCGCGGTCACGGCCATCTTCGCGGCTTCGATCGCCCTGGTGCAGAACGACATCAAGAAAGTCCTGGCCTACTCCACGGTCTCGCAGCTCGGCTACATGTTCGTCGGCGCGGGCGTGGGCGCGTTCACGGCGGCGATCTTCCACGTGATGACGCATGCGTTCTTCAAGGCCTGTCTCTTCCTCGGCGCCGGCTCGGTGATTCACGGCTGCGGCGGCGAGCAGGACATGCGCAAGATGGGCGGCCTCAAGAAGTACATGCCGCGCACGCACCTGACGATGCTGATCGCCACGATCGCCATCGCCGGCATCCCGCCGCTGGCGGGCTTCTTCTCCAAGGATGAGATCCTGGCCAACGCCTTCCCGCATCACAAGCTGATCTGGATCCTGGGCGTGATCACGGCGGGGATGACGGCGTTCTACATGTTCCGGCTGTACTACATGACGTTCCACGGCTCGTACCGCGGTGGGCATGCAGAGCCGGCGCATACACCAGCGCATGCGGGTCACGATGCGCATGACGCCCACGGCGATGCCCATGCCGATGCGGATCACGGCCATCACGGCTCGCACGATCCGCACGAGTCACCGTGGAGCATGACCGGCGTGCTGATCATCCTCGCGGGCCTGGCGGTCATCGGCGGCTGGGTCGGCTGGCCGGCGGCCATCGGCGGTTCGCACCCGACGCTGTTCCAACGCTGGCTGGCGCCGGTGCTGTTGCCGGTCGATGGTCACTTCGAGTTCCACGAAGCGTCGCACGCGCTGGAGTGGACGCTGATGGCGGTCTCGGTCGGCGTGGCACTGCTGGGCTGGTTCTTCGCGCGGCGCTTCTACGCGCTCGACGCGTCGTGGGCCACCCCGACGCGGCTTGCGCACAAGTTTGCGTTCGTGCATCGCGTGCTGGAGAACAAGTGGTACGTCGATGAGCTCTACGACAAGACCGTGATCGCCGGGACGCTGGCCTTCAGCCGGGCCCTGTGGTGGTTCGACACGTGGATCGTGGACGGACTGGTCAACGGGACCCGCCACTTCACGGTCTTCATCCTCGGCCACGGCTCCAACACCTTCGACAAGTACGTGGTCGACGGCGCCGTCAACGGTGTGGCCTGGAGCGCCAAGGGGAGCTCGATGATGTTGCGCCGCGTGCAGAGCGGCCTCGTTCAGAACTACGCATTGATCATGGGCGGCGGCATCGTCCTGATCGCGATGGTGTACCTGTTCATGAAGCCTTAAGGGAGAAGAGAGTGGGCATTCTCAGCATCATCACGTACATCCCGCTGATCGGGGCGCTGGTGATCCTGTTCTTCGTGAACAGGAACAACGGCCGCGCCATCCGCATCATGGCCACGGCCACCGCGGTCATCGACTTCCTGGTCTCGCTGTATCTCTGGCCGAACTTCAACCGCGCCGGTACGGGCGAGGGGCTCTGGCAGTTCCGGGAGAGCTACAACTGGATCCCGTCGCTGGGCGTGAAGTACGACTTCGGCGTGGACGGCATCTCCGTCCTGCTCATCCTCATGACCACGTTCATGGGCATCATCGCCGTGGTCTCGTCCTACAGCGCCATCCACCACCGCGAGAAGGAGTACTACACGCTGCTGCTCATGCTGCAGACCGGCATGATCGGCACGTTCTGCGCGCTGGACTTCTTCCTCTTCTACGTCTTCTGGGAAATCATGCTCGTGCCGATGTACTTCATCATCGGCATCTGGGGCGGCGCGCGGAAGCTGTACGCGGCCATCAAGTTCTTCCTCTACACGCTGGCCGGATCGGTGCTGATGCTGCTCTCGATCCTGGCGCTGTTCTTCTTCAACGACGGCGGCATCCCCTTCCTCAACATCCAGGGGCTCGGCAACGAGGCCACGTTCAGCGTGCTGAAGTTCCATGAGGTCGGACATCTCATCCCGCCCACGCTGCAGTTCTGGATCTTCCTGGGCTTCTTCTTCGGCTTCGCCATCAAGGTGCCGATGTTCCCGTTCCACACCTGGCTGCCGGACGCGCACGTCGAGGCGCCGACGGCCGGCTCGATCATCCTGGCGGCGGTGCTCCTCAAGATGGGCACGTACGGCTTCGTGCGGTTCGCGCTGCCGATCCTGCCCGACGCGACCAAAGAGCTCCTCGTGCCGATCGCCGTCTTGTCTCTCATCGGCATCGTCTACGGCGCGCTTGTGTCGCTGGTGCAGAAGGACATGAAGAAGCTGGTCGCTTATTCATCGGTCTCGCACCTCGGCTATGTGATGCTGGGCATGTTCGCGCTCAATCCGATGGGCATCCGCGGCTCGGTCATCCAGATGATCAACCACGGCATCTCCACCGGCGCGCTCTTCCTGCTGGTGGGCATGATCTATGAGCGCCGCCACACGCGCATGATCGCGGACTACGGCGGGCTGGCGAAACAGATGCCGATGTATGCGGCTCTCTTCCTCATTGCCGCGCTGTCGTCGATGGGACTGCCCGCGCTCAACGGGTTTATCGGCGAGTTCACGATCCTGCTCGGCGTCGCCAACTCCACGCATTACGGCACGATGACCTATGCCGTCATCGCCGCCATCGGCATCGTCCTCGGCGCGGCGTATCTGCTCTGGCTCTACCAGCGCGTGTTCTGGGGCCCCATGGACAATCCCGAGAACGCCAAGGTGACGGACGTGAACCGCCGCGAGCTGGGGATGATGCTGGCCCTCATTGCGCTGATGGTCTGGATCGGCGTCTATCCGAAGCCGATCTTCGACATCATGGAGAAGCCGGTCGATTACCTGGTGCAGAAGGTCGATCCTGAGTACTTCGCCAAACAGAAGCTGACCTATCCGGCCGCACCGGCCACGCCTGCCGCGGATCATTCGGAGGTCGCCTCGAAATGACGTGGGGCGACACGGTCTATCTCCTCCCGGAGATCATCATCGCCATCGGCGCGTGTCTGCTGCTGATCGCGCCCGTGTCGGGCTTCCGGAACAGGCCGGGCACGGCCAAGTGGTCGATGATCGTGCTGCTGGTCATCACCCTCATCTCGGTGTTCGCCAGCTCGTACGCGGTGGGGAGCATCGACCAGACCGTGGCGTTCGGACGCATGTTTGCGCTCGATTCGTTCTCGATCTTCTTCAAGGCGCTCCTCATCGTCACCATCGCCATGGTGACGTTCCTGTCGGACGGCTACCTGCGCCGTTCTCCGTACGCAGCGTGGGAGTACTACTCTCTCCTGGCATTCGCGCTGTGCGGGATGATGTTCATGGTCTCGGGCGTGAGCCTGGTGACGATCTACGTCGGGCTGGAGCTGATGTCGCTCTCGAGCTACATCCTGGCCGGGTACTTCAAGAACGAGCAGAAATCGACCGAGGCGGCCATGAAGTACTTCGTGCTCGGCGCGGTCAGCTCGGCCATCCTGCTGTACGGCATCTCGCTGATCTACGGCGTCACGGGCTCGCTCAATCTGAACGAGATCTCGCGGGCCATGTCGACGCAGGTGGCCAACGACGCCTTGATGTTCGGCATCATGCTCCTCGGCGCAGGGCTCTGTTTCAAAGTGGCGGCCGCGCCGTTCCACGTCTGGACGCCTGACGTCTATGAAGGCGCGCCAACGCCGATCACGGCCTTCCTCTCCACGGCCTCGAAAACAGCGGCGTTCGCGATCTTCGCACGCGTCTTCTACGTGGCGCTGCATCACTTCCGCATCGACTGGCAGAGCGTGCTGGCCACGATCGCTGCGTTGTCGATGCTCGTCGGCAACCTGGCCGCCATCACGCAGGACAACGTCAAGCGCATGCTGGCCTACTCGTCGATCGGACATGCCGGCTACGTGCTCCTGGGCATCCTCTCGGTGAGCGAGATGGGCCTGCGCGGCGTTCTGGTCTACTCGGTGGTCTACGTTTTCGCTTCGCTCGGCATCTGGGCCACGGTGCTGATGCTGGAGCGGCACGAGTACGCCGGCGAGCGGGTGGAAGACTTCGAGGGACTGCACCGGCGCGCGCCGTTCCAGGCGCTGGCCATGGTCATCTTCCTGCTCTCGCTCGGCGGGATCCCGCCGACGTCGGGCTTCATCGGCAAGTACTTCCTCTTCTATGCCGCGGTCGGCGCGGGCTACGGGTGGCTGGCCGTCATCGCCGTGCTCATGTCGGCCGTGTCGATGGTGTACTACCTGCGCCTGGTCATGGCCATGTACTTCCGCGACGGCAAGGAAGCGGAGCTGGCCGGCGGGATGACGCTGAAGCTGGTGGCCATCGCCTGTCTTGCCATCACGCTGCTGTTCGGTATCCTTCCTTCGCCGCTGATCGACCAGGCCAAGCTGTCCGGTGCCGGCGTCGCCCGGCGGATCGCCAATGCCGGACCCTGACAAGCGCCGCGAATACCGTCAACTGCTCGAGGCTTCCGCCATCGGCTGGATGTTTCCCATCGCCATCGGGCTCGGTGCGCTGTGGGGGTGGGGGATGGACAAGCTGTTCGGGACCTGGCCTTGGCTGACGGCGATCTTCACCTGCTTCGGCATCATCGCCGCGTTCGTGAACCTCTTCCGCATGGCCGGCCGGCCGTGACCACGACGCCCCCCGAGGAGCCGCAGTGGTACGACCTGGAAACGCCGGGGGACGTGCTGCGGCGGATCAAGCGGACGGCACTGGTCACGGCCGTCGTTTTCGCCGCTTTTTCGGCGATTTCAGGCGGTTTTCAGGCCTTTCTCGGATTGACTTGCAGTGCAGCCGTGACTATGATCACGTTCCTTTGGTTGGAGGAGATCGTGAACATTCTGCTCCAACCGGCGGCACACCTGCACGCTCGGAGGCTGATGTTGCGCACCCTGGCGCGCTTTGCTCTCCTTGGTGTGGCGCTGACGGTCACGATCATCATTGCTCGTTTCAACCCGGTTAGTGTGCTGCTGGGGTTCTCGATTATCGTGGTGGGAATCTGCGGCGAAGCTCTGTATTCGCTGGTCCGAGAGGTTGCTCGAAGATAGATGGAACACGAACACTCAATCCTGTACGAGCCGTTCAACAAATACGTCTGGCGTCACGCCTTCGGGTTCGACGTTCCCGATCACGTGGTCATGGCCCTCCTGGTGCTGCTCATCTGCAGCATCGTCTTTCCGCTCATGTCACGCCGCATCAGCCGGGACAACCCGAGCGGGTTTCAGCAGGTGCTGGAGCTCGTGGTGGGCGGTCTCAAGACGCTGCTCGCGGACATCGTCGGCCCGCATTCGGAGAAGTTCCTCTACATCGTGGGCGGCCTGGCCACGTTCATCTTCATCTCCAACCTGTTCGGCATCTTCTTCTTCCTGCAGCCGCCCACGGGAAATCCGAACACGACCTTCGCCCTGGCCATCGTCTCCTTCGTCTACTTCAACTACCAGGGCATCAAGACCCAGGGCCTCGGCCATTACCTGGCCCACTTCGGCGGCCCGATCTGGTGGCTCTGGCCGCTCATGTTCATCATCGAGATCATCGGGAACTTTGCCCGCGTCCTGTCGCTGGGCATGCGTCTCTTCGGGAACATCATGGGCGAGCACACCGCCACCGGGATCTTCATGGGCATGCTGCCGTTCGTCATTCCCTGGCCGATGATGGGCCTGGGGATCTTCGGCGCGTTCCTGCAGACGTTCGTCTTCATCATGCTGACGATGGTCTACATCGGCGGGGCCGTCGCCACGGAAGAACACTGAAACCTTGAAAACCTACGGGTTCTAAAAATCGAAAGGGAGGAAAATCCAAGTGACCAAGAAACACATCGTACTCTTCGTGCTCCTCGCGCTGACCGCGTTCTCCGCGTTCGGCCAGGATGCACCAGCTGCTGGTGGTGGTGTCCGCTGGGGTGTCATCGGCGCAGCATTCGTCCTCGGCATCTCGGCCGCGGCAGGCGCCATCGGGCAGTCGAAAGCGATCGCCGCCGCGGTGGAAGGCATCGCCCGCAACCCGAGCGCTGCCGGCCCGATCCGTCTGTCGATGATCATCGGTCTGGCGCTGATCGAGTCGCTCGTCATCTACGCGCTCGTCATCGCGTTCGTCATCCAGGGCAAGTAAGCCCCGGCCTACCCCCGTTCCGAGAGAGCCCGGCGCTTCACGGCGCCGGGCTTTTTGCGTTCAGGCAGCGTCTTTGCTGAGCCCGACGGAGGAGGTACTCCGTGAACTGGTTCAATCTATCGTTCATCGGCTGGCTGATCGTGATCATCGCACTGGCCCTCGTCGCCTATAAGTTCGACGTGGCGCCGTTCTGGATCGGCATCGGCGCGCTGCTGCTCGTGGGCGTCGGCATCATCACCTCGGTGAAGCACTCGAAGCCCCGGATCTGAGCAGCAAATGAAAAAGCCGGCGCGCATGCGCCGGCTTTTTCCTGGAGCTCGCAGCCCGTCAGTTACATTGGCTGTACAACAGACGATTGGGGGAGAAGCCTCCGATGTTGCTCAGCACGCCCGTGGTCGCCGAGGAAACCACCCACGCGAGCACCTGGGCGGGTGTGGCCGTGGGGTTGGCCTGAAGATACTGGGCCACCACACCGGTGACGAACGGAGCGGCGAAGGATGTACCGGTGCCGGAGTCCATGGCCGTGTTGGAGGTGACGGTGGCCACGCGGATGCTTTTCCCTGGCGCAAAGACCTCCAGGTTGGAGCCGTAACTCGAGCCGACGCCGCTGCTCGACGTCCAGCGCGAATCGTAACGATCCGAGGCCCCCACCGTGATCACTTCCTCGATGTTCGGGTTAGCCGATCATACAGGGACCGTCCGGTGGTCCTTGTAGACAAATGAAAAAGCCTGCGCTTGCGCGCAGGCTTCGTTGTCCACGATTCGTGGATCGTTCCGGCTTACTGTTCGGCGACCATCCGCCGGAGAGCGCTGACCGCGAGGTCGCTGGAGACGTGCTCGTCGAGCACGATCGAGCGTGTGTCCGACCACTGGCCGTTGCTGAGGATTGCGTAACGAACCGCGCCTTCCACGGCCGTGTAGAGGGCGAGGGTGTTGCTGCTCTCGCTGAACACACCTTGCAGGGAGGATCCTTCGTTGACGGCGATCCGCGGGGCTGTGAAGCCACCGACCCGCTTTCCGACCGGCACACGCAGCCGGGCTTCGTCCTTGAACTTGGGCGTGACGCGAACCTGGGTGAAGGTCCCGGTGTCCGTTGAACCGAACGTCAACAGGACGCTGTCCTGTGTGGAGGAGCTGACGATCAGCGGGAACTTCATCGCCGAAGCATCGAAGTCCGGGAGGCCGAAGACGCTGTGATCGATGAACTGGTTGAGATCGAGCTCGGTGACCTTTTTGACGACGCCGTTATCGACGGAAAGCATGTGGTACTGCGCGGATGTGCGGCGGGTGCGTGTGTCGAACTCCCACCAGGTGGCGTGAATGGCGAGACCCACCGCGCTCTCTTCGCCGTCGGCACCGGGCACTTTGTGAGTCATGGCCACGCGAAGGTTCTCGCGGAGGCTGTAGGGATTGCCGAATTCGGTCGGCACGGACCACTTGCCGTCGCGGTCGCGCGTGACGAAGAAAAGCTGGTTGTAGATGGCGCCGACGTGCTGGATCCAGAACACGAACAGAGTTCCGGATTCATCGTCGTAGCCCAGAAGCGGGTTGGTGTGCTTTCCGCGGTCCATCGTGGCCGGAACGATCTCGCGAACGATCTGATCGCCCCGCCGTTCGGTGAGCACCAGATGCATCGTGGCATGGCTGGCGGAGCCTTCCGCCGGCGCTTCGGAGGCGATCGAGAACAGATTTCCCGCCGAGGTGAGAAGAACGTCGGTGTTCTCCGCCGCCGCGAAGAGCGGCAGGGCCAGGAGTCCGAGTAGAACGAGAAGTCTCTTCATAGCTTGAAGTTCACCATGGAGCGGAGATCGATGGCGTAGAGGAGGTTTTTCAGATTGCGGAACTGGGGATAGAACTTGGCCAGCTCGCTGAAGTGGAAGTCCGCGGTCTCGCGGTCTCCCGATTTGTAGCAGGCTTCGCCGAGCAGGTAGTGGGAGTTGCGGATCTGACGAGGCTCGGTGGCGAGCTCGAGGCCGGCTTCGCCGTACGTACGGGCCTTCTCGAAATCTCCGAAAGCGATGTAGCCGTAGCAAAGGTCGATGTACGCCTCGGCCTTGCCGATCGGATCGGAGAGCATGCTCAATGCTTCGTGCACGAAAGCGAGTCCCTGCTCGGTCTTTCCCTGAATCAGGAAGCAGTAGCCGAGGTTCTCCAGCGCATAGCTGTGGGACAGGTCCTTGTCACGGTTGGCCGCCGACTCTTCAACGATGTCCAGCGACTCTTCGAAGCACTCGACGGCTTTGTCGATCTGCGAGTCGAGCTCGTAGATGTTTCCGAGCTCGAGGAGGACGATGCGGCGCCACGACGGCTCACCGGCTTCGTCCGCCGTGCGAAGCGCGAGCTGCGCGTAGAAGAGCGCGCGCTTGAGATCGTTCGCCAGGCGGCATTTGTACTGCAGTGCGTAGGCCGCCAGGTACACATGGCGGAGGTTGCGCCGGCGCATGATGATGCGCGGCAGCTCCTGAACTTCAGGACTGGTGCGCTCGAGCGCGATCAGCGCGTCGGCCTTGTTGATCGTGATCAGCTCGCTGGTCTCTTCGTCGTCGGCAAGGGCCAGAGCTTCGTCGTAGAGACGGAGAGCCTCGTCATACCTGGCGGCGCGAACCTGGGCCAGAGCAGCCAACCGCAGTTCTTCGATTCGATTCATGTCGTGATCAAGCATCCGCCCCACCCTCCCCACCGTCGAAGTCTCCGCCCTCTTCCTGGCTGCGCTTGAATTCGATGAACGTCTCGACTTCTTTCTGCGCCGCGGTGCTGAGGGTGCGGAACTTCTCCAGAACCGTATTCGACCGGCTGGTTTCCTCGAAGAAGTCGCCGATGCTCAGATCGAAACACTGAAGGATCTTGAGCAGGGTGTCGAGGCCGACCTTGTATTCGCCCTGTTCCATGCGGGAGAGGTCGGACTGGTGAATACCGATTTTTTCCGCCAGCTCCACCTGGGTCAGCTTGCGCTGGCGCCGGAGTTGGCGGATCTTGCGTCCTACGAGCTCGAGCTGTGCTGGTCTGTTCATGCGGGTTTCGTTGACACTTTATGCTATAGAACGATAAACTTTGTCAACTTTCAATATGCGGGCTGCGCATCTCCACGTCAAGCCCGCCGCGAAGGATACCCACCACGCCGGCCTCACTTCATCTCCTCCGTGAGCTCATCAAACGAGACTTCCAGGCCCGATTTGCCGGTTCGGCGCTCGGATTGGCGTGGGCCATTCTGCACCCTCTCAGCCTGCTCATCCTCTATTGGTTTGTCTTCACGTTCATGATTCCGGGCGGGCGGCTGGGCTTCGGCGCCGGCGGAGGCGGTCATCCCTACCTCTATTTTCTGATCGGGGGGCTGCTGCCCTGGATCGGATTCAACGAGGGGCTGACCCGCTCGACGACCACCATCGTCGAGAACTCGGCGCTGGTCCGGCGCCTCGTCCTCAAGCGCGAGCTGCTGGTGGTGGTGCCCAACGTCTCGGCCCTGATCTTCGAATCGGTGGGGCTGCTCCTGTTCGTCGTCTTTCTGGCGGTGACGGGGGAGTCGCTGCGGGGACTGTGGATCCTACCCTTCGCTCTCGTGATGCAGTTCCTGCTGCAGCTGGGCATCGGATTCATGCTGGCGGGGCTCTACGTGATGTTCCGCGATCTCCTGCATGTCATCGGGTTCCTGCTCTCGGTCCTTTTCTATCTGAGCCCCATCCTCTATTCGGTCAGCGGCAGGTTCGAGAAGTTCTTCTTCTGGAATCCACTCACCCCGCTGTTCGGTTTGTTCCGCAGCGCTTTGCTGGACTCTCCGTTACCTGACGCGCGCTCGATCGTCTTCTTACTGATCATCGCGACGGCGTCGCTGGTCTCGGGGTTGCTTTTTTTCGGCAGAGTGCAGCCCGCGCTGGCCGATCTCATCTAACTCGTTCCATGCAGGAGAATTCAATGTTCGTTCGGAAGTCACTCTTTCTGCTTCTCGGTGTGCTGGCGTTGTTCGGTGCCGGGGCATTCGCGGAGCAAAAGCCGCAGGCCAAGGCGTCCTCAGCCAAGGCGTCCTCGGCCAAAGCGCCTTCGACAAAAGCAACGGCACCCGCGGGCGGCGTGCCCCACTACGTGAAGCCTGAAACGCCGGAGCAGCGCATGGAGCGTCTCGGCACTGACGAGGATCCGGGTCCGGATCCCGATCCGGAGGCGGTCTTTCACCGGTTCGGCAAGCAGTACTCGATCGTGAAAGCGGAGAGGCGCTTCGCCAAGTATCTGCCGGAAGTCGGATGGGTCCGGCCTTTCGCGCAGGCGAACTTCCCCTACGAGATCTACCAGGAGAACGACAAGTACGTCTGGATATGGCAGGAGATCGTCGACACGGAAGCGCTCGTGGAACAGGCCCGAGTGGACGATACGAAGTGGTCGAAGGAAGACGTCGAGTACTTCAAGAAGCTCCGGGACGAATTTCAGACGCTCGACCCGCAGGCTGCTCCGGGGCGCATCCAGTTCACGGATTCGTCGGCCGGCCTCCCCACTTCCGGCTCGTGGCGGAACGGCTCGGCTGCCGCGGACATGAACGAGGACGGTTTCGTCGATCTCGTCCTGCCTCCGCAGCGCGGTCCGGCAGCCTCGCCCCAGATCTTCCTCGGCGACGGCAAAGGCGGATGGACGCGGTGGAGCATCAAATGGCCGCGCACCTTCAACTACGGCAGCGTCGTGGTGGCCGACTTCAACAAAGACAAGCACCGCGATCTCGCCTTCAGCATCCATCTCACCGGCGTGGCGGTGTTTCTCGGTGACGGGAAAGGGAATTTCACCGAGGTCACCAAGGGCCTGAACCAACCGTATCCGTCGCGGCGGCTGGTGGCCGCCGACGTCGATGCCGACGGCTGGACGGACATCGCGGTCATCAGCGAAGGTCCCGTGGGACGCGGACGCGACATCCAGGCCAAGTCGCACGGAAATCTGCGCGCGTACCTGAATCGCGAAAAGGGCCAGACCTGGCAGGGGACGAACATCGCCGATCTGAAGGAGTACATCGGCGGCGACTATCTCTCCGCCGGCACGTTCAACGGCGATGCCTACCCCGACTTCGCCGGCGCGAGCGTCTACTTCAACAGCACCTTCACCATCTACAACAGCGACAGCAAGGGCGGAGCGCAATACGATCCTTTGCTCGACGGCATGGTCGTGCCCGGACGCTCCTACTATCAAGCCATGACCACGGGACGGTTCGTCCGCGGCGCGAAGACCGATGACGCCCTGGTCTCCTACGTTCGCTATTGGCCGTCGGGCCTGGAGGACGTGGCCAAGCCGCCGCTGGAGCTGATCAGCGGCGTGGATCGCATCAGCTTCGCGGACGGCGTGGCGAAACGGACGTCGATTGCGCGATGGAAGGATGCCCGCCCGGTGCGCGGCATGGCCAACGGAGACTTCGACGGCGATGGCAATCTGGACGTGGCGTACGCGGTCTCGGACTCGGCGGACCTGACCATCCTTCTGGGTGACGGCAAGGGCGGATTCAAACGCGTGGAAGCCGCGGGGATCAAGTTGCCCCTGCAGCGCACCTACGATCTGCTCGTCACCGATCTCAATCGCGACAAGCGTCCGGACGTGGTGGTGATGTTCGAAGCGAAGCAGGCCACAGCCACGTCTCCGAGAAACGGCAGCGTGCGGGTGTATCTGAATCAGGGAGTGAAAACGCCTTGATCGGCTGCATTCGAGGTTGCGATCCGGAGAGGCACGGGGTATAGTCCCGCAAATCGCGTCACTGGATATGGCTGCATCGCATAAATGCGCGTGTTTGGTATTGACTTTAGGAATATTCAGCGCTAAGTTGAGGGCGGTTCACCAGCTAAGTCTCTGATCTCGTTGTTTCGAAATCGAAAAAAATCAGATAGTGGAGGTGATCGGTATCGTCCGGATCGGGTGAGCAAGTTTTCATGTTCAAGTTCAAATTCATATCTGAGTGTAGGAGATTAAAAATGAGAAAAACTTTCGTTTGGGCTCTGATGGCCATTTTGGCCGTATCGGGCTCGGCGTTCGCCCGCGGTATCCAGGCAGAGGCCACATTCCTCTCCGGGTCGCCGGCAACGACGAACAACGATGACAGCTGCGACATCAGCGTTGCACCTGCTGCCACGCTGCTGCTGCCGTACTTTGACGTCAACCTGGCGAACGGCCAGGAGGACGACACGTTGTGGACGGTCACCAACGTTTCGAATCTGCCGCAGATCGCCCACGTGACGGTCTGGACGGATCGTTCGTTCCCGGTCCTCGACTTCAACATCTTCCTGACCGGCTACGATGTTCAGTCGATCAGCATGTTCGACGTGCTCGTCAACGGCCACCTCTCCGGCCTCGAAGGCACGACGAGCGACACCGAGCCGGGCGAGCGTTCGGCTGACAACACCGACAACCCGCTGATCAACATCAACGACTGCGACAACCTCGCCGTCAACATTCCGGCTCCGTTCCTGGCGCCGATCGTCACCGCGCTCACCACCGGTATCTACGCGCCGGGCGGCTGCACGGGCGCCAGCACGGTCAACCGTGTTGGTAACACCCACGCTGACGGACATGCCAAGGGTTACGTGACGGTTGACGTGGCTGCGTTCTGCGGCCAGGGCTTCGCCACGGACGGTGCGCCCTACTTCACGAACGAAATTCTGTTCGACAACGTGCTGATCGGCGACTACCAGCAGGTCGACCGGGCGAACAACTTCGCCCAGGGCAACCCGATGGTCCACATCCGCGCAGTCCCCGAGGGTGGTACCTCCGGCGACTTCGTGACGAACTTCGACCGTACCTTCTACAGCCGCTACCAGGCTGTTGGCGGTGTGCTCGATCGTCGTCAGCCGCTTCCCTCGACGTTCGCTGCCCGCTGGATCGATGGCGGCGTCGGCGAGCTGCAGACCTCCTACAAGATCTGGCGCGAAGGTCTCTCGGGCGCCACGGTGACCTGCACCCAGTACCCGCAGAACGCCTTCCTGGCGATCACCGAGCTCGTTCGCTTCGACTCCGAAGAGAACCCGACGACCTTCAGCCCGGACGTCGTCATTTCGCCGGCTCCTGACACCGAAGTCTCGCTGCCTGAGACCTCGCAGACCGACGTTGCTGACACGAACGTCTTCCCGCCGAACACCGGTGATGCACTGGACGGCTGGATGTACCTGAACCTCGATCACGGCTCGCCGCTCGGTGCGGTCGATCCGGATATCGCCAGCCAGAACTGGGTCATCGTCTCGATGGCCGCCGAGGGTCGTTTCTCGGTGGACTTCGACGCCGCGTGGCTTGGCAACGGCTGCAGCCCGGTGGCTCCGGTCACGGCGGAAAACGGTAACGATCCTGTGATCGGACCGGCTGCCAACCTGACCCCGGATTACTAGTAGTCGGTATCAAGAAGTAGTCGCCTTTGATGGCGGGCCGGTACTCCGGCCCGCCATTCTTTTTTGGGCGACTGAAGCGCAGGGAAGACGCTCGTATCAGTCGCCCAAAAAAGACCTTGCAAACCAGCAGTTGGTGATTACAATAACAGTGCCGTGCCGTAGCGGCCTCTCATCCAAATCGTTCGTCTGATTCTCGGGGGTGTAGTTGTGAGATTTTCTCTGCATAAAGCCGCAATCGCGGTCATCTTGCTCCTCGTGAGCACGCAGTCCGTCTTTGCTCAGATGTATCCGATGCCCGGCAAGCAGAGCCAGGCACCCGTCATTTGCGTCGACTGTCCGGGCCAGAACTCCTCGTTCCAGGACAATGCGGGGCTCAAGACCTGGCCGTACGGCCCGCCTCTCGTCAATCACACCGGCCGGTTCGTGAATGCCGATCAGACTCGCGGCTACCAGGGCCCCGGGATCCGGACACTGCATGCGCGGCGCATCCGCATCGCACGCGAGACACGCGGGAGCGCTCCTCCGCGCGCCTACATTCAGCTTGGATCGGCGCTCGGCGTCTACTCCCTGAACACCCTCTTCACCTCGACGCTGCCTGCCGGCCCGGTGTCGGCGGCCACTCTCGTCAACGGAACCAGACGCCAGGACAGCCCGGTGGAGAAGGTCGCGAAATGGGACGCGCTCGTTCATCCGGAAGGCAAGCAGTCGGACTGGCAAACACCCACAGCGGATACTCAGGACCGGTTGTTCGATTTCGACTACGACGATCGCGGCTACGTCTACCTGGCCGCTGGATTGTTCGGTTGGGGCATCGTCCGGGACAACGGCGAAACCGGCGGCTCGCAGCTGGAGCTCATGCACCAGACCCTCGTCGACTCATCGGTCGGCGACCCGCGCGTGGTCCTTTCCATCAAGTCATCCTCGAGATACTACGCAATCATCAGTGACGACATCGGCGGGTCGGGCCGGCATGTGTGGGACGTCACCAGTCCGTCCAGCCCCGTCTCCGGCTCCTCCAAGCTCGGTGCCGCTTACGCGATCATCTCTTCGGCACGGGACGATGCCCGCAGCCGCGTGGCCATCATCACTGCTTTGAAGACCCTGGAGATCTACGACTACTCCGCCCTGGCCTCAGGCGGCCTGCCGGTCCAGACCTTCACCGGCGGAGGCACCAAGAAGTTCAAAGACGTCACCGTCGACGAGGACGGAAACTTCTGGACGGTCGAAGCGACCACGACGCCCGAAAACAACAAGCTCGTCAAACTGGAGCGCTCGGGCAGCGGCTACACGAAGCGGACATTCGACGTCCTGGGTGGTGTGTTTACCCCCGGCACGATCGCCGGCGAGACCAACAACACGATCGAATACGGTGACGGTTTTCTCGGCCTCGTCGGCCGCGCCGAAGGCTCCAAGCTCGACGCCCGGCTCTTCAAAGTGTTGGGAGGCGAGCCGGTCGCGGTCGAGCTCAACACGTTCTTCAAGAAGTACTACTGGAGTGCGCCGGTGGATTACGCCCTGCCGGGCCTGACCCTGTTGCCCTACGGACTGTATCCGATCAAATGGGGCACCAAGACCTACGTCATGCTGAGCACGAACGGTCTCGGCGACGTGTACGAGGTGCAGGGTGGAGACTCCATCAGCGCTTCGCAGAAGAGCGGGATCTTCGGAACGAATAATCCGCACTCCAAGCCGACGGAAACCGGTCCGTTCTATGCGGACCTCATGAAATTCACGGCCGCGAGCTCCAACCCGCAGCAGGCCTATGACCTCCTCTGGAACTTCGACAATAGCGATTCGGGAAGTGCCAACGACACGAACTCCCGAACCGGCCTCGATGTCGAGCATCGGTTCACCGGCCTCAATACCGTGGCCAAGATCACGACGCCCAGAGCGGTCAAGGCCACCGCTCCGTTGCTCGGGAACTCGTCCGACACGGTCACTGTGACGTTGAAAGTACCGGTGGCCCGCATGGGCATCGGTGATACGAACGTCGCCATTACGGCGGATAACGGCTCCCTGGAGCTCATCGCCGGAGATGTATTGACCGACGCTTCCGACGGTACGGTCGAGAGCCATTACTCGACCTGGACGGTCGATGCGGTCCAGACCAAGCAGGCGCCGAATCTGACCATGGCCGCAGGCGATGTCGGGCCGCACACGGCCACGCTTGCCGCGAGCTACGGCCAATACGACGCCGGCACGTTCACTACGGTCGGCTCGCCCTATGTGGACACCGTGTCCAACGTGAGCTATGTCGTCCGTCCGTTCATCGTGGCGTTCAATACTCCGACCACGAGCGGGAGCTCGGTCACGTTCCGGGGCACGTCGCGGTACACCCCTCTGACCAGCGTGATGACGGCCGTGAATTGGACGGTCGAGTGGTCGCTCAAGTCTCCGGCAGGTGCGGACGTCGTCCCGCCGTCCAGCTCCACCGTGGCGGTCGGAACGATCCCGAATTTCCCGGTGGCGGATAAGTCGACCATTCCCAGCGGCAGCATTCTCAAGCTGAAAGTGTTCGTGGACCCGCTCGGAGTCATCCCCGCGGCTGCGAACTATGTGTCGCACGAAGTCACGCAGACGCTGATCACACCCGATCCCAAGATCACCAAGACCGGTTGCGCGAACGCCAACGATTCTTGTGTCCTGACGGGCAGTTCCATCGCCGGCAATCCGATCAGCGGCTGGACGATGAAGTGGACCCTGAAGAAGGATGGGCAGCAGGTCGGTAGCGTGTTCACGGGCAACCCGTTCACGCCGGTCATCACGGACGCCGGCACCTACACGGTCTCTCTCGCGGCCACGACGACCGTCTTCGACGGGAATGCCACACTCCCGCCGTTCACGGTGGCAGCGGCGCTGTGCACCAATCCGCCGACCGAGTTCCAGATGTCCATCGCCACGACGTGTGCCGGCGGTTGCGATGTGAACGAGACCGTCACCATCAAAGGCGACCCCTTCCAGTACACCCTCGAAGACTGCGAGGTGTACCAGTGGACGTTCGGCGACGGTTCCTCGGGCACGTCGGGTCCCGGCGCCAATGGCCGGATCACGACGCACAAGTACACGTCCAAGGGCACCAAGACCATCAAGCTGACGGTGAAGAAGGGCTCGCAACTCAGCCCGGTGTTCACGACGACGATTCAGGTCGGTGGCGGAAGTGATCCGGATCCGACGCCTACCTGCACGGCCCCGACCGGCATCACGTTCACCTATGCCGGCAGCAAGGGCTGCGGACCCAATAAGGCCTGCAAGGTGAATGAGACGGTCATTTTCACCCCTCTCCGCGGCAGCTCCGCTCTCCTGTCCTGCGACAGCGCGAACTGGACGTTCCACAACGGGTCATCCGGGGCGAAATCGCCTCAGAAGTCCTACAACGCCACCGGCTCCTATGACGTGACGCTCGTCGTCTCCAATACCGCCGGCACGTCGGACGAAGTGACGAAGACGCTCACGATCGTTCCTGACGATACCCAGACGACCTGCGCGGCGCCGAACGGTGACGCTCTCAGCGTGACGTTCCGCGGACGCCAGAGCAATTGCACGCAGAGCAACGGCGTGCCCTGCACCGCCAGCGAGATCATCGACTTCAAGTCCGAGCTGTTCCCGATCAACAGCCCCCAGAGCTGCGATCGATTCGAATGGAATTTCGGCGATGGCTCAGCCAACGTGACGACGCAAACGTCGACGCACACGTACGCTTCGAACAACACCTATCACGCCACCTTGAAGTTCTATAACGCCACCAATCCCACCGGCGTCACGGTCCAGCTCACGGTGCCGGTCGGAAACCCCATTCCCCTCAAGAAGGTGCCCACCCTGGCGTTCGCGAATTTCCCGGCAGCGGGAGCCAAGGGGACGCCTGTTTCCTTCACCGTCAACGTGACGAATCCTGTAGACGTGCCGAACGCCACGGGCTGGGTGTGGAACTTCGGCGACGGCGAGGGCAACATCGCGCAGGCCGGCACCGGCAGCTCGACGACGATGCAGCACACGTTCACCAAGACCGGTACGTTCTCGGTCTCGGTCAAGGCGCGGAATGCGGAAGACACTGCGAATGCGCAGACCGGTCAGGCCGCGGCCATCCCCGGAATCGTGATCACCGACACGCCGGAGTTCAAGTATCTCCTTCCGGTCGTGGCCCACGGCCCGGGACAGAACAACAGCGTCTGGCGCACGGACGTGCAGATCTACACGGCCGATCCGAGCGTCACCCCGTCCAATCCGCTGCGGATGGATGCCAAGCTGCGCAACATTCCAGCCACGCTCGAAGTGCGCAACTCCACGTACACCTATGAAGACTTCATGAGGGTCTTCACCAACGGAAACGATTCCGGTCCGGTCGTCATCACCGTCCGTTCGCAGTACGCGCCGCAGATCTGGACGCGCACCTACAACCAGACGGAGATCGGTACGTTCGGTCAGTACATCCCGGCCGTTCGCATCGATGCGGCGGCGGGCGCCGGCAGCGCATTCGGCTCGGGCAAGTACTACATGGCCGGCCTGCGTCACGATGCGCAGTTCCGGACGAACCTCGGCTTCCTGAATCCCAACGCGCAGACGATCAATGCCACCGTGAAGGTCTTCGACGACCAGCAGCTGCAGGTCGGACAATTCACGCTGCAGTTGCCGCAGTACGAGTTGCAGCAGTTCCCGATCACGGCCGCGCATGCTGTTCCGGAGCTCAAGCCGGATCGTCCGTTCAGCGTGGAGATCGAAGTTCCGCCGGGACAGTGGCTGATCGCGTACGCGTCGTACATCGACAATGCCAGCGGCGATCCCATGACCCTCTCAGCGGTGCGCGAGAGTGAGCTCGGTCTCACGGACTACAACAACATCGTGCTCCCCGGAGTCGGCCACGTCGGCGAATGGCGCAGCGACGTGACGATTTTCAACCCCGACTCGAAGTCGGTCGTCCTCGACCTGGCGTACCACGATCAGAGCGGGAACAAGATTGCCGAGACGAAGAGCGTGCTGATCCGCCAGGGCGAGTTCGTCCAGTACAAGGACCTGATCAAACAGGGCATTTTCGGGAGCCTCCCGGATTCGCTGGGCATCCTCCGCATCACCGTGCCCGGTCAGTTCCCGCCGGCCATCTATCCGCTGGCCTTCGCGCGGACCTACAACGACAAAGGCACCGGCAAGACGTTCGGACAGGGCATCGGTGCATTCGCCTCGGCCCGCGCCAACGTCAAGCCCGGCAAGCCCGCGCTCGTGGCCGGTATCCGCAGCAACTCCAAGTACTACACGAACGTCGGACTGACGAACGTCTCGAGCGTGCCGGTGGTGGCCACCGTCAAGCTCCTCGATCCGAACTCCGGCGCCGAGCAGGTTCTCCAGACGCACAATCTGCAGCCGAACCAGAGTGTGGTCGGACGCGTCGTGATGCCCAGCGGTCTGGAAACCGGGTCGCTCAAAATCGAAGTGACCGGCGGCAACGTCTGGGCCTTCGGGTCGATCGTCGACGTCGGCACGGCGGATCCGGAGTACGTGGCCGCGACGCCGCTGTCGCAGCAGTAATTCACATTCACGCAGTTCCTTCGAAGCGGCGGGTTTCGGCCCGCCGCTTCGCTTTTTGGACGCCTCCCAACCCAACTCCGTAAAATGTCGCCGATGGACATCGCTGTCCGAGCCGTGAACGTGTCGAAGCGTTACGACGTCTACCGACGTCCGATCGACCGCGTCATCGAGTTTTTCACGCGCCGGAGACGCCATGACGTCTTCCCCGCGCTGGAAGACGTCTCGTTCGAGGTGCAGAAGGGCGAGACCATCGGCATCATCGGCCAGAACGGCGCGGGCAAGAGCACGCTGCTCAAGCTCCTCTGCGGCGTGACGCGCGCCAGCTTCGGCACGCTCGAGACGCACGGCACGATCGCCTCGATCCTGGAGCTCGGCACTGGCTTCCACCCGGAGTTCAGCGGCCGCGATAATGCGGCGCTGAACGCGGCCATCCTGGGACTGTCGGCCTCAGAAGTGCGCGAGCGCCTGCCGGACATCCTCGAGTTCTCGGAGCTCGGCTCGTTCCTCGACCGGCCGGTGAAGACCTACTCGTCCGGCATGTACATGCGGCTGGCCTTTTCGGTGGCCGTGAACGTCGATCCGGACATCCTCGTGATCGACGAGGCGCTGGCCGTCGGCGACGGACATTTTCAGAAGAAGTGCATCGAGAAGATCCGGGAGTTTCAGCAGGCAGGGAAGACCATTCTCTTCTGCTCGCACTCGCTCTATTACATCAGCTCGATCTGCAGCCGCGCGCTCTGGCTCGACGAGGGCCGGGCCATGCGCTACGGACCGTCGCTGGATGTCGTGCACGAGTACGAGACGTTCCTACGCGAGCGCGACCGCGAGAAACCGGCCAGTGCGGTGGCCGAGGTCAGCGAGGCCGGTACGCCGGCCCGGTTCCGCGAGATCGTGGTCTGCGACGCGGCCGGACTTCCCCGCGACCGCTTTGCCCGCGGCGAAGACGTCCACATACGGCTGCGCATCGAATCCGATGTGCCGGAGCAGCCGGTGCATGTGCTGGTGGGGATTCACCGGGAAGCGGATGATCTGCAGTGCTTCACGGTCGGCACCCATGCCGACGGGCTGGCCCCGCTTTCCGGTCGCACGGAGTATGAGCTGACCGTGCGGCTGCTCGATCTTCCGCTGCTGCGCGGCGATTACTCCATCATCGCCTATCTGGGGGACGAGCACGCCATGGCCGTCTTCGACCGCCGTGACGTCCGCCCGGCGTTCTCGATGACGGGCGACCGGTTCGAGGTGGGCATGATCTCCGTCGATCATCGATGGGAGCTCGAGCCGGCGTCCGTGGAAGCCGTAGCGCCCAGCCGATGATCTCGCTGCTGGTGGTGAACTACCGCTCCGCCGCGCTGGCCGCGGAGGCGGTGCGCACAGCGCGCGCTTCGACCGCCGGACCGCTCCAGGTCGTTGTCGTGGACAACAGTTGCGATGCCGCGGAGGCAGCAGGCTTGCGCGGTTGCGCGGACACGCTCATCGTCTCGGACGCGAATCGCGGCTATTCCGGCGGCATCAATCTCGGGCGGCCGGCGTGTATCGGCGAGACGATCATCGTCTCGAATCCGGATGTCACGTTTGCAGCAGGGGCCATCGACCAGCTTCACGATGCGCTGCGCGACGCCGCGGTGGCCGGGCCGGCGTTGTTCTGGGATGCAGGTCATCGTTGGATGTTGCCGCCGGGCGATCTCAATACGGCGCCCGAGAAGCTCGACGAAGCGCTGGCCAGCCGCTCGCGGGCCTGGCGCGAGCAGCGCGACCGGCGCCGGTTCCGCAAGCGGGTGGCGTTCTGGTCGCAGCAGCAGACGAGGGAGACGCGCATGCTCTCCGGTGCGGTCATGGCCATCCGGGCGGCGGATTTCGATCGCGCCGAGGGGTTCGACGAGCGGTTTTCGCTGTACTTCGAGGAGTCGGACTTTCTCCGCCGCATCGCCGCGTTGCGGCGGCGCATCGTGCACGTTCCATCGGCGCGCTGTCACCATCTGTTCAACCAGAGCGCGGCACAGGTGGCGAGCGAGGCGGCGGCGCGTTACGCACAGTCGGAGCTCCGCTATCTCGAGAAGTGGAACGGCCCCCTCGCCGCGCGCATCCTGAAACGCATCGAACGGCCGGCGCCATACGGGGCTGCCGAGCCGATCCAGCTGCCGTTGCGAATCGATCGGGACGATGTCGTGATCGAAGCCTCGCCGTTGCCCACATTCGCGACGGCGGCCGGGCATTTCCCCGCCGGCCGGGAGATCCGGATCCCTGCCGACGTTCTCTCGGCCCGGACCGGCGACCTGTTTCTGCGCGTGGTCGTCCGCGACACGGGCGCCGTTCTGGGAACATATAAAATCACGCCATGAGCGCGACGAGCGTCAGCGTGGTGGTCCCGCTGGGTCAGCCGGGCTCCAGCCCGGCGGGGAAGGCCATCGCCGCGTACCTCGACACCACCGGCCTCACCTACGAGATTCTCAACCCCGAGGGGGCGCACTACGGAGTGGCGGCGCGGCGTGGGGTGAGCGAGGCCAAGGGGAGCGTGATCGTCGTCGCCGACCCGGAACTGCCGTATCCGGTGAGCGCGATCGGCGACGCCGTGGCCATGGTGGAGTCGGGAGCGACGGACGTCGTCTTCGCCAGCACGCGCACGGACTACGCCGGACCGGCCCTCCTGCGTTGGGTGCTCGTGCCGATGCTGCCGGACGGCACCATCTATCTGGCGGCATTCTCTTCGACCGCGGCCAAGGTCGTGTTCGGGGAGTCGCGGCTCAGCGGCCGCGGCTGCGAGCTCGAGGTTGCGTTTCTGTCGAACAAGTACGGGTTCCGCGTCGAATATCTCGTCGTACATCCCGCGGAACCCTTGCGCGGCCGCTCGGGCCGGTCGTTCGGTGTCGGGGGCGGGCTGGCACCCGCGGTTGCCATCCGATGGGCGAACCGGCGCAATGCCTATCGTGCCGCGCGCCGGTGTCCTGTCTGCTTCTCGTCCGAGGTCTGGAGCTGCGCGCAGATCCCCGGCAATGTCGTCCGCGCCTGCCGCCGCTGCAAGTGCCGCTACCTGAACCAGTTCGCCGACCAATTCGCCGACGACGTAGGGACGAATGCCGCGCGGCGCGTGCTCCGCGCGCACGACGCGCCGGCGGCGCCGTCCTACGAATCGCATTCGCCGTCCGCGCGTGAGCGCACGAGCCTGCGGCGGTTTCACTGGCTTCGCAATCAGTTGACGATGCGCGCGCGCGTGCTCGAGGTGGGGGTGCGCGACGGCACGTTCGGCGCGACCGCCGAGGCTGAGTATGAATACGTCGGAATCGATTCCGTCTCGGCGGCGGCGCGGCACGCCCGGGCCCGCGGCCTGGAGGTGTACTGTGCTTCGCTGGCCTCATTCGTCAACACCGGGCCGGCGTTCGACGCCATCACACTCTTCCACGTGTTCGAGAACATGCCGGACCCGCACGATGCCCTGGGGCGCATCAAAGACCTGCTGAAGCCGGGAGGCGTGCTGTTTCTATCGACCGTCGATACAGAGGGGTTGATCTATCTCTTTTCCGAGCGCAAGCGGATGGCGCAGAACTTCCGCACGCACCTGATCCTCTACTCCCGCTCCGCCCTCATCGAGCTGCTCGAGCATTCGGGATTCGAGATCGCCGACATCGGGCCGGACTTCGAATATCGCGATCACAAGTTCCTGCGGCATTGGCTTTCCACCCATCATCCGATCCTCGCGCCGTTTGCGCGGGCGCTCATGAAATTGCTCCCCGACCCGCTGATCGTCAGCACCGGATCGATCCGGATCGTGGCCAAACGCCGCTCCGGTCCGCCGCTGAACGTGCGAGCGATCCGGTCCGTCGAGCCGACGCATGCCCGCTGACATCCCGGGCGGTCTCCTGATCCGAGCCTATCTCGACGCCGACGAGCGGGCCATCCTGGGCCTGTTCAACCGCTACTTCCCGCACGCGCCGCGAAGCCTTGAGCACTTTCGATGGAAGTACCGGGCGGACCCGTTCGGCAACGGGCGCATCAGCCTTGCGTTCGCCGGTGCGCAGCTCGTCGGACACTATGCCGGATACGCGGTGCCGTTCCGCCTGTTCGACGCAGGGGGATTGAAGCGGGGCCGCGATCTCATCGCCAATCAGATCGGCGACACGATGACGGACCAGTCGGTGCGTCACATCGGCCGCGGCCCGACGAGCGTCCTGGGGCGCACGGCGCTGCATTTCTACGAGCATTTCTGCGAAGGCCGCGTGGCCTTCAACTACGGCTTCAACGTGGCCAATATCCAGAAGTTCTCGCTGCGGTTTCTGCGCAGCGACCGCGTCGAGTCGGTGACCTATCGTGTGGCGGAGCCGTTACCGCCGATCACGCGGTCCGAACGGTGGTTGCGCGGCTACTCGTTCGAGCTGGTGCAGGAGGCGGGAGCGGAGCTCGACGAACTGTTCCATCGCGTTGCCGGCGCGTACCGGTTCTGCGTGACGCGCGATTCCGCGTACCTGCGTTGGCGCTATCTGCAGTGTCCCGATGGGGAGTACGTCGTGATCGCCGTGCGCAAGTGGCGCCGGCTCGTGGGGTGGGTCGCCTTCCGCATTCGCGACGGGCGTTTCCAGTGGGGCGATGCGCTCTTCGACCCCGACTTCTCCGATGCCGTGGAAGTGACGTTGCGCCACGTGGTTCATCCGCATCGGGTGTCGCTGATCGAGGGTTGGTTTCCGCCGCGTCCGAGATGGTTCGACGCCGCGCTCGTCAGCCTGGGCTTCGAGACCCAGCCACAGCCGCAGGATTTGTCACTCATGTGTGTGCCCTTCCAATTGCCCGACGCCACGGCCCGTATGAGGGAAGATCTCTATTACACGTGGGGGGATAGCGACCTTTTTTGAGCCGGGCGCAACTTCTGCAAGCCGTTCTCATCCGCCGGCCGCTGCCATGAATCTCGACCAGAAGAGCCACAGCGAAAAGCGCGTTGCCGACGTCGATCGGAAGCGCGTCCTCGTCATCGATGACGACCTTCCGCTCCGCGGCATGCTCGCCGCCGCGCTGCGCCAGCACGGGTTTCAGGTCCTGCTGGCGGGTGACGGCGCGGAAGGCCAGCGCGCCCTGACGATTCACAACCCCGACGTGATCCTGCTCGACCTGGCCATGCCGGACGTCAACGGCTGGGACTTTCTGCAGCGCCTCCAGGAGACCGGACACCTCGGCAGAGTGCCGATCATCGTCGTCTCCGCCCACGTCCGCGTCGAGCCGCAGGCCCTCCTGCAGATGGGCGTCTCCGCGATCCTGCCGAAGCCGTTCAACCTGCCGGATCTCCTGGATGTGATCGAGCATCTGGTGTAGCGCAAGGGCACTACACTACCCGCCCGTGACCGAACGCGAGATCGCCGAACGTCTGGCCGCGCTCTATGACCGCCGGTCGCTTCAGGGATACGTACGGTGGAAGGTGCGCACCGATCCGGCGTACTCCGCGGTGCGCGACGTGCTGCGCGGCCGCTCGCGACCGGTGCTCGACCTCGGATGCGGGATCGGTTTGCTCCCGCTCTATCTGCGCGAGCATGGACATGCCGCTCCGATGCTGGGCATCGATTTCGATCAGCGCAAGATCGGCGTGGCGCGCAAGGCCGCGCAGGGTTACAACGACGTCGAGTTCATCGCCGGCGATGCGCGTGAGCCCTTACCGCCGGATCGCGACGTCGTGCTGCTCGACATCCTCCATTACTTCGACTCCGCGTCGCAGCAAACGATCCTCGCCAACGCCGCGAAGGCTGCGGGAGAGGGTGGGGTGATCGTGATCCGGCAGGGTATTCGCGACGGTTCGTGGCGCTATCGCCTGACCGCACTCGTCGATGGGCTGGCGCGCGTGTTCCGGTGGATGAAGGCGGAGCACCTGAATCTGCCCACGCGTGAAGAGGTCGAGGTGCCGTTCGGCGATTACGTTGCGGAGGTACGGCCGTTGTGGGGACGGATGCCGTACAACAGCTACCTCTTCGTGTTCAGGCCGCGCGCAGCTGCGCATCGTCCGGAATGACCAGCTCGTAGCCGCGTTCCTTCAGCGCCACGAGGACGCTTTCGAGCACGCGCAACGAGTGTTCGCGTCCCTGATGGAGCACGAGGATCGCGCCCGGCTCGACCTTCGGGAGCATGCGCGCCACGATCTGCGCGGGGTCGCTCATGACGGCGTCGAACCCGCGGGCGGTCCAGCCGATCAGGCGCATGCCACGCCGTTTCAGTGCCGGATGCACGGCCGGATTCTTGTGGCCGACCGGAGCGCGGAACCAGCGCGGTGTGCTGCCGGTGACTGCCGCGAGAACGTCGTTGCAGGTGTCGATTTCGTGGGCCACGCGTCCGGGCAGCAGACACCAGAAGGTCGCGGAGGGATGTGTCTGCGAGTGGTTGGCGATCGAATGACCGCGATCGAGGATCATGCGCACGAGCTGCGGCTCCCGTTCGGCCAGAACGCCTTTGACGAAGAACGTGGCCCGGACGCCGTGCCGGTCGAAGAGGTCGAGCACCGCGGGCGTGTCGTTCGTCGGGCCGTCGTCGATCGTCAGCCAGACCGCCTTGCGATCCGTGGCGAAGCGTGTCACCACGGGGCCGAGCCACTGCACGTTCGGCCGTAACGTCGGATAGAGCAGCAGAGCGTGCGACAACGCCAGCACACCGATTCCGGCCACGGGCGAGTAGGGCCAGAGCACGATGAGCGCGAACGGCGCCGCGATCGCGAAGCCGAGGATCACGGCGCGGATGACGCACCCCCGACCTGTGCTTCGAGACGGGCGATGGAGTGACGGAGCGGAAAAACGATCATGGCCGCGATGGCATTGAGCGCCAGGAGAGCCAGGAATTGCCAGGCCACGAAACGGATCCACGACGGATGCCGTGCAAAGTACGCCGACGCAGCGCTGAACAGCAGCATGATCACGACGCCGTTGACGCGGAAGCCGTTGGTGCGAGCGCGCGCGAACAGGGGAGCGATCGTCAGCGCCGAGACGATGGCCGGGACTTCGAGCAGCACGACCGCCAACGGCAGCGAAACGGGCAACGCCAGCGCGAGGTGCCAATCGACGAAGAGGGTGGTGGCCAGGTAACAGGCGAGTGTCATCGTCACCCACGACATGACCAGCCACGTCTCCATCGCGCTTTGGTGACGATCGATGATGAAAATTCCGTCACGCGGTTCCGGCCGGGCGCGGCGCAGACAGAGATACGCCGCCAGCCGGAACAGCGCCAGGTTATGGCGCGACGGAAACCAGCGCGCCTCGGCGCGGTCGCGTACGACTCTCATGACGAGGCCTCGTCCGCGTACGGCTGAAACGCGAACCACTGGAACCAGGACCTGCTCACGACGCTCTCCAGCTCCCGCGTCCATTCCACCATGGCCCGCTCGAACGACTCCGCGCGATTGTGCAGGCGCGGCACTTCGAACGGCTTGCCGACCACGAGCCGATAGCGGCGCCGTCCCTGCCGCACGATGAACAGCGGATACACCGGCACGCGCGCGGTCATGGCCAGGGCGAACGGGCCTGCTGGAAACAGCATGCGCTTGCCGAAGAAGGTGCCCGGAAGCGAGGAGATGCCGGGGGTCACGCGATCTCCCTGGATGGCGATGATCTCGCCGCGTTGCAGCGCGTGCAGGAGATCGAGCGCCAATGCGCTGGCGCGCGTGCTGAAATCGATTCTCAGCGCCTGGGTCACCGTGCGCTCGTGCAGCTCTTCTTCATAGCGGCGCGTGTCCGGATCCGCTTCCGGCGCCCGCACCATCATCAGCGGCCGCCGCGCGATCTCGGCGAAGAGTTGCGCGCCGAGATCGTAGCTGCCCATGTGGGCGGTGAGGACGATGGCCCCGCCCTCGCGCGCCTGCAGCTCCTCGAAGTACTCGGCGCCGGTGAACTCCCAATCGGGCCCGACGCGCAGCTCCTTGTAGCGGACGTTGTCGGCGATGACGTTCGAGAAGTTCCAGAAGACGCGGTAGCAGCGGAAGAAGTTGCCGATCGCGGTCGATCCCGGCAGGATCGACTTCAGGTTGCTCATCACCCCGCGCCGGCCCGGTCCCCACAGAAGAAAGATGACCGACCACGTGGCGAAGACGGTGGGCTCCACCCACAGCGGCATGTTGAGCACGGCCCACCGGAGAAGCTGCCGCCAGAACACGCCCTGAACGAGGAACCGCCGCAACGCCGTCACGGCCGGATGATATCGCCCAAGGTCTTGTCCAGCGACGGCAGCTGCGGCCGCAGGAGCCGGAACAGAGGGCTGCTCATCAACGCTTCGTCGCCCGGATAGGTGGGCACGAAGTGCAACGGGAAGCGCTCGAAGATCTCGCGGTCGCTGCGCTTCCGGCGGCTCTGGACGTCGTGGCGTTTCTGCGCCAGCCGCGATTGATGCTTCACGATCCAGTCGAAGGCGCGGAACTGCATCGTGGTGAGCGGGTCGTCGATGGCCACGAGGAACGGCCGCCGCGTGATCCTGCGCAGCACTTTCAGTCTGCGCGACGCGGAGACCGCCGGCATGGCGAACGCGCGTCCGAGCTCTTTGGCCTCGGGGTTCCGCGTCGTGGCGTAGTGATGGAGGCGGTGCAGGTAGGTGAAGAACACCGATCCGCCCGCCTCGGCGAGGTTCTCGTAGTTCTTGATCGCCGTCTGCAGCGCGTTGCGCTCGAACAGCACGCCGCGCTCGAAATCGCCGAGGCGGTTGCTGGTCGTGCTCGAGGCATGGCGCACCAGCGCGCCGGGCTCGAACAGCACGCGGTAACCGGCGATCCAGGAGCGCCAGCCGAAGTCGACGTCTTCCAGATAGGCGAAGAAATCTTCGTCGAACGCTCCGAGCTCCATGAGGGGCGCCCGCCGCGAGATCATGTTTCCGCCGCAGGCGAACAGCAACTCGTCGCCCGCGAGCGGCTCCTCGCGCGAGCCGAGTGGGTAGCGGAAGCCGTTCTGAAAGGCATGCCCGTCGAACGTCATCATGCCGCCGATGAAATCGATCTTCGTGCCGGTGGGGTCGACGATCTTTCCGCCGATCGAGAGAACGTCTTCCGGCGCTTCGTCGATGGCGCGGACGAACGCCGCCAGCCAGCCCGGCTGCGGCACGGCGTCGTTGTTGAGAAAGATCACGTTCGTGGCCGTGGAGCCGCGCAAGGCAGCGTCGAGGCCTCCGGTGAACCCGCGGTTCTCCGGGAGCGCGAAGAGCTTCACGTCCGGATGGCGCGAGGTGATGGCGGTCGCCGATCCATCGGTCGAGCCGTTGTCGACGACGGTGATCGAGGCCGTGGAAGCCCCGAGATCGCCGAGCTGCGCCTGCACGGCGGCGACGCACTCCAGCGTCTCGCGCCGGTTGTTCCAGTTGACGATGATGATCTCGGTCTGACTCATGCGCGCAGCCGCCGCTTGAGGCGGTCGAGGATGGAAGGCGGACGTTGTGCGAGCGACGGACGCGATGCGAAGGCGTCTTTCGTCTTTTCGACGCGCGGTGCGCGGCAGAACTCGCGCAACGGAGCCAGCGTGCGGTCCCACTGATGCTCCAGCGCGAAGCGGCGTGCGCCGTCCGCCATGGCGTCGTATCGCTCGCGATTCTGCAGGATGCCGGTGATCTCATCCGCGAACGCCTGCGGCGTCTCGTCCGCGATCACGGAGCCCGCGGCGTAGCGCGCCAGGATCTCGTCCGTGCCGGGAGCGGGGCTGGTGACGATCGGCAGTCCGCTCCAGAGGTAGTCGTAGACACGGGTGCGCATGGAGAGATCGGTCTCGATCGAGCGCTGGAACGTCAATAGCGCCACTGCGAAGCGCTCGAAGAATCCGGCGCGCTGTTCGTAGGGCACCCACGGTTCGAATCGGACGAACGAGTGCCCCTTCGCGCGCGCATAGGCCATGGCCTCGGCGAGCTTTCCCTGGGGCGTGATGTCGGGGTTCGGATGCGTCGTGAACGTCAGCGTGGCCGCGGGAATCGACCGGCGCACGAGGTTCACGGCGTCGATCGCGGCGACCGGGTCGTACCAGTCGTAGATCCCGCCGAAGAGAATCGCCGGTGAGGTGAGGTCGCGTGGCTTCGGCGGCCGCGGAGGCTGGACGCCGAACGGTGCGATCCCGATGAGCGACTCGAGCCGCGGGTCCTCCTCGAACAGAATCGGATTCAGACGCCCCGAGGCCAGCAGCAGGCCGAGATAGAAGAGCCGCTGCGCTTCCGACGCGCAGAGAAAATAGTCGCCGTGCGCCAGCGATTCCATCAGCGTGGCGTGGTCGTGCTGAAACACTTCGTCGCCGCGCTCGGCGTAGTAATGCAGGTTCTCGATGATGAAGGGATCGTAGAGATCGATGACCGTCGGAAGCGGATGCGCGTGCTGGAAAAACGCGTTCGCCACGTGGCCCTGCACGACGGCCACGTCGTGGACCTGACTGGCGGCGACGAACGTGTCGAGAGGCTCCGCGCGGCAACCTTCCACGGCCCCGGCGTCCGGGGAGAGCACGGTGACGCTGTGGCCGTCGGCGAGCAGCACGCGCGCGATCTCGACGAAGCGAATGCCGATTCCGGCCGGTTGCCCGTGACCGAGCGGCTCGGGGCAAAGGAGCAGGACCCGGCTCAACCGCGCCCTCGCAGCTTCTCGATCGTCGTGTGCACCTTCCACGTCTTCGAGCGATAGATCATCTCCAGCAGCCCGTTGAGACGTGCGATCTCGACGCGCAACTGTTCGACGGCGCGGGCCGCCTCCGTGTTGGCTGCCCGGAGATCGCTGTTCTGGCGGGTGAGATGCTCGATGGCGACCGTTTTGGCGTCCAGGCGTGCGACGAGATCCTGCATCTGGATCGTTGATGCATCGGCCGCAGCCTGCGTTGCCGCCAGCGCGCCCTCGAGCTCGCGCACGCGCAGCGCATAGCCGTTGATCGTATTCATCGTCTCGACGCCGTCTCGTGTGGCGCGCGCGATCTCGATCTGCGCCGCCTCTGCCTGTCCCTTCGCTTCGACGAGCTCCGAATAGAGCGCGCCGCCGCGGCGCTTCTGGCGCTCGAAGACATTGGCGATGACGTCGTTGTCGATGAGGGCGGCGTGTTTGCGCCAGACCTGCAGCTTCGCGGCGCGGAAACGCGGCGAGCCTTCCGGCGCGGCCAGCACCACCGACGACCCGCCTTCGAAGTGCCGCACTTCGCACGTAATCCGAGGCACGCGCAGAAACGTCCCGCGCTGCGAAAGGCGGATCAGGAAATCCCAGTCTTCGAAGAGATCGAACTCGGCGTCGAACCCGCCGAGCCCGAGGAACGTTTCCCGCTCGAGCAGGAGCGCGGGCAGCGGGATGTAGTTGTCGAGCAGCAGCAGCTCGCGGTCGTAATCCTGCGCGAAGAGGCGAAGCCGGGAATGCGTTTCGTACGAGCCGTTCCCGCCCGGCCGGAGAAAGGCCGAGACGGCGTCGCTGTACCAGGCCACGTGCGCCGATTGCGCGGCGTTCGCCAGCGTGGCCAGATGTTCCGGATAGAAGAGATCGTCGTCGTCGAGGAAACCAATGAAGCGATTCGACGCCGCGCGCACGCCCGCATTCGCGGCCTCGGAACGGCCGCGCGATGTTTCATGGTGGACGAGCGTGACGCCTTCGAGCTCCGGCTTCACGCCTCCGTCGTTCACCACGACGATCTCGCACGGATAGCCGGTCGCGCGCACCGAGGCGATGGCTTCGCCGAGGAGCGCCGGACGATCCTTCGTACGGATCACGACGCTCACCGGCAGCGGCTCTTGTGTCACTTCGATCGTCGCTGCCGCCCCCATCCTCCGTTGCAGTTCACTGACCGGCATGGTCCGCAGCGATGGCAGGTCGGCGACAAAGTACGCCTCGGCATACTTCGCCTTGCCTGTGCCGCGATCCGGCAACGTCATGGCGCGGTAGGTGTTGAGCCCGCGCGCGTAGCCGACATAGTCGTGCAGCGCGAGCTGCGAGGCGTGTTCCGCGACCGCAGCGTACTTGGCCTCGGCGACGTCGGAGATGTCGACCAGCGCGTTCGGCCGCGGGAGCGGCGCACTCACTTCGTAGAAGGCCACGCGCGTCACGGCCAGATCGGCGAAGAGTGTTTCGTCGCGCTGCACCGCCGCGCAGAACGCGCGCGACAGCGCCACGTGGTCGGGATGAATCTCGACGGGACTGGGAACGAGGACGAGGTCCGGCCGGAAGTCGAGGAGTTGCGCGCGAATCAGCTCCGCCGCGTCCACCCCGAGTGCGCGGTCGGAGAACCCGAGGAACACCACCTCCGCCGCCCCCAGGAGAGCGATGCCGCGCCGCGACTCGTCTTCCCTGGCCTCGGGAGAGCCCCCCTCTGCGCCGTCGGTGGCGATGACGATGCGCACGGCGCGACCTTCGCGCAGATGCTGCGCCACCACACCGCCGCAGCCGATCACCTCGTCATCCGGATGGGGCGCGAGCACGAGCAGCCGCTCGCCGCGGAGCAGCGCCGGTTCGTACGGAATCGCCTCCGCCTCGATCAACACGGGGCTAGTATAGAGGGCAGAGCGCAGAGGGCAGAGGCGGGAGACCGCCGTGGTTTTGACTTCTGCCCTCTGCCCTCTGCGCTCTGCCCTCTATACTGGTCCGGGTCGCTGGATGTCGGATGAAGGGATGAGCGCCGAGCTGGCGCGGCTGCGCGCCGAGCACCGGCAGGTGAGGGACCTGCTCGTGCTGATTCAGGAGCTCACCTCGCGCGCCGTGCGCAGCGAATCGGTGGGCGATCTCTTCTCCCGCGCCTTTCCGACGCTCTTTCGCTGCCTGCCCTTCGACGTCGGCGTGGGGGTGATGCTCGAGCAGAACCTCGACCTCTACATCTCCACGCGGGAAGGAGCGGATGTGCTGGTCAGCGACCGGCTCGTGGCCGACATCCGCCGGACGCTGGAGGCGGTGATCCCGCTGTCGTTTGCCACCACCGAGGTCGTCGTCAAAGCCGAGATGCACGACCTGCCGCCGGCGGCGAGCAGCGACCGAAGGAACGCGCACGACGCGCAACATGAGACGCACGCGGTCTTGCAGCAGGGGACGCGCACGGCCGGCTTGCTGCTCCTGTTCCGCGTACAGCCGGCCTTCGACGATCAGGAACAGCAGCTGCTGGAGATCTTCTCCACGCAGGTGTCGATGCTCCTCGACACGATCGAGACCCGCGCCAAGATCGCCAACCTGGCCGACACGGACGACCTCACCGGAATCTGGAACAAGCGCTACTTCCGCCGCCACCTGCCGCAGGAGCTCGAGCGCGCCCGCACGTTCAACATCCCGCTCTCGCTGCTCCTCTTCGACATCGACGAGTTCAAGCAGATCAACGACAGCTTCGGCCACGTGATCGGCGACGTGGTGCTGTCCGAGCTGTGCGGCGTCGTGCGCGAGACCCTGCGCCCGACCGACATCCTGGCCCGGTTCGGCGGCGACGAATTCGCGATCATCCTCCCGCACACCGATTCCGCCGGCGCCGCCGCCGTGGCCGAGCGCGTGCTGCACCGCGTGCGGTCCCTGACCATCCCGACCGATGAAGAAGGCGCCATCCAATGCTCCGTCTCCATCGGCATCGCCGAGTTCCTCCGCGACGACCTCACCGCCAACGATCTGATCCGCCGCGCCGACGAGCGGCTTTATCTCTCGAAACGACAAGGGAAAAATCGATACACTGCGTGAGAACGAAGGCTCAAAGGCTCACAGGCTCAAAGGCGCAGAGGTTCGGGCGCGCTCTGAGCCTCTGAGCCTCTGAGCCTCTGAGCCTCTGAGCCGATTCATGTCCAAATACCTGATTGCAAACTGGAAAATGAACCTCCCCCCCGAGGGAGTGGAGTCGTACCTCGCCAACATCGGCGGGGCGGATCCGCGTGACGTGACGATGGTCGTGGCGCCGCCGTATCCGTTCCTGCGCCATGTCGTGGAGTGCGGAGGGGTGTCGGTGGCGGCGCAGAACTGCAGCGACCAGCCTTCCGGCGCGTTCACCGGCGAGGTCTCGCCGTCGATGCTCCGCGAGTGCGGCGCCGATTCCGTGATCCTCGGCCATTCCGAGCGCCGCAATCTCTTTCACGAGACCGACGCCGTCATCGCCCGCAAGCTCGCTCTCGCCATCACGACAGGACTCCGGCCGATCCTCTGCATCGGCGAAGACCTGCGCGTGCGCGATACCGGCGGCGTGTCCCGCTTCCTCGCCGACCAGCTCAAGACCGCCGCGATCGACACGCTCGAGGATGCCCCGGAAATCATCATCGCCTACGAGCCGATCTGGGCCATCGGCACCGGCCGCGTTGCCAGCGGCACGCTCGTGGCCGAGACCCTCGTCGAGATCCGCAACGCCCTGGCCCGCTTCTGGCCCTCCCGCTTCGCCAAGGCGCCTATTCTCTACGGCGGCAGCGTCACCCCCGACAACGTCGCCGACCTCGTCGAGCATGGCACCATCGACGGCTTCCTCGTCGGAGGCGCGAGTCTCGACGCCCGGAAGTTCCTGGCCATTCACGCCGGGATGCGGTGAGGCAGTCGCATAGTCTCAGAGTCGCAAAGTCGCAAAGAGGCAGGAGCCAGAGGACCTTTGCGACTCTGAGACTCTGAGACTTTGCAACTCCCTGCGTCAGGTACTTGACGGGCGCGTGCTTTCCGGGAAGAATTCGCGTCCCTGTCCCGTTTGGGATCAGCGCACCGGAGATTCCATGATCGTCCTATTGGTTATTTTGCACGTCATCATCAGCATCTTTCTGATCCTCGTGGTCCTCGTCCAGCAGGGCAAGGGCGCGGATCTGGCGGGCGCGTTTGGTGGCGGTGGTTCGCAGACGGCGTTCGGTGCGCGCGGCGCAACGACGCTCCTGCACAAGCTGACGACGGGGTTCTTCGTCGCGTTCGTCATCACCTCGATGTCCCTGGCCGTCCTTCAGGCCCGTCCCCGCAACTCAGTCATGAGCGGCACCGCAGCACCGGCGGCTCCGGCCCCGGCAAAAACCCCCGCGAAGTAAGGTTCTTTGGAACGCCAGCCCAAGTGGCGGAATTGGTAGACGCGCACGTTTGAGGGGCGTGTGGAGTAATCCGTGCCGGTTCGAGTCCGGCCTTGGGCACCAAGGACGCACGTAGAAAGCTCGCCGCAAGGCGGGCTTTTTTGTTGGCAGCTGAGAGAGTCTTAGAGTCGTAGGGTCGTAGAGTCTGGCGGGAGACAAGCTTCCCCTCTACGACTCTACGACTCTAAGCCTCTACGGCTCCCCCGGCCCTACCCCCGGTCGACGATCCTGCGGTCGTACTCGCCGGCGCGGTCGAGGAACGACTCGATGCTTCTTCCCAGGCCGAGCTTTTCCGTCAGGTCGGACGATTTGTCGAAGTCGGCCCGGAGGCGTTCGGCTTCGGCGAGGTAGTAGTCGCGCAGGCCGATCTCGATGCGGAACTCGGGATATTTCTCCGCCAGGGTGCGCATCCATTCCTCGACCTGGCGGCGGCGGTCTTTGTCGCCCACGCCGTTTTTCAGGTCGGAAAGCAGGGTCGTGACCACGCCCGAGAGGATCTGCGAGCGCTGCTCCTGCAGCGGCTGTTTGGGCGTGGAAGCATCGGTCGACATGGCCGCGAATGGTAACAGCGTTGCGGCTACAATGCCGGCCGGCATGAAAGTGCTCATTGCGAATCGCGGCGAGATCGCCGTGCGCGTCATCCGCGCATGCCGTGAGATGGGTTATCCCACCGTCGCCGTCTACTCGGAGCCCGACCGCGCCGCGCTTCATGTCGTCTCCGCCGACCAGGCCATCCCGATCGGTCCGGCCCCTTCGCGCGAGAGCTATCTGCGCGTCGACCGCATCCTGGAGGCCGCAAAAAAGAGCGGCGCCGAGGCGATTCATCCCGGCTACGGCTTCCTGGCCGAGAACGCCGGCTTCGCGCGCGCCTGCCGCGATGCGGGCCTCCTGTTCATCGGGCCGTCGCCGGAGTCGATCGAGGCGATGGGCTCGAAGACGGAGAGCCGGCAGCGGATGCAGGCCGCGGGAGTGCCGGTCGTGCCCGGGCTGACCGAGGCCGTGAAGTCGTTCGACGAGATCGCCGAGTTCGCGCGCGCCACCGGCTTCCCGATCATGATCAAGGCCAGCGCGGGCGGCGGCGGCAAGGGGCTGCGGCTGGTGGAGCGCGAGGCCGATCTGCACTCCGCGTTCGAGCGCGTCACCAGCGAAGCCCAGTCGTTCTTCGGCGACGGCGCGGTGTACGCCGAGAAGTTCATCGCCTCGCCGCGCCACATCGAAGTGCAGATCGTCGGCGATCAGCACGGCAACATCGTCCACGTCGGCGAGCGCGAATGCACGCTGCAGCGGCGGCATCAGAAGGTCGTCGAAGAGTGTCCATCCCCGGTCGTCGACGACGCGCTGCGCGCCAGGCTGGGCGAGATGGCCGTCAAGGCCGGGGCCGCGGTGAATTACTACTCGACCGGCACGATCGAATGCCTGATGGGTCCCGACCGCGAGTTCTATTTTCTGGAGATGAACACGCGCCTGCAGGTCGAGCACCCCGTGACGGAGATGGTCTGGGGCGTCGACCTCGTCAAGGAGCAGCTCCGCGTGGCGCGCGGCGAGCGATTGTCGTTCCGGCAGGAAGATCTGCGGCCACTTGGCCACGCCATCGAGTGCCGTGTCTACGCGGAAGACCCGGCGCGCAACTTCGCGCCGTCGCCGGGCCTCATCCGCTACATCAACCTGCCGCAGGGGCCGGGGGTCCGCAACGACCAGGGCGTCTACGCCGGCTACACGGTGCCCGTGTTTTACGACCCCATGCTGTCCAAGCTCATCGCCCACGGCCAGACGCGGGAAGAAGCGGTCGGGCGGATGCGCCGCGCGCTCTCCGAATACCGCGTCGAAGGCATCATGACCACGATCCCGTTCTTCACCTACATCATGAACGACCCGCAGTTCCAGGCCGGAGAGTTCGACACCGGGTTCATCGATCGCATCCTGAAGACGATCGATTTCTCGAACGCCACGGTCTCGGAGCACGACGTCGAGGCGGCCATCGCCGCGGCGGCCATCCTGGCGTTCGAGGAATCGCAGAACGTGAAGCTGCCGGAAGACGGGCCTTCGCGCTGGCGCGACGTGGCGCGCGAGGAATCGGTGCGAGGCCGGCTGTGAGGTTCCTGGCGCGCACCGAGTCCCTGGGCGAGGTCGAGGTGGAAGTGCTCCGCCACGGCGCCGGCTATCGCGTGCGCATCGGCGAGCGCTGGCTGGAAGCGGACTTTGTGAGCGTCGGTCCGTTCGTCCGCTCGCTGCGGCTGGACGACGGCACGCAGCTCTCTCTCACGCATCACAGCAACGACAACACGCACGAGATCTCCTTCGGCGGCGCGACGGTCACGGTCGGCATCATCGATCCGCTGGCGGCCAAGCGCCGGCGCCGCGAAGACGAGATCGGCAGCAGCGGCGTCGTCAAGGCGCTCATGCCGGGACGCGTCGTGCGCGTGCTCGTGGCCAAAGGCGATAGCGTAAACAAAGGCGCCGGGCTCTTGATCCTCGAAGCCATGAAGATGGAGAACGAGATCACGGCTCCGGCCGACGGCACCGTCGACGAGCTGTTCGTCGAGCCGGGACAGACCGTCGAAGCGGGTGCGGAACTGCTGCATATTTCCTAGTCGGCGGTCGGCAGTCGGCGGTCGGCCGTAGACCACCCCCCGACCGCGGCCGTTTGATTCTCTCTACTGCCGACCGCCGACTGCCGACCGCCGACTCGCTTCTCCCGCACCGTATAATTCCGGCGCCATGTCCGCCAATCCGCCTCTCGGTCCTTATGCTGTCGGTGAACGCGTCGGGGCCTCCGTCTGGCTCGCCGAGGACACGCGCAAGGGACGGCAGGTGGCGATCAAGCTGCTGGCCAAGCAGCTTCCCAAAGATGCCGCGAAGCGGGAAGCGCTGCTCCGCGACGTCCGCCTGGCCGCCGCGCTGTATCACGCCTTTCTCGTCTCGGTCCTGGAGATCACGCCGGTGGGGGACAACCTGCTGATGGTGATGGACGTCATCGACGGCCAGCCGATCTCCAAGAAAGTCTCCGGTGCGCCGGTCGACCGCGGCGAGCTCTTTCGGATTGCCTACCAGCTTTCCCACGTCGTCAAGTATCTCCACGTCAAGAACCTCCTGCACGGCAACATCGCCGGCGATTCCGTGCTCCTCACCGCCGACGGACAGGTGCGTCTCTGCGGGCTGAACATCGCCAACCTGCTGCGGCGCGAGCACACCTCCACCGCCTATCAGCAGAAAGGCTCGGACCCGCGCTCGGTCGCCTACATGGCGCCCGAGCAGATCGCGTCGCAGACGATCGAGGAGCGCACGGACGTCTTTTCCGCCGGCTCCGTGCTCTACGAAGCGGCCACCGGCAGACTGCCGTTCGGCGGCGCCACGGCCGGCGATGTTGCGCGCGCGGTCGTGGAAGGGCAGCCCGGCTCTCCGAAAGCCGCCAACCCGAACATCGACAACGTCGTGGTCAGCGTCCTCGGGAACTGCCTGTTCAAGGACCCGTTCAAGCGTTACGACAGCATGAAAGCGCTGGCCGCCGCCATCGAAAAGGTGGAACCCGACGTCATCCAGTTCGCGGCGAACCTGGAGAAAAAGATCACCACGGCCGCCGCGGCCGCGAGCGACCAGCGCCGCTCCATCCTGCTCGTGGCCGACGTCGCCAACTACGACGCCCTGGCGGCCGAAAACCCCGAGGCGGCCACGAAAGCGGCCGCGCGCATGCAGCAGATTCTCGGCGAATCGGTCTACCTCTTCGACGGACAGGTCGTCGATCCCTTCGGCACGCGTCTGGTTGCCGAGCTGCCGTCGGTCGACACTGCCCTCGAAGCGGGACGCAAAGGGGAGTTCGATCTCGCGGCTGCCCAGCAGGAAGGGGAGCCGCTCGAAGTGCGCATGCTCCTGCACGCCGGCGAGCTGGAAATGCGCGACGGCGTCCCGGCCGGCCCTTCGATCGACCGGGCCATGGGCACGCTGGCGCAGCTGACGCCGAACACGCTCTTCATCACCGAAGACTTTGTCAAAGAAGGGCGCGGCAACGTGCGCCTGCGCGATGCCGGCGCGCGCGCCGGCGTGAAGCTATACACCATCGTTCCGCCCGAGCCGGCCGCACCGACCATCACCGAGCCGGAGCCGTCCACCGCCGAGCTCGAAGCCGAAGACGCCGAGGTGGCGGCGCTCGAGGCGATGATGGCGGCCGCTGCGCGCCGCAAACGGATGATGCTCGCCGCCGTGGCCATCCTGATCCTGGCGGTCCTCGGCGGTGCGGCCTTCATGTGGATGCGCCGCGACGGAGTCGCTGTGCCGGTGGCCACGAGCACGGCTCCGGCCGGACCGCTTCCGGCGTCGGCCCAGCACCCGCGGCAGGTTTTCCTCGCGCCCTTCACCGTGGAATCGGTAGATCCGCTCGACACGGAGCGCGCAAATGCCATCCGCCTCGGCGCGATCGAGATCCTGCGCACGTTCCCGGAGCTGCGGGTCGTCGAAGCCGCTACGCCCGAGGCGGCGGCCTTCTCCGCGCGCATTCGTGCCGCGGCGGCCGGTCCCGAGATCGTGGTCACGAGCGGCGCGAAGACGTCTCAGCCCACGGCGTTGCTCGACGCGGCCAGCGGCATCCGCGCCATCGTGCCGTGGGTGCTTGCGGACGTGCAGGCCCGGCCGCGGACGGATGCCGCCGCGGACGCGTTGAACTCGTTCGCCGACGCCGTGGTAGCCCGCTCGCTGAACGATGCGCCGCGCGCCGATACATCCGTGCGCGCCGCGCTGGCGTCCGATCCGAAGTTTCTTCCCGCGCAGCTCCTGGCCATGGAGCTCTTCGCCTCCACCGGCCGTGAAGAGGATGCCATCGCCGCGGCACGCGAGGTCGTGGCGCTCGATCCCGAGAACCTCGGCGCAGCGCGCAAGGTGGCCCGCGCCAGCCTGATCAGCGGCGACCTGAATCAGGCCTTCGCCCTGTTCGATCTCATCCTGCGCCGCGACCCCAAAGACGCCGAGGCGCTCAACCATGCCGCGCGGTACGCGCTCAGTGCGGGCGATACGGCGAAGTTCAACGCCATGCTGAGCCGGCTGAAGACCGTGCCGGTCATTCAGGTCGAGGCGCACGAGCCCGACGTGCTGGCCTCCTCGGGACGCATCGACGCCGCCATCCAGCGCTACTACACGATCGAAGAGGCCGCGCCCGCCAATGCAGCGCTGGCGCTGAAGATCGGGCGCCTGTCCGTGTTGCGGCACTCGCTCCCCATCGCCGAAATCGAGCAGAAGAAGCTCGCCCAGTCCGATCCGCTTTACGGCTATCACATGCTCAATGCCTACATCGCCGCGGAAAAACAGGACCGCGCCACTGCCCAGCAGGAGCTGGCCAAGGCCCTGGCCGCGGCCGTGCCGGGCGACCAGTCGTGGACCAACTCCGCCGAGATCCACGCCATCCTCAACGACCCGCCCGGCGTTCTGGCCGCCCTCGACAAGGCCGTGCAACGGAAAGAACCATCCGCCGCCTACGTGATGGCGCATCCGCTGTTCCGCTACCTGGCGAACGATGCGCGATTCCTCGAGCTCAAGGGAAAGTTCACCGAACAGCAGGCCGAGATCCGGACCGCGCTCGCACAAGTACACTGATCGCGTGAAAGACCGATGATCGTCACTGCCAGGCTCACGTTCTCCGCAGCGCACCGGCTGCACAATCCCAACCGCGATGCGGAATGGAACCGCCGTACCTACGCGAAATGCGACAACCCGCGCGGGCACGGACACAACTACGCGCTCGAGGTGAGCGTGAAAGGGCGCATCGATCCCGAGACCGGGATGGTCATCGACCTCAAGCGGCTCAAAGACATCATGCGCGAGCGCGTCATCGACCGCGTCGACCACACCAGCCTCAACGAGGACGTCGATTTCCTCAAAGACGTGATTCCCACCGCCGAGAACCTGGCCCGGGCCTTCTGGCACGAGCTCGCGCCGGCCATTCCGCACGGTGAGCTGTACGAGGTCGTGCTCGAAGAGACGGAGCGCAACTCCGTGCGGTATCACGGCGAGGACGAGGAGCCGTGAAAGCATCGGTCTTCATCGGCGCCAGCGTCGACGGCTTCATCGCCCGCGCGGACGGAGGTCTGGACTGGCTGCCCGCGGAGCCGGAACCGCACGGCTACGAGGAGTTCATCGCCGGCGTCGACGCCATCGTGATCGGCCGCAAGACCTTCGAGACCGTGCTGGGCTTCGACGGCTGGCCGTATGGGGACAAGCGCGTCGTGGTCCTGAGCAGCAGCCCGGTCGATTTCTCCAAGGTCGTTGGAGGCGTCGTGGAGCAGATGGGCGGAGAGCCGGCGGACGTCGTTGCGCAACTCGCGGCCAGCGGCGCCCGGCACGCCTACATCGACGGCGGGATCACGATCCAACGGTTCCTGCGCGCAGGACTCATCCAGCGCCTGATCATCACGCGGATTCCGGTGCTCCTCGGCGACGGCATCCCTCTCTTCGGGAGCCTGCCGCACGATGTCCGCCTCCGGCACATCGCCACGCGGGACTATCCGAGCGGCCTGGTGCAAACCGAGTACGAAGTCGTTGCCTGATATGCACCAGATCGTCGCCTTCATCCTGGAGCTGGACAAACTCAAGGGCGTCACGCGCAAGACCCGCCCGCTCGGGCTGGAGCGTTACGAGAACTCGGCGGAGCACAGCTGGCAGATCGCGCTCCTGGCGGCGTCGCTTGCGCAATACGCCGACGCTGCCGTCGATCTCGACCGCGTCATCAGCATGCTCCTCGTTCACGACATCGGCGAGATCGATACGGGCGACACGATCTTCTACGCCGAAGAGGGCTGGGGAGAGCGCAAAGCCGCCGAAAAAGCGGCCGTGACGCGGATCTTCGGCATGCTGCCCGAGCCGCAAGGCGCGAAGTTCCTGTCGCTGTGGCAGGAGTTCGAAGACGGCCGGACCGCCGAAGCCCGCTTCGCCCACGCCGCCGACCGGGCCATGCCGGTGCTGCTCAACCTGGCCAACGAGGGCCAGAGCTGGCGGGAAAACGGGATCACCCACGAGCGCGTCGTCCGCCGCGCCGCCCCACCCATCCAGGCCGGCTGCCCGGCGCTTTGGTCGTATCTGGAAGCACAACTCGAAGAGGCCCGGCAGAAGGGGTGGTTCGGGACGGCGTAGGCCAGGGTCGAGCTAAATGACCTGTGGGTTGGGCCCGCGCCGTCCGCCGCGTTCCGTGTGAATGAGTGCGTGTCACACGTGAACGAGTGCGCGCTACACGTGATTCTCGCCTGGAGGACAGTGAATGAGTACGCGCCACATGCGATTCTCGCCTGGAGGACAGTGAATGAGTGCGCGTTACACGCGATTCTCGTCTGGAGGACAGTGAATGAGTGCGTGCTACACGTGATTCTCGTCTGGAGGACAACGGCCCGGTAGACGCTCCAGATGACTTTCGCTAGACTCTGCTTGGGTCCGCTATGAAGATCAATCAGCCGAAGGTGAGCCATCAGTGTATCGATGGGGAAGTGGTCGTCATCAACCTGGAGAATGGCTCGTACTACAGCCTTCTCGATCTGGCGGCGCGGCTCTGGGAGCTGATCGCGGCCGGATGGTCGCGCGGCGAGGTGATGGAGCTCGTGGCGGAGACGTATCCGGACGGGCAGGGGAGTGACGCCACTGCGGCTTTTCTCGACCAGTTGGTGAGCGAAGGGTTGGTGAGCGACGTTCCGGGCGCGCCGAAAGTGCCGGTCACGGTCGCACTGCCGGCTGCGTTTGCTCCTCCCGTGCTGGAGACGTTCACCGACCTGCAGGAGTTGTTGATGTTGGATCCGATCCACGAGGTCGATGCCGCCGGCTGGCCGCACAAGCCCGCCGATTCGTAGTCGCTGCCGTGCATGACGATCCTCGCGCCCGCGCTGGTTCCCTTCGCAGACCGGGCGGACGTGTCGGGCCTCTTCGATCAGCTCGCTGAGCCGTTCGAGCTGGCCGCGCATCGGCTCGGCCGCCGCGATGACGTGTTCTCCATCGCCGGGCTTTCCATCCGCTTTTCCTTCGCCGGCGACGCCATGCGCGAGCGGCTCCTGCCGGCGCTGATGGCGACCCGTACGGACTCCGAGCCCGATCTCACGCTGCGCGTCTGGGATTGCGCGTCGGCCGGGTTGCCGGCACCGGGCTTGCCCTGGCGGCCGGAAGATGTCGGCCCTCGTGGCGCGGTGGATGTGGCCACCAGCCCCACGATCTGCACGGCGTTCATGGTGGGCTCCTCCGCCCTGAGCATGCTCGACCTGGAGCGCGGCATCGGGTTGTTCCGCGTACGCGACGCCGCGGCCCTTCCCTGGTACGAGCGCGCCGCGCCGTTTCGCACGCTGCTGCATTGGGCGCTCGAGCTCCGCAGCTGCCGGTTCGTGCACGCCGCGGCGGTGGCCACCGCCGAGGGAGGCGCGTTGCTGGCAGGCCGCGGCGGCTCCGGAAAATCGACGACGGCCATGCTCTGTCTCGAGGATGGATTCGGTTACGCCGGCGACGACTACGCCGGCATCACCATGAACGACGGGCCGCGCGTACACGCCCTCTTCACATCGGCGAAGCTGAGCGCGTCGAGCATCGACTGGCTGCCGTTCCTCCGCCCGGCCATCCGCGTCCAGCCCGATGGCGAGGAAAAGGGCGTGGCCATGATCGGGGAGCTGCTCCCCCGACAGATCGCTCCGGCGTTTCCGCTCCGCGCCGTGATCGTCCCGTCCGTGGCCGGCGGGACGAGCCGCCTCCGCAGAATCAGCGGCGGCGCGGCCTTGCGGGCGCTGGCGCCGACGACGCTGTTCCAGCTTCCCGGCAGTGGCGCCGAGGCGTTTGCGCTTGTCGCCGAGGTCGTGCGCAGGCTGCCGGCGTGGTCGCTCGAGCTCGGAGACGACCGCGCGGAAATCCCGGGCCTCGTGGCACGCGCCATCGAGGAGAGCCGATGACTGACGCCCCCCAGGTCAGCGTGATCGTGCCGGTGTTCAACGGCGCGGCCACCCTCGGCGACGCCATCGAGAGCATCCGCGCACAGGAGGCGCAGGTCGAGATCATCGTCGTCGATGACGGCTCGACGGATGACACTCCGCGGGTGATCGAAACGCTGACCGACATCGTGGCCATCCGCCAGGACAACCTCGGGCCGGCCGCGGCGCGCAACAGCGGGCTCGTGTTCGCGCGCGCACCGCTGGTCGCGTTCCTCGACGACGACGATCTCTGGATGCCGCACAAGCTCTGCCATCACCTGCAGCTCCTCGAGGAGCATCCAAACGCGTCGGTCGTCCTCGGACATACCGCGTTCGAGGGCCTCGATCCGGAAACCGGCGCCTGGAATCGCGTTGCCGGGCCGCATCTGCTCTATCACCTCGGCGCGGCACTCTGCCGGCGCGAGGTCTTCGATCGCATCGGCACGTTCGATCCGGCGTTGCGCAGCAGCGAAGACGTCGACTGGTTCCTCCGCGTCCGCGACGCCGGCCTGGAGATCGTGGTGACGCCGGAGATCGCCCAGATCCATCGCCGCAACGGCGACAACATGACCCGAGGGAAAGATCTCCGCGAGCTCGGATTCATCGAGGTCGTGAAGCGGTCCCTCGACCGGCGCCGGGCGCAGGCGGCAGGAGAACGATGACACCCCTCATCAGCGTGATCTTGCCGATTCACAACGGCGAGCGTTTCCTCGGCGAGGCGCTCGACAGCATCGCCGCGCAGGACTACGACGCCGTCGAAGTCATCGTCGTCGACGACGGCTCGACCGACGGCGGGCCGGCGCTGGCCGCCGCTCGCGACGTCCAGCTCCTTCGTCAGCAGCAACGCGGCGCCGGAGCGGCGCGGAATGCCGGCGCCGGCGTGGCCCGCGGCGAGATCCTGGCCTTCCTCGACCAGGACGACCTCTGGCTGCCCTCGAAGCTGCGCCGGCAGATGGAGGTCCTCACGGCGAATCCGGAAAGCATCTGCATCGCCCAGCAGGCCTACTTCCTCGAGCCCGGCGCCACCGTGCCGGCGTGGTTCGGCAAGACGGAACTTCTTACCTACGATCACGCCGGCTGGGCTCCGAGCTGCCTGGCCGTGCGCCGGTCCGTCTTCGAGCAGGTGGGCCGCTTCGACGAGGGTCTGCAGCATGGCAGCGACGTCGATTGGTTCGCGCGGGCTTCGCACCTGAAGATCCCCATTGAGAAGCCGGCCGAGACGCTGGTGCGCCGGCGCATTCACAAGGCGAATGACTCGGCCAGCCTGGCCGCCATGACCGAGTTCTTCACCATCGTTCGCAGAGCGGCGGCGCGCAAGCGGTCCGGCACACCGGAGGCTTCCTGAAGCTCAGCGTCGTCATGCCCGCCTTCAATCACGCGCGCTACATCGTCGAAGCCATGGACAGTGTGCTCGCGCAGATCCCGGACGATGCGGAAGTGATCGTCGTGGACGACGGCTCGAGCGACGAAACCGCCGACCTCGCGGAACGCATGGGGCCGCCGGTGCGCGTCATCCGCGCCGCGCATGCCGGGATCGGGGCCACGATGAACCGCGGCATCGCTGAGGCGCGGGGAGCGCTGATCGCGTCGATCGATGCGGACGACCGGTGGCTTCCCGGCAAAATGACGCTGCAGCTGGCCGCACTGGACGACGATCCGTCACTCGACGTCGTTTTCGGCTACGTCCGGCAGTTCGTTTCGCCCGAGGTCACCGACAGCGCTCGTTACGAGCTCACGGGCCAGCCGATGGCCGGCCTGGTGCGCGGCACGATGCTCATCCGGCGCGAGGCGTGGGACCGGGTCGGACCGATGGAGACGGACCTCATCCTGGGAGAGTTCATCAGCTGGTACGCGCGCGCGGTCGATGCCGGGCTGACCATGCGCATGCTTCCCGACGTGGTCTACGAGCGGCGCGTGCACGGGCGCAACACCGTCATCCGCGAGCGGGACGCGCAGGGCGACTACATCCGGGTCGTGAAAGCGGCCATCGACCGGCGGCGCGCGCGTGCGCGAGGAGCCTCCACACCCGAGGAACATCCGGCGTGATTGGTCTCCAGCGAAAAGCGGGGACTTTCCTGCCGACGCTCGACCAGCACCATCTGCTGCGCGCGTCGTTGCTCCGCGATCCGGCGCCGGTGCAGGAGTCGTTCGAGCGCTGGAAGTCGCTCGTCCATATCGACGGCGTCGAGCAGGGCTCGATGCGCCTCCTTCCGCTGCTCTATCGCAACCTGAAGCGCCTCGGCGTGGACGACCCATTGCTGCCGCGCCTCAAGAGCGTCTACCGGCAGGTCTGGTTCCGCAACCAGCTCATCCTCGAACATGGCCGGCGGGCGATGCAGGCCCTGTCGGCGGCCGGCATCCCTGCCGTTACCCTCAAGGGAGCGGCCCTGGTGGAGAGCGTTTACGAAGAGCCCGCGCTCCGTCCGATGGAGGACTACGACCTGCTCGTTCCCCGCGAGCACTTCCGCCGCGCCGTCGACGTGATGCTGGCCGGCGACTGGACGTTCCATCCGCCGCTGTCCGACCCGGAACCGCACTTCGTGTTCCAGCACGCCGTCGGATTCCGCCGCGAAGGGGGAGGGGAGCTCGACCTGCACTGGTCGGCCATGGGCCTGCCGACGGACTTTTCGACCGGCCCGCTCACCCCCGCCGATCAACTCCTCCAGGTGTGTACTCACGCCACGCGCTTCAACCCCGACATTCCCCCCATCCGCTGGGCCGCGGATGCGTTCCTGCTGCTCGCCGGCGCGCCGTTCCCATGGGATGCGCTCGTCGAGCGTGCACGCGCGCGCCGGTTGTCGCTGGTCATGCTGCGCGCGCTCGAGTACCTGCGCGACGGACTCGACGTCGCCGTCCCCGAAGACGTGATGGCCACACTGGGTCGCCGGACAGGTCTCCGCCAGCACCTCGCCCTCGGATTACGAAACTCCGGCGGCCGGCTGGTCTACGTCCAGTTCCTCGCCGACTGGCTGCAACACGCCTTCGTCGACACGACCGGCGCCCCGCGCCGCCTGCTGCTCCTGCCGCGCTTCCTGCGCTCGTATTGCCGCGTCCCCACCACCGCCGCACTTTTGCGCCTCATGACCGCGCGGCTGGCGCTGAACACGCGCCGCACTCCAAACCCCTAGGCCCCGAACTGCCGCAAATGATGGTCGATGTGCTTGTACATCAGCTCCCCCCACTCCCGCCCGGTCATCTTCCCGAAGAATGCGTGCTCGTGCTTCCCCGCGGCGTCCTCGCCCTTTTCGACGAAGCGGTGAATGAGGCCGGTCAGGCGCGTGCGCTCGGCGGCGAAGTCGCGCGTGCCGGAGACGACGAACGTCGGGTCGGTGGGGCTGTTTTTGCTGAACGGCTTCTCGCCGAGGATCTTGGAGCGGAAGAACGGCATGAGGATCTTGCCGATGAGCTTCTGCTTCATCGGCCGGTCGCCGGTTCCGGTCTCCAGCGCGATGGCGCAGTGGCAGAGCATCTGGGCCGGATCCATGGTCCCCCATTGGCGCGTGCACCCGGGTTGCAGTGCATCGAGCCGTGCCAGGAGAGCATCACGATCGGCAGGTTCAAAAAGTGTTTTCACGGTGCACCTCCGCGGACATGATCGCTCACATTAAGATGGGCCGATGCCTGTGTTGAACCATATCTTCGAGAACAACCGCGCCTGGGCCGCCGAGATGGTCCGGCAGGACCCCGACTTCTTCACCCGCCTGGCGCGCCAGCAGGCGCCGCAATACCTCTGGATCGGCTGTTCCGACAGCCGGGTGCCGGCCAACCAGATCGCCGGCCTGTTGCCGGGGGAGATGTTCGTCCACCGCAACGTGGCCAACGTGGTCGTGCACGCGGATCTGAACTGCCTTTCCACGATCCAGTTCGCCGTGGACGTGCTCCGGGTCGGCCACATCATCGTCTGCGGACACTACGGTTGCGGCGGTGTGCTGGCCGCGCTGCGCGACGAGAAGCACGGGCTCGTCGACAACTGGCTCCGCCACGTCCAGGACGTGCGCCGGAGACACCAGGCGGACCTCAATGCCTTCGAGCACGAGGCCGACCGGCACAACCGCCTCTGCGAGTTGAACGTCATCGAGCAGGTCATCAACGTCAGCCAGACCACGGTTGTCCGGGACGCCTGGGCCCGCGGCCAGGAGCTGGCCGTGCATGGGTGGGTCTACGACATCCGCGACGGACTGCTGCGCGATTTCGGTACGTGCGTGGCCGCGGACACGGCCCGCGAAATGATGGGCTGTTAACCATTTCCGCTCCTCGGCGTTTCTCACGGCATTGGAGGAGTGAGCATGCCCCAGCGGATCGTCATCAGCCTGATCTTCATCGTCGCCCTGGTCACCCAGGCCATGGCGCAGGAAACCACCACGGCCACGGCCCCATCCGGGGAGGAGGCCACAACCACGGCCGCAGCCTCCACCGACGACAGCGCGGACACGCGCGAGGCCCTGCAATTGGTGCTCGGCAAGTACCCGCCGCAGGTCGCCAAAGTGCTCAAGCTCGACCCGGCTCTGTTCGGGAACCAGGCCTATCTCGCCAACTACCCGGCTCTGGCCGCGTTCGTGGCCCAGCATCCGGAGGTCCAGCACACGCCGGCGTTTTACCTCGAGAGCGTCTGGATTCCCCTGGATGTGGCGCCGGAGAGCCCGGCCGAGCGCGTGTGGCGCGACACGATGGAAGGCGTCTCCATCTTCATGGTGATCCTGCTGGTGACCGGCGGATTCGTCTGGCTGGTCCGCACGCTCATCGAACATCGCCGCTGGAGCCGCCTCACGCGCACGCAGGCCGAGGTCCACAACAAACTGCTCGACCGCTTCACCTCCAACGAAGAAGTGCTGTCGTACATGCAGACCACCGGCGGAAAGCGATTCCTGGAATCGGCGCCCATCCCCATGGACGCCGGGCCGCGCGCCGTGAGCGCGCCCATCAGCCGCATTCTCTGGTCCGTGCAGGTCGGCCTGATCCTGGCGGCGGCGGGGGCGGGGTTGCAGTACGTCGGCCGCAGCATCGAAAAGACGGTTGCCCAGCCTCTCCTGGCCATGGGTGTTCTGGCAGTGGCCATCGGCGCCGGGTTCATCGTCTCGGCGTTCGTCTCGTTCATCCTCTCCAAGCGCCTCGGCCTGCTCGGAACGGCCGCAACCCCCGAGGTGAGCGAGTGAGACGTGAACATGGGATCATGGCGCGATGACGCACGACCTGGTCATGAATGACGCGCTGACGGGCGTCGACAGCCGGGCCGGGACCGACACAGCGCACGGTCCGATGGACGAGGATGCATTCCGCGCCTTCTACGACCGCACCTCGCGTGCCGTCTGGGTCTACCTGGCGCGCGTCACCGGCGACCGGCAGCTGGCCGACGACCTGCTGCAGGAAGTGTTCTACCGGTTCTTCCGCGCCCGGGCCACGCACACCGACGAAGCGCACCGCCGCAACTCCCTCTTCTGCTTCGCCACGAACATCGCCCGCGACGCCAACCGCAGGAAGGTGCGTACCCGTCATGAGGCTGTTCCGGTCGATCTCGAGGAGAACGCGGAGGTCCTGCGCGTCGATGCGCGCGTGGCCGAGCGCTTCGAGGCCAGCACCGATCTGGCCCGGGCCATGGCCACGCTCAAGCCGGTGCAGCGGGAGATGCTCTGGCTGGCCTACGCCCTCGGCTCGTCCCACGCCGAGATCGCGGAGATCCTCGGCATCCGCAGCGGCAGCGTGAAAATCCTGCTCCTCCGGGCGCGGCGCAAGATGGCCGCACTCCTCGGGCGGCCGGCCAGGGAGAAGCGATGAGCGAGTGCACGCGTCAGCAGGAGATCGTGGCTCTTGTCCGCGCCGGACGCTGGCCGGACGGCTGCGAAGACGACGCCCGCGCCCACGTAGCCGCCTGTGCCGATTGCACGGAGAGCGTGCAGATCGCGATGCTGCTCACCGACGACTACCGCGCCGCCCTCCGTACCGCGCGCGTCCCCGGCTCGGGCCTGGTGTGGTGGCGCATGCAGCGCCGCGCGCGCGAAGAAGCCGCCCGCAACGCCGCCCGCGTCGTCACGCTCGTCCAGGGCATCTGCGTCGTACTCGGCATCGCCCTGGCCGTCCAGATCCTCGGCGCCGAAAACCTCACCCACGCCTTCGCCCGCTGGAACCTCCCCCTGATCCTCGGCCTGACGCTTACGCTGGCCCTCGCCCCCGCGGTGGTGGCGGTGTATCTGGCGTTGAGTGGGGATTGAGCGGCAGGGAAATGTCGCGATAACGCGCCGCCTCGTCCTGATTCCCACTCGCCTCGAGCGCGTCCACCAGCGCCGCGGATGCGCGCGCCTGTGTGGGATCGATCTCCAGGGCGCGTCGATAGGCGTCGATGGCGCCTTGCAGGTCGCCGCATTCACGGCGGGCAGCGCCGAGGCGGATCCAGGCGGCGGTGAGGTTGGGGCGTGCGGCGAGGGCGCGCTCGTAGTGCGCGATCGCTTCCACGATCCGGCCGCGTCCGGCGAGGAAGATGCCGAGGTTGAACTCGGTCTCGGGGCGGTCTTCGTCGCCTTTCAGCGCCTCGGTGAGTTTGCGGATGGCTTCCCCGGTGTCGCGGGTTTGTGCGGCCCGGGCCAGGCCGAGCCATTCGAGCGCGAGCGGATGTCCCGGAGCGCGCTGCAGCACGAGCGACGCGGTTTGCTCGAGCTGCGGGTACCGGCGCTGGCGCAGTTGCCCGGAGGCGAGATCGAGATACGGCTCGATCTCGGGAGGCTTCACGCCGGTAATCACCTCTTCCAGCCGGCGCACGGAGCCCGCCTCCGCGCCCCCGCTCGCGCGCACGAGCGCGACGAGGCGATAGAGCTCGCCGAGCGCTCCGGACGGCGCCTGCCGGGCATCGAGAAAGTCGACGCCGTCGATGGAGGGGTCGCGCTCTTCGAGCGATGCCAGCAGCTCCGGCCCGCCCGGCGTGCGGCGGATGAAGTGGTCGGTCATCACGGCATGCACGACGTCCTGCGTCCTGCGCTTCGGCATGTGACAGCTGGTGCAGTCTTCGGTGATCTTGTGCGCCTTGGCGTGGCAGGAGAGGCAGGCGGTGCGGTAATGCGCGGCGCGCTGCTCCGGCGGCACTTTGCGATGCGGGTCGTGACAGGTGAGGCAGCTCAGCCGGCCCTCGCTGGCGCGGAAGCATTTGCTCTGCTCGAGGCGATACGGATGGTGGTTGATCTCGAATCGGTCGGCCCGCGGCAGCTCCTTTTCCGTGATGTCGAGAGGCGGCGCGTAATCGGCCAGTGCGTCGCCGGGGCGGTAAGAGTAGAGGTCGCGGCCGAACTTCCGCGCGCCCGACAGCGCCACGGCCGGCAGCATGTGGCAGCCGTAGCAGATGTCCATGCGCCGCCGCGCGTCGAGCCGGGCCGGATTCACGATCGCCGCGCGGATCTCACCCGAGGCCGCGCCGCGCATGACCGCCGCGGCGTGATTGGCTCCCGGGCCGTGGCAGCGCTGGCACCCGATGCCTTCCGGAAGCTGCTCGGGCAGCGACTGCGGCCGCCAGTACGACAGGCTCTGCTCCGCCACCTCCGGATAGGCGTTGTGGCAGAACATGCATTCGTGGCGCACGCGGCGCGTGACGCCGTCGTGATCGCGCCGGTCGAAACCGGGAGCCATGCGCCACTCGCGCGTGGCCGTGTACCAGGCGATGGGGAGTTGATAGAGCTCGCCGCCCGGCGTGCGATAGAGATACGTCCGCGCGTGATGACCGGAGCCGAGGATCCAGTCCACGGTCTGCTCGAACACATGGATCGGCGCGCCGTCCGCGGCCAGCTGATAGCGGCGGAACACGAGCTCCCCGCCGCGGCGCCGCATCTCGAAATACTGCCGCGAGAGCTCATGAAAGAACGGCGGCGCCGTAAGGTCCTCGATATCGGTCGACGGCCGTGGCTTATAGAACGATTTGGCCATGCCGACGTGCTGGTACGACGCCGCGCGATCGGCGTGGCAATTGCCGCACAGCGCATCGTCGATGTAGCCCGGCGCGGCGCCGCGCGTGACGTGCACGCCCATCTCCGCGAGCGGATCGGTCACACTGAGCAGCAGCGCAATCAGCGCAGAGAGAAAGCCGGGCATCGGGTGGGATCAGATTAACGCGATACTCTCGCCTTCGCATGCGCGAGCCTGTCCTTCGGCGCCTCACTCATCTCAATCGATATCTCCGCGACGCAGCCACCGACTTTGCGCTGTTCGTGAGCCGGAAGCGCGATCCGGAGTTGCCTCCCCACCGGTACCGTCAGATCGGGCCGGGCGATTTTCGTGAGCGCGGCAGGTGGCTGTCTGCGATGCTGGTGCGGAACGGGCTCGAGCCCGATCATCGCGTGCTCGATATCGGCTGCGGGATCGGGCGCGTGGCCCTCGGGCTGACGACCGTGTTGTCGCGCTCAGGCAGCTACGAAGGGTTCGACGTGGATGCGCGGGCGGTCAAGTGGTGCACCCAAAATTTGTCGCCGCGATTTCCGAACTTCCGGTTCACGCACGCCAATGTGGCCACCGCGCGTCACAATCGGAGCGGCGTCCCGGCGGCGGAGTATCGCTTTCCCTTCGACGGCGCCGGCTTCGACTTTGCCTTCGCGACCTCGGTGTTCACGCATCTGGAGATGGACGCCGCGCTGCGTTACTTCGGCGAGGCGCATCGCGTGCTGCGGCCGGGCGGGATTCTGCTGGCCACGGTGTTCCTGCTCGATGGGACGCCGAGCAAGCTCGAGTTTCCCATCGACCGCGGCGATCACCGGCTCACCAGCTCCGGAAGCGGCGTGGCCTTTGCGGAGGGGAGCGTGGCGGCGCTGCTGCCCGAGGAACGCTGGAGCGATGTTCGCATCCAACGCGGGGGATGGCAGAGCGGCGGTACGTTTTCGGTGCTCACGCAGGACGTGATCACTGCGCGGAGAAACTCATGACACGAAGACAGCTCCACGGCTCCACAGCTGTACAGCGATACCGCTGTGAGGCTGTGCAGCTCATCCTATTGTTCCTGGCCCTGCTGCTCGTTGCTGCCGGTTGTACGACCACGGGCGGGAACGTGACGGCGTCGGATGCCGAGATCCAGCGGCTGGAAACGTCGAAATGGAATGCGGAGCCGCCGGGAGGGCGCGAGGCCTTCATGGACCTCTTCGCCGAGGACTTCGTCTCCGTCGAATACGGCAGCGACGTCCAGGGCGGCGTCCATCGCAAGACGCGCGCGGACGTATTTTCCGGCCCGCCTCTTCCACCCGCGGAGTTCGAGCTGAGCGACTGGCGGTTCATCCACGCCGATCCGCACGTGTTCATCGTGTCGTATCGCGTGAACGGTCTCTCGTTCCCCTGGCAGGCCTACGCCACCTCGGTGTGGGTACACCGCGCAGGAAAGTGGCAGACGGTCTTCTATCAGGCGTCCACGGCTAAATGAGAACCCGCATGGTTGAGTCCGTTCGCGCGTAGAATCTGCGCATGGACATCGGACGCCTTCTCAAGTGGATCGTCATCATCGGGATCGTGTTCTTTGCGTGGAAGGTGGTTGTGCCGTGGGTCAAGGGACAAAAGCTCGGCGGCAGTTCCACGTCCATCTCGACCGGCGCCGTTGGTGACGACTCGTGCGCGGGTCAGGCCGAGCGTGCTTCGGAAGCATGGGGGAGCGGTCTGGCGCAGTTCGCCAATCCGCCGTACGACCTCGGCGTGTGGTCCTCGTTCCGCGAGCGCGTCGATGCGCAGATCTCGAAGGCGCAATCGAAATGCAGTTGCGCGGCCGAATCGTGCGTGAAGGTGCGGGAAGCGATGGGCGACCTGAGCGCCCTCGTAGGCGACCTCGACAACACCATCCGCAACGGCTCCTCGCCCGAGGGATTCGTCCAACGCCAGGAACAGATCGACAACCGCATCAACGAAGCTCGCGATCTGCAGACCGCCGGGAAATAGCCCCGCTTTTTCGACTCATTCGGGTCACCTTCTTGCACTTCACGCCGGTATCAACCGGCCATGGGTGCGCCGGTGAAAGGATGACCATGAGATCGAAAGTACGTCACACGATGGCAGTGTGCGCTGTATTGCTGGGTCTGACAGCAGGGCTCCCGGCAGGAGCTCAGTCGCAGACCGATCGCGAGATGTCGAAGGCGCAGTCGGAGCTGGTGATGGCCGAAGCGGCGCTCGCCTCGGCGGAGGCGGCCGGCGCGGCGGTTCTCGCCAAACCACTCTATGACGAGGCCACGGCGCAGGTCCGGCAGGCGCGCGGGAAGTGGAACGACACGAAGCGCGATATGCGCGAGGACGCCATCCTCCGCGCCGTCGAAGCGCGTTATGCGGCGCGGGCGGCGGAAGCGCAGGCCGCTCTCGTCAGCGCCAACACGGAGGTCCGCAATCTGCGGACGGACATCGGAAACTTCGGCGGAACGACGCCCTCGTCGGTGCTGTATGAGCCGGCGGTGAACATCAGCCGCGGCATGACGTCACTCGAGCGCGTGATCGTGGCCGAGAACGCGCTGAAGACCGCGCGTGCTGCCGGCGGCGACCTGGTGGCCTCCGAGGAGCTGAAACAGGCCGAGGCGACGCTGAAAACGGCGCGCATGCTGGCCAAGGACCACAAGCAGAACGAGAGCGCCGATCATCTGGCCTACATCGCGGAGATGCAGGCCCGGCGCGCGGAGTATGTCGCGCGCAGGAACGCAGTCCTCCCGCAGCTCACGACACTGCGCAGCGAGCGCACGCGTCTGGCGCAGCTGGCCGTGGACACCCGCGCCCGCGATGAACAGGCCCGGCGCCTGGAAGTGGAACGGCAGGCGGCCGAGCTGCGCGCGCAACTCCAGGCGGAATCGGCGAATCGCCAGGCGGAGCAGGCAGAGCTCGAGCGGCTGCGGCAGCAGATCACGCAGAACGAGATGCAGCTGCGGAGCCGGTTCAATGACGACCGCACCGCGCGCATCGCGGCAGAGCAGAACTACGACGACCTGATGCAGCGCTATCAGGCCGCGCTGGTCGAGGGGAGCACCACCAGCATCGAGGCGGAGCAGTTGCGCCGCCAGGTGGAAGATCAATCGCTGGCCCTGCGCGACCTGCGGGAGCGCGAGCGCCTCAGCGAGACGTCGATGGGCAACCAGATCGACACGCTGCAGCGCGACCTTGAGCGCGAGCGCGCCGACGGCCGGCTGACGGCCGATGTGCTGGCGCAGCGCGAAGAGGAGTTGAGCCGTCAGCGCGCGGACTTCCAGCGTCTGCAGACCGAGCGCGAGGAAAGCGAGCGTCGCCGCGTGGAAGCGGAGAGCGCGCGTACGGCGGCCATCGCCGAAGCGGAGCGCAAGCGTTTCGACGCCGAGGCGCAGTCCGCGCAGCTGCGGCAGCAGGTCGCGGAATCGCAGGCCAAAACCGCGCAGACCGAGGCCGAGCTGGCCCGGGCGCGCGACGAGCTGGCCCGGCGCGACGCCGCCAGCCGCGAGCGCATCGAAAGCATGCAGAAAGAGCTGTCGAAACTGGCCCAGACCCGGACCAGCGACCGCGGCTTCATCGTCACGCTGCCGGGCTTGTTCTTCGATTCAGGTAAATCCGTGCTCAAGCCGGGCGCGCGCAACACCCTGGCCAAGATCGCCGAGCAGTTGCGCATGAACCCCGACGCCCGCATCGAGATCGAAGGCCACACCGACAGCGTCGGCACCGAGGACCTCAATCAGAAGCTGTCCGAGAAACGCGCCGCCGCCGTACGCGACTACCTGGCCGGCCGCGGCATTCCGGCCACCCGCATCACCATGGCCGGCCTCGGCGAAGGCTCGCCCGTGGCCTCGAACGACACTGCGGCCGGACGTCAGCAAAACCGCCGCGTCGAACTGGTCATCTCCCCGGCATCACAGGTTTCGTCGCAGTAAGTTTTTACCTAACCGCCCCCCGCGAGAACCAACAATAGGTAGCCTTCTCCCCACCGCAGCTTCACCGCGGTGGGGAGAAGGTGCCGCAGGCGGATGAGGGGCGTTCTCGCGACGTGTGCGCCTCTAAGGTGTATCCTTCCCTCCGCCGGTCCATCCCAAAATCGACAGCCAGGAATCTCAGGAGGTCGCGACGATGCCGTCCACGAGGCAGGGTTCGCCCGCGTTCCCGTCCGCTATTGCGGCCGTATGGCTGGCTCTCGCGCTTCCGTTATGCGCGCAGAACGCGTCCGTCGATGTCCTGCACTACCGCGTCGAGCTCGTTCTTCCCGCGGATGACAGCGCGATCGAGGCCGTGGCGGAGCTGACGGTCCGTCCGGTGGCGTCGTCTCTCGAATCGCTGAAGCTCGACTTCGCGGGGCTCACCATCGACGGCGTGACCGTGAACGGCAAGGCCGCACGCTACCAGCGCACCGGCGACCGGCTGACGATCGCCGCCAAGCGCCGCAATTCCGAGCCGTTCCGCGTGGCCATCCGTTACCACGGCAAGCCGAAGGACGGGCTCCTGCTTCGGGAGAACAAGTACGGCCATCCGGCGACGTTTGCCGACAACTGGCCGAACCGCGCGCGTTTCTGGATTCCCTCGATCGATCATCCCTCGGACAAGGCCACCGTGGAGTTCATCGTCACGGCCCGCGCGGCGTTCGACGTCATCGCCAACGGGACGTTGCTGTCGGCGGCCATCCTGGAGAACGGGATGAAGCGAACGCACTGGAGCGAGGCCACGCCGATCCCGGTGCATTGCATGGTCATCGGCGCCACCGAGTTCGCCATCGTGCCGGATCGCTCCAGCGGCGAAACGGAGATCGCCTACTGGCTCTATCCGCGCGACCGCGAGCAGGGGATGCGTCAGTTCGGCCGCGTGCCGGAGATGCTCGCGCATTACGTGGCCACGATCGGTCCGTATCCGTATGACAAGCTGGCGCTCGTGGAGTCGTCGACGAAGTTCGGCGGCATGGAGAACGCCAGCGCCATCTTCCTGGACGAGAAGCGCATCGGCGTGGAAGGCTCGCTGGAGGCGCTGGCGGCGCACGAGATCGCGCACCAGTGGTTCGGCGATTCGGTGACGCAGCGGCAGTGGCACGACGTCTGGCTCAGCGAAGGGTTCGCCACCTACTTCTGCAACCTCTTCTTCGAGCACGCCGACGGCCGCGCGGCGTTCCTCGAGCGCATGCACAACGACCGCGGCGACTATCTGAAAGCGCAGCAGAAGGACCCGCGCGCCATCAACGACCCGTCCATCGTCGAGCTGCCCAAGCTCCTCGGGCCGTTCACGTATGAGAAAGGCGCCTGGGTGCTGCACATGCTGCGCGGCATCATGGGCGACCGGGCCTTCTTCGCCGCCGTCCGCGACTACTACTCCGCCTACCGCGACCGCAACGCCGGCACCGGCGAGCTGCGCGTGATCATGGAGCGCCACGCCGGCCAGCCGCTGGACTGGTTCTTCCAGCAATGGATCTTCGAGCGCGGCCACCCCGTCTTCGCCACCAACTGGACCTGGGCCGACGGCAAAGTGGCCCTCGACGTCGAGCAGAAACAAAACGGCCCCGTCTTCCGCGTCCCCACCGTCATCGAAGTGCGCAGCGAAACCGGCGCCCACCGCGAAAACGTCGTCATCGACGAACGCGTCGAACGCTTCGAAGTGGAGAGCGACACCCGCCCCGCCGAGGTCGTGCTGGATCCGGATGAGTGGGTGCTCAAAGAGATGACGCAGTAACGGTGGGGGGAGGCGCAGAGGCTCAGAGGCGCAAAGGCTCAGAGCGCGCGCCATCACCCTCTCTGAGCCTCTGAGCCTTTGAGCCTCTGCGCCCCTTCCCAGCGAAAAGCTGCCGAATCACGAGCTCGGTCTTGACAACCCACGTTCACCGACTTACTGTATTAGCCAACTAGTACAGTGAGTCAATGAACATGTTCGACATCAATCCTACCAACGCCGCTCCCATCTGGCGGCAAATCGAAGAAGGCATGCGGCGGATGATCTCTCTCGGCACGCTCGCTCCGGGCGGTGCCGTTCCTTCCGTGCGGGAGCTCGCCCAGCAGCTTCGCGTCAATCCCAACACCGTGGCCCGCGCCTATCAGCGGCTGACGGATACGGGGGTGTTCGCGGTGCGGCGGGGCGAGGGAACGTTCGTGGCGGAGGTCCCCTCGCAACTGAAGAAATCGGAGCGGAACGAAGCGCTGCGCGATGCCGCTGGGCAGTACGCCGGCACGGTCTTACTCGTCGGCGCGACGCTCGAGCAGGCCACCTCGGAGCTGGAGACCAGCTACGAACGGCTCACGCGCGAGCACAGGAGAAAAGCATGAACGCCCCCCTCCCGTCAGGTAGTCAGGCAGAGATTCGCGCGTCGAACGTCACCGTTCGCTACGGCAGGAAGAAGGCCGTCGACGACGTCACCATGACCGTCGCTCCCGGCTCGGTCTACGCGCTCCTCGGGCGCAACGGCTCCGGCAAGTCGTCGCTGGTGCGTTGTTTCCTGGGGCAGCTGAAGCCGCAACAGGGCCACGCCGAGTTGTTCGGCGATGACGTCTGGCGCCACCGCACGCGCCTCATGGAGCGCGTCGGTGTCGTCCCCGAGGATCCGGATGCGCCGCCGGAATCCCGGGTCAAAGACCTGGGCTGGTTCTCGTCGAAGCTCTATTCGCGCTGGCAGGAGAGCGCATTCACGCGGCGCATCGACCGCTTCGGCATCTCCCCGGCGGCGCGTTTCGGCGAGCTGTCGAAGGGACAGAAGAAACAAGTCTCGCTGGCGCTGGCGCTGGCCACGTCGCCGGAGATCCTGATCCTGGACGATCCGACGCTCGGTCTCGATGTCGTGGCGCGCAAGTCTCTTTTCGAAGAAGTCCTCGGCGACATGGCCGATCGCGGCATCACGGTGCTGATCACGACGCACGATCTGGCGCCCGTGGAAAGCATCGCCGAGCGTGTCGGCATCCTCAAGAACGGCCGCCTCGTGCTCGACGAAGAGGTGGAGACGCTGAAGAACCGCTTCCGCCGCATCCGTTTCACCAGCCAGCCGATGGCGCTGGAACAGGCCAACCTCGTGGCCGCCACCGTGCGCCAGTGGGGCACCGGCACCGAGGCCGTCATCTCCAACTACGACGACGTCGCCTTCGCCCGGATGCGCGGGGAAGCGCACCTGCCGGTGGCCGACGTGGCCCCGATGAGTCTCGAAGAAATCTTCATCGCCGTGGCCGGCGAGCATCCGGGAGCGGCGTCATGAACACGGCCGTGATCATCGCCTCGCGCGAGCTGCGCGACCGCGCCCGTCTGTTTCTCATCGCCGCTGCGATGGCCGTCGTACCGTTCGGAGCGGCGCTCACGGTCCGGGAGAACCGCCAGGTGGCCATCGCCACGGTGGCCTGCTTTCTGGCGTCCGCGTACACCGGCGCCCTTGCCGTGGCCCTGGGTGTCTCCAGCGTCGGCCGCGACCTGACGGAGAAGCGCCTTTCATTCTTTTTCGCGAAGCCGGTCTCCGCGGCCTCCATCTGGATCGGCAAGGCCGCGGCCGCGCTCCTGACGCTGGCCGGCGCCTTCGCCATCGTCGTTCTGCCGGCGTTCCTCGTCGCCAATGACGGCTGGATGTACAACTGGCCCGTGGGCGGCCGCGCCCTCACCATCTACACGGCCATCATCGGGATAGTCCTCTTTTTCGGCAGCCACGCCGCCTCGACGATGTTCCGTTCGCGCTCCGCGCTCATCGCCGTCGACTTCGTGCTGCTGGCGGCGATGCTCACGGCCATCCTGGCCATGTCGCGGCCCATCCTCCTCGGCGGCGGGCTCGATCTCGTCCTGAAAATGCTGGTGGTCATCAGCGCGTCGCTCCTGGTGATCCTGGCCGTCGCTCCGGTCTGGCAGCTCGCCCGCGGCCGCATCGACCCCCGCCGCAACCACGCGGCATTCTCGACCGTGCTCTGGAGCAGCGCCGCGGTGGTGGTGACCGTCGCCGCCGGATACGCGCTGTGGGTCATCTCCGCGCCGCTCTCCAGCCTCACCCATCTCTACAACGTCGAACAGTCGCCGGACGGGCAGTGGCTCGCGGTCTCCGGCCAGACCGCCAACCGCGGGGAGTATCAGGCGTCGTTCCTCGTCGACGCCGCCACCGGCGAACGGCAACGCGTAACAGGCGTGCCATGGAGCTCCGTGCACGTCTCGCGCGATGGAAAGACAGCGGTCTGGATGGAAAGCGACGAGCTCATCCCGCGGACCGGAACGTTCCGCGTGTACACGCGGCGGCTGGAGCCGGGCGCGAAGCAGATCGCCACGCCGCTGGTGATGAGGTTGCCCAGGGCGGCGCAACTCTCCGACGACGGCTCGCGCCTGGCCATCACCACCCCCGACAAGATCGAGGTCTACGAAGTCGGCACCGGCCGGCTCCTCGGCGCGACCACGGGGATCGGCTCCACCACCCGGCAATCCATCTTCTTCGCCGGACCGGACGTCGTGCGCGTGCTCGAGATCTCATTCGGCGCGGTTTCGAAGATGCGCATCCGCGAATTCGACCTCAGCCGCCGCAAGCTGACCACCACCCCCGAACGGCCTGCGCCCCGTTCTCTGATGGTGCAGGTCAACCTTGACGGCTCGCGCCTCTTCCTTCGCCAGGATGGCGTGGTTCTCGACACCAAAACCGGGAACGTGCTGACCACGCTGCCGGTGAAATCGGCCCGGCCGTTCTTCAGCGCCATGCTCAACGACGGCTCCACCGTGGTCACCCGCGACTCGAAGCTCCATCACTTCGATCCGAACGGTGCTCTGGTCGCCGAGATCCCGATCCCGGTGCAGCATGCCGGCGTGGTCGGGCTGGTGGGCTCGTCGAAAGTCCTCCTCACCAGCGGCTCCACCTACACCCAGGACTGGCGGATGCTCATCGTCGATCTCTCCACCCGCAAGGTGACCGTGGCGGTGCCCGGACTGCGCAGCGCGCTGGCGTGGTGGTCCGACCCGGTCCTGCCCCAGTTCACCGAAGACGCCGCCATCGCCGCCATGGAAGGAGAGCGCAAGCTCGTGCTCATCGATGCACGGACGGGCGCCAGACGGCCATTCCCGTCGTAACCAGCCACCTCACGCTTTTCACGACGAAAAGGAGCAACACCATGAATGCCGCATTCCTGATTGCCTCCAGCGAGTTGCGCGATCGCTCACGTCTCTTTCTCATCGCCGCGGCTATGGCCGTGGTGCCGTTCGGGGCCGCCTTCGCCGTGCGCGAGAACCGGCCGCTGGCCATTGCCGTGGTGGCCACGAGTCTGGCCATCCTTTATGCGTGCTGTCTCGCCATTGCCCTCGGCGTGTCCACCGTGGGCCGCGAGCTGACCGAGAAGCGTCTCCCGTTTCTTTTTGCAAAGCCGGTATCGGCCACTTCGATCTGGGCCGGCAAAGTGGCCGCGGGCCTGTTGACGGCGTTCGGCGTGCTGGCCATCGTGGTGCTGCCGGCCTACGCCCTGGTCCACGGCGGCTGGAACGACATGTGGCTGGCCGGCTGGAAGCCGATCGTCCTCAACGCACTCGTGCTCATCCCGGTCCTCTTCTTCGGAGGGCACGCCGCGTCGACGATGTTCCGCTCGCGCTCCGCTCTGGTGGCCCTCGACTTTCTGATGTTCGGCGTGATGCTGACCGCGCTCTTCACCATGACCCGGCCGATCCTCCTCGGCAGGGGCAACGACGTCGTGGAGAAGATGCTCATCGCCGTCGGGATCGCCGTCACGGCCGTCCTGGCGATTGCGCCCGTATGGCAGATCGCGCGCGGCCGCATCGACCTGCGCCGGAACCATGCGTCGCTGTCGGCCGCTGTCTGGAGCGGCGTGGCCGTCGTGATGATCGCCGCGGCCGCGTACGCGGTGTGGGTCATCTCGCCGCCGCTGTCCGGCATCCTCGCCTACACGATCGAACAGTCGCCGTCGGGACGCTGGATCGCGGTCTCGGGCCAGCCGCCCAGCCGCGGATCGTACCTGGCCACCTTCCTCCTCGACTCCACCAGCGGACGCCGCCAGCGAGTGCCCACGCAGCCGGGAAACAGCCACATCTCGGGCGACGGCCGGACGATGGTCTGGCTCGAGCCCGATGAGCTCTGGCCGATGAGACCGTCGAGCGATCGGTACTGGCCGCCGAAAGGAACCTTCCGCGTGCATATCCAGGCTCTCGAAGAGGGCGCACGGCCACGGGCGACGTCACTCACGGTCAAGGATCCGCTCCGGATCCAGCTCTCGGAAGACGGTTCCCGTCTGGCCGTCGTCAACATGGATCAGCTCGAGATCTACGAGATCCCCTCCGGCCGCCTGTTGGGAGCCGCCAAGGGAATTACGTCCAATGCCGAGTGGTCGACGTTGTTTTTCGCCGGGCCGGACCTCGTGCGCATCGCCCAGTCCTATCGCACGAATCAACCGATGCGGCGCATTCAGGAGTTCGACCTGGTCCGCCGCAAAGTGACCACGACCGCGGAATGGCCGGCGGTGCGTCGTTCCGAGCGGCCCGGCGTCTACTTCTTCATCAACGTCACGCCGGACGGCTCGCGGATCTACCTCGGCGAGGAAGGGAAGGTACGCGACGCCCGCACCGGGGCCGTCCTGGCGGAGCTCCCCATCCAGCCGGAAGTCGATCGGCCCACCACCATGCTGAGAGACGGCTCGACGATCCTCATCCGCGGCGCCAGGCTCCTCCACTACGACGCAAAAGGAGCGTTCCTTCACGAAGTGCCGCTCCCGGCAGCGGGGATGGAGGTGAGAGGACAGGTGGGCGCGTCGAAACTTCTGCTGTCGACGGTCCGGCAGGAGGGGCAACTAGCCGCGTCCCTCATCGATCTCGCCACCGGAAAGGCTGGCGCCGGACTTACCGGCTACGTGAGCGGCACCGGCTGGGACAATGCCATCATCCCGCAGTACACCGAGGATGCCACCCTCGTGGCCATGGACGCCGGGCGCAAGCTCGTGCTGTGGGATCTGAAAACAGGCGCAAAACGGCCCTTGCCGTCGTAGAGAGAGAGCGCGTAGCAAACGAAAAAGGCCGGGCGTCAGCCCGGCCTTTTTTGTCATCGCTGAAAGATCGAACTTACTTCGCGGCGCTCTTGACCTTCTCCAGACCCGCCTTCGCGCTCTCGGCGAGAGAAGCGAATGCAGCGGCGTCGCGGACGGCCAGGTCGGCCAGGATCTTCCGGTCCAGCGTGTTGCCGGCGGCCTTGAGACCGGAGATGAACTGCGAGTAGGAAAGCCCGTTGATGCGCGCGGCGGCGTTGATGCGCGTGATCCAGAGCTTGCGGAAATCACCCTTGCGATCCTTGCGGCCGGTGAAGGCGGAGTTGAGCGCCTTGTCGACGGCCTGCTGGGCGATGCGGTGTCCGCGCGACCTCATTCCGTAGAAGCCTTTGGCAAGCTTCAGGACCTTGGCGCGGCGGTTCTTTCTTTTTGGACCTCGTTTGACTCTCGGCATGGTCTCCTCGTTTTCCTTTCGTTTCGAGCGGACGGGTCAGGAGTGGTGTTTACCCGGCGCGCTCCGTTTGCAGCTCGGCGTTTTTGCGAGCTACTTGTACGGGATCATTCGCCTCACGGTCTTTGCATTCGCAGGCGAGACCTCGACTTCACCCGCGAGACGAGCCTTCCGTCCGGGCGACTTCTTGGTCAGGATGTGCGAGTGAAAGGCGTGATTGCGCTGCAGCTTCCCGCTTCCCGTTTTCGAGAAGCGCTTGGCGGCACCACGATGCGTTTTCATCTTAGGCATAGCTTTCCCCTTAAAGCTTGGCTGGTAACCAGCCTGGGCTGAGTTAGATTCCCCGGGCTGGCCGCCCTTACTTGGTCGGAGCGATGACCACCGACATCCGGTTCCCCTGGAGGTCCGGGTTCGGACTCTCCGAGGCGCCGTGGTCCTTGACCTCGACCAGGAGGCGGTCGAGCACGGCCTTGCCGAGCTCCATGTGCGTCATTTCACGGCCGCGGAAGCGGACGATGCACTTGACCTTGTCTCCATGCTCGAGGAAGCGGATGACGTTGTTCTTCTTGAAATCGAAGTCGTGTTCGTCGATGCGGGGGCGGAACTGCACCTCCTTGACGACGATCACCTTCTGTTTCTTCTTCGCCTCGGCCTGTTTCTTCTTCTGCTCGAACAGGTACTTGCCGTAGTCCATGATCTTGCAGACCGGGGGGGTGGCTGAGGCGGAGATCTCGACCAGGTCGAGATCCTTCTCACGAGCCATCTCCTGGGCCTGCGCGATGGGGACGATTCCGACCTGCTGGCCTTCGGAATCGATCAGGCGCACCTCGGGGGAGCGGATCAGGTCATTGATGCGGTTTTCGGGTTCGACGGGTCTGCGATCGAATCGTGGGTTACGACGTGGTGGGAAAATACGAATCTCCTCCTGGGTTTTCGACTGTTATTGAGCGGCCAACCATACGGATAAAGGCGGCAGAAAGTCAAACTGCGGATCAGAGCGCGGATGGCAGAGCGCAGAGGGCAGAAGATCCACAACCCCCGCCGACGGGTCCTTTTTCTTCTGCCCTCTGCCCTCTGCGCTCTGCCCTCTCATAACGTGAGCGCCCGCGTCCCAATCAGCTCCTTGGCCCGGGCGATCAGCTCGTCCACCGTCATGCTGCCCTGGTCGCCGCCGGTGCGGAGGCGGAGGCTGACGGTGCCGGCGGCGGCTTCCTTCTCGCCGACCACGAGCATGAACGGGATCTTCTGCATCTGGGCCACGCGGATCTTGGCGCCGAGCTTTTCGTCGCCGCGGTCGGCTTCCACGCGCAGGCCTGCGGCCTTCAGCTTCGCCTCCACCTCGTTCGCGTAGTCGACGAACTTCTCCGACAGCGGCAGCACCACGGCCTGGACCGGCGCCAACCACATCGGGAAGGCTCCGGCGAAATGCTCGATGAGGATGGCGATGAAGCGCTCGAACGAGCCGTAGATGGCGCGGTGCAGCACGGCCGGCCGGTGCTCGGCGTTGTCCTCGCCGATGTAGGTGAGGTCGAAGCGCTCCGGCGCGTTGTAGTCGAGCTGCATGGTGCCCAGCTGCCACTTGCGGCCGATGCTGTCCGAGACCTCGAAGTCGATCTTCGGTCCGTAGAACGCGCCGTCGCCCGGCTTGAGCTCGTACGGACGGCCCAGGCTGTCGAGCGCGCTCTGGAGAAGACTCTCGGCCCGGTCCCAGAGCGCATCGTCGCCGATCCGCTCGGGCGGCCGCGTGGCGAACTTGGCGGTGTACTCGAGGCCCACCGAGCTGTAGACGCGGTCGAGCAGCGCCACGAACTTGCGCACCTCGTCCGGCACCTGCGACTCCACACAGATGATGTGCCCGTCGTCCTGCGCGAACTGCCGGACGCGGGTGAGGCCGCTCAGGGTGCCCGAGGCCTCGTTGCGGTGCAGCACGTCCTGCGAGTGGAAGCGCAGCGGCAGCTCGCGGTAGCTGTGCCGCTTCATCCCGTAGTACAGATAGTGCGACGGGCAGTTCATCGGCTTCAATGAGAAGTCGTGCTCCTTGGTCTCGCTGTCCAGCACCAGGAACATGTTCTCCCGGTACTTGCCCCAGTGGCCGCTGATCTCCCACAGGCCCTTGTTGAAGAGGAGCGGCGTCTTGATCTCGACGTAGCCGTTCTCCAGCGCCAGCTCGCGCATCGACTGCGACAGCACCTGATAGAGCGTGGTGCCTTTCGGGGTCCAGAACGCGGCGCCGGGCGCGAACGGATGGAAGTGAAACAGGTCGAGCTCCTTGCCCAGCCTGCGGTGGTCGCGCGCCTTGGCCTCTTCGAGCTGCTTGAGGTGCGCCTCCAGCTGCTCCTTGTCGGCCCAGGCCGTGCCGTAGATGCGCTGCAGCATGGCGTTCTTGTTGTCGCCGCGCCAGTACGCGCCGGCCACCGACATCAGCTTGAACGCGCCCAGGCGGCCGGTGGACGGGACGTGCGGCCCGCGGCAGAGATCGAACCACTCGCCCTGCCGGTACATCGACAGCGTCTCGTCGCCCGGGATGGCCGAGATGATCTCCACCTTGTACTTCTCGCCGATCCTGTCGAAGGTGGCGATGGCCTCGTCGCGGCTCAGCTCCTCGCGGCGGATCGGCAGATCGCGCTTCACGATCTCCTGCATCTTCTCTTCGATGCGGCGCAGGTCTTCTTCCTGGAAGGCCCGGTCGGTGGCGAAGTCGTAGAAGAAGCCGTTCTCGATGACCGGACCGATGGTGACCTGCGTGCCCGGGAACAGTTCCTGGACGGCCATGGCCATGAGGTGGGCGGTGGAGTGGCGGATCGTGTCCAGCCCCGCGTCGCTCTTGGGGGTGATGATCTCTACGGTCGCCCCGTCGGAGACAGGAGCGTAGACGTCCACGGCCTTGCCGTTCACCTTGCCGCCCAGGGCGTCCTTCGCCAGACGTCTGCCGATGGCTGCGGCCACGTCGGCCACGGTGGCGTTCTCGGCCACTTCTCGCATCGATCCATCAGGAAGTTGCACGTTCATGTTCAAACCTCGCGGAAAAACAAAAGACAGGGCCGGGAGGCCCTGTCTCGAGATCATGGGAGTCTGGAAATCAGCAGACGATCATCGGCAGGGCAACGAGCGCAGGCTCGTCGTTCGCGTCTGTCCGGTTGTCGTCGTTCGGTTCATAGCGGGCGCGAAGTATAGCATCCGGAGCAGGCGAGGCATTCCCGCCACGGTGCGACGCTGTTATTATGTGCACCGGTCCATGTCCTTCACAGCTTCGCTCCTTCTCTCGACGGCGGTTTCACTGCGTCTGCTCAACCCGCATTCCGCGCCGGTTGATGCGGACCTCGTCTGCGACGGTCGCGCGCAGCAGGTCCGCCTCGATGCAAACGGCGTCGCCGATCTTCCCGAGGGCTGCACGTTCGCCGGCGCACTCGTGCCGCTGACCGTGCTCGAGACGTCGGTCGACGGCGCCGGCGAGTGGCAGCGCGACGTGAGCAGCGACGCCGGATGCGGCACCGCCGCGATGGCCGTCCCGTTCTATGCCTGCGCGTCGGGAGTGGCCACCGCAAGCGTCGGCCTCTCGCAGGGCGCGTCTTACCGATGGTCCGCACAGGGCGCGACGATCCTGGAAGGGATGAACACGAACATCGTTGTCGTGCAGCTCACCGATCCGAAGACGGCCTCGCTCACCTGCGTCATCACCAGCGGCGACTGCACCACGACGGCCACGGGGGCGATCAGCATTCGCGAGCCGCTCGTCGTCCGGGAGCTCCAGGTTCCCACCGGCATCAACGTGAACGTGCCCGTGACCCTCACCTGGAGCTACGAGGCGGGGGCGGCGCCCGATACGCAGATGCTCCTCGGCGACGCGTTCGCCGAAGCGGTTTCGCTTCCGGGCAGCGCGCGCAGCTACACCTTCACGCCCCGGGAGACGGGGACCCGGACCGTGGAACTGCTGGCAGGCTACGGGCCGCACCTGGTCACGGGACCGAAGAAGCGGCGGCGCGCGGTGGGCGGATCGGTGTTCGCAACGCAGTGTCCCTCCATTCGAAAGTCCGCCAACATGGACGTGCGCGGATGCGGCGGCGAACACGCGGTCCTGACCGTGCCGCGCGACGTCGGCGCCGGCGAGACGTTCAAGGCCCTGGTCAACTCCGACGCCGGACAGAAGGTCGAGTGGAGCGTTGAGAACGGCTCCTTTGACTCGATCTCGAGCTCCGGGGAACGCGCAACGGTGCGCGCCGGCACGAGCGGCAAGCTGAAGCTCATCGTCCGCGTCGAGCGGTCCCCGGGCTGTTTCGCCATCGCGGACACCGAGCTCCCGATCATCCTGCAGACCGGGCAGTGCGCGATCGTTCCAACCGCGCTGCTGGCGTTGACGAATCGCGACTGCGACAGTGCCACTGTGAGCGCGACGTTCACCGGCACACCGCCCTTTGCCGGTACCTGGTCGGACGGCACCGAGTTCCGTACCCCCAGCAAATCCGCGCTGCATGAGTTCAAAAAGCCGGGGACCTACGGCATCACGCGCTTCCGCGACGCCTCGTGTTTCGGCACGCTGGGCGGAACCGCCGAAGTCGAAACTCTGCGCATGTCAGTGAATCTGCAGAACGCCGGCGGCAGTTGCGGGAGCTCCACCTTGCGCGCCACCTTCGGCGGTGTTCCACCATTCACCGGCTACTGGTCCGACGGCCAGACCTTCACCACCTCGAATACCGTTCTCGAGCGGACCGTGAGCCGTGGCGGCGATTGGTGGGTGGGCGGGAACGACGCGTCGTGCCCGCAGTTCACGGTGAGCCGGACGATCAAAATGCCTGCGCCGCCGAGCGTCGACGTCCACGGATCGGGGCTCTGTCAGATCCTTCCCAACGAGGGCCTGACGGTCGGATCGGTCTTCACGGGCGGCGCACCGCCCTATCGGCTGGAGTGGTCGAACGGCCTGGTCACGACGGGCGACGTCCCGCATCTCTGGCAGAAGTTCCCGGCCACCGCGAGCTCCGTCGAGTACCAGCTCGTCCGCGCAACGGCAAACGGATGCGAAGTGGCCATCGAGCGGGGCACGGTGTCCATCACGCACCGGCACGGGGCTGTCATCGCTCCAGACAATCGCTTCAACGTGCTTTGCGCTGGGCAGTTGTACCCGGCGAAACTGAGCGTCGCTCCCTCGCCCGGGGGAATTCTCAAGTGGTCGGCGAGCGGTCCCGGCGTCATCTACCGGGGACAGGGCGAGCAGGAGATCGAGTTCACTTCCCACATTCCGGGATGGACGACGCTGTCGGTGGCGACGACGTTCCCGGACAGGGTCTGTACCTTCGAGACCACGGCCAAGGACGATTGGTATTTCAGCCCGCCCGTGTGGATCGGCAACCTCCGCTTCCAGCCGTCCACGATCAAGGCAGGTGGCACCGCGCAACTGCGCTACGAATCCAACAACGTCGCGGCGTCCTGGGCGCTGTACCTTCCGCCGGACCGCAAGAGCGACTGGAACAACACCTACTACACCGTTACCGACACCCACGGCCCGGGCACGTTTGTCCTCCGGATGGTCTGGAACGACCCCTGCTCGGGGGACCACGAGGAAACGGCCACGCTGACGATCACCAACTAGTCAGCAGCGCTGGTTGCCACGACCCGTCGTGCGTTCGATTTCATCAGAGAATGGCACGTTAATGTTTTTATAGCATAAACGGCCGTTCTGTGGCATCATTCGCCGTCCGCCAAATAACCCATGAGGAGCTTTACGATGTCTGTGTCCTTGCGCTACATGTGTGCCCTTTTTCTGGCCCTGCTGTGTCTGCCACTCTATGCGGCGGACTGTCCCGCCGTCGGTTCGCTCGCTGCGAACGATGTCCAGACCGGTGAGGCCGTTACCATCACCTGGTCGTACTCGGGAGGCGCGCCGCAGTCGCAGACCCTCTCCGGCAGCGACTTCGACCAGCCGGTGGTGGTCCCTCCCGGCAGCACCAGCTACACCTACACGCCGTACAAGCCGGGCGAGAAGCACGTCCAGCTCTCGGCCGCTTCCGCCTGCGGCACCGTCGTCGCCACGGCGAAGTACCACGTGAAGCAGTGCTCGATCGTCGCGCCGGTGCTCACCGTGAGCGCGGCCAGCGTCAACCCGGGCGCCACCATCCAGGCTTCGCTGGCCCTTCCGCCCGGCCATTCGGCGAAGTGGGAAGTGCGGAACGGGACCGCTTCCGCGACCACCGGCTCCTCGATCCAGATCGTGGCCGGCACCGCCGGTACCGTCGAGATCGACGCCTTCGTCTCCCGCGGCAAGTCCTGCACCGTCAAGGTCAGCGCCACCGTGAACATCGCCTCGGCCTGTTCGATCGCCGAGCCGCAGATCATTCACCCCGACGTGGCCGTGGCGAACGACTACTTCTGGCTCTACATCCCCTCCCTCGGCGCCGGAGAGACCGTTTCCTTCGATGTCCACAACGCGCAGGTCCTCTCCTCCGACCAGCAGTTCCTCGACCTGATCACGCCCGCAACCGGCAGCTTCTCGGTCGACGTGATCGTCACCAACGGCACCTGCTCGCGCACCTTCACGCGCACGTTCGAGCTCACTGCCTGCTCGCCCACCGCCACCGTCATGGCCGCGGGTACCGGCGCCTGCGATGACCTGCGTGTCGCCGCCGAGTTCACCGGCACCGCGCCGTTCCAGGGCTACTGGAGCGATGGCGCCGACTTCTTCACCTACGAGAACCGCATCGAGCGTACCGTCGCCACCTCCGGCACGTACACGCTGGTGTGGTTCCGCGATGCGTTCTGCAACGGCACCATCAGCGGCAGCGCCCAGGCCGGCGCCTCGCTGCCGACGCCGTCGTTCACCATCGATCCGATCGTCGACGGCGCGTACTACGGCTCCACGACCTGCCCCGGCATGGTGCGTGTGGTGCGTCTCGACGGCTCCATCCCCGCGGGCGCCCAACTGGTCTGGACCGTGGAGAACGGCAACATCGTCTCCGGCCAGGGAACGGCCGAGCTGCAGTTCAGCGGCGAGACGCCCGGCAACATGCCCATCAGCGCGAAGTTCGTCAACGCCGAGGGCTGCGCGTCCGAGACCTACAGCTTCCCGTACATGGTCACGTTCGGCCAGCCGGAGATCACGGTCAGCGTCGAGCCGTCGGTCATCCCGCCGGGCGGCACCGCCATCATCACCACCACCGCCAAGTACGTCACCGGCTCGAACCTCACCAGCTCCCTCGGCGACCCGATTGCGTTGGTCGGCCAGGACGCCACCAGCGTGCAGTGGGAGTACCGCTCCACGTCCGCCGCCGGTACCGCCGTCATCACCTATGACGTCGGGAACGCGTGCGGCCTGACCGCCACCGCCACCACCACGCTGACCATCTCAGGCGACCCAGTCGCCGCCAAGGCCACGGTGCAGGCCATCGGGTCCAATTGCTCCGACTACCTGGCCTATGCCCAGTTCACCGGCGTTCCGCCGTTCAGCGGCACCTGGAGCAACGGCGAGACGTTCGTTTACGACTACCCGGGCGCGTTCCTCCGCCCGCCCACCGGCGGCACGTATACGCTGATCCAGTTCAGCGACGCGAACGGTCCCGGCACCGTCACCGGCTCCGCCACGTTCGACTTCGTCGCGCTGCCGCGCCCCGAATTCGCGTTCGACGCCACCAGCGCGTGCCCGGGCAGCATCGTCACCGCCACGCTGACCACGCCGCTGCCGGAAGGCGCGACCACCACCTGGATGGTCGACGGCGGGACGATCGTGTCGGGCCAGGGCACCGGCTCGGTGCAGATCGAGGCCGGCGACTCGTACCTCTTTGCCACGGTGCAGCTCAGCGCCCCAGGCGCGTGCAGTGTCCCGTCTGATTCGCAGTACGTCCCGGTCACCTCGCCGTCGACGGTGCAGCAGCCGATGTTCGACCTCTACGGCGTCTACGCCGGCGGCTCCACGCAGTTCGTCGTCTTCCTCGATCCGACCACCGAGACGTGGGCTTTCGAGAACGACCTCGGCGACCCGATGGAGATCGTCGGTTCGCCCTATCCGAACGCTTACTCGGTCCGCTACACCAGCACTCACGGCGCCGGCTCGTCGACGATCCGCATCTACGGCACCACCCACTGCGGCGCTTCGTTCGAGAAGACGAACGTGATGCAGATCCTGCCGCCGCAGGTGACGGCCACGCTCACCTCCACGCCGAACGCCGACTGCGGCGCGACCGTCACCGCCACCTTCACCGGCACGGCTCCGTTCACGGGCACGTGGAGCGACACCGGCGAGACGTTCACCACCAGCGAGACCACCTTCACGCGGACGGTGAACCAATCCACCTACCTCTACCTCTACAACGTCTCCGACGCGAACGGCGGCGGCGGTGGTGGCAGTGTGATGGTCGAAGCCACGCTGGCGCCGTACGTCTCCTTCAGCGCCCAGGCGCCGCACGTCGGCCAGACGGTGACGGCTACGGCCTTCAACGTCCCGGCCGGATGGCAGGTGATCTGGCACATCGAAGGCGATGCCGCGCAAATCGTCAGCGGCCAGGGCACCGCCAACGTGTCGTACGAAGGCGTGACTCCCGGCCCGTTCATGCTCGGTGCGAAGTTCGTTACGCCGAGCGGCTGCGAAGGCCTGGGCTCCGGCTACAACATGGAAGTACTCCCCTGAGGTGATTCCCGGCCCGCGCGCGTGAGCTCCGGCGCGCGCGGGCCCGTTTTCTGGAGCGAATTGCAATTGCGCGACCGGCGCGTCTATCGTCCGCGCATGACGCTTCCGCTGTCGCCTCCGTGGCTCGCGCTCATCGTTGCCATCTGAAGCAGGACCGATTGAAATGCAACGCGGATCGCATCTGCTCGGTTCCTGTCACTGACAGCAAAGGCGCGGGAACCGCGACCATCACCATCTACGACGGCGGCCGATGCATTCCCCGACGGCAGACATCCACCGAGATACGATCACGCCGTGAGGACTAACGGCTCGTTCAGCCGGACCAGGAGGACGTGGGTGGGTGGGTCGTGACCGCGGTCACTGATTGGTCATGACGCGTTATCAGCACGCTGCACAGTGTGTTTGAGCGCGTCGAACCCTCCACCCATTCTGTAACGGAGCGTTACCGTCATCATGTCGCCCCTGCGAACGTCCATTTCCGGACGGATGGGAATGATGACCGGCTGGCAGTAGGACACACAGCTCCCCAGCTTTCCTCCACCGACGAAATCCGTTGCCGAGGTTAGGAGGATGCCGTTGATTCGACCGTCATTCGCAACGCGAACTTGCGTATCGACGCGGATCTCGTCGGTGAACTCTTTGGAGAAGTCGACCGTATGAACCAACTCCGGCTGGGAAAGAGGTTCGAAACGGTGATCGAAGGTTCTAGCGAAGTAGTCGACGAACATCGGGAAGTGAAGCTCGATCCCGTAGTGCTTGAAGTCTGCGTGCACCAAGGTCACGCTTGTGGACAACGCTCCGGGAATGACTCGCGTCGAGTCGTCGATGATCCCCGCGCGTCTCAACGAACGGAAGACCGGACCCTGCAGCTCGCCGATCAGGGCGGTGGTGATCATCTCGCAGATGACCACGTCAGGTTTCGGGACGATGGATAGGTCGAGCTTGCGTGCGTCCGCGCGGATGGAGGTGATTTTGTCTCCGTGACCACTGTCATCGAAGACCTGTCGGGAAATCCGAGACAGATAGGGGCCCACCTCCACCGAAACCACCCTTTCGGCGCCCGCGCGGATCGCCAGGAGCGCCATGATGCCCGAGCCGCTCCCCAAATCGAGCACGACGTCGCCGGGCTTCACCGCCGCTCCGATTGCATCGCGAAACGCTTCCGTGCGCTCGACGTCGGCGAGACATCGGTACACGTACTCGACATCGGACCATATTTTCATCGGCACAGGCTAACACCGCAATGTCCAAGTCGCCTCATGGCCGAAGCTTGGCTCAGGTTGCCACGATGCGCGCCGTACGGATGAAGTCGAGCTTCGGAAACGCGGCCAGATAAGCATTTCCCTCGGCCATGAGAAGCTCCTGCTTCGGTCCGGTCGGCGGACCTTTTCCGTATCCGGAGTAGAGAGCGTCGACGACCTCCATCCCCTTGGTCACCTTGCCGAAAGGGGAGATGCTGATGCTCTGCTGTTCTTCCTTCTTACCGATCAAGCGTTTCGCGTCTGTATAGTCGATGAAGACCTGCGTGGTATCGCGCACGACGAAGCTCACCATGCCCCGCATCGACTCAACCGCATTCGACTCCTCAGGCAGTTCGTCGTCGATCTTGAACGGTGCCCAGGCCCTGTTCACGGCGGGGTTTCCATGGATTCCGAATTGCACCATGATGTCTGGGACAACGCGAAAGAAGCGGACGTCGTCGTAATAGCCATTGAAGACCAGGTTGTAAAAGCGGTCCGCCGCATGTGGCGACCACGCCCGGGTCACCTCGACTACGAACGGCCCCTTCGACGTCTCGAATCGTGCTGTGAAGAGTTCCGGTGCCTTGGCGTTCAGCTTCGAAGGACTGAGCAGCCTCGTCAGGACGCCTGGAGTTTCCAGTGGGCGCAACAATCCGAACTCCATGACCACGAAGACGACATTCGAGATTACGAGCTGACAGGAGATGATGCCAGAGACGAAAACATCCTGATGCTCGGCATCGGAGTGAACCCAAAGGTACATCCATAGAATCGCGAACGCCACGACCATCGGGACGTCGGCCCACCAGAGCGAGGCGGTCGACAGGGCACGCTCCTTCGGATCGACGTGCTTCTTCGAAGAAAGCAGGTCGATTGCCAGAAAGCAGATGCCGATGGAAAAGACATATGCGACGTGCTTGCCGGGCCTGGCTTCGCCGATCGTGCTCCATGCCCGGAGCAACAACAACGCGAATACGAAGGACACCAGCACAAAAAGTAAGGCCACGCCGGTGTTCTTTCCGACGACTCTGACGAATTTAACCGCATAGTAAAAAAGGAACAGCAGCGTCCAACCGATGGCCCCGGCCTCCCAGCCGCCGGCATGCGTCAGGTAGGGCCAGCGGTGGCTCAACAAATGTTTTCCGTATCCGAAGAAGAGGATCACCACGATCCCGGCGACGGAGACGATCAGGAGGCATCGATCGAGACTTTCCACGCCACGAGGGTTCCGGGCCGCGCGGGACCGGATACGCTTCCGATAGGCACTCGATCGTGACGTCCAGACGAGATAGATCAACTCGATCGTCGCACCGGCCGCGAAAAGCCATGGGTCGGTGGTGAGAAACGAAGCGACGCCAAGGATGGTCAAAGCAACCAGATTTGCCGTCTCGCAGAGCGCCTCGGTTCCTTGCTCCAGCATCTCAGTGAACGCCAGGTGTCACCTCCCGGGCTCGGGAACCGAGCGGGTTCTGTACGCCTTGTGCAATCTGCGAGCTCTCCAGCTTCAGGCGGATGCATTGCGTGACCTTTTCGTTGAGGTCGGGCTGGTCGGAGGTCACAGACATGAATTGGCTGCGACGACGATTGTAGTGAGCCATCAGGTACTGGATGACTGCGTCGGCGCGGGCGGCCCGGAGCGCGAGAGCGCGGACAGGATCCTTCTCGTCGTCTGCGTTGGCATCGACGGAGAACTTGACGTCGGCATAGGTTCGGAGCAGCAACCCCACGTCGTCGTCGTCGAGGACCTGGCGTGCTTCAGGGCTGAGCTCGGACTTTCCGGGGGCGAACCGCACAGGCAGCACGGTGGTCATGATCTCCGAGCCGCAGCCCGGAGGCAGCTGTCCCACGTGTGCACGATAGATCTCGTTCAAAAAGCTGCTGTCACGGACTCGGTCCGCGTCCAGCGGCAATGAGCTGTATTCCGTCGACCAGAGATCATTGGCCCGGTTGAACAGGTGATCGAAGAAGGGATCGCCCGTCAGGAGACCGAACATTTCAATGTTGTCGTCCAGAGTGGCCAGCTTCACCTTGCCGAGGAGATCGTGCACGGTCTCTTCATCGAGCATCGCGAATTCCGGTTCATCGCGCAGTACCTTCACCGCGATCATCGGGTCGTTGATCGCTTTTGACGTCCCATCGAGCAGCCAACCTTCGATAAATGCTGTGATGACCTTTGGGTTGCGACGGATGAACTGCTCATCGCCGACCATGACGTCCGCGATCAGTTTCGTGGCCGCGTTCGTATCGACCAGCGTATGCGCACCGTTACGCTGCTTGAGTGCTTCCGTGACATCCGGCTCCCATAGCACCGCGGCGTCGACTTTGGTGTCCACGAACAAGTCACGCGCTTCCTGGGATGACTTCGTCTGCGTACGGAGAACGTTGCGGATCTTCGCCCTTTGCTGCTCGCTCAGGCTCGACTTGGACAGACTGTATTCGAGAAGCCAGAGCGATGCGGCCATCGGCACCGCAATCTTCTTGTCCGTCAGATCTTCGATCCGTTTGATGCCGGCGCTGGCAACGATTGCGTCGCCTCCCCGCGACCAATCCACCTGCATGAAGGCCCGGGGCGTCACACCCTTCGAGGAGGAGGCGGGCTGCTGTGGCCGGTGCGTCGTTTCGGATGTGTGGGCGAGCGAATCGACGGTCGACCAGATCACATCGAACCCGCCATCCTCCCCGCCCCGAGCGAGCTCGCGCCAAAGCTCGGCCTCGTCATCCACCAGCACAAACTCCACGAGCAGATTGTGCTTCTTCCAGAAATCGGAGTCCTTGTTCGGTCGCAGGCCATTGTTGGCCACCAGTCCGCCTGCGTATCCCGGCCAGGCGACGATCCCGACGCGCAGCGGGCGCTGGAGCAGTCCTTCTGAGGCACGGCTACCCCTGACCATCACGCATGCCCAGATCAGCAACGCCGCGGCGGCGACGCAGAGCAGATCCAGCCCGCGAAATTCGAAGCGGTCGGAGAACGATGAAGGAATATCGTCGCTGGGCGTCGATATGGTTTGATCTTCCACCTTGACCATCATCTGCTCTGTGCCATCACTGCCGGCTGGTTTTTCTCCTTCCAGCTCGCAAGATAGTCGACCAACTCCAGTAACTCGGGGTGACCGGGTGTCACGCTGTATTCGATCACCTCAATGCCGAAGTCGTCTTCGAGTCTTTTCTTTTCGACCGGCCCCTTTTCTCCTTCCGGCAGGATGAGGTAGTCGGGAGGCGAGCCTTTCTTCAGAGACTCGCGGATCGACTCCATCATGACCGTCAATTCCGGGTCTGAAAACGAAAACCCCATCATTAGGACGACCCTGGTCACGAAAATGGCAGAAAGAATCGTCCTGTACCCGGGCTCGTGATAGAGGAGCCGGCGGTAGGCGGTCTCCGTCAGAACCACGTTCTTGGGGTTTTGCTCGATGTCACCATGGATCTTGAAGATCAACGGCTTTCCGGCGACCTCTCTGCTTCCCTGGAGGTGGTGCTGTACTGCCGAAGCGTTATCGAACGTGTAGGTGAGTGCGTGCCTCCCGGACCGTTTCGCGCACGCATCCTCGAGAAGCGAGTCGTAATTGGTGGTCACGATCAGCGGACATTTCAGATCGAACAGCCGGTGATGAATTTCGCCAGGCTCGGCATCATGAGGTGAGCATTTCTCCTTGATGAGCTTATCGAACCGGTCACCGCCCATTGCGTGCCTGAGCGCTTCCGCGACCATGAGATGCTTGCCGCACTTCAACAGACGGTCCATTTCATCATTTTCGTCTTTGTCGATGTCTCCGTGCTCCCGGGCGCGGCGCTGGAGTGCTTGAATCAGTTCGGTCCATGTCGGGAATGCAGTGGGGTCGCTGGTCCGGGCCTGCTTGGACACTCCAGCGCCGATGAACGGAACCAGATTCCCGGTACGAAGGGCCTCCAGGATTCGGGGCTTGATCAAGTCTACGTTGAACGCCATGACGTTACTCCCAACCGAAACTGAGTCTCTGAATGACTTGAAACAGAAGGTCGGTGACCATTCCCAGAAGGCCGATGACCAGAATTCCGGCGAAGACCTTCGGGGTCTCGACGTATCTCTGCGACTGCATGATTCGAAATCCGATGCCGCTGGTCGCGCCGGCGATCTCGGCTACCACGAGATAGGTCCAGGCCCACCCCACGGCGGTCCGGCTGGCGCTAACGACTCCCGGTAGGCTGGCGGGCCACAAAATACGGCGGATGAGCTGCCACTGGCTGGCGCCCAGCGTCAAGGCGGCCTCGAAGTAGTCTTTCGGCACAGTGCGCGCGACGTCGGCCGATAGCAGAATCAATTGGAAAAACGTACCGAGGAAAATCACCACGATCTTCGCAGCATCCCCGATGCCGAACCACAGAATGCAGAGAGGCACGAACGCAGGGACCGGCATGTACCGGACGAAACCCACGAAAGGTTCTACCGTGTTGGCCACCGCCTTTTTGTGGCCGGTGAGAAGACCGAGGGGGATGGCCACGATCGCGGAAACGATGAACGCAGCCATCACGCGATAGACGCTGGTCCAGACATCTGCGATGTAAGAATCGCGGGTGAAGACATGGAACAGAGACAGAGCCACGCTCTTCATCGACGGGAGGAATGTCGGGTCGACGAAGTGTCCCTCGGTGGCCAGCAACCAGGCCGCACCTAGGAGCACGAACGGTGCTGAACCGAGGGCAACTCTCGAGAACAATTCGGACGAGTGCGTACGGTCTTTATGCCGGGCGTCGCCCTTCGCCGGTTTGGTCGTTTGCACTATGCTGGACATTCCTGGCTCCTGGCTGCGATTAAAACCGCCCCTTCAGGCATTTCCTATGAGCTTCTGTGCAAGTGTCTCGTATGGACTCACGTCCGGCGCGAATACCCTGATGTTCTCGCGCCATTTGAGCTCGGTCATTTCAGGGATCTCGTGAAAGACCTCCGCCGGTTCGATCTCATGGCTCAGTAGCGTTTGTTGAATGCGTTCACGCGTTTTTTCCTTCAGGCGTACGAGATCCTGCCGAAGGTCGGGCGCCAGACCGTCGAGCTCTCGATCAGTCGGAGCGGCCGAGGCGACGAGCCGGAACGGAATCGATGTCTTTCCGAATTCTTTGAGGAGGCCCATGTAACGGATCATCTGCAGCGTGCCTTCGACGTGCTGCCTCGACCACCGGAAGAACACAAGCATCTCTGTACTGGCGTCGGCGGCCACCGCGTATGCTTCCCGGATGCCGCTGGCGGCGTCGATCACGGTGAAGTCGAGATCGTACTTCTGTTCCAGAAAGGCCAGCAGCCGCTGCATGCGCCTCGACACTTCCGGATCCTTCTCGGGATTGACCTGCAGGACTTTCGGCGAAGACATGATGTAATGCAACTGCGCGTCGGCTGGAATCTGCGGCCCGAAGCGCTGGAGCGGTCCATCGGTAAAAAGGTCGATCCTCACTTCGGCATCCACCACGTCCAGATCGGTTTCGCCGCGAAGATAATGCTGGATCCCTTTCCCCTTCTTGAATTGAGGGGTTTCGTCGGCGCCGAAAACGTGATGGAGGCCGGGGGCGTCGAAGTCGAGGTCGATGATCGCCACCCGTTTTCCGAGCTTCGTAAGCGCCGCCGCGACATTGGCCGCCGCAACAGAACGGCCGCTGCCGCCCTTGTATGACCAGAACATGATGGTCTTCATTCGTTACATCTCCCGACAGTCCGTTTGACCTCATTCAACTTCGCCGTTTGTTCCAGAGGCTCCTCGAAACAAACCATCAAATCGTGGAGTAACGCCTCTGCCTGCGTGCGAGCAAGACGGCCGCTCCGCGCCAGCATCAGCACTCGATCGCCAGTTGCCGTGATCTCCTGCAGCTGATCGACTGCTTCTAATGTCTCCATCGTTCTCTCGTAGGCCCGGGATTTCAGGGGCACAGAGGAAACCAGGTCGACGAAAGCATGGTGATTGATCAGCCCCAAGTTTTGTTCTCCCTACCCGGTTACGACGCGCCCAACTGCCGTGCCAGGTCCATCAACAGGTCGAACTCTTTACTGCGAGGACTGCCGTCGTCCGCGGACGGCGCCAGGCTGAGGCGTGCCAGCGCGTAGACGATCGTCTTTCCCAATTCGGCATCCTTCAATCCGCCGCTCTTCAACTGCGTGAGAAGCGCCTTTCCGTTGATGGAGATCTCGTTCAACAGGTGTACATTGTCCTCACCGATAGTGTCTTTTGAAGGAATCTTGAGCACGGTCATGAGCAGGCGCACGTAAGCGACGAAATCCTGCGCCTGCAATGGATCGGGGAACGGCTGGATCCTTTCATAGGCTCCTGGGTGAGCGTCGTCGGAACGAGTATTTTCGGCAACCGCCTCCAAGATGAGCGGCCGTCCGGTTCTGTTGCGAAAGACTACGATGTCATGGAGATCGCCGGAGATGTCGCGCCGCGCGTTCTCAGGCTCTCCGAAAACCTGCGGCTTCTCTTTTCCGCGCGCGTACCAGTAGTAGAACGTTAGCGCCTGAATCGCGCGCTGTGTCGCGAACACCTCTACGCCGCCCGATGACCATAGGGCGCTGTTTTCCCGCTGGGTACGGTTCCGACTTTGCAACAGTTCAACGTAAAGGTTGCGGATAACTGGCTCAAGGAGATTCCGGTCTCCGACTCCGTATACGACAAAAAGAACGAGCAGCCGCGTCAATAGCGGTAGGAATCCCTTGTCCTCGTACTCAGGCGCCTGTTTCTTAGCCTCCTTCTGGAAGGAATTGCTTCGAGGCAGATAGACACCGTACGCGGAGGTCTTCAGGATGCGTTTCACGTTCGGAACGCTATCGTAGTTGTAAACTAACTGCGCGAGGGCGCGGTTTATCGCGTTTTTTACCGTGTCGTCCTGCTTGTCGCCGCGGTCGTCCCAGTCCGCCCAAGACCACAACAATACCTGCAGGCCGTACAAGTTGTTATAGAGACGCGTTGGCGGCTCGGTGAATCCGTCGCGATCCAACTCCGCCCTTAGATCGTCAGGCACGGTATCATCCTTGTAGAGAATACCAGGCTCGTTGTGCAGGCCTGCTTCTGCGCTCAAGAACGGCAGTACCCCACTTAGAACCCATCGCCGCGCCATGTCGACGCAGAACTGCAGTAGCGAAAGGCGTCCCGCGTTTGCTGAGTAGACTTCGGCCAGCGCCTCCCAACCGGGTGTTCTTGGCCTGTCCTCCCTCGCTACGGCCCGGATTAGATAGAGATCGAGCTCGGCGAAGGCGTCGACAGTTGCGGCGGTGAAAAAGAGCATTGGAGGAAGGCCCGGCCAGTCGGTCCAACTCCATCCTGACCCTGGCTCCCCGGCCACTTTAGCATGGCCGATTTTCTCTTCGTCACTTCCCACATCGGCCTTCTGGAAAGATCCAATAAGGAAGTCGAGGGCGTTCGTTAATGCTGCGGAAAGACGGTTTTCGTCGATGTCTCGTCCGATTCGCTCTTGGAATTCGTCTTCGTTATCACGTGTCAACTTCAGAGTGAGAAGGTGAATGACGACGCGGCAAGCCATAGCGGCGGCCTCAACGATGTTGACCGTCGTACCCTTGGTCGGGAGCAGCGTTTCACGAATCTTGGTTTCGTTGCCGTACGGCGCACCGGAGAAGACCTTGCTCTCCCAGCGGCTAAGGAGCTTATTCACGTCCGCTACGAACTCTAGGCAGAAGGTAGCGCCCATGTCGTGATCGAGCAGTGTCAGAATCTTAGAGAGCGAAACAGCCTCCTCGACGGCAGGCACAAGAAATGCTTCGAGGCCTTCGCAAGTTGCAAGGTCCCCCTGTCCCTCAGGCTTCCAACTCACATATGCGTCTTTCTCCAAGCGGTATTGGACTAGTTGAACCAGACTTTCCTGAATCCGGTCCTGCACTAATTCTGATTCGGGCTTACTGAGATAGCTGGCAACAGAGGTTGGTGTGAGAGAAAGATTGCATGTGTCGTTCGCGCGAATCGTATTCCAGCGATCGTTGCTTGATTGTGCCGAAATGTTTTCTTGCTCTGCCATAGTCAGGTCCAATCAGGTGGCGTCAGCGCCACCGGACAACTCTTCGAGCATTCCCAGCGTCGAGCGCCGAAATGTGCTGTGATCATCCTGCTCGACGGTTCGTGTAATGTTTCGATGCTCGATGAGGTATTGCATGCGGTCTTCGACTTCCCGTTGAAAGCGCAGAAAGTCATTGGGGTATCGTTCGCTGGCCTTATCGCGCAGAATATCCGTCTTGCGGAACGGGTGTTCGATGCGGTATTTCAGGAAGCAGGGTTGGAGCGTGGAGATGTAGATCGTATCGCCGAGGAAGACTGCCTCGCGCGCATCATGAGTGACGAACACGATCGTCGTGTGCAGAGTTCGCTCGACTTCGAGCATGAGGGCCTGCATTCTCAGCCGGATGTGCGGATCGAGCGCGCCGAACGGTTCGTCCATCAGGAGGACGTCGGGGTCATTGACAAGAGCGCGCGCGATCGCAACGCGCTGTTTCATCCCACCGGAGAGCTCACGCGGGTATTTATGGAGCGCCGACGCTAGACCGACGAGCGCAATGATCTCCCGCACTTTCTCATGCTGTTCGCGATCAATGCGCAACCGGTCCCCTCGGCCCTCCGAACTGGCCAACTCGAGTCCGAAGAGCACATTCTCTTCAACGGTCAACCAGGGGAAGGTCGTGTACGACTGAAATACCATTCCTCGGTCCCTTCCGGGGCCAGTGACCGGCTTGCCATCCTTGAGGACCTGTCCCTCTGTCGGCTCGACTAGGCCGGCGATGAGACGAAGCAACGATGATTTACCGCAACCAGAAGGTCCGAGCAGGACGGTGAACTCGCCCGGAAGGATTCGAATCGGCGGCCCATCCGCGGTTCCTTTTAGATCGACCGCTAACGACGGATCATGCATTCCCTCTTCTTGCGGTGCATGGACTGAAGAGGGGTAATACAGCCTCAAACCGATGAGCTCGATCTTCGGCGGGACGCTTTCTGGGGCGCTTGTGCTCATTGAATACCGCGCACAAAGGTGGGATCGATTCCATCCTCCGGCTTGTCGCGGCTCTCGATGACGTGTTCGGCCAGCCATGCATCGCTGATGTGGTCGTACATGGAATAAAGAAAGCCCGGCGCTTGCTGGGTACCGAAAGCGGTCTTGTTGCCGGCCCTGCCTTCATAGCGAATCCCCGTCATGAGCAGGTCGACCTTTTCAGGCGGCAAACCGAACGCCTTGCCCATGATGGCCTTCGCCTCGGCCGGGTTTTTCTCAACGAAGTCCACCGCCTTGTACCAGGCTCTGATGAGGCCTTCGACATCCCGAGGCCGCTTGGCAATGACGTCGGCGCGCATGAACAAGACGTCTTCGATCGTCGCCGGGAATTCCCTTGAGCTCGCGAGGATGTGCCCTTTGCCGACTTCCGTCGCTTTCGACAGCCAAGGTTCCCACGTTACAGCCGCGTCGATCTTTCCGGCTGCGAACGTCGCACCTGCCTGATCGGCATCCATGACGACCGGCTTGATGTCGGCGATCTGCATCCCGTGCTTCTTGAGTACCGTGTAGAGAAGAAAGTGACTCGGCAGACCGGTGGGGAACGCGACCTGGTGCCCCCGCAGTTCCTCCATGGTCTTGATGTCCTTCACCGCCACAATTCCGTCGCCACCGTTGGATGCATCGATGGCCATGACTGTCTTGAGCGGGATGCCGTGCGTACGAAGGACGATCATCGCGTCGAGGGTGAGCGCAATTCCGTCGAGCCGGCCCGACGCAATCGCGGCACGTCGCTCCACGTCGCCCTCGATCCGCTGCAGATCGACCTGGATGCTTTGCTCCTTGAAATAGCCCTTCTCCTGAGCGACATACAGCGGCCCATACCCGATCCAGGTGACCAGTCCGATTTTCAGGGGTGTCACAGGTGTGGTGTCGGTGCGCTTTTCCCCACAACCGGAAAACGTAAGCGACAACGCCAAAAGCATTGGGATCAGTCGTTTCATGCATTTCTCCGTTCGTAACCACTCTTGACGTAGTGGCAACACCGAGCGACCTCGGTCAGCGTTGGTTAGAGGAAAGTCGGACCCAACCTATGGAGTGACGGTAAGCGGGATTTCCCTACCCTCGCCGGTATGGATCGGCTGAAATTGGGGAGTGCATGCACCAATAATGTCATTTCGACTCATTCAGAGTCGTTCAGCTAAGTACTCCATTCGCTAAATTCGATCACGGGAGTAATCTAGGGGAACAGAGGTGGTGCGAGGAGGGTGGGTGTGAGGTGGACGACGCCGTATCGGATTGAGTTGAGCGACGACGAGCGATCGGTGCTCGAGCAACGCGCACGATCGTCGAACGCACCGTACCGCCAAGTGATTCGGGCGCGAATCGTTCTTTACGCGGCCGGAGGGATGGAGAACGCGGAAATTGCGACACGGCTGGACTCCACGCGAGAGTTCGTGAGCCGAGTGCGGAAGCGGTTCTTCGAAGAGCGCTTGAAGGCGCTCGAGGAGCGACCGCGATCGGGCCGACCGGCGCAGTTTTCCCCCTAGTCAGATCGCGTCAGTCAAGGCGGTGGCGTGCGAATTGCCGGCGCAGATGGAACTGCCCCTTTCCCGTTTCAGCATTCAGGAGATTCGGCAGGCTGTGCTCGACAAGGGCGTGGTCGAGACGATCGGCGTGACAACGTTGTGGGAGTGGCTTCACGAAGATGGGCTCCGTCCCTGGAACCATCGTCCATGGATCTTTCCGCGAGATCCGGAGTTTCTGGTCAAGGGATCGCGAGTGGTCGATCTTTACCACCGAACATGGGACGGTAAACCGCTCTCCGAGAACGAGTTTGTCATCTCGGCCGACGAGAAGACGAGCATTCAAGCGCGGCGACGGAAACATCCAAGCGTCGCTCCCGGCCCGAATCGGCCGGGTCGTTTCGAACACGCGTACGAACGGAAAGGCGCACTGGCGTACTTGGCTGCCTACGACGTCCATCGCGCAACCGTGTTTGGGCGATGCGACGCAAAAACCGGGATCATTCCGTTTGGCAAACTCGTCGAACAGGTGATGAGCCAGGAACCGTATCAGTCGGCAACTCGCGTGTTCTGGATCGTCGACAACGGATCATCCCATCGTGGAGCGGCGGCCTGCGAACGCCTTCGAAAGAAATGGCCGAATCTGATCCTGGTCCACACTCCAGTGCATGCCAGTTGGCTGAACCAGATCGAGATCTACTTCTCTATCCTGCAACGAAAAGTGCTCACACCGAATGATTTCAAATCGCTCACAGAGTTGGAGCGAACGATCCTTGCTTTTCAGCAACGGCTTTCCAACCTCGCGCAACCGTTCAAGTGGAAGTTCACACGCCACGACTTACAGCGTTACCTACAGAAGCTTGCCGCCCTTCCTCTCGCTGCGTAATCGAACTTAGCGAATGGAGTACTAAGACATTCAGTGCGATCAGGGCGACAACCGGTTCAATTCAAACCGTCGCCACGTCCCTGTTGTACTCCGCGATGTGCGCCTCGCCGCGGATCGCCTGCGGCGCGCCGCGGCCGCTGGCCTCCACCACCAGCACGTGCGGCAGCTCCGGCACGTCCGGATATTGCTCGTGGCGCTCGAGGCCTGCCAGCGCCGGCGTGTCGCTCTCGCCGTAACGGAGCGCGCGAACCGTCGCGAACCCCGAGTTCTGCAGCAGCGCGGCCAGCGTGGCCGGGTTGTAGAGGAACTGATGCCCCCATCCGCGGAAAGCGCGGTTCAGCACGAAACAATCGCGCAGCGCCTCATCCTCGTTGCTCCACAGGCCCGGGTGATACGAGACCTGCCACACCCAGTCGAGGTTCGGCGTGGAGAGGCGCAGGATGCCGTCGTCGCGCAGCGCCGCCCGGCACCCGCGCGTGAAATCGGCTCCCTGCTGATAGCTGAGATGCTCGATGAAATGCTCGGCGAACACATACCGCGCGTTGCGGAACGGAATCCCCCGCGCCAGGTCCCAGCGGAAGTCGATGCCCGCGTACGGCTGGTTGTCGATATTGATCCACCCGTCGAGCGAGATCGGACCGCACCCGAGGTGCAGCTGCAGATCGCGCCACTTCGCCTCGTCCGTAGCCATGTACACCAGCCCGAGCGCATTCGCCGGAACCGGTGCGCCCGCCCCGAGCTCCTCGAACGAAAACGCACCCGGAGGCACGACGCTGAAATCCGGCGATGAAAAATCGAGCGGCGCGCCCGCCAGATGCACGAAACGCCGTACGTTCGCAAAACGCGACGCAAGCTCATCGCGCAGCCGCGTCGCCGCATCCTCCGCGGGAGTGATGCTGATCAGCAACTTCCCGTTGGGCTGCACCGCCGCAGCCAGCCGCTGCAGATCCCGCGGCAACGCCCCCATGTGAATGACCACGTCAAACGCCGCCCCGGCCGGAATCGCATCCTGGAACTCCAGCCCCGGACCCGCATACGTGCGCCGCCCATACCCCAGCGCCGCCCCCGACGTCATCACCGCCGTCAGACCGGCCGCCCCCTGCCGGACCGCATGCGCCCCGTACGCCTCGTTCCCGACGAACAGCACCCGCCGCTGCGACACGAACGCCCCCAGAAACGCGAACAGCGACTCATGCGCGTGGAACAGATCGTTCGCCACCAGAGGCGAGATCGCCCCCCGCGGCACCCGATGCACGGCCCGGAACAGCGCGTTCCGGACCCGCGCCCGCAATCGGCTTCGACGGCTCATCGCGAGGGCTTATAGCAGATCTCCCCGCCAACTCTGAGCGAAGCGAAGAGTCAATGGACCATCAGCGATACGTGTGCGCGAAGCGTCGCCGCGCGTGCAGTCGCCTGTTTGTGCATGCATCGCGGCTGCTCCATGGACTCTTCGCTTCGCTCAGAGTTCGGGAGAAACGAATGGTTCGGCGATTCGGATGTCACCTACGAAGCTTCTGGTGCCCGACCAGGATCCGTCCGATTGTTTCTCCAGCTCGGCGAAGGCGCCCCACGCGAAGCCCTGCCTAGTGATGACCTCGAAGCGAATGATTCCAACGGTGCCGAGTGAATCAACAGCCGCCTTCGACACTTTCACGATCGCCTTGACGTCAGGGTATTGAGAGCTCAGCTTGTCCCAATCGTAGCGCCCGTCCGGCAGTGAAAAGGAATCGAGCCGAAGGAGCTTGATTTCGTACGCGTCATCCGCCGGTACGCGTTCCGATTGTTCATTCGCGCCGTAGGATTGAATGAGCTCGCCGGCGATAGTACTTCCATGGAATTTTGACGCGACCTGCGCCATAACGTCTGCATTGCCGCCCACCGTCTCGTCGGCCAATACGATATTCGAGGCCTCCAGGTCGCTGGTCTCACTGTGCCCGACGCCTCCGAAATGAGACAGGGCCGTCTCGACGACCGCTCGCTGCAGGATGCTGCTCTGAATTTGCTCCCCGAAAACCGAAACGGCGGCCAAGGATACGACGAACAATACCAGTGCTCTCATTGAGAAGCCTCCGATGCGATAGGACGTTATTCCGGAATAAAGGTTCCTCGAATGAGGAATTCAGGCCGTTCTCCGTTCAGGTCGGTTATCATCCGCGCACCTTTGATCTGCGACCGAGACTGTGGAATCGACAGTCCCAACGCCCGTTCGAGGATTGATAGTGAGGGACAGGCGTTGCTCGAAGGTATGTGGAAGATCACTGCGGCTGCATTGCTCACGGCCATTGGAAGTGCCAGCACTGCGACGGCTGCTACCCAGGACGTCGTCGTTACGGCGCGCGTTCGAGCCGCAGCCAATTCGCCCATCCGCGATGCGTATGTGGGCCTCGTTCCTGAGTGGCGGCCTTCGGCCCAACCGTTGGTGGAAGCGGTCGCGGAAAAAGGCGTTTCCATTTTTCGGGTTCCGCCCGGCCACTACTGGCTCATCGCCGGCGCTCCGGGATACGGCTTTGCTTCGTTCGGTCCTCACGAGATCTCCGGGTCCGAGGCCGACCTTACCATCGAGCTGAGACCTCTCGTGCCTGCGACCGGCATTGTGAAAGATGAGTCGGGTCGGCCGATCGCCGGTGCCCTTGTGAGCACCGTGAACGCGGCAACATTGCCGTCTCTCGGCAAGTTGAGCGAGTTGGCTCTTCGTCATCTCTCCGCGAGCTGGTCGGCGACGACCGGCGGGGATGGCGCATGGACGCTGCCCCTCACGAAGGGTCCGGTGCCGCTCCTGTTCGAGGCTGCCGGGCGTGGAGCGGAATGGAGAATCCGGGCCGATGGCGATTCACCGGCCGCCGAGGTGATCCTGTCAAAAGGTGCGACGCTGACCGTCACCACGGATCGCGAGGATGCGAACCTGGTGGTGACCCTGTCCCGAGACGAGAGCGCCGCTGCGAGCACGATTCCTGTCGACAGGCAACCGTTGTTGTGGGCGCGTTCGGGGAAGACGCGCGTGCTGACATGGAGCTCGCTGCCGCCAGGCACCTACACGATTTACGCAAAGTACCCCGAACCTCGCTACTTCATGCGAACCGCAGAAAAGCTTGCCACCGTCGTGCTGGCACCAGATCAGAAGCAAAACGTAGAGGTCACACTCCCCAAAGTCCGGCAACGTGTGACGCGATGGACTGCGCTGCTCGTACAGATGACGTCGGCCGAGGACGAGCTCGGCAAAGACGTTCGTGCGTTCGGGCGTGCTGCGCAAGGGAGTGCGGTGCCACTGGACCTCGTCATCGAAGAGGTGATCGGTGGGAGCGTCCTCTATCTGAACACGGGGGCGTCCGGCCCGCCGTTTTTTGCAACCACGGAGGATCGCTTCTTCTCAGTCGATCCTCCGCTGGCGGAGACGCAGCGGGACGCTGGCGCGGCACCGTGGACCGCGTCTGTCCATTCGCGCGCGGACGCCGGCGTGCAGTTTCGATCGCTCGAAAAAGAGCTGGCCCTTCCTTTGGCAGGGCTGGCGCGCCTGCGCGATTGCAACGAAGCCGGCGACGTTGTGGTGCCCATCGAGATCGCGCCGAACGGATTCGCCCGTTTCGTGGCGGCAGCAGAGTGTCGCAGCCTCGTTCTCGAGCTCGAGCCTTTCGAGCCAGTCGTGGCCAGCAGAATGTTGCAGCGAGGGGAGCAGTCGCTGGGTGAATTCGTGCTTCGTGCTGCCGCCAAGGCGGATGTGCGCGTCACGCGCGACCCCGGCGGGGAGATCGTCAGTGGCGCGGCCGTACGAATCATGACCATGGGCGACGCGGAGAAGTACTCCGCTCCGGTCGTTGTCGCGGAGGCGGTTGCGGACGACACGGGGTGGGCCCGTTTTGCGGCGCTGCCGCCGTACCGCGAACTGCGCGCGATCGCGCAGGGCTCTGATGGCAGCAAATCGGACGCTGCCGTGTTGCGGCTCGCGCCGCGCGAACACGGTCTCGTCGATCCGCTGAGCGTTCGTGAACCGGCCTCGCTCACGATCGATGCGAGGATCGACGAGGGGGTCCTGGCGCGTTTTCCGACGGCCTTCGTGGCCACGCTCTTTCTTCAACCGGCCGAGCAGATTCGGGAGTCCGAGAGGCTGCAACAGAACGTGGAGGATGCACCCGTCCGGTTCGGACCGCTCGCCGCGGGGAGATGGCAGGTGATGGCAATGGTGAAGGTCGGGACCAGTTTCGCGCCTTTCGCGCTCGAAGACGTCGAGTTGAAAGCGGGTGAGGCACGCAAGATCACTGTGCGGATCAAGCCCAATCTCTTCGAAGGGATCGTCACCTCGGAAGGCAAGCCCGTCGTGGCCAGGGTCAACATCGAGCAAGGGAGTGCCACGCCATACTTCGTCACCGATGCGAACGGCATCTTCCGCGTTTTGCTGAAAGAGCCAGGAGTCTACCGCGTGTCGGTTTCACGGATGAGCAGACAGGGCAATGATTTTCCGCTCGGCAACATCGCCTTCACCGACCCCTCGAGCCGCGTCGAGCTGGCCATCCCGAAGAGTGCGACGGTGATGGTTCGTGCCAGGACCGGCGATGGTTCAGTGCCGCCACGCACAATCATATGGATGTCGGGGCGCACCGAGACGGGCAGCGTTGACAGGATGGCCGAGCGAGGGCGGGAAACGAATGCAGCCGGAGAAGCGACCTTCGAAGATCTAGCACCGGGAGTGTGGACGTTCTCGGTACACGACATAGAAACCCGCAGAAGGGTCGAGAAGTCGATCTCCGTCGACTCCGGGGAGAGCAAGACGCTCGAGCTCGAGCTGACCAGGGCCGCGTCGATCGAAGGAACGATCCGGGAGTTGGGCGGCGGGTCGCTCCCACGCGCCCGCGTGGAATGCCTCTTCATCGGCCCGAGCGGCAATCCCGACCGGGCCGGCGCCATGTCCGACGGGGAAGGTCACTTTGCCATCGATCTCGTTGCCCCTCCACCCGCTTCGGCGCTTTGCAGCGTCATCGGTCCGATGGGCAGCGTCGATGCGGCCAGGGTGACGCCCGGACAGCGCAGTGATTTCACGGTGGCCGGCGCAACAGCCGTTCTCCGCATCCCTGACTTTAGCGAGCTGCGCAATCCCGACAGTTACTGGCTGGTGGCTCCTGACGGCCGGCCGGTCAGCCTGAATGCAGTGGCCAGAATGCTCGGCCAGTCGGGAGCTCCCTTGAGCATTCCAGCACTGGCCGCCGGCCGTTGGAAGATCGTGCGCGTCGAATCGCTGCAGCAGTGGCTCGCCCTTGCCAGCGGTCTGGGTGCGTCGCTACCGGCCGAGGCGGAGGTCAGTCTACGCGCGGGGACCACCGAGAAAATTCAACTCAACAGGACACCGGCGCCCTGAGCGGCGTCGGAATCACAGACCCCAACTCAACCGACATAAAGGAAAAAGTTGATATGAAACGTTCACTCGTTGCTCTCGTCCTTGCGCTGGTTCTCTTCGGTGCTCCCACTCTTTCCGCTTGTGAAAGGTGCCTGAACCCTGGCCAAGCCGATTCTGTCGGCAACGTATCAAACAAGTCGAAGTGTGAGACCGGCTATACAGAGGGTTTCTCCTCGTGCAGTACCCCCTTCGACACCGGGTGCTTCACAGGGACTGACAGCGTGTGCAAGGGTAAGACGAGGGGGACCCCCTGGGTGCGCTATGGTGTCGTGCCGGCAGAACCAGCTGACTGCTCGACGGACCTGTCTGGCAGCTGCTCCGGACCCAAAACGCAGATGGAATCTTTCCTGGGTTGAAAATCTTCCACGCAGTGTTCGTGATGCTGGCACAGCTCTCTGGCTGTGCCGGCATCATCTGTTCCCCAGCCGTCGAAGAGAGAAATGCTCCCCATCGTCTCCCCATCTTCATCCGCGACGTCGAAGATGTAGCGCTCCATTCGAGCGACGAGCTGATCGTCGTATCGCGGCGACTGCCGACGGCCATCGACGTCACGCGCGCCGGTCGAATGGGAGAGCAAGCCATCGCTGCACTCCCCGACATGCCGGGAGCCGAGCTCGGCCCGGTCATATCCAGTGCAGGGCGCTGGTGGCTCAGTCGAATGGGGGATCATCAAAAAGGCTCGAGCCTCTTCTTCGTTTCCGGTGGAGAGCAGATCCAGCAAAAGGAACTGACACTCGAGGGGCCTTTGATGTGGCTGCCCGTCCGTGGTTCGGAGCCGCGTGGACTACTGGTCTTCGTCGGTGCCGAGCAGCCGTCGCTCATCATCGAGGAGGCCACCCCGTCAGGAACGAAGCCTCTTGGAGAGTTTCCCTGGTGGCAGGATGGGACGAGTCTCACCATTTGGCCCAGCAGGCTCTGGTCGGCGGAAGCGCTTGGCGGCGGCCGCTTCGTCATCGCGGCAGTCGACGGTCCTCGCGGGAACCGGTCGTTGCGAATGAGGACCGTGGGCGGTGGAACCACGACCGAGGTGACGTTGCCGTGCCGGATTGCGGATCAGCCGATCGCCACGGCGGTTGACGGCAAGGGCCGGCTGGCGATCGTCGGCCTCTCGGAAAAGAAGGAAGTCGTGGCCATGATCGTCGACGTCGATCGTCCCGGGACAGCGGATTGTCGCGCCATCTCCCCACCCGACGAGGTTAGCGCCTTAGTATGGATCGCGACCCACACGGTCGTTTGGACAGGGGATCGATTCATCGCCGCCTGGATCCGGGACGATGGAGGCGTCCGCGCATGTGACTTGCGAGAACTTCGGACTGCGCCGCTGATCGTTGATATCGGGGAAGATGCCGATGCTGGGCGGCCACTCCGGCAGCTCGTACAGAAAAACGCGGACGACACCGTCACGTTCCTCTGGAGGGATCGGAGCGGAAACTTCATCACGCGGGAAATGCCGAACGACCTGAACGCATATGCGTTGATGACGGAGATCCGACGCTTGTTTTGCGCAGCGCTTGGCAGTTGACTCGGATCCACCAAACACGAACGCCGCCCGGGTCGTGCTGACCGGAGCGGCGTGATGGGGTTCCGTTTGGTAGGCTCTAGCGGACTCGAACCGCTGACCCCCACCGTGTCAAGGTGATGCTTCCAATTGAGCCGTCAACAAGGAGATCGGAGGCGTGGTGCATGGCTCGATGATCCGCACGGACGCGCGAACCCCCGAGAACGGAAAAAGGAATCGCGACGGCAATGGCAAGGAACCGGCCTGACGACCGCAGCAACACCGGCCGTGCTTGCGCTGCGGGAATGCCGGACGTACGTTGAGGAGGAAGCGTTCAGCCCTTCGCCGCCGCGAGGGATGTGGTCCAACGGCACAACTGAAATATGGAGATCCGCGTCCCCATGGCGCTCCTGCGACCACTCGTGCTCCTCGTCGCCCTCCTCGGGCCAAGCGTCGCCGCCCAAGAGCTTATTACGAACGGCACGATCCAATCGGGGAGCAGCGGTTGGCAACTCAGCGGAGCGTTCTTCGCGGACAGCCGTTTCAACAACTACCACAACGGTCCGGGATACGCGTACCTCAGCAACTCCGATGGTTCCGGCGGAAACAACCTCAACGGCACGCTCAAGCAAACGTTCACCATCCCGAACAACATCACGAGCGCCACGCTGCGCTTCTGGTACTCCATCACCACTTCAGATAGCCCGAGCACGCCCTTCGATGTCGTGAGCGTCTCCTTGCAACCGAGTAACACGTTCGTCACCGTGTTCTCGAACACCAACGCGGGCGGTTATCGGGAAGCAACGTTTAACTTGACGTCCTTCGCTGGCCAGACGGTCACGCTGCAGTTCCTCGGTACGACGAACGCGACCAACCCGACCACGTTTCGGATCGATGACGTGAGCGCCACGTACGTGAGCGCCCCCACCACACCAGCACCGCCCTCGAATCTGCAGGCCGTGGGGAACGGCGCGCAAATCCTGTTGGGCTGGCAAGACCATGCGAGTACGGAGACGGGCTTCGAGTTGGAGCGCAAGCCCCTCGGTGGGTTCTTCGTTGCGTGGAAGAGCGTGAACGCCAATGTCACGGCCGCCGAAGACACGCAAGGATACGGGAGCACGACGTGCTACCGCGTGCGCGCCACGAACAGCAGCGGCCCCAGCGGGTACACGAACGAGGCGTGCGCAACAAGTCTCGAGCCACCAACCCTCCTCCAGCCCCCCGACGGGACCACCACGAGTAGTACGAGCGTGACGATGACATGGCAGTCCACCACCGGAGCCACGTTCTACGCGCTGAACGTGGGGACGACGTGCGGCGGAACGCAGTACCTCGCCACCGAAACCACGCAATCCACCTACACACTCACCGGGGCACCCGGCACGTACGTGTGGCGCGTGCGCGCCGCCAACAGCACTTACCCGGGACTCTCCCAACCCAGCGCGTGCCACACCTTTACGATTAGCAACACGACCACGCCACCGAATGCGTCCTTCACGTGGAGTCCGAGTGCACCAACAACGAGTACGCCCGTCCAGTTCAGTGACACGAGCACGAATAATCCAACGAGTTGGTCATGGGCGTTCGGTGATGGCGCAACAGCTAGCGTCCAGCACCCGGTCCACACGTACGCGAGCAGCGGGACGTACACCGTTACCTTGGCCGTGAGCAACGCCGGCGGCTCTGATACCGAAACGAAACAGGTCACGGTCGGCACGGCCGTCATCACACCGGTCGCCAACTTTTCCTACAACCCCACGAGTCCCGCGCCAGGGCAACCCGTGAGCTTCACGGACACCAGCACGAACAACCCCACCAGCTGGGCGTGGGACTTCGACAACAACGGCACGATCGACAGCACGTTGCAGCATCCCACCGCAGCGTTCGCGGCTGCAGGGACATACACCGTCAAATTCACCGCAACCAACACTGCCGGGTCAAACAGCAAAACAAAAAGCATCACCGTCAGCACGGCGCCCCAAGCACCCGTGGCGAACTTCACCTATAGCCCCGCAACGCCAACGACGAGCACGCCCGTCCACTTCACGGACACCAGCACGAACAACCCCACCAGCTGGGCCTGGGACTTCGACAACAACGGGACCACCGAGAGCACGGTCCAGCACCCGGACCACACGTACCCGGCCAACGGTAATTACACGGCCAAGCTCACCGTGACCAACAACGCAAGCAGCAACAGCACGACCAAGACGATCACGGTGAGCAACGTTGCGCCAGCGCCCGTAGCGGACTTCACCGTCACCCCGAACAATCCAGCAGTCGGACAAAGTGTGTCCTTCACCGACACGAGCACCGGCAACCCAACGAACTGGTCGTGGGCCTTCGACGACGGCGGCACGGCCACAACGAAGAATCCGAGCCACGCGTTCGCCACCGCCCGCACCTACAACGTGAAGCTCACCGTCACCAACAGCGCGGGCAGCAACACGCGGACGAAGAACATCACGGTTGACACCGCCGTCGCGAAACCTGTTGCCCGCTTCACGCCCAGCGCGCGGACCGCAACCGTAGGCGAGGAGATCACCTTCACGGATAAAAGCACTGGTGCCCCCACGAACTGGTCGTGGCGTTTTGGCGACGGTCAGCGTGCCAGTTCGCAGAACACGTCACACACCTACACGGCGACCGGTTCTTATGAAGTCACACTCATGGTGTCAAATGTAGTTGGCAGCGACTCGATGTCGCAAGAAATCGTTGTAACCGCGTCGCCAATCTCAATTACAGGTCATGTAGTGACTCGGGGACAGATCGCCGTGAAGGGAGATAGGCCCGACAGGGTGGTGAGCGCGTTCAATAGCGCTGGCACAAAGACAACGACCGCACAGATCGATCGCAATGGGCGCTTCTCGCTCCAAGTGCCGCCAGGAACGTACCAGTTGCAAGCAACAATTGCCTATCGTCAGTATTACTTTGATACTGATGGTGACCCAGTGCAGGAAGTGCGAGTCGCATTGGCGATGTCTGGCCCACGTTCGTTTACGACTAATACGACTCAAGACATCATGCTGCCTGATCCAGTTGTCCTGTTGCATGGCTTCTTCTCGTCGTCGGGGACTTGGGATCGATGGATTAGTACAGCGCGCGGCTACCGTCCGGACCTGATTGTATTGACCCCGGACTATAATTGGCTCGACCCTGTCGACGTGGCTGCTCACGATGTCTATAAGGATATCGAGGCATACCTTTCGGACATATTCGTCGCAACACCTACCTATCGTATCGTAGCGCACAGCAAGGGTGGCTTAGTTGCGCGCTCATTTCTTCACAATTATCACGGCCTGCCAGTTCCTGACAATGCAACTGACCTCGTCATGCTCGGAACACCAAACAGTGGTGCCCAATGTTGGTCCAGCGGTTCATTCGAACTTGATGCCTGTACTGTACGCGAGGCAAATAAGCGGGTGTCGACGTTCGGAGCAGTACTCCGAGCGCGGGTGCACGTCATCGCGGGGACCGCTCCTTGGCTGACCAGTGTGGTATGTGCTGATCGTCCCACGCCGAATGATGGCTTGGTCGCAGTCGATAGCGTCTTTGCGATTACTTTCGGCGATGGTGCGGATGCACCGCGAGACGTTCTCGACGGTTTCGTAGTCGCCATGAATCACCTCGAGTTGCCGAAATCTTCCTGGCTGACGATAGCCGTGCTCGATCTCCTCGGCCGGCCATTTCCCGCTTGTCCCAAACCGCGCTACGAACCCGCGCAGGTGGTTAATTGTGACGCTCCGCTCGCCCCCGGGAAGTACTGTCTTGAGGGTCGCGGGTACTCGGCAGACGGGCGATGCAATGTCCTGACCGCAACGTCCACAGCCGTCAACCTCTCCTGGACCATCAGTGGAACGAGATTACATCTGGACGGCACAATCGGCACCGCTGCAGCATGTGTCGCGAGCGCCGCGACAACATTGAGCACCACAGACGAGACGAATCGCGGTTTCGAGATTCATCGATCGGCTAGTCCGTTAGAGGTTCCGAGCCTAGAGACGCGGATCGGCTATGTGCCCTCCACGGCGCGCACGTTCAGCGACACCGTCGCTGCGGGAACCACCATGTATTACCAAGTCGTTCCGGTCACCACCGAGCAAGCCCAGCCATCCAATATCCTCGCCATCACGGCACCCCCAAGTCGTCAACGAGCAGCCCATCACTAGCGACCGAAGCGAATAGCGCGAAGCAATGGGGCAGTTGTCCCGTTTTGAGGATGGACAAGGGTCGGAGCAAGGGGCTAGCCAGGAAGATCGTCTCCGGATCGTCCTCAAGATCCGCGTGAGCATCAGGACACACGCGGAGCAGAAAACCCTACGTGGAGCGCCTGGGATGAAACGCTTGCGCGAACACTTCGAACGCTGGTCCACGAAATGGCAACGCCGCTCGGGTCTGGGTAACCGGAGCGGCGTGATTGGGTTTACTTGGTAGGCTCTAGCGGACTCGAACCGCTGACCCCCACCGTGTCAAGGTGATGCTCTACCAACTGAGCTAAGAGCCTGTTCGGATCGCCGTCAACGATGGGGACGAAACCGCTATTCCCCTCTCCGGCGAAGCGGGCAGCAGGGTATCAGACTTCAGCTCCGGACGGAGTCCGCCAAGGGGATTTCCTGCTCGGCGGCGCGGCGCCGCGAGAACGGGATCAGCATCGGAACGCGCCGCCGGTACTGTTCGTACGAATCGCCGTGAAAGTGGATCAGGTCGCGCTCTTCGAGCTGGATGGCGACGAGGATGTAGGCGGTGGTCATGATGGCGAAGAAGAGGTGGGCGAGGGTCATGGTGGGGGTCATCCAGAACGCGAAGAACCAGCCGACGTACAGCGGATGCCGGACGAGGCGGTACGGTCCCGGCGTTCCGAAGGTCAGGGGCGTGTAGGGCTTGCCGCGGAGCGACAGCCAGACCTGACGGAGGCCGAAGAGGTCGAAGTGGTTGATGAGGAACGTCGACACGAGCACGAGGGCCCAGCCGAAGGCGAAGAGTGACCAGAGGAGCACGCGTCCGGCAGGGTCGCTGACGGACCAGACCGTTCCGCCCAGCGGCCGCCATTGCCAGAACAGGATGAGCAGCGCCGCGCTGGAGAGCAGCACGTAGGTCGAGCGCTCGATTACCGGGGAGACGATGCGCGTCCAGCGCTCCTTGAAGCCCCTCCGGGCCATGACGCTGTGCTGCACGGCGAAGAGGGCCAGGAGCGCGGCGTCGATGGCGATGCTGACCGCCAGCGGACCGGCCGTGGGGCCGTCGAGCGTTTTCGGCACGCCGAATCCGCCGATGAAGCCGACGGCATAGAGGAACGTGGCCAGGAAGATGGCGTAGCAAAGAGCTCCGTAGATGAAAAATGCGACCCGCTTGAGCATGGCGTTTCTCCTCGGCCGATCGTTGGTTCGGCCATGAGTCCACGATCGATGCAGCGCGCGTCAGCGGCCATGGGACGGATGTCCCGGAAGGACTAGAATCGCCGCCATCCGGCGGGACGAATGTCCCGGGTTGCGCAAATGGACAACGAGCCACGGCAGCGGATCCGCTATCTACGCACGCGCGACGGCGTGCAACTGGCCTGGGCGGAAGCGGGGGCGGGTCCGGTTCTGGTGAAAGCGGCGAACTGGCTTTGCCATCTCCAGTTCGAATGGGAGAGTCCGGTCTGGTCCCACTGGATCCGGTTCTTCAGCAGCCGCTTTCGCTTCGTCCGCTACGACGAGCGCGGATGCGGCATGACCGAAGGGTACGCCGGCGAGTTGTCGGTGGAGCGCTGGATCGAGGATCTGGAAGCGGTCGTGGACGCGGCCGGGCCGCGCGAACCGTTCGCTTTGCTGGGCATCTCCCACGGCTCCGCGGCCTGCATCGGCTACGCGGTCCGTCATCCCGAGCGCGTCTCGCACATGCTCCTCTACGGCGGCTACGCGCGTGGTTACCTGCATCGCGGGGACCCCGAGGCGGAGCGCGAGTACGCCGCCATGCGCGAGCTCTTCGAGGTCGGCTGGGGGAAGGAGAACCCCACGTTCCGCCAGGTGTTCACCTCACGGTTCATCCCGGGCGGCACGCCGGAACAGTTGTCGTGGTTCAACGACCTGTGCCGGGAGACGGTCACGCCGGCCATGGCCGGGCGTCTGATGCAGATGCGCGGGAACCTGAACGTCGTCGACCTGCTGGAGCAGGTCCGCGTCCCGACTCTCGTCGTCCACGCCCGGCAGGACGCCGTGGTCCCGCTATCGGAGGGGCGGCTGCTGGCGTCCGCGATTCCGGGAGCGCAGTTCGTCGAGGTCGAATCGAAGAATCACATTCTGCTCGAGAGCGAGCCGGCCTGGTCGCGCTTCCAGCAAGTGGCGCTCGAGTTCCTCGGCATGCCGGCCGCTCCCGCAGGCGAGGACGCGGCCTTTGCCTCGCTCTCCCCGCGCGAGCGGGAAGTGCTGGCGCTGCTCACCGAAGGGCTGGCCAACGCCGAGATCGGCGAGCGGCTCTCCATTAGCGAGAAGACCGTGCGCAACCACATCTCGAACCTCTTCGACAAACTCGGCGTCTGGACGCGCGCGCAGGCGATGGTGTTCGCGCGCGATCGCGGCTTCGTGCCTTGAATCAATCCGCTTCGAATTCCTTCTTGCTCAGGTACTTCATCCCCGTATCGCACATGACGGTGACGACCGTCGCTTCGGGCCCCAGTTCTTCGGCCAGGCGCAGCGCGGCGAGGACGTTGGCTCCGGTGGAGGTGCCGGCGAAGAGGCCTTCCTCCCGGGCCAGGCGCTGGACCATGGCCACGGCCTCCTCGGTGGACACGCGCTCGATTCGATCGGCGATGTTGCCCTCCCACAGCGGGACGACGAAGCCGGCTCCGATTCCGTCGATCCTGTGAGCGCCGGGTTGCCCGCCGGAAAGGACCGGGGACTCGGAAGGCTCGACGGCCACGACGCGGATCTCTCTGTTGTGGCGGCGCAGCCCTTCGGCGGTGCCGCGGAGGGAGGCGGCGGTGCCGACGCTCTGGACGAAGCCGTCGACCTTGCCGTCCGTCTGCGTCCAGATTTCGTCGGCCATGCGGTGATAGGCGGCCAGCTGGTCGCGGTTGTTCATCTGGTCGGTCCAGAAGCTTCCGGTCTCCTCGGCCACGATGCGGGCGGCTTCGATCATGTCGCGCGTCAGCTTCTCCGTCATGCGGCCGCTCTCGCTGTGCACGATCTGCAGCCTGGCGCCGAGGACTTTCATGTGACTGAGCTTTTCCCGGGCGAAGGCATCGGAGGTCACGATGTGCAGCGGATAGCCCTTCACCGCGCAGACCAGCGACAGCGAGACGCCGGTGCTGCCGCCGGTGTACTCGACGACCGAGCCGTCGGCCTTCAGCCGTCCGTCCCCCTCGGCGGCTTCGATCATGGCCAGCGCCATGCGGTCCTTCATGCTGCCGGTAGGGTTCTCGCTTTCGAGTTTCAGGAGGATTCGGGCGCCGTTGCCGGGCACGACGTTGCGCAACGCCAGGAGAGATGTGTTGCCGATGCGATCGAGGATGCTCATGCGGCGCAGCCTACGCCGGCGCGGCGGCGGCGGGAGGTACGGAATCCGTACCTCATGGAGTGGGCCGGTCGGGTAGAGTGGAGCGGTGGCGAGCTACGGACAGTTCTGCTCTTTCGCCCGCGCGTTGGACCTGCTCGGGGAACGCTGGACGCTCCTCATCGTGCGGGAGTTGCTCTGCGGCAGCAGCCGCTTCAACGACATCCGCCGCGGCATCCCGCGCATCTCGCGCACCATGCTCTCCGCGCGCTTGCGGGACCTGGTCGACTCGGGCCTGGTGGCACATGCCAGCGGAACGGCCTACGAGCTGACGAAAGAAGGGCAGGAGCTGGCCGGTGTCGTGCGCGAGCTCGGCACCTGGGGCCAGCGCTGGCTCCCGCGCACGCTTCCGCGCGAACAGCTCGACGCCGACACGCTCCTGTGGGACATGCGGCGGCGTGTGCGCACGGAAGAGCTGCCTGCCGCGCCGGTCGTCATGCGCATCGAGTTTTCGGACCTGCGCGGGCGTGCTGCCATCCGCTTCCTGCTGCTTCGTCGCAGTGAGGTGTCGCTGTGCTCCACCAATCCCGGCTTCCCCGAGGAACTGCGGGTCACCGCATCGCTCCGCACGCTGACCGCCTGGTGGCGCGGCGACCTCTCGCTCGCCGAGGCTCGTGCAGAGGGAATGCTGGTCGAGGGGAAGCGGGAGTGGGTGCGCGCGTTTCCGAAATGGTTCGAGCGCTATCTCTTCGCCGAGGTGACGCCCGCACAGGCGCGAAGAGCGTGAGTTTTTCGGGAACCGGAGAGTGAGTCCGGCGTGAAACTTTTCGGCGCGCTGCCTGCCGCGGCTTGATTCCCGATCCGCGGAGGTATGATCCAAACCGTCCTTTTTCGCACCAAACGGAACAATCGATCGTGTATGTGAGCAGCTACAACCCCCTGCTCGTGGCAGCTTCGCTGTTCGTGGCCATCCTCGCCTCGTACACGGCGCTGGACATGGCCGGGCGGATCACCACCGCGCAGGGAACGGCGGCCCGCTGGTGGCTGGCCGGCGGGGCGTCGGCCATGGGCGTCGGCATCTGGTCGATGCACTTCATCGGCATGCTGGCCTTCAGCCTGCCCATCCCGCTCGGCTACGACCCGGCCATCACGCTGCTCTCGCTGCTGATCGCCATCGCCTCTTCGGTGTTCGCCTTGTGGCTGGTTTGTCAGGCGAACCTGCCGTGGTCGCGGCTGTCACTCGGCGCCATCCTCATGGGTCTGGGGATCGCCTCCATGCACTACACCGGCATGGCGGCGATGCGCATGATCCCGCTGATCCACTACGTCCCGTCGCTGTTCATCCTCTCCATCGTCATCGCCATCCTGGCCTCGGGAGCGGCGTTGTGGATCGCCTTCCATCTCCGGCATCCGGGGTCGCGGGTCCGCCGCTACCGTGTCGCCGCGGGCGTGGTGATGGGCTGTGCCATCGTCGGCATGCATTACACGGGGATGGCCGCGGCGGAGTTTTCCCTCGGCAGCATCTGCGGTGCGGCGCGGGGAGGGGTCAACACCGGCTGGCTGGCGCTGCTGGTCATCATCGTGACCATGGCCATCCTGGCCATTGCGCTGATCATTTCCGTGCTGGACATGCGCCTGGAGTCGCGCACCTCGAAGCTGGCGGTCTCGCTGGCCGAGGCCAATGAAGAGCTGACGTACCTGGCGCTGCACGACAACCTGACCAAGGTCCCCAATCGCGCGCTTCTGGAAGAGCGTCTCAAGCACGCCATCGGCCGCGCCGACCGGGAGAAGAAAACCTTCGCTCTCATGTTCCTCGACCTGGACGGCTTCAAGGCCGTCAACGACGTCTACGGCCACAGCGTCGGCGACCTGCTGCTCATCGAGATGGCCAAGCGGATCGGGATGAAGATCCGGATGCAGGACACCATCGCCCGGGTCGGCGGCGATGAATTCGTGCTGCTCGGGGACGTCAACGAACCGACCGACGCCGCCGCGCTGGCCGAGAAGCTCCTGGCCATCATCCGCGAGCCGTTTCTCATCGACGGCCACGAGCTGCGCATGTCGGTCAGCATCGGCATCGCCATGTATCCGGGCAACGGCACCAATCAACACGAGCTGCTCACCAACGCCGATGCGGCCATGTATCACGCCAAATCGCTGGGGCGCGATTCGTTCTGCTTCTTCGACGCCTCCATGAACTCCCACGTGCACGCGCACCTGGAGCTCATCCAGGACCTGCGCCGGGCCATCGACCGCCGTGAGCTGATCCTCTACTACCAGCCGAAGTTCGAGGCCCCCAACGGCCCGGCCATCGGCGCCGAAGCGCTCGTGCGCTGGCAGCATCCGACCCTCGGCCTCATACAGCCGGACGACTTCATCCCCCTCGCCGAAAAGACGGGACTGATCGTGTCCATCGGCGAATGGGTCCTCGACGAAGCCTGCCGCCAGATGCGGGAGTGGCACGACGCCGGCCGCCAGAACTGGACCATGGCCGTCAACCTCTCGCCCGTGCAGTTCGGTCATCCGGGGCTGATCGAGATGGTCCGGACCACGCTGGAGCGCCACCTGCTCATCCCGCACTGCCTGACCCTGGAGATCACCGAGTCCACCGCCATGCGCGATGCCGACGCCAGCGTGATCATCCTCCAGAACCTGCATGAGATGGGCGTGCGCATCGCCATCGACGACTTCGGCACCGGCTACTCGAGCCTGCTCTACCTCAAGCGCCTGCCGGCCACGGAGCTGAAAATCGACCGCGGCTTCGTGCGCAACCTGGCCCACGACTCCGAGGACCGGGCCATCGTCTCCGCCATCGTGGCCCTGGGCCAGACCCTCGAGCTCAAGATCGTCGCCGAAGGCGTCGAAACCGTGGCCCAGCAGGAGTTCCTCACCGAGATGGGCTGCGACTCCCTGCAAGGCTTCCTCTTCGGACACCCCATGCCCCCGGCGCAGTTTCTCGCGGCGCTCGCGCATCACGAGGCGTTGCACCGGCCCAAGGGGATGGAAGGGCTCACGCCTTCTTCGGCGACGGAGTAGCGCGAGAGCCGCCAGGGGCGGCTCTCGCGGCACGTCCGTCATTTCGGTGAGGGTGGGAGGTGCTGGGCGATGTCCGCCTCGCGCTTCTTCAGGATCGACTCGCGAATGAGGGGTCCTTCCTTCTTTCGCACTTCTTCGATGATCGAGTGGAAGAGATCCCCGGCCACCCGCTCCCGTTCCTCGGCATTGAGGCCGAGAACGGTGAGGAGCCGCTCGGCGGCATCGAGCCGGCCCCAGACGTAGTCGGCTTCCCTTCCCTCGCGTGAAAGGAAGGCGCCGAAGTGAGCCGCCCTGGCTCCCACCAGCTTCTCTTTTGCAACCTGGCCACCCAGAAGCTGGGCATCGTCCGGGCTCAACCGGACGACCTCGACCTCGGCGAGCTCGCCCAGGCCCGAGAAGGCCACCAGCGGGTAGATCTGCCGGTCCCAGAAGGGGAAACCGAAGTAGCGCACCAGGATCTCCAGTTTCTTGTCATCCGTCAAACCGTCGCCGATGCCCTGAAAGGCGTCAAAGGAGCGGCTGCGGACGCCTTGCTGCAGGGCATGGAGGACGGGACCTAGGTCCAACCGAACGTTGTCCAGTGTGTCCATGTTCTGGCTCACGAAGATCTCGGCCTTCTCCTTGAGCGTCTCCGGCTTCCCGTCGTCCTCCGGCCATGGACTGAACTTGCCTCCGAAAAGCGTCCGGAGAACGCCGACTTGTTTCTTGAACGCGTCATCGGTGCCCTTCCCGCCGACCAGTTGGGTGAGCTCGTTGATCCGATCCGCGGCTGCCCCCTTGAGCTTGTCGAGAGCCTTACGCACCTTACGCGGGTCCTGGGGCGGCGGCACCTCCGCCGTGTACTGTCCATTGACCCAGTCGGCGACGAACCGGAGCTGGCGCCTCGGATAGCCGACGTCGAAATCCTCCAGGAAGTCCCTCTGGCACTTCTCCTGTAACTCGATCGGATCCTGCCCGGTCTTCGCCCGTTCCGGATCGTCTCGTCTCAGGCATTTCTTCACCTCGTTCGGATCCTGTGCGACTCCCTCCGGGGTGGCCGGATCGTCGATCAATCCGCGCTTCTCGGCCCAGCGTGCGATGATCCTGGCCACCAGCGCGCGGTGGGCGCTCTCCGGCGGAAAGTTGTTGACGTTTTCGCCGGCGATCACGTCGACGAACTGGTTCAGGACGGAGTGGACCCGAAGGCTGTAGTAGCTCCGGCCGGCAAACCTGGTCACACCCTTATCGGCTTCCTTCTCGATCGTTTCGCGGGTCCTGGCCAGTCGAGCCAGATCCGCCTGCAGCAGTTCCTTTCCCGGGTCTTCCGGCGCGAGCCCGGCGGCACAGCCGAGGCGCTGCGTCACAGTGGGGGTCTCCAGCCGTTTACAGCGCTCCTCGATCGTGAGGTTCTCGAGACTGCTGGGGCCGGCGCTGGACCGGTTTGCTCGTTCGAGCTTCTCGAACGCCCGGGTGGCCACCTCCTCCGAGTGCACGATGTCGCGAATCTGCCTCACTCGTTCGTTGTGCTCGGCAATGTCGTTCAGGTCATTGAGGATCGGCTGGTAGGCGGGAATTGCGGACAGACCGGCCTTGATCGTCTTTACCAGGCTCGGCTTCTTGCCGCTGGGCGGCGCCGGCGGCTTTCCGGGATCGGGCTGGAGATAGAGGAGATAACGCTTGACCTCCTGGTCCTGCGGGCGGCGCAGGACCTCGGCGAACGCTGCTCCGAAGGGGTGATTGTCGAGCACCCCGCCGTCGACGAAGTAGGTGTCCATGGCATAGTCCACCCCGTTGTTCGACGCGTTGGGCTGCTGGAGTTGATGGTTGCGGAAGAGGCGCCTGACGACGTCTTTCTTCGAAGCCGCAGGCGCCGCCTTGGGATTCGGTTTGCCGGGCGGCATACTCTGGAATTGATCCAGCGTCTTGCCCAGATGGAGCGGGGGAAAGACTCCGGGAATGGACGACGAGGCCCGGGCCGCGAAAGCCATGGCCGGTGTCCACTCCGGGCAGAAATCGTTGAATATCCCGTTATCGCCCGAGGGCTGCCCACACCCATTGTTCTGCCCGGAGTAAATGAAATGAAGCACGTGCGGGAAGTGCTTCTCAGCTGCGAGCGGCGGGTCGTTGATGATGACCTGCTGCGGATAGCCGAGGAGGTCGGTCGTGGTCACGAAGAGATCGAGCCGGTCGCCGAGCGGCAGAAGGCTGGGATTGTTTTCCCGGTCCACTGCCTGCTCGTCCATGTTGCGGAGCGCGTCGTAGAGCCAGCCAGCCATGGCTTTGCCGTTGATTGGCTCGCCACCGACCAGGACCTTGAATAAGCGGAAGTAGTTGTCGGTCAGGCGCCGGATCGACGCCTTTTCCATCCAGAGCTTGGTCAGGGAGTCTTGCGAGAGGTCGTTCGCCAGCGCCTTGGCCAGGAAGACGCCGTTGATTCCGCCGGCCGAGGTGCCGGCGATGACGTCGACGACGACCCGCGTGCGGATCCGTTCCTTGTCATTGAACCAGACGTCCATCAGGCGGTCGTACCAGGCCTGGGCCGATCCCTCGAGCTCCTGGCCCTTCCGGCCTCGCGGAGGTTTCATCTTGTTGTCCTTGTTGGCCATGTAGTCCTGCATTGCCGAGGAGTTGGCCAGCGCGTCGATCTGGAGTGCCTTGGAGGCTTTGACCAGGCGGTGCAGCTCCTTGGCGTTGCCATGGATGTAGATGGCCAGTGAGCTGCCGCCGTAGCAGACCAGGGCCAGTCGAACCTCACGTACCAGACCCGCATCGCCCTGACGGGTCATGACCTCCGCGGTCTTGTCCTCTGACCGCGTCGTCGCCTCTTGCGCCCACATCGGCTGCGCGAGCCCGGTCAGTGCGATTCCGATCAGTCCTGCCGCCATCAGGGTCCGAAATCTCGACATGCATGCCTCCTCGGTGTTCGGGCCACCGCGGTCGCGTGAGCAGTAGGATGGACGCACGCGTCTGCTTCCCATGCTCTGGCGGCTGGGTGATCCCTAGCTTGTGGGTGATTTACATAAGTATACACCCGGGAGGAGAGAGAGCCGCGCGAATGAATGGACGGCTCGCAACTCATCAGACTCTAAAAGTAACCGATGAGTTGCTTTTTGAGAACGTTCGGTTATACTCTGCGCTCATAGAGGAGCCTTAGATGACCGAACCAACCGAAGACCGTTCCGAGTTGTATCTCCGTTTCAGCCGCCGGGGTATGGCGTTTCTCCTGATCATCATCATGGCGCTCGGTGCCACCGCGCTGGTCATGGCGCTGCAGCCCGGCGGCGCGTTTTCCCGGATGCTGGAGAAGGCGTCCTGGTTCTTCCCGATCGCCACGGTCCTCGGCTTCGGGGCGCTGCAGACGTCGCTGGGCAAGAACCGCTGGAATCCGAATGCTCCCGAGGTGAAGGCCATCCTGAGCGACGAATGGCGCCGGACGAACCTCGATCGGGCCATGAAGGTCGCTTTCATCGTCATTCTCGTCACGCAACTTCCGCTGGGATGGCTGTTCGGCGTGATGCTGGCCCAGCTCTCCGTCCTGCGCGCCGTCCTGGCGATGGCTGTCTCGACGGTCACCCTCGGCATGACCATCTTCGTGGCCACCTTTCTCTACCTGGACCGGGATCAGGGATGAGCGAGGACGGACTGCACAACACGCTCAAAGTCCAGCGGGCCATGCGCAACTTGACGCAGGCCGACTTGGCCGCGCAGGCCGGCGTCACGCGCAAGTCGGTGAACGGGATCGAGACCGGCCGCATGGTCCCTTCCGTGATCCTGGCGCTCAAGCTCGCCCGCGCCCTCGGCGTGACGGTCGATACGATCTTCACGCTCGAGGGTGCGGATCACCGGCCCGCACCTGCGGATTGACGGCCCGCACGTGCGGATCGCCGGCCCGCACGCGCGGATCGATGGCCCGCACGCGGGGATCGACGGCCCGCATGTGCGGATCACCGGCCCGCACGTGCGGATTGCCGGCCCGCACGTGCGGATTGCCGGCCCGCACGTGCGGATCGATGGCCCGCATGTGGGGATTGGCGGCCCATGTGTGTGGATTTATATCCTTGGCTCGACCTGCAGCAATCACGCTGCCTCTTGACAACGCCACAAACATGGCCTAATTTACAGTCAGTCGCCAGAGCCGGTTGGGGCCAGACCGGAAGATCGAGCGCAGGGTTGGACCGCTTACCGACGGGTAGCCGGGACGTCCCGAAGCAGGCGTGACGCGACAGGTCCACCCTTCACGACCGTCGCGATCCACGTGGAGTTGAGCTGAGCTCCTCCAGCGCTTGCTGTACGCGTAGACCGGCACCGTACGTCTGCGTTGCCGGTTGGGCTCCCGAGGTCCGGATCTCGGGGATCATCGTCCGAGTCGGCGAGCGCGGCATCGAGCGTCGATTCACAACGGTCCTTTTCATGGGACGGGAGAAAACCATGCCTATCGTTCGAAGTTCTCTTACCGGGAAGACCGCGGTATCCGACACGCCCATGCTCACACCCGAGCAAGTCGTGGAGCAGTTGCGCCTGTTGCGGCAGCAGATCCCCGAGTTCGTACAATTGCCGAACAACCGGGAGATGAAGCAGCTCAGGCGGACCGCGAGCCTGAACGTCGCCTTTGCCCACGAGGCCATCAACGCAGTGGGTGCCTCGGACATCGTACAGAACGTCATCGGCAATACGCCGGACGAGTTGCACCAGGCCGAGGATGAAGTCGGACGCTGGACGGCCGTGGAGAGCGAGCTGCGCTCGATGTTGCGTGGCGTGGCGGCAGCGAACGTCGTCCGCCGCCATCGCCTCAACCACGCAGTCCTGCAGGCCTTCAACGTCAGCAAGCAACTCGTCAGGCAGGAGGAGCACGCCAACCTGTTGCCGCACGTGGAAAGCATGAGCCGGATCCGCAAGTTCGGCCGCCGGCGCGTGAAGACCGCGGAAGCGACGGCGGAACAGCCGCAACCGCAGCCGCCGAAACTGCCGTAACGAAGCACGAGAGTGGAGACCGGGCGCGCGAAGCGCGCCCGGTCATTTTGAATCAACGAGGGCGGCCATCGGGATGCGGTAGACGTTGCCGAAGCCATTGTGCTGACTGGTGAAGTAGAGGTACTTCCCGTCCGGAGAAACGATGGGACAGTACTCACGCGCCACCGTGTTGATCTGTGCGCCGAGGGGACGCGGAGCCGACCACGATCCATCGCGGAAACGGCTCACATAGAGATCTCCGTCGCCGGCCGCATCCGCCCGGCCGTACGCCGCGAAGATCAGATAGCTCTGGTCCGGGGCCACGTACGCATCGGTCTCGGACGCGGGTGTGTTGACCGGCTCTCCGAGATTCTCGGGCTCGAGATACTGCCCGTTCCGCAAGCGCGCGCGGTAGAGGTCGCACCGCCCGCGGGAGTCCTTGCGGCCGCAGCTGCTGAAGTACAACGTCCCGTCCGACGCGACCGACGGATACAGCTCGTCGCCATCGCTATTCACCGGTGCGCCGAGGTTGCGAGGTTCTCCCCAATCATTACCTGCGCGCTCGACGACCCAGATGTCGAAGTCGGACCGCGGCTCTTGCCCGGCCGTAGGCCGCTTGGAGATGAAGAACAGCCGCGCTCCATCCGGCGACACGATCGGGTCGTAGTCGGAATAGCGCCCGGAAAAACCCGCCACCTCGGGATCGCTCCAGCGGCCATCGCGCGAAGCCTTGCTCACGACGATCACCCCGAACCGGCCATTCGCTCCCGCCGCACGCGTGAAATACAACGTGCGTCCGTCGGGAGAGAACGCCGCATTGAGCTCATTCTCCGGAGTCGAGATCGTACCGAGGCCGAACAGCTCTGGGGCCGACGTCAGAGGAGCCATGCCGGATGGCACTACGCAGGCCGTGAGTCCAACGACACACGCAACGGCGACGCATGAGGTTCGTCGCAGAAGTCTTCTCGTGATGGTCGGCATACCGTGAGGAGGCTACGCCAGAGCAGGGGTATCCCTCGATAACCACTTTTCACATGACGCCTAATACCGCTCTCGGACGGCCCTGCCCCTGCGGTACGCTTTCCGTCATGAAATCCGTCACACGCCGTCTCGTGCTCGTCCTTTCCCTCGCGCTCCTCGCCTCGCCGCTCCTGGCGGCTTCGAAGGCGGAGAGCATCGATGCGCTGGTGCGCAAGTACAGCGAGTTGCGCCAGTTCAACGGGGCGGTGTTGGTGGCCAACGAATCGGGCGTGATCTACAAGAAGGGCTACGGCTACGCGAACTTCGAGTGGCAGATCCCGAATACGCCGGACGTGCGCTTCCGGCTCGGGTCGATCACGAAGCAGTTCACGTCGATGGTGATCATGCAGCTGGTGGCCGAGGGGAAGATCAAGCTCGACGACCGCATCACGACGCATCTGACCGATTACCGGAAAGACACCGGCGACCGCGTCACGATCGAGAACCTGCTCAATCACACCAGCGGGATTCCCAGCTACACCTCCTTGCCCGGCTTCTTTGCCAACGAATCGCGGGACCCCTATGCCCCCGGCGACTTCATCAAAAAGTGGGCGAGCGGCGATCTCGAGTTCGAGCCCGGCTTGAAGTGGGCGTACAACAACTCCGGCTATTCGATCCTCGGGGCGATCATCGAGAAGGTGACGGGGAAGACGTACGCGGAGGCGGTGCAGGAGAGGATCTTCGACCCACTCGGCATGAAGGCGTCCGGCTACGACCTGGCCGCACCGGTCATCCCGAAGCGCGCCAGCGGGTACCAGCTCGTCAACGGCAAATACGTCAACGCCCCCTATCTGGACATGACCATTCCCTATGCCGCGGGCTCGCTCTATTCGACGGTGGAGGATCTCTATCTCTGGGACCGCGCCCTCTACACCGAGAAACTGCTGAGGAACGATCTGAAAAAGCAGATGTTCACGCCCGGGCTGCGGGACTACGGCTTCGGCTGGTCGATCCGCACGATGAAGCTCGACGATCAGAAGACAGAGGTGAATACCAACCGGCACAACGGCGGCATTCACGGGTTCAACACCCTGCTCATCCGGGTCCCGGAGAAGAAGGAGCTGGTGGTCCTGCTCGACAACACCTCGCGCGGCGACAAGCAGGACGCCCTCGGGACGAGCATCCTCAGCATCCTCCACGGCGTCGAGCCGAACCAGCCCAAACGGTCGCTCGTCGAGGAACTGCAATCCGTCCAGGGTGACGGTGCGGCCATCGTGGCCCGTTATCGCGAGCTGCGCCGCCAGAAGCCGGATGAGTACGACTTCCGCGAGCAGGAGCTGAATACGCTCGGCTACCTCTTGCTGCAGACCGGCCGCCCCGCGGATTCGACCGAAGTGTTCAAGCTGAACGTGGAGATGTTCCCGCAGTCCGGCAACGCGTACGACAGCCTCGCCGAGAGCTATGCCGCCGCCGGCAACAAAGAGCTCGCGCTGGCCAACTATCGCAAATCGCTCGAGCTCGACCCCGAGAACGCCAACGCCCGCGAGTTCATCAAGCGGCTGGAGAAACCCGCGCCGGGCCCGGACGAGTTGAAATACCCGCTCGAAGCGTTCACCGGCCGCTACCAGCTGGCGCCGTCGTTCATCCTCTCGTTCTTCATCGAAGACGGAAAGCTGATGACCCAGGCCACCGGCCAGTCCAAACTGCCGCTGGCTGCCGAGTCTCCGACCGAGTTCGCCGTGATCGGCGTCCGGGCCCGCGTCGCCTTCCACATGGGCCCCGACGGCAAGGCCACGGCGGTGACTCTGTTTCAGGGCGGGCAGGAGAAGAGAGCGGAGAGGATTGGTGATTAGAGGGATGCGCGCAAACTTTAACTCCGGTAACAGGCAAGGAAACCGCGCGTAGCCACATTCGCGAAGATTGGTCAGCGCGCGTTTCGTGGCATCCGTGTATTCACCACAGAGAGCACAGAGAACACTGAGGGGCAGCGGAGAAAAAGCAATTTTGTAGTTCTGAAAAACTGCTTCCTCCGCATCCCCTCTGTGTTTTCTGTGCTCTCTGTGGTGAATACACGCTTGTGATGACGCAGCATGAACTCGTCACGCCTTGCGTACGGCCGGAGCGAGCTAACGTCGAGTCCCCCGTCGCGCCTGACGTGATCCAGGCCACGTTTGCGCCTAGCGAATCGGGATAGCGTCCCGCGCCATGCGTCATGCCGTGCTGGTCGCGCTCACTCTGCTGGTCGCCACATTCGCTGCTGCCCAAACGACGACGTATACCTACACGGGCGATCCGTACACGGTGGCCTCGGCGCCGTATGTCGTCGGCGGGCAGCTGACGGGAACGTTCAGCGTGGCCAGTCCTTTGCCGGCGTTTCTGCCGCTGACGGACATCACGCCGTCGCTCACGGCGCTTTCGTTCAATGACGGCGTGGAGGCGCGCACGCTCGCGAATTCGTTCATTTGCAGTTTCCAGGTGGCCACCGACGGCGTGGGGAACATCACGCGGTGGGAGATCCTGCTGCGCCGTTCTCCCTACAATCCCGGCGATCCTCATCACTCGATTCAGTCGAGCGGGCAGCCGGGCGTCATCGAGGGCGCGGACCAGGCGGGGACGGGGACCGCGCCAGCGTCACCGTGTGGCGTGATGGTGCTGACGGCCAGCGGTTCGTCGAGCACGCAGGGGTCGTGGACGGACACGTTCGCGCAGCCGAGCACGCCCACGACGTACAACTACACCGGCGATCCGTACACGTTCGTCGCGGCGCCGTACGCGATCGGCGGCCAGCTCACCGGCTCGGTCACGGTGGCCAATCCATTGCCGCCGTTTATGCCTCTTACGGACATCACGCCGGCCATCACAGCGCTCTCCTTCAATGACAGCGCCGTCACGCGCACGCTGGCGAATTCGTTCCTCTGCTCGTTCCAGGTGGCCACCGACGGCGCCGGCAACATCACACGCTGGCAGGTCACGTTGCGGCAGTCGCCCTACAGTCCCGGCAATCCGCAGCATTCGATCGACTCGTCCGGGCAGCCGGGCGTGATCGAAGGCAACGATCTGGTGGGGACGGGGACGGCCGGCGCGAATCCATGTGATCCGATGGTGCTGTCCCCGAACGCCGGCACGGCGACGCAGGGAACGTGGAGCGACACGAACCCGCTGGCGAGCGTTCCGACGACGTACACCTACACGGGCGATCCGTACACGTTCGCCTCCGCGCCGTATGCGATCGGCGGACAGCTCACGGGCTCGGTCACGGTCGCGAATCCGCTGCCGCCGTTCATGCCTCTCACGGACATCACGCCGGCCATCACCGCGCTCTCCTTCAACGACGGCGCCGCCACGCGTACGCTGGCGAATTCGTTCCTCTGCACGTTCCAGGTGGCCACCGACGGCGCGGGCAACATCACGCGCTGGCTGGTCACGCTGCGGCAGTCGCCGTACAGTTCGGGCAATCCGCAGCATTCGATCGACTCGTCCGGCCAGCCGGGTGTGATCGAAGGCAACGATCTGGCCGGCACGGGGACGGCCGGCGCGAATCCATGCGATCCAATGGTGCTCTCCCCGAACGCGGGCACGGCCACGCAAGGGACGTGGACCGACACGAACCCGCTGCCGAGCGTGCCGGCGACGTACACCTACACCGGTGATCCGTTCACCACCGCTACAGCGCCGTACGCGGTGGGCGGAAGCGTGACCGGCTCGATCACGGTGGCCAATCCGCTGCCGCCGTTCCTGCCGCTCACCGACATCACCACGGCCTTGACGGCCATGAGCTTCACGGACGGCATCGCCACGCGCACGCTGGCCGACTCCTTCCTCTGCACGTTCCGCGTGGCCACCGACGGCGCCGGCAACATCACCCAATGGCAGATCACGCTGCGCCAGTCGCCCTACACCACCGGCAATCCGCAGCACTCGATCGACTCGTCCGGCCAGCCCGGCGTCATCGAAGGCAACGACCTGGCCGGAACGGGACCGGCCGGCGTGAATCCATGCGATCCGTTCGCCCTGTCGTCGTTCGGGACCACGGCATCCCAGGGGACGTGGACCGGCGCCGGAGCCGCCGCGGGAGTGGCCATTCCGGCGCTCGACCCACGCGTGCTCATGCTGCTGGCGGCGTTGCTGGCGTTTGCGGGGTGGAGATTCCTGGGGCGATAGCGCGCTCACCGAGTCTTAGAGTCTTAGAGCCGTAGAGTCTTAGAGGTGTGCCTGCGCGCCGGTCCCCTCTAAGACTCTAAGACCCTAGAACTCTAAGACTCTGCTCACGGCGCCACCACCGTGACGTGGCTGGTCTCGTTGTTGGTGATGCTCGCGAATCCCCAGAGCTGCATCGGCTCATGCGGTTGAGGGGTGGGCAGTGCCGGGCGGACGGAGACGCGTACGCGCGTATAGCCCGCGGGGATCAGCGCTGAGAGATCGAGCTGCGCGCTGGCCGGGTAGTACGGCAGGAGGGCGGTCGTGGCGGTCCCCGGTCCGTCGATGGTCCGGAGCGTTACCGTCGTGCGCAGGAACGGCTCACTCTCGGTGTCTCCGTACAGCGTGAGCTCGACATCGCGGCCGTCCGTGCCGGTGGCGTCGTACAGACGCAGGGTGGAGCGAAACTCCGGCGCGACCGGGATGGCGATCAGCGAGAATCCTTCGGTGGAGAAGTCCTCGTCGCGCGCCATGGGGATGAAAGCGCCGGCCGTGGTGTCGCTCTTCGAGGCGTCGTAGACGCGGGTGGCCAGCTTCACCTTCGACGCATCCGGGCGTCCGACATAGAGGAACTGTGCGCCGGTGCGCGCGTGCACCAGATCCTCGGCGGCCGCGTCGAAGAGCCGGTTGAGCGGCGGCGGGAGACAGGGAGACTCTCCGCGGCCGCAACCATTCGTGGACAGCTCCGGCAGGGTGGAGGACTCGATGATTCCGCTGATCTCCGTCTTCCACAGCGAGCCATTCGCGCCGCGGATCTCCGACGCGGTGAAAGGAACGAGGATGCGGCTCCAGTCCGTGGCGGCACCGATGGACAAGTCGCGATAGGCGTTGTCGTTGGATTCGTTCTGATCGAGATGGGCCTGCGCCGCGAACACATAGGCAGTGGCCCAAATTCGCATGCCCACGCCGGGCGTCGTGAACCGCACCGAAAGCGGAGCGTTGGCGTTGGCGGCCAGGAAGTCCCGCCGGCACGTCGTAAGGACTGGAGCGTCCGGCGTGCAGGTCCACCCCGTCCCCTCGTAGACCGGAGTCAGGCTCTCCAGGGGAATGTGCACGAGGACGCGGACATCATTCAGATCCTGCGGCCCGTTGTTGCGCACGTCATACGCCAGCGTGACAGGCGTGTTGCGCGCGATCGGATCCGGCGGAGCGCTCACGGAGATCGAGAGATCGGCCGCGCGGTTCGACGCGTGCAACTCGATCGGCGGCAGGAGGGCGTGGCTCTGGAGGCTGTTCGTGGAATTGAGGATGGCGATGAGGATGGTGCTGGCCGGGCGGACCAGCGCCGGCGCGATGACTTGGTACGTGAGGCTGACGTCCGCGCCCACTGCCATCGAATCCGCCCGGCAGTTGAGGGCCGCGCTCGAGCACTGCCAGCCCGCCGGCGCGACCGAGGACAAGACGAAGAACAGCCCCAGATCGGTCGAGAAACTCAGGTCGAGACCCGTGGCGGGATCGGGCCCGTGGTTCCTGATGCGGATGACGAGCGTAAGGTCCTCGCCCGATTCGATGCTGGTCTTGTCGGCGGTGAACGAGACGATCTCGGTCCCGGCGCCGGCAAAAGCGCTGGCAGAGAGAAACAGGGCGAGAAACAGCACGACGACGTTCCGCATGGGAGGCGTCTCCTTATGTGTTCGTATGCTATTAGAGCATATGCGCGCTGGTGTCGTGCCCACCCCGGACCAGATCGGAGAAGCTACCGTCGATCGTTGATCGATTGAAGCAGCTGTGTCAGTCCACCTTTGTAGTCCACTCTGAAATCGGAGTAAGCGCGGTCGGCGAGGAAGGGCGGAAGTTCGGAGTCGTCGATCTTGATCGGGAGAATGCCATAGCGCTTGGTGGTACGCTCTTCCATCCACTTGGCCTTCCACTCCTGGTTGACCCAGTCGGACTCGAGGCTGTTCTTGCTGAGCAATAGCGCGAGAAATCGCGACTCACTGACGCCGGCCTGCAGCTTGTCCAGGATCGAATCGCCGATACGGATCTCGTCCTCGTCAAACCATACCTTGTGGCCGGCTTCCCGGAGGCTTTCTGAGAGTCGCCTCGCGAATAGCGCGTCCTCCTTGCTATGTGACAGGAATACCTGAACCGGCTCCGCTGCGACCGGTAGGCTCATGACCACCTCCGCGCGCGGCCGCGTCAAAGCACCGGTACAAACGGCGAGATAGGCGCCGTAGCGAAGTCCGAAACCGGCGAAGCGAAGCCGGTCGAGGCCGAACTTCGCGAGGAGTTGCTGATAGACAGGGAGTCCGTACAACAGAACCAGCCGATCGCTGATCTCTTTGTCACCGGTGGTCTGTTCGCTCCGGAGCGCAGCGAAAAGCGTGCGGACCTGCTGTTTCGACGAATCGAGGTCACTGCAGTTTCTGCCGAGGATGGCTTCCATCGCATCGATGGTCAGGATTTTGTTGTGCTGAACGAAGCTGTTCCCCTTGAGGCATTTGCTCAGCGCCGTTCCCATTCCGTAGGCATGGACGTTTCCGCGGCCCACGAGGTCGGGAAAACCTTCCCAGCGTTTGACCCTCTCCCGCAAATGAGCTCGGACACGCTCGAATTGCTTTGAGATACGGTTCATGTTCTTCGCAGGGTCAGGCTCGCCGCGCGGATCGTTGGGATCGTGCGGCGCGAAAAACCAGCGCTGAAGATAGACGGTACCGAAGATGTCGAGGGAATGACGCTTGCCCTTGGAAAAGTCGCGTGGATAAAAGTACGAGACCTCGGTGGAGCCGCCCCCCTGATCGAAAAGCAAGACCACGTCATCATTGCCGAATGCGGCATCGTCCCCTGTTCCCACATTGTGAGTATGAAAGATGGAGAGGCATGACAGGAACGCTTCGTCATCCGGCTTGAGGACGTGAATGTCGAGACCGGTCCGGGTCCTAATGTGATCGAGGACTTCCTTCCGGTTGTTCATCCAGCGGAAGACAGCCGTTCCGACGCCCTGTATATCGCTCGTCGGGATGCCGTATGCCGTGAGGAGATCCGTGTAGTGCCTGATGAAGAAACAGACGCCCTCAAGCGCGCCGCTTCCTCGAATGTCGAGACGGTTGCGAAACAGGTCGTAATCCCCTCCCAGTGGAAACAGCTGTCCGTCATTGAAGAAGGCTTCCTTTCGCCAGCCGGATCCCGACGGCGGCTTCTTCGGTCCGACCAGCAGTTTGGTCGACTTCGTTCCGACGTCGAAGACCGCGCAGAGGCTCGAGGTGTCGTTCGTGTCGAGAAAGCGCCTCAGCCGGGCGACGTTCTCTTCAAAGTTTTCCAGTCGGAATCGTGGCACGGTAGGCTCCTCAGTTCATAGAGTGGTCGCGGCGCGGTACTTCTCGCTGATCATGCGAACGACGAGAGGATGGAGGGGTGGCTTACAGGCGTCCTTGATCCTCTCTAGCATGGCCACCGAGGCCATACGCTGAGTGGCGGGTGTTTGGAGAACGAGACGCTGCTGTGCCTCGTTCAATCGACCGAAGGAGCGCCACCTCAGAAGCCGTCCGAGCATTTGCCGCAGGAAGCGAGCGTTTCCACTGGTCGAGAAATGGAGCAGAAATGCCGCTGCGTCGTCATCGAGATTGCTGGTGAGTGCGTCTGCGACGGCCTCGCTGAACCCTCTCTCTCGACGAATCGATTGAAGGCCGCGGCCGTCTCGCCGGATGGCTGCTTCGCGGACCTTTCGCATCAGCGTCTGGTCATCAGCCGACGGCTGGCGAACGAGGTCATTCACCATGCGCCGCGTTGACTCACCGACGATCTCGAGTAGGGTCGTAAGGCGTCGCCGGGGAAGGCGGCGAAAACCTTCATTCGCGCTGGCCGCGACCTTTGGATCGAGCGACCATCGGTCGAGCAGCAGACGAATCAGATAGTCGAGATGGACGCGAGAGATTCGATCGAGCGCATGGAAGACTGCCGGCACGTACCGCGCTGGAAGCGTTTTTTGCTGGGTGGCCCATTCGTAGAAGGACTCACCGAATCGACCGAGAACGAGCCCGCCGGCGTGACCGAGTTTCCGCCGATCGAATGCGTCCAGAGTGAGTTGGAATCCATCTGCACCGGTGTCGGCGAGCACAGCGACGATGGGTCGCACCCTCCGGTTGAACTGTTCCGGCTCGAGCTCGATGGCGAGCTGCTGCTCCAAGAGCCTTAGCAGCCGTGCGGCAGCGTCCAGCGGCTCGCCGAGAACCTGCGCCGCAATGAGCTTGAACGATGTGCTGAAGGCTTCCTCGGCGAGGATCTGTTCGTACAGTCGGGGTACGTCCGAGGCGGCGTTCAGCAGCACCTCGACTAGGTGCCGAACGACGTCGAACGGGCTGTCGCCATGCTGATTGAGCTCGGCGAGTATTCGCTGCAAGCGTTGCGGATGGTTGCGCAGATCTTCCCGAAGCGCATCCTGGACCGGTCCCAGTTTGCCTTCCAGATCGTGATCCCCATAGAGCAGGAAGGAGTGGTCTAGCAGTGACCGGATCACGATCGCTCCGTACTGCTCGTAAAGTGTCACCAGTTCGAGATGCGGGCGCTCGGAAGACGAGACGCCCGGCGTGATCTGCAGCATCTGCAATTGCGAGAGCGTGATCCTCATTCGGGTCGGCAGGTACTTGTCACCGACGTACGCATCGCTCCACGCTTCGTTTATCGCGATGAGCAGTGCGTTCCGTTCGACGAGCAGGGACTCCTCCGCAATGGGCTGTTCGTTAGACAGCGGCGAACGCGGGTCCGCCAAGCTAAATCGCACGCGCGGGTCCACACGCGGGGGGTCGTCGTTGATGAAACGGGCTAGTGCGGCGTGTGAATTGAGCAGATACCGCGGTACCGCGGCTGATGTCGAATATCCGTCGTCGTCGGCCGAGAACTCCACTGTGGCAGACGTCCGATCGCCATTCGGCTCCGTCAGGCCAATACGGAAGTGATAGATCTTGTTCGCGTCGATGTGACCAACCATCGAGTGCATCACCGTTCCCTTGGTGAGGGCCCGCCGGAACGACACCTTGGCCGCATAGAGGGCCGCCATCTGCGGATCGTTCTCCTGCGAGCCCTGGAAGAAATCGAGTAGTAACCTGCTGCTGTCCTCGGGCATCTCGATGGTGTCGTTTCCTTCGAGTGGACGGGACGGCGCGGTCGGTTCGGATGGAATCGGCAGTTTAGCCGGCAGCACTTCCAGGAAAGTGTTTCCGCTGCGGCGGAGGTAGATCCGTTCGCTCGTTGACTCTGAGACGCGCCATCCCTCGTTTGCCGCCAGCGCGGCGAATCGAGCAGCGCCTAAGGAGACGGCATAGGTCGGGTCGAGCGAGCGCGACACGACGCGGAAGAAGCTCTGCAGCTCGCAAAAGACGGGATGGAAATTCGCTCCGCCGCCGACGAGGTGAACCTGCCGGATTACTTCGGCGCCGCTCGATCCCGCGCGATCAAGCGCCTGTTCGATGGCGGTGAAGATGTTCCTTCCGTAATTGCGGTCACGCTCACTCCGCGAAATGAACGGAAGCAGCAGGTCGAGAAGATCCGACACCGAAATTTCGAACTCGTGGCGTCCAGGTACGTCGGGAGACAAATCGAGCGTCGCGCGCAACGCGACGCCGCGTTTGCGACACTCGTCGCGCAGGTTGCGGGCGTCGCCGTTGACGATCGTCCGGACAGCCTCGTTCAAGGCCAACTTCGCAGACTCGCCGGCGCGCACGAGGGACAACGCGGAGGCGCGGGAGAGAGCGGGAGATGCGCCGGCCCTTTCACGCAGCCGCCGCCAGAGATGAGCCGCAATCTCGAGATCCAAATCGTCGCCCGCCACTTGGTTGTATCGCGAGCTCGCATGCACGTCGACGACGCGGACATTGGGCCTAACGCTGAGCACGGTGACGTCGACCGTGCCGCCGCCCATGTCGAAAATCAGGATCGGTCCCTCAGTTTCGATCTTCGGGAATGGACGTTCGCCGCCGGTGTAGTCGCTGAATAGCGCGGCGATCGGCTCATCGAGCAGTGAAACCTTCTCCATGGGTAGCCTGGCCATCTGTGCCGCCCGAAGGGTCTGTCGGCGCATCGCCGACGAAAACGACGAAGGGATAGTGATGATCAGGCCATCGATCTCTGCGTGTACCTGCGACTCTACGGCGGTAAGGACCGTACGCAGAAGACAGGACGAGATCGCCGCCGGTGTCCAAGTCTGCCCGTTGTGCTGCAGTGCCCAATGGTCGTTGGCAAGCTCGCTCTTGATGCCGTGGACGATCTTGGAGTCGGGTCGCGTGGAAAGGACGTCACCGTGTTGCATGTGGATGTTGCCCGTGTAGACGTTGTCCTGATCGGCGAGCCAGACGACCGATCGGAGAATCGGCTCGTCGCTCCATGACACCTCGCCGGTTGAGATGTCGATTCGTGGCTGGATCCGCAGCCGCCGACACGACAGGTTTCCATCGTCACCGAGCTCCGCGACGGCGCAGGTCGTGTTCGTTGTCCCAAGGTCGATGCCGACGTACGTCTTTGCCACCGTCACTCTCCGACGTGCAGGAATGACTTCTTCTGTCAGTGAGAGGGACGCGGCCAGCGTTTTCCCGGCTACATAAAACGAGGCGATGGTCGGAGAGAATCAGAGATCGTGACTTACGATGACACTCCAACCGAAGTGATCGGTCTTGCTCGCTCCGGTGGCGGATGTCCCGCCGCTGTGTTTACCCTCCGCCCGGCGGCGTTTTGCCGACTGGAGCAACCCACCCGCGACGGGATCCCGCCGCACCCTCGAGGAGATCTCGCCGCCACGCACCTCCGCGTGTCCTCTGCGCAGTTCGGGCTGTACCGGAATCTCTGGCCCGGCGGATGAAGTCGGTCTGATCTTCGGGTGATTGGGTCGCGAGAGGCGCCCATCAACCTAGCCCCTCTCTCCCCGCACGGGCCCCTGGAGGGGATGCAACGGCTCACGGGTACTGCGAGTTCGAGCAGGCGATGGTGGTCTGGATCTGTTCGTCGTCCAGGGGCAGGCTGCAGCGCACTTCGCTCGTCGAGAGTTTGTAGAAGGCGAGGAAGTGGTTTTCGGCGAGGGCGGATCGTCCTTCGATGGCGCTGAGACCCTGGTTGGCGATCGTGAGCGAGGTGGTGCCGGGCTTCAGCACCAACTTCCGCTCGGCACCGCTGCGTGTGGCCGTGATGGTGATGGCGCCGTTGGTGCCGACCGCGAGGGTCGAGTAGCGCTCGCCGCCCTTCACCTTCTGCGCGCGCAGCTGGCCGTGGGTGAGGATCAAGGTCGTTGCGCTGCCGGGGTCGGGGATGGCCAGCCGGAATTCGGGGCAGATCGCTTCCAGCGAAGGGATGAGGTCGATGAAGCTCTGCTCTTCCGCGTAGGGTGCGTCGAGGAGGCCGCCGAACGTGACCACGTCTCCGTCCAGCCGCAGCCTCTTGCGGTCCCCCACGGTTTCGCACGCATCGCACGATTGGACGTCCGCGGCCGCGGCGGAGATGTAGGCCATGTGCCCCTCGACGTGAGTGGGCGTGCAGACGGTGGTGACGGTGACGCCGTCCCGCAGCGACGGGAGCACGACGGTCCGGCCGTCGCCGGATTCGCGTTGCGCGAACAGGACCAGGCCCATGAACACGATCTCGAGCATGACTTTCTCCTCTTTATGTTCCAGCGATGGTGACGTTGCCGCCGAATAGTTCAGCGGCGGCCCAGGCAGCGGGATGGCGTCCTCGGGGGTCATTGCCGCGCAGCAGCACGAGCATGGCCTGGCGCAGCGCGGTGGCGGCGTTCTCTCCGTTCTGCATGCGGCGGTGAAACTCGGTGAACAGCGCCGCGGCCTCGGCGTCGTCGACGGGCCAGAGCGTGCCGACCACGGCGCCGGCTCCGGCGGTGAGGAACGCACCCGCCAGACCGCGTGGTCCGTCGAAGCCGTCGCCGGTGCCGGCCGCGGTGCCGCATGCAGCCAGGACGACGAGCCTCGGCCGCGGCAGCCGCGCACGGGCGATCTCGACGGCGCGCAGCTCGTCCGTTTCCTTGCCGCGGTCATTCAGCAGCAGCGCCGGATCGGCGCCGAGCCGCGCGTGGCCGGCGAAGTGGATGACGTCCGACTCCGCGGCCAGCGAGAGGAAGCGCGCGGCGGTCGCTTCGCTGCCGGTCAGCGTGTGCCGCCCGGCGTATCCGGACGCCTCCTCGGCGAGATGATCGAGCTCGCGCGAGGCGCCGGTCACAACGAGGACTTGCGAACCGCCCTTCGAGACCGGCGCGTCTGCGTTGCGGAGATAGAGCGCCGCGCTCGGCGCGATCGTGAGGGCGTGCGATTCGATGGCGAATGCCCGGCGGCCGGGATCGTAGAGCGCCGCCCACGGCACCGCGTGCAGGAACCGGTCGGGGACGATGACGATCGACGTGGCCGCGCGCACGCCGGGCACGCTCGCCAACAGGAGCCGGTCGAGGTCCGCGGCGCGCGTTTCCACGCTGGCGAGAGCATCGCGCGACATGATGGCGGTCCGGAACGCGCCGACCGATTGCTGGAGCTCGCGGCGATTGGTCGCCTGGGTGACCGCTTCGACGCCATCGCGCGTGATGCGGATGGCGGCGACGCCGTCCGGCACGAGCGCGTAGCTGATCAGCATCGTCCCGGCGGGCAGCGCGGCGGCGACGCGTGCCGCCGTAGCCGGCGCCGTGGTGCTGCCGTCCAGCAATGCTCGCGCGTGCACGCGCTCCGCGGTGTCGAACGCTCCCGCGGCGTCGCCTCGGGCGAGCTGCAGCGCGATCGTTTCTTCGACCAGCGGCACGACGGCGTCGAAGATGGCCGAGCCGGCCGGCGCCGAGCGCCGCTGCGTTTCGATCTCTTCCAGTCCGTTGCGAAAGGCCGCCAGCGCATCCGCATCGCGTCCGGCGGTGTGCAGCGCGCGGCCGTACTCGAGGAAGGCGTCGGGCAGGGCGATGCGCTGATCGGCGCCCGCCAGAAACTGCGTCGCGGATTGGAGCAGAGCGATGGCCGCCCGCGGATCGCGCCGGCGGATCACGGTCGCCTCGGCGATGTTCACTTCGACGGCCAGCCGTGAGCGGATTCCCGAAGCAGGTGCGCGCTCGATGAGGGCGCGGCATCGGGCGATGCTCTGCGCGGCGCCGCCGTCGTCGCCGGAACGGGCGTCGATCAGCGCGCGGCGACGGAAGACGTCGGCCAGGAAGAGGGGATCGTCGAGCGTGGCCGTCTCCGCCGCCTCGAGGTCCACCAGCGCCCGCGCGCTCGCAAACTCCTCGGCGCGCAGCTCGCTGCGAACTGCCGCGGCCAGTGTGGCCGTCAGCTCATAGCCGGTGCCGTAGCGCTCGAACGCGGCGATGCGATGCCGCCAGGCGTCGTCGCGCGCGCCGAGCTCGTCGAGCGAGTTGCCGAGGTTGGCCTCGGCGAATGCGGCGTTCGCGGACTCCTGCAGACGGACGAAACCATCCCGCGCCTCGGCGAATCCTCGCACGGCCTCTTCCCACCGGCCGGCGTATTGATGACACGTGGCCAGACGCAGCGCGATCTCGGCGCGCAAGGCGTGGTGAGTGGCGGCTGGAACGAGCCCCGCGAAGAGCCGCTCAGCGTCGTCGACGCGGTTCTCGTCGAACAATGTGCAGGCGGCGAAGAAGCGTGCCACGTTGCCCATCGGGCTCTTCGCGGCGTCGAACGCATCGGCCGCTTCGAGCAGCATCGTGGTCGCCTCTTCGAGGCGGCGGTCGCGGTAGAGCAATCGCGCCCGCCGGAACTGGCGATGCGCTTTCGCGAGATCGATGCGGCGCGCTGCATCGGCGCGATCGATGGTGGCCACTGCATCGGACAGCAGCGATTCTCCGGCGACGCGTTGCAGCGCGCCGGCCACCGCGCCCGTGGCCGTGAACAGCTTGGCCGCCGTCGCCGCATCGCCGTTGGCTGCGGCATCGCCCCAGCGCCCGAGGACGTCGGTTTCGAACCACGCGCGCGCGTCCTGTGGCGAGGCGCGTACGGCCGTATCGATGGATGCTGCGTTGCTGGACATGGCAATCTGTTCGAGCCGCTCCAGACGCGAGCGCTTCGAGGCCGCCGGTGTTTGCGGGAGCGCGTCCGCCCGCCGCCGCGCCTCCGCGGCCCACGGCGACGACGGATCGCGCGCCAGGTAATCGCGCCAGGCCTGCCCAGCCTGATTGCGCAGTCCCAGCCGCTCCAGGATGAGCGCGCGGTTGAAGCGCGCCTCGTGCAGCGCTTCATCGAGAGCGATGGCGCGGTCCGCGGCGGCCAGGGCGCGTGGAAGATCGGCGCTCCGTCCATCGCGGACGGCACTGGTGTAGTACGCCGCGGCGAGATCGTTCCAGGTCGCGGCCGTGCCGCCTTTTTCCGCCGCCGTGCGCAGCTGCTCGACCGCCTCGTTCGAGCGCAGCAGCAGGAGCTTGGCCACGCCCGCGGCATGCACCGCCTCGCCCGAAGCATCGCTCTGCGCGCGCACCAGCACCTCCGCGGCCGCGCCGCCGAGGCGGAGGGACTCCGGGTCCTGCGGCGGCGCGTCGGCGCGCAGACGCTGCAACTCCGCCCAGCGGAACCCGGTCAGTCGCGGCTCGATCGAGCGATAAGTCGTCGGTGCCGCGGCGATCAACGTTGGGATGCCCGGTTGCTGGCGGCTCCTCATCACGAACGCCGCGATCCCAATCGCGACCGCCAGCGCCGCGGCGAGGCTCATCCAGACCGGCCTGCCGGGCCTGATGCGCCGCATGGGCACGACGTTCGGGCGCGGCTCGCCCTCCGTCTGCATTTGTGTCACGAACGCGGCGCCGCCGATGCAGCGGTCGCAGGTGGCCAGGTGCGTGAGCACTGCCTCGCGCTCCGGTCCCGAAAGACGCGCGTCGAGAAACGCTCCCAGCGTCTCTTCGGATGGGCAATCGGTGTACGCGTCTTCGGTCATGGTGCGCTCGTTTCGTTAGACGGTCGTGTTGGCGAATCTGGCGGCGCCTGGAGGCCGAGGTCGAGATCGGCGTCGGGACTGTCGAGCACTTCGCGGACCCGCTCCGCGTCCACCCCCCCGGCCAACAGCTCTTCGCGGAATTGCGCGCAGAGGCGGCGCAGGCGCCGGTAGAGCACCTGCTGCCCGAGGCCGAGGGAGCGCGAGATGTTGGCCACGCTCATCCCGGCCGCGAACAGCAGCTGCAGGACCGCCTGATCCTGAGCCGGCAGGCCGGCGATCACTCCGCGGATGGTTTTGCTGATCGTTTGCGAGACCGCGGCCTGCTCGCGCGAGGCCGCCGGATCGGCGTACGGCGCCGGCGGATCGGCCTCGATGCTTTCCAGCGAGACGGCCACCGGCCGCACCACCCTGACCGGCATCTTCGCCAACATCCGTTCCGCCTCGGCGCGCGCGATCGGATGTCCCTCGTGCTGCAGGATCTCCACGGCCACCTCGACCGGCTTGCGGTCGCGCACCACCAGCACCTCCAGCCGCAGGGCCTGAGGTCCCATCCGCTGTGCTTCCGCCGAGGGACGAAAACGGCCGGCAGTCCGGGCGCGGTAATCGAGAAATTGCCGTTGCACGAGCAGCGCGAGCCAGGTGGCCATCGAACAGCGGCCCTCGAAGCTGCGCAGCGCCGCATAGTCGCGTTCCAGCAGCTTGACCTTCACGTCGGAGAGGAAATCCTCGACGTCCTCGGCCGACATCTTCGCGCCGCGGCACACCGCCCGCCCCAACCGTTCGAGCAGCGGAAGATGGGCGATCAGAAGGTGTTCGGCATCGTTCCTTGGAAGGATGCCGAACAGTATACGGGGTGACCGTTGCGGCCACAGCGCCCGGCCACCCCGTACGACCTCAGAACGTCTCCACCGGGAACGTCTCCACGCGGAGGAATCTTGCTTCAGACGGCACGCCGTCATCCGACACCACGAAGAGCATGTAGTAGCCGGGCGGGACGACCCAGTTCGTCTTCGGCGCTTTCACCGTAAGGTTGTTCCCGGCGGCCGTGAAAGGCAGTGACACCGCGCGCTGATCCATGTTGAACGAATGCGTCGCCGCGCCGAGGCGGATCAACATCACGCTCTTGATGTTCACGGTCGGGAAGTCGCTCAACTTCACCGGGAACATTTCCTCGGGTTTGTCGATGGTCAGCGGCGCGTCGGCGATGATCGGGCGTGGCTTGCCGGTCTTGAGGTACGCCGGTGTGTACACCTCGCCGCGATGCTCGGGATATTTGTACGGCCAGGCGTTGTAGACCTTGCATTTCCCGGTCACGAGCACAGTGGCGTCCGGCAGCAGCACCGCCGAGGAGTGATAGAGCCGCGGCACGCGCGTCGGCGCGACCTCGGTGAACGTGCCGTTGGCAGGATCGTAGATCTCGACGTTTTGCACGGGCTGCCGGGAGTTGCTTCCGTCGCCGCGTCCGGCGCGGCTGCCGTTTACGATCAGCACCTTGCCGTCCGGCAGCAGGACCGCGTCCGGCATTACGCGCGGGGTGCCGAGTTTGCCTGTCGTCTGCCATGACGGGCTCGTACCTTCGACGACCATCGTCTCGACCGTGTCGGTGGCCGGCGTGTCGATGCCGGCGTTCTTCGCGCTGGATCCGCCGAAGATGGCCACCGTCGGCGACGGATATTCGTTGAGCTCGTTGCTCTTGAGCGGCAACAGCACGGCTGTTCCCTGGTAGCCGTACGTGCGCGGCGACTTCAGGATCCCGTCGATGCGGGATCCCCACGAGCCTCTGCCTCTCTGGGGATAGTTGAAGAACCGTGTCGTGTAGCGCGAATGCACGAACACGCGCTTGTTCGGCAGCACGAAGACGAACGGGTACATGTCGATGTGGTCGTAGTCGTCGCAGAACTTCTCGCCGATTTCGTCCCAGAGGTCGATCAGCTTGCGGGGACCGTTTTCGTTTTTCGGGTCGAAAATCTCGTAACTGTTGTTCATGACGGAGCCGCCGGCCGTGGTCGCACCGCCGAGGAGCATGACGTTGCCGTCGGGGAGCGTGGTCACGGTTGGATACCAGCGGCCCTTTTCGAGACTGGGCAACTTCGCCCAATTCCACTGGAAGCCTGCAAACGTGTACTTGTGCAGTGCTTTCTCGTGGCCGTTGTGGCCGCCGGCGACGAGCAGATCGCCGTTCGGGAGCTGCGCCTGGCCGCTGCAGAACACGTGCGGCATCGGCTGAGCGAGCGGCGTGACCGTTCCGCTCCGGGGAGCCAGGCGGGAACCGACGGCGTGATGTTCGCTGTCGTCGGACATGCCGTAAGTGACCACGTCGCCCGAGCGCAGCAGCGTGGTGTGGATGCCGATGGCCTTGAGGTCGTGCCGCACCTCCCACGAGCCGGTGGTGTTGAGGGGCGGGAAGGGCACGCCGGGCGCCCAGACCTTGCCGTCGAAGGTGTTGACCCAGTGCTCGGGCAATCCGCCGTCCGCGGGACGGGCCACCACCTCGAGCCGTTGGGGGGAGGCGTTGTAGACCAGTCCCACGTCGCGGTAGACGCGGCCGGGCACGCCGAGGCGGTTCACCTCCTGAAGGGAGAATCCGGAGCTGACCGCGAAGTGGAACAACTGGCCGGCGGCATGCGGCACGACCAGGTCATATTGCGCGTTCTCACCGCGCGCGCTTTCGACGAGCGCGGGCTGGCCGGTGAAACCCCCGCCGAGGTTTTTCGTGTTCCACTTCCCGTCGGCGTTGCGCTGGATGCCCCACAGGGTCCCGTTGGTCTCGACGGCATAGAGAACGAGCCACGAGCCGGACCCCTTGACCATGGCCAGGGCACCGAACTGCTCGGTGAAGACCTTCTTCTGACCCGTGTAAAAGGTTGCGGCGTTATTGCGGTACCAGTAACGGAACCCGCCCTCGGCGAGCGGTGCGACGATATCGGCGCCGGGCTGCCAGTCGTCGTGCCAGCGGCAGACGGCGGGCGGCCCGCTGATACCCGTCCCGTCGGGAAGCTCGTATCGCGGTCCGGTCCAGAGGTTGAACACCGATGTGTCGTGATAGGTGGTGCTGTTCGTGTGGTACAGCGTTCCCGCTGGGCGCTCGACGGTTTCGCGATTGTCGGTGGTTTCGCGATAGAGCGCGTCGAGTTGGTATTTGTCCCCGGTGTAGAGCACCGGTGCGTGGATGTTGCTCTTGGACCCGGGACTGGGAAGCGGCCCGGTCCACATCTTATCGTTGCGGTTGCAACGGAAGTAGTCGAACCCGCCACCGGCCCGCTCACAAATGACGTGCAGTGAATCGACCTTGTGATCCTTGGTCGCGACGAGGATGCCGCTGTTCCGCGTCTTTTGATAGCTGAGAACTTCCTCTTCTACGGGTGCTGTCAGGACTTCAGTCATGGGCTGTCTCTCCTTTGCGTTGAGAGACTGCCGCGGCGGGAAATTTGTCGGGGTTGCGCAGTTTATCCCGAGCGCAGCGAGGGATCTCCGGTGCAACCGCGAAGAGTGAGCATCGCGGGACTACCGGAGATCCCTCGCTGCGGCTCGGGATGAACTTTGAACGTGTGACCCTGGGCACAATTTTTCGAGATATCCATCGGTTAGGTTATTTCGACTAATGCGGACACCGCTCTCAGCAGTTGCCACGCTCTGCCTTCTCGCCGTTTTCCCCGTCATGGCGCAGCCTACGGCGCAAGTGCCGGCTGAGCTCGTACCGAACGTGATCATGCCGAACGAGGCCGCATCGATCTCCGTCCTCGCGCAGCCGGCGATCGTGCCGGAGTATGGCGAGCCGAACGGCACGTTTCCCAGCTGGCAGGAGCGCGCGGTGGCGCAGCTCACCAATCGCGCGCGCGTCGAGCCGTCGACTGAGATGGCGTCCTGCCCGGCCGGCCAGTGCCTGGAGGCCGCCTGTTACATGCCCGTGGCCCCGCTGTACTGGAACTACGATCTCAACCAGGCCTCCCGCTTTCACTCCCTGACCATGGCCAAGTTCCCCTTCTTCGGGCACAGCACGCCGTGCGTGTTGTTCTCCGACATCGACACCCGGTTCCCGGGCTCGTCGGACGGCTCCTTCGCGTCCTCGTGCAGCGCCAGCGGAACCACCACGGCCGGCGCTCGGGTCAACCTGTTCGGCGCGCCGTACGGAGGCGAAAACGCCGCCGCCGGCCAGAGCTCGCCCTTCTCGGTGTTCTATGCATGGCTGTACGAGACGTCGACCTCGAGCGCGTGCGGCTTCACGCAGCAGAACGGGCACCGCTACAACATCCTCAAGAACAGCGGACCCGCGCTCGGCGTCGGCCATGCGCAGGTCAGCGGCTCGCCGTACGGCACCTACTGGACCCAGGATTTCGGCGGCACCGGCGTCAGTTCCAAAATCCCATCCGGCTCGCACTGGACAGCGACGAATCACAATCGCGACCCGAGCGGCGCCGACAACAGCGTCGAGTTCTGGGCCAACTGGTACGACGTTTCCGGCGGCGCACCAACGACCGCGACGGTCGTCCTCGACAACGTTCCAGTGGTCATGACGCGCATTCGCGGCACCGTTACGAACGGCGCCTACCGGGCCACCGTCAGCGGCGTATCGACGTCGTGTCATACGTACTATTTCTCGTTCGTCGATTCCTCCCTCAACACCGTCCGCTACCCGACCACCGGCAACCTCGGATTCGGCGCCGGCTGTCCCGACTACCAGGGCGGCGGGACCGCACCTGCCGCGCCGTCCGGAGTCACGGCCACGGCCACCGCCAGCACGCAGGTGCAAGTCGCCTGGAACGCCGTGACCGGAGCGACGTCCTACGAAGTCTATCGGCGGAACCCGGGCGGATCCTTCGCCCTGCGCGGAACGTCCCTCACCACCTCCTACACCGACACCGCGTCCGCCAATACCGCCTACCTCTATCGCGTGCGCGCCGTGAACGCCGCCGGCTCGTCCGGCGACTCGGCGTCCGACCTGGCCACGACGGTCATCTACACCAACGACCCGCTCACCGCCGGCATCGCGGTAAAAGCCATCCACCTCGCCGAGCTCCGAACCGCGGTCACCGCCGTTCGCGCCCAGGCCAGCCTCAGTGCCCCCACCTACACCGACGCCGCCGCAGCCGGCGTGGTCATCAAGGCCGTGCACATCACACAACTGCGCACCTACCTCGACGCCGCCATGAGCGCCCTCGGCCTGGCGACGGGAGGTTGGACCGACGCGAGCCTGACCGGCGTCCGGATCAAGGCGGCGCACTTTCAGGAGATTCGGAATCGCATGAAGTAGGGCTCCGGTTGCCGAAAGGTCGACGGAGGCACAGAATCGATCCATGAGCAGTCGTCAATGAGTAGTCGTCGAGTTGCCCTGGTTGTCGTTCTCGCACTGGCGTGCAGCCGCGTACCCGAGAACCTCGACAAGCTGCGGGGTGCGGAGGCGAGATTGCGCGCGAATCCGCATGATGTCGAGAGTCTCGACTTCATTTTGGAAAAGCTGGACGATCGCCAAAAGATCACTCGCAACAACGCTGCCGCGATCCTGCGCCTTGTCGCGGCCGACCCGAAGGTCCGAGCGGCGATCGCCGGTAAGGCCGTTCCCGCGCTGATCGAGGTGGCGCAGCGTCACGATGACAACGAATCGGAAGGCATCACCGCGTTAGGCGAATTCCACGAGTACGCCGCTCCGGCTGTACCGGTCCTCATCCACCGTCTCTCCGAGGCTGACGTTGCGCGCGCACAGGACGCGACCGTGGCGCTCGGCAATGTAGGACGCGCGTCGGCGCCGGCCCTTCCGTTGCTTCGTCAGCAGCTCAGAAACAATGACGTTCATTTCCGGGTACAAAGTGCGGTCGCGATCCGAAGAATCGCTCCGGATGATGGAGAGGCCATTACCAACCTCATCGAGTTGTTGCGGAGCAGCTCCGACGACGCGCGGCTCGAAGCGATTCTCGCGTTGCAGGAACTTGGTCCGCTGGCCGTGCCCGCTCTGCCTGCGCTCAAGGCTTACCACGACGAGAAATATCGCGCCGACGTCTCGAATGCGATCCGGACGATCAAGCAGGAAGCCGCGTTACGCTGAGCGGCGCGGTGAAGCCAGCGCGCCTACTTCGTACAAGTCTCCTCGTCGAGTTTTGTCCACTTGCCGTCCATCACCGCCTCGCCCTTGTGCCGGAGCGTCGTGGCATTCACTTTCGTGAAGACGTCGTGGAATCGCATCGTGTTTCCGGCGATGTGCATGTCGCCTTCGAACGTGATCCTGTCGCCCTCCCAGCCCTGCGAGCTCTGAGTGAAATGGCCGCCGCCGTTATCGACCGCCACTGAGGCGAACTTCTTCGTCTGATCGTCCCAGCCCCAGAAGTACTGGACTTCGACCGGCGTAGGATTCGCAGCCGTCCTGGGCTCCTTGTAGTGGAACTGAAGCCAGTGGTTGTCGAAGCCCCACGTCCCGTCGATCGTGGAGGTGGTCTTGTGCTCGGGCATCCCCATGAACGGGAAGGCCGTGCCCGTGCACGTCCAGTGGCCGGTGAGGTACTGAAGCTCCTCGAGTTTCGGGCTCGGAGCGGCGAGGAGGGTGGACGAGGCGAAGGCGATGGCCAGAATCAGAACGACGACCGGAAAGAGGATTCGTTTCAATGGAAGGGTCTCCTTTCGCTGATCGTGTCCTGCATCGCTACACCCAATCACTCACTTTTCATCAACTTCTCGTGGCGGCTTGTTACAGCTCCACGGGTCTCCTGCTAGGCTCGTGGCTCCCGCAGTGAGGTCGCGCCGTAGGAATCCTTTCTGCATGAGCACATTCCATGCTCTCCGCACGGCGTTGTTTGTTGTTGACGCTCGTACTCGCGTGCAGTGTCGTCGCACGCGCTGATTGCGCGTCGAGCCCACTGCCGCCGTTCATCGCCGAGCCGCTGACAGGCGACGGCGGGTCCTTTACTTACAATCAGATCGTCGACGACTGGATGAACGCCGCCGATGTGACGTACGTCCGCGGTTGCACGGTGGACGGTCAAAGCACGACGTGCCTGCTCGTGCCGAAGTACAGCAGCAGCACCAGCTGTACCACTTCGGACCTCCACGCGGATATCTGTGGTCTTCCCGAAGAGGACAAATCGCATAGTCACTACTGCATGGTGACGGACGAGCTCTCGCAGGTCGGAATGGCGCTGGCGATGGCGCAGAGCTCCGGTGCCGTGACACGGTTCGGGCAGTGGGTGAACACGGTGAAATGGCTGCGTGTGGGAACGCATGACGGCGTGCCGGCGTGGGTTGCGCGCGTGAACGCGCCGAGCGGAGTGGAGGCCGTGATCGAAAGCCATTCCAACGACGACGCCAGCGACGCCACGGCGCGCATCATCCTCGCGCTCTACATCGCCGCGAACAACACCGCGCACGCTGCAAGCGCGGCTGCGTATGAGCAGCTGGCCAACGAGCTGGCGAATCTCTTCTCCATGCGCGATTTCAAGGACACGCGGAACCGCTTCGGCGGCGCGGATCGTTTCTGGCTGGCCGGCGGACGCGATGCCGCGAGCGGACCGCTTCTGAACACCAATCCGTACATGTGGGCCGGCTACTACGGCGACTGCGCGCTGGCGATGCTGGCCGCGTACCGGGCTACCGGCGAAGAGCGCTACCGCGATCGCGCCCGCGACATCATCGCGAACTATCTGCGCGCGGCGAGCTTCACGTCGGCCTTTCGCGTGCCTCCGACGAAATTCGTCTGGAATGATGGCGCGGCTGAGATGAGCTGTGCCGGGTGCAGCTCCGCGACGTGGGACTACGACGACGCGCCACGCGCGGTCTCGCTTTGCAAGTCACTGCGCTTCGCCATTGCCGGCGGCGCGTCTCTCGACAGCGGCGTCATGGCGGCGGCCTGTGACTATTGCGATGCGTGGATGGAGTCCGGCGGCGTGGAGATCGGTTCGTATCGATACAAGCCGCAGTATTCACTCGACGGCGTGCCGCAGGGTGGCTTCCAGGATGGCTATTACGAAGTGGGCCTCGGCGCGTCATTGAATTTCCATTCGCATGACGGCGATCTCGACCTGCGTCTGAATCAAGGGGCGTCCCGCTATCGCCCATCCTCGAAAGTGTTCACCGACGGGTCGAATGCCGAGGCATGTTTCGGCGTCTATCGCCACGCCTTCTTCATCGTCAATTTCGGCTCCGCGCTCGGACGCGATCTCCCCGCGCTCATTCCTCCGTTGGCCGCCCCGGAGGTCACGTCGGCGATGGCGAGCGGCAGCACGGCCACAGTTTCGTTTACCGGCGTCCCCGGCGCGACCGGTTACGAGATCTCGCGGAGCTGCAACGGCGAAACCTTCTCTCCGCCCCAGGCGATCGCCGGCTCTCCGTTCAACGATACCGGCCTCACTCCAGGCGCCACGTACTTCTACAAAGTGCGCGCGCTCAGCGGCCAGCAGCGTTCGCGCTTCTCCGCGATGCACGCGACGCGCAATCTCCCGTCCGCGCCCATCGAGGCACGCAGCCAGGCCATCGCCGCGGCTGACATCCAAGCCCTCCGCACCATCGCCAATGAGTTGCGCGATCAGGCCGGGCTGCCCGATTTCGAGTTTACGGACGCTCCGTTGACCTCCGGCTCCACGTTGGTGAAATCCATCCACATCACGGAGCTCCGCACCGCGATCACGGAAGCTCGTACGAGCCTTGGTGTGCCCTCCATGACGTTCACGAGCGCCGCCGCTCCGGGTGCCGTCATCAGCGGCAGCGCAATCGACGAACTGCGACAGGCAGCGTGCGCGTGCAACGTTCTCAACACGCGCCCATTCACGGTCGAATGAAACGAAACGCGCTCCGGGCAGGGGCGTGCCGGCGATGCCGCCGCAAACTCCTGTTAGTCTGTCGGCCGCATGGCTGACCAGATCGTCGTACGGGGGCTGCGCAAGCAGTTTCCGAACGTGCTCGCTGTCGCCGGCGTCGACCTCACAGTTGCCGCGGGCGAGGTCTTCGGCCTCCTCGGGCCGAACGGTGCCGGAAAGACCACGACGCTGGAAATGATCGAAGGTCTCACCCGGCCCGATGCCGGGGAAATCTCGATCGGCGGACGGAACTGGAACCAGCACGCCCACGAGATCCGCTCGATGATCGGTGTGCAGCTGCAGGCCACGAGTCTCTACAACAAGATCACGCCGCGCGAGGCGCTCGATCTCTTCGGCCGCTACTATCCGAAGCGCCGCGACACGAATGAGCTGCTGCGGCTCGTGCAGCTCGAAGACAAGGCCGATGCGTATCACGTCACGCTCTCCGGCGGGCAGGCGCAACGGCTGGCACTGGCGCTGGCGTTGGTCAACGATCCGGAAGTGGTCTTTCTCGACGAGCCGACCGCCGGGCTCGATCCTCAGGGCCGCCGCTCGCTGTGGGAAGTCGTCCGGACCATGAAAGGGGAGGGCCGTACGGTCGTTTTGACCACCCACTACATGGAGGAGGCGGAATCGCTCTGCGACCGGCTGGCCATCCTCGATCACGGCAGCATCCTCCGCTCCGGGACGCCGGCCGAGCTCATCGCCTCCCTGGGCATCCCCAGCGTGGTGGAGCTGACGTTCGACGGCACTGCTCCCGATCCGGGCCCGTTCGCCACGCGCCTCGGCAGCACCGTCGATGCGCGCGGCGATGTGTGGGAGATTCCGACGACCGATCCGAAGACGCTGCTGCCGCGCCTCCTGTCGGCGATCGAGACGGAGCGGCTCGAGTACCAGCAGGTGCACGTCCGCCGGGCCACGCTCGAGGATGTGTTTCTGCAGCTCACGGGACGCAGCCTGCGGGAGTGAACCCTATGGAAACGACGACCTTGCCCAACCCGTTCGCGCTCCTGTGGCGCCAGTTCAAGATCGAGTGGAAGCTCTACGTGCGCGACCGCGCGGCGATGTTCTGGACGTTCGCCTTTCCTCTGCTCATGCTCTTCGGGTTTGGCGTCATCTTCCGTTCCGACGGCCCGCCGGCCATGACGCTCGTGCGCATCGCCCCGGCGCACGAGACGCCACGCGATCAGATGTTCATGAAGGCGCTCAAAGAGGGGCGGCTCAACGTCGTCACCCTCGATCCGAAAGCGGCCGAAGAGCGGTGGAAGAAGGGCGAGACCACGGCGCAGCTCGAGAGCGTAGGCGACGGATACCGGCTCCATCTCAACAGCTACCTCCTGGCGCAGGGACAGGTCGTTGCGCTGGCCGCCAGCCAGGCGTTCCTCGTAGCGCAGGCACGCGTGAACGGCGCGCCCGAGCCCGAGCGGATTCCGATGGTGGTCGAAAGCCCGGGCCACGCCCACTCGACGAACTACGCGGCCTTTCTCGTCCCCGGCCTGGTCGGGCTGAACCTCCTCAGCACCGGCCTCTTTTCCGTCGGCATGGTCACCGTCGCCTATCGCGAAAAAGGCAAGTACCGCCGCCTGGCCGTGACCCCGCTGCCGAAATGGGTCTTTCTCGGCGGGCAGATCCTGCAGCGCGTCACCTCCGTGCTCCTGCAGACACTGCTCCTGCTCCTCGCCGCCTGGCTCGGCTTCCACATCACGAACCAGGGCTCGTATCTCCTCTTCACCGTGCTGATCGTCTTCGGAACCGCCACCTTCATCGCCATGGGCTTCGCCCTCTCCAGCTTCGCCTCCACCGTCGAGACCTACGGTGCCGTCTCGAACCTGGCCTTCTTCCCGATGATGCTCCTCTCCGGCGTCTACTTCCGCCTCGACAGCGCCCCGCAATGGCTGCAGAAAGCCGTCCTCATCCTCCCGCTCTCCCCGTTCCTGCGGGCCCTGCGCTCGGTCTACAACGACGGCGCCACACTGCAAGGCCACATCGCCGGCCTGACCATCCTCGCCGCCTGGGCCGTGCTCTCGTTCGTGTTCGCGGTGAAGCGGTTTCGGTGGGTGTGAGATGGCCACCGAAACCACTTACACAAACGCTCGCGCCAACCTGAAGGCCCTGCTCGATGAGGCGGCCGATACACGCGAGCCGGTCATCATCCATCGACGCGGTGGAGACGACGTCGCCTTGATCGCCGCCGATGAACTGCGAAGCCTCATCGAGACGGTGCATCTGCTGCGCTCTCCGGCAAATGCGGAGAGACTGCTGCGCGCCCTGACTCGCGCGCAGCAGGGTAAGGGGCGGCCGCAGTCCGTGGCGAAGTTTCGCCGTGCCAGCGGGCTGAATGAATAGGTCCAATGGCGAAGCCGAAGGTGCTCGGCCCCAAGCCACCTACGGGTAACTCGAGTTCGAGCACGCCGGTCCCAGATCGCCGCCGACAATGGCTCCGCACAGTGGGAGGCCGGAGTCGGTTTTTACCGGGATGAACGGTTTCATCGGAAGCTCGCGCAGGACGCGGTAGCTGAGCAGGAAGTCGAAGGCATCGTCTTTCTCGTCCACGGCCATGTTGCTGATGGTCAGGAAGACTTCGTCGTGTTCGAAGTGGAAATGGGAGCGGTGCACTCCGCTGAACGAGGTCACCAGCAGCTCGGGCAGGCCGTTGGTCTCGACTTCCAGGCGCGTTCCGATGGCGCCGTGCGGCGTCTGGCATGCCGAGAGCAAGCCGTGATCGGTGTCGAAGTAGACCGCTGCCGGCGCTTGATGGCGGGAAACGACCCCGAGGTCGAGCGGCAGGGGAGTGCTGCCCTCGAAGGTGAGCCGCGGAACCAGGTCGAAGGTTTCGTGCTCTTTTTCGAACCGGCTCCCGTGCGCATTCGGGATTCTCACCGTCACCTGTTCCAACTCCAGCCGCGCGTGAGTGGGGAAATGCAGCTGCGGCCGATGCGGCTCGATGGGGTGCTCCAGGATCACTTCGCCCTCGGGATTGGAGAGGAGAACGATGCGATGGCCGGCGTCGATTTCGGGCCCGCGATCGAGATGCACGGCCAGGCCGATGAAGCGGATGGTGATCTTTCCCACGGTTACCTCCGGATGCACGACGTAGCAACGGCGATCGAGCGCCAGGCCGGCAATCGTCCGCTCGAGATCGCATCGAGCTGGACGCGGCGCACCGCCGCGGCCGGCGACACGCCGGACGCGAGTTGCCGGTGGATGGAGAGGAAGAGCTCGCGCGCGTCTTCGTCGGCGATGGGCGTGAGCGTTCCGATCACGCTGCCCGCGCCGGCGGCGAGAAACGCCGCGCCGATGCTCATCGAATGGATGAACGGCGCCGTCGGACCGCGCAGCGTTTCGCATCCCGCCAGCACGAACACGGTACGCCGATCGAAACGGGTCGCGGCGATCTCCGGCCAGGCCACGCGTTGCCCGTCGGCGAGCAACAACGCCGTGTCGTCTCCGCCGCGGCGCCGTTCCGTGTGTCCGGCGATGTGAACGACGTCGTGGTTTGCCGCGGCCCCGCAAATGGCGCGGAAGGACGCGTCCTCGGCAGGAATGATGCGTCCGATGGGATAGAGCCGGCGGATCTCCGCGGGCTCGTCTTCCGTGGCAGGCAAACGTTGCGAAGCGTTTCGCACGCCGGATGGCAGCGCCACGGCGACGATCGAGCGCGGCCGCCCTTCCTCGAATGCGTTGAGGGCGCGGGCGCTGGACGCGGAGGCGACGGTCAGACGCTCGATGAGATGCGCGTGCCGCTGATGGTCGTACAACGCGGCGAACGGGATGCGCTCGAGTTGCGGATCGCCGATCACGATGACGTGGCTGGCGCGATCGAGCACGCGTTCCGTGGGGCGAATCAGAACGTCGTAGAGCTCGGACAACGGCGCGCTCTCCCCGCGCTCGACGGCGGTGGTGAGGAGGTCGATGCGCGCGCGCGCCAATCGTGGCCGAGCCGCCACCAGCTCGTTCGCGGCCACGGCAAACGATGCGATCTCGTCGGGCAGCGCAGTGAGATGCAGCACCACCGTTGCTGTGCCCTGGAGCTTGCGTTGCAGCTCATCGAGTGCAGGCGGGCCGATCGCGCGCGCGCGTTCCGCGTACTCGAATGCCAGCCGGGCATCGCCCTGGTCGAGGCACAGGCGGATGGCGTCCTCGTAGAGAGAATGTCCCACGTCGAGCGTGACCGGATGGCGCTCGACCTCCGCGATGCCGCGGTCGAGATCGCGCAGCGCCTCGGGGCCGTTGCCGAGCCGCACCCAGGCCCGTGCGCGATAGAGATAGGGCATGGGCAGGTACGTTGAGAGGTTGCGTTCCTGATAGAAGTCGATGGCGGTCGTGAGCTGCGCGATCGAGCGCCGCGGCTGTTCGGCCAGATCCATCGCTCCTTCCGCCACTCGAATGTCCGCCACCGTTCGCTCGTGCAATGCCCGATCGGAAATCCGCGCCGTCACCGCCTGCGCTTCACGCAGAAGCTTTTCCGCCGCGTCACGATCGCCGGCATCGATGGAAGCCAGCGCGTTTCTGACGAGCGCGTCGGCGAGCATGAAGTGATGCTCGACCGCGCGCACTTCCTCGGCCTCGAGCGTGAACAGCGCCCGCGCCGTGTCCAGCCGCCCGGCGCGCAATTCCGTGCGCGCCGCGGCGCCAATGGCCACCGCCAGCCGATTGCCGCGCGGCTCCGCGCTCAGTCCTTCAAACGCACGCGCACGCACGCCCCACGCTTCCTCGGGGCGGCCGGTCGACATGAGCGCCGTGGCCAGCATCGAACGGATCGAGGCCAGGTTGCCGCTCTCGCCGATGCGTGCGAACGCCCGCTCCGCCTGGCCGAGCTGGGTGAGCGTCGAGCCCCAGTCGTTCTCCATCATGTCGCAGAGCGCCAGCTCCCAATGCGTCTGCGCACGCACCGCTGAGTAGCTCACATGTGCCTCGAACTCGCGCAGCAATGCATCGAGCTCCGGCCGCGCCGCTTCATGACGATCGAAGCGGATGCAGGCCGCGAAATAGCGGGCCACGAACGCCATCGGGCTGCGCGCGGCGGCGAAATCGCGCGCGGATGCGCGCAGCTCGCGCTCGCCTTCATCGAGCTGTTGCTGGACGTACGCTAGGCGTCCCTTTCGATACGCCGCATGCGCACGCGCCAGGGTCCGCTGTTCGTCGTGGCTGGCGCGATCGATCGCGGCCACGGCATCGTGCAGCAGCGACTCGGTGGTGATGGCGGCGAGCTGGTGGCCGATGGCGCGCGCGATGGCCAGATTGCGCGCCGCTTCCATCGCCTCTCCGCGCGAGGCCGCTTCTCCCCAATGCCCGAGGTGTTCCGCTTCCGCGTACGTCCGGCACTGCAAGGGAAAGCGCTGTACGAATGTGCGCACGGTGGCCAGATCGCCGGCCACGGCCGCGTTCTCCAGCCGTGGCAGATCGCGTTTGAACTCGGCCTCGGAGGTGATGGCCGGAAGTCGCGTCAGACGCCGCCGGGCTTCATCAGCCCAGGGCGAGGAAGGATCGACGGAGAGATAGGTTTCCCAGGCCCGCCGGGCCTGTTGCGTCAGTCCGAGGCGCTCCAGGATGAGCGCGCGATTGAAAAGCGCCTCCGCGTTGCGCGCATCGATGCGCAGTGCGCGATCCGCCGCGGCCAGCGCTTCGGTATACAGCGACGGACGTTCACGCGTGAGCGCCGCGGCGTAGAGCGCGGCGGCGAGATCGTTGGCGATTCCGGGATTGTTGGGAGCGCCCTGGCTGGCGGCGCGCAGGCGCTCGGTGGCCTTCTCGGGATCGTCGGCCAGAAGGACGGCCACGCCGGCGACGTGCTGCGCTTCACTCGATGCCGCGTCACGATCGGCGCGATCGATGGCCTCAGCGGCGGCGCCGCCGAGGCGCATGCGCTCGGTGTCGGTGACGGCATCGTTGGCACGCATCGGACCGCGATAGGGCGCCCAGGGGAAGCCGCCGGACAGACGCGACTCCACCGGTCTCATGGAACGCGGAGACAGCTCCACGAGACGGGTGATGGTTGGCCCATGCAGAGGAACATCCGGCGTGTTGCGGCCGCGGATCCACAGCACGCTGCCGCTCACGATCAGCAGCGACGCGGCGGCGGCGAGCCACCACATCCGCGTCACGGGACGTCGCACCACTTCGGTGAAAGGCCTCTGGCCTTCGAAATGGAGCGCGCCACTTGCTGCATCGAGAGCATCCATACACGACTCACATTGCTCGACGTGCTCCAGGACGGCGTCCAGTCTCGATGGATCGAGACGCCCTTCCGCGAGCGCGGCCAGCGTTTCCGAATCGGGGCAAGGGAGTGTCTTCTCGTCCGGAGTCACGCCTGTCCCCTTTCGCCGTTGGACTGGCAAGCCGCTTCATATTTCCCGCTGCCCAATCCGAAATCGAGCGTGGCGAAGGCCGAGCCGATCAAGTCTCCGGCCGAACGTGCGTCGATGCCGGCGGCCGCCAGCGCGGCGCGCAGCATCGTCAGGATCTGTTCCAGCCGCCGATACAACGGACGCTGCGGCAGCTGGAGGATGCGCGCGATGTCGGCGATGGCCATCTTCTTGCCGAAGCGCAATCGGATCAGCATGCGGTCGCGAACCGGGAGCGACTCCAGCGTGCTGCGGATGCTCTGGCTGGCGCGCTCGGAGAGACGTTCCAGCTCGCTGCTCACGACTGCCACGTCCGCACGATCGGGTGCTTCGATCTCCTCGGCGGCCGGCATTTCCACGGCCCGCGGACGCGGTGATCGTTCGGGGAGCCGCGCCGCGATCTCTTCGACGTCCGCGGTCGTGAGTGACGCGTCGCGCTCGCGCACGATCTCGATGGCCTCCTCGACCGTCCGCTCGTCGCGGCGCAGCAACGCCTCGAGCAACACACCGTGATCGCCGATGCGCTTTGCTTCGGAAGAAGGCCGCCATCGTCCGAGTGTGCGTGCCCGCTCGTCCGAGAGCAGCCGCTGAATCACCACCGTGAGATACGTGGCCAGCGACGAGCGCTCTTCCCATGCCCGCAGCACGGCGTAGTCATTTTCGATGAGCGCCAGCTTCACCGCGGAATCGAAGTCATCGACATCCGCGCCCACTACGCGGGAGCGCTGGCAGACGAACCTCACGAGACGCTCGATCAACCCGAGGTTCGTACGGAACAAATCCTGGGTATCCATGTCGGCGGAGATGCGCGGAGTGATTCGAGGATAGCGCTACTTCCGTTGCCGCATCGCGAAAAAAATTTCAGGAGGGCCGGTAAAAGCGCGGCATGTGGCGGTCCACCGGTCGAGTCCGAGAAAAAGAAAGGAAGGAGAAACGAACATGTCCGACAACGCCCCCACCACCGTCGCGCAGTACATTCAAGCCAACGCTTCCGCGTTTCAAGCGAACGGAGCACCCTACGATCCGTTCCTCATCAAGATCAGTACGAGGGCCGATCAGATCTGGAGCAACCCCAATGGCAACCAGATCGTCAACCTCTGGTTGCCACCGTCGGACGGTGATTTTCGTCCGCTGGGCGGCCTGGCCGTCCTCGATTTCAAGGGTCCCGAAGATCACGGCATCGTGCTGATCAAACCGATGCCGGGCAAGGAATCGGCGGTGGCCGATCCGGTGGGATGGGTCTTCCTCTTCGATGACAACGGGTCGGGATCGGAGCAGGAGTTCGCAGCGTGGTATCCCGTTCCGCCCGAGGGCTACGTCAGCTTCGGCCTCTGGTTCTCACGGGGTCGTAACGTGCCGCCGACGAATACCGTCTATTGCGTCCGCAGCGACTACGCGAAACAACTGTCGCATGAGAATTTCTGGTCGGATTCGGATTCCGGCCTCAAGAGCGATGGCCACCTCCTCCGCGGAGTCTTCACCGTCAACTCGAGCGGATCGATCGCCGAAAGCGTACCGGGGAAAATGCTCCTGGTGCCCAACGTCTACTGCTACGGCACGATCCTGGAGTTCGACGGAATCAGGCCCAAGCTCCTGATGAGCCTTCCCCAGGCCCTGGTCGTTGCGCCGCTGAGCGTGCCGGATTCGGTGGTTACGGCCACCCCGGAGCCAACGCCGATGAGCGGGCAGCGGGTACGCGATGTCGGAACGATCAGCGACCGCGGTGTGCGCGGCCTCACGGTCGTGCCCCATTTCGCGGTCGTCGACGATCTGCAGCCGAAACGCGCGGCCACCTCGCCGTTCTACTTCATCAGCAGCGAGAACTTCTACACGCTCACCGCGGCGGTCGAGAACCGTTCCTCGGGCGAGGACACGCTGTCCGAGAGCGTCACCACCGGCGTGACCAGCTCCACGACCAACGCCTTCGAGAAGGAGACCTCGGTGAAAGTGTCCGCCAATGCCGGCGTTGCCATCGGCCCGTTCAGCGGCGGCGCGTCGTACGAGATGACCAACACGCTGAAGATCTCGAGCTCCGACACCGTCAGCTACATGACGGAAAGCAACCGCACGTTCACCGCAACCGTGCACGGCAACAGCTCGCTGGAGCGCTGGCGGCCGTCGCTCGGCATCCGCCTCTATCACAGCGACGGCACTCCCCAGGCCACGAACGTGCCCATCGACGCCATCTCGACCGATTCGCTGCTCGAGCTTGGATTCCCGACGGGCGCGCAATCGACTCCGACCCATACGGCGGTCGTCCTCCGCCGGTGAGTGAAACGTATCGCCAGAGCCGCCGCTAGTGTGAGGGGCGGCTCTGGCGCGGTTCAGGCAGAATGGCGTATGCTGCAACAGCATGTTTCGGGTCATTTGCCTACTGGTTTCCTTGATCCTCACGCTCCAGGTCCTGGCCGCAGCCCGGCCCGGTCAGGGCGTGGTTGTGGCGATGATCGGGACGGGAGTGCAGGCATCCCATCCGGTGCTGGGTGCAGACAAAGTGCGAGGGGGATTCGATTTCGTCGATGGCGACGCGGATCCCTCGGAGCCGCAGGCCGGCTTGGGAACGGTTCTGGCCGCGGTCGTTGCGGCGTCGTCTCCTTCGTACACCGGCATCGCGCCCGGAGCGACGTTGCTCGTGTATCGGGTCAAGACGGTGCAGCAGATCGCCGAGGCCATCGACCGCGCCGTGATCGACGGCGCCCGCGTGGCCGTGGTGGGGGCGCTGGGCTCGCCGGAGCCGCCCGATGGACCGGTGCAGCGGGCGGTCGATGCTGCCGTCGCCCGAGGTGTGGTCGTGGTGGCCGCCGCCGGAAGTGGGTTCAACGTCACGGGCCGGTTCAGTGCAGCTGGGGCCGCGGAGAAGGCCATCACGGTCGGGGACGACTTTCACGGCGGGGACCGGTCGAGTGCACGCGGTCCGACGATGGTGACCATGCGGTTCAAGCCCGACGTCGTCGCGGACCACGTCGTGCAGGCGATCGGTGACCTCCCGTTTGTGTTCGGAAATGACGTCAGCGCGGCCAGGGTCGGGGCGATGTGCGCGGTGCTTCTCCAGAAGCATCCCCATTGGACGCCGCTCGAGATCAAGAGCGCGATCACCACCAGCGCGACGGCAGAGCCTTTCCTCGCTCCCTTCGAGTGCGGAAGTGGAAAGGCCAGTCTGGAGCGCGCCCAGGCGGTGAGCGCATTCGTCAATGTGACCGGCCTGATGTTCGGAATGCACCCGGGGCCGGCGGGAATGGTGCGGGTGACGCGAACGGTGAAGATTCACAATCGCGCGGCCACGACGCAGACATTCACTGTCCGCAGCGAGTCGCCGTGGGCGATCCGGCAGTCGGTCGAGCCGCGCAGCGTCGAAATCCCAGCCGGTGAATGGGCATCGGTGAACCTCACGCTCACACTGGACTATGACGCGCTTCCCTATCCCGACACGCTGGGCATGGGCGGCGTTCTCCTGCTCGAAGGAACGTCGACCCTCCGCGTGCCCTGGGCCTTCATGCGCGGCGCTCGGGCCACGGTGAACTATGACCTGGCCATGACGTGGCCGGTGAGCGTGTTCAACGCCATCAAGGGAGTGGACTGGGTCTTCCCGATCAGTCCAGGCAGAGCGGAAATATGGGTCAAACCGGGGTACTACGATTTCGTCATCGCGGAGCAGATGTTCCAGCCGCCATTCGACGTTCGCCTGGTGATTGCCGAGAAGCAGCTGATTTCAGGCAACGACTTCGTGACCTTGCGCCGTGCCGACGCAACGATTCCGGTCAAGGCCGAGGGAGTCGACGAGCGCGGCGTGCCCTTCCGCTCCGGACGCGGCGGCTGGCACAGCCGGCGGTTGCACATCGGCATCAAGGACGATGACGACTGGTTTCTCGACTCCTTCCTCCTCCTGGACTCGAACGTGCTCGTCTCGCCCGTGTCCGAGCGTGTTCAGTTCGTTGCGGCCGAGAAGTTCATCGAGAGCGGTGATGGACGGGTGTACAGCCTCCTGCACGAGCCTCAGCATGGCATCCGCGAGGCGAAGACTTTCGTCAACTCGCCGGACGTCTATCTGCGGGCCACGATCGAGCGCGGGCAGCACGACATCGCACAGCTTTGCTTCGACAACGGCTACGTGCAGGCCCGCATCCTCGCGTATCCGTCATGCCAGAGCTGGCCTGGCACTTCCGTCGAGTTTTTCGCGGCCGGAGAGAACGAGTTTGTTTACCAGGGCCTTCGCTACGAAGACGCCACGTTCCGCACGCCCATGCTCCGGGTCTTCGGCGGCGAGCTGGTTCTGGCGGACTTCAGGTGGTGGTGGATCCCTGATCCGATGGCGCCGCGCGTTGCGAACGGTTCCACGATCCGCTTCGGGGGTGGTCCGGTTCGCGCCGGACTGCGCGTCGCGGGAATCAACGCCTTCTCCGATGGCGGAGGGGGAGGCTACTACGGCGCGCTCGGCGAGTACTTTCAAGCGTCTCGCTCCACGACGTGGACGATCAACAGAGACTGGCTCATCGCGTCCGGCCGATTCGGCGACCGGCTGCCTTACAACGCCCTCAAGGAAGGCGCGGTCTATGTCGAGACCAATGCTGCGCTTCGGTCGGTGTCCGAGGTGCAGCTCGGACACGCCGACGACTGGAGCGTGCCGTCGCTGCCGTCGATCTCGTCCATCCGGACACGCGACGGCTCCGGTGCCATCACCGACACCCTGCCGTTTGCCGGCTCGGCCTCGCTCGAGTTCGCGGCGCGGAATTTCCTGCCCTTCGAATGGCAGCCGGAGACCGCCATGCGGCCCGACGCCACCCGGGTGGCCTGGCGCCGCAGCGGATCGGCCGTCTGGCAGCCCCTGACGGCCGTGCTGACCGGCAGTGAGCACGGCGACCCCGACGAGCTGGGACACAACCCGCTCGGCGACATCTATCGCGTCGAGCTAGCGCCAGCATTGCTGGCCGCCGGAGCCGTCGACCTTCGCATCGAGATCGAAGACGCGAACGGCACGCATACGACCTGGACCCAAACCGCCGCGTTCAACGTCGAGCCCGCAGACCCCACCCGCCGCCGGACGGTCCGCAAGTAGAGACGTGCGCTCTCGCGCTGAACGACCTTCCGCCTCGCTCATCACCGCTTCGGATCCCGTTGCACGGAACCGTCCGCCTGCGTCATGACCATGGCCACCACTTTGCCGGTGGCGTCGACCTCGAAGTGAGCTCGCGTTCTCACGCCTTCACCGAAAAAGTCGGTGGGGGAGGTGGGCCGCATGGGGATCGGCAGTCCCCCGTCGCGAATCGTGTACAGGATGTTGCCCGCTTTGACGACGCGGCGCTTATGGATAGGTACATGACTGCCTCCGTGGAAACGGTAGCAATCGCGTGGAAGACGAAGCCGTCGTGGCCAGGCGGCTCGCCCGGATGGTCCACAACATCGTCGGCGATCACGGCTTCATCAAAGTGGCCTCTTCCGTTCCGGACGCCGTCGAGCTCATTCAGGCCTCGGCATTCGAGCTGCTCTTTCTCGATCTGAGACTGCACGGCCAGGACGGATTCCAGCTCCTCGAGCAGGCCGCGGCCTCACCCTCCCAGACCATCGTCGTCTCGGGTCATCACGGCGAAGCCCCTCGAGCATTCGACTACGGCGTCGCAGACTTCGTGGCCAAGCCATGGAGCGAAGGGCGCCTGCGGCTGGCCATCGACGCCACCGGCGGCGACGACGCCACCCATCGCCGCGCCCAGCGTCTGGTTATCCGCAAAGCAGGAGAGCTGCAAACGCTGGACGTTGCCGATCTCCTCTTCGTGCGAGCCGCGGATGACTACTCCGAGCTGCACCTCCTCGACCATTCCGTCTACCTGCACGAAAAGTCGCTGGCGGCACTCGAAAAACTGCTCCCGGTGCGGTTTGCCCGCGTCCACCGCTCCTTCATCGCCGACCTCACGCGCGCGCGCGGACTTCGGACCGCGGGTGGGAGGCCGTTTCTCGTGCTGGACGACGACACACTCGTGCCGGTTGGGCGCAGCTACCGAACCGCGGTACGGCAGCGTCTGGGGTTTTGAACGGACATCCGACGACGATTCGTCGAGGAGGGTCCGGATCGCGCTCTTGATCAGAATCGCCGGCCGAGTGGGCAATCTGAACACGCACACGTTCGGTTCGCTGTAGGAAGCCTTCCCGCCGGAAGAGGCAGGGCGGATCGCGGAGAAGTCCGGGATCCACTACACCCCGAAGCACGGCAATGGGCTCAACGTCGCCCAGATTGAACTGCGAGTGTTGACCATGGCACTGTCTCCGCGATGCTTTTCACGATCGCTGCGCAAACGAACGCGTTTCGGCTGCCACTCAGGCTCTCAGTTGCGGCGTTGCTAGGGTTGCCGAATAGCACTTGGATTCACCTTGGTCTCGCGCAGTTTTGGGTGCGCGTTTCTTGCGTGTTTGCGCTCGGCATCATGGTCGGTGCAACCATTGCTGTGCTCTTGAATGGCTATGCACGAGTGGCACGACTACTTCAAGCGTTGCTATTACCTTTAGCGGCAGCCGGTGGTTACGCATTCTTCTTTCTGCCTGTCTACTCGTCGGCTAGGGCGACCGGTATCTATTCTAGCGCCATCGTAGTTGCGGTTTTCATAGTAAGTCGCGTTGTGCATGCCTTCGATGGTGTTCCTAAATGGCCACATGATAGCCGAATCAGAGTTACAGCGACACACATTGCTGTGGATCATGGGTGGTGGCAGGTGGTCGTGCTGGCGAGTAGCGCATTAGCTGCGCACGACTTTCTTTTCGAGGCACCTGGCGGATCGATCATCAATGCATACCGGGTCAGCTGGCAGCTCGGCCTTCCCTCGGCGGCACTAGTCGCCGCCGTGATCCTCATCGCATCAGGTATAGTGGCAGTCGGAGTTGTGCGGCTTTTCCAAGCAATAATTGTCCAGCGATATGTTCAACGGCTTCTGCTCGCGAGAAACAATGTGTAATGAGCATCGCCATCACTTTCGCTGTGACCTCGGGCTGGCTGTTCGTGCTTAGCGACGGCAGACGCAAGTGAAGAAGTCGGCAGTATCGTCGACGCCACGGTTGAAATCACTAAATATTTCGACGTCTCGGAACCCGGCCTGTATACATGCCTCAACGAGGTCGTTGAGAAGAAGCGGCGCCATGTCCAATGTGCCGTGCTTGCGGCCGGTGGCGTCGAAGTACCCAAAGGTAACGAGCGAGGGCGAGATAACGGTAGGGCGCCCCGTGATTTCGTTACCACAATACATTACGCGGCGACTGTAGCGAAAAGCGCCGTTCAAGATCGCCTCGCGCGCAGTGAGGATATAGTCAAAATTTCGGACGTCGACAATAAATACGGAATGGCGCGCGGCGAGCGCCGCAAATTCCTTAAGCGACCGCCTGCGTTCACCTGCGTCCTGAAGAAGGCAGAATGAGTTGCCAAGGAGCAGCAACCCGTCAAACTGTAATGGCTGCAAGTCTTCGGCGATGGTTCGCCAGTCACACGTCGTCCAAGTAACGCTCTTTCGGTGTCCAATGCGCTGCCGGGCGTGGGAGCGCAAAGCTGGATTTACCTCGTTCGCCGTCACGTCAAACCCCAATTCTGCAAGGGCGGCCGCCTCGCAGCCGATCCCTGCGGCCAAGTCGATGACACGGCTACCGGCAGCGAGGGCTGCCGTCAGGAACGGTAGCAGTGTGCGGAGTCGCGCCCGGCAGTCGACAAACTCTGGCCAGACGGCGACGAGATCTGTCCCGAGGGCACCTTCCGGCGCCTCAGGCAATCTGGCAGGAACTCTGTAGGGCCGTTCGTTCGTCGTCGGTAAGAGTTCGGAATGCGACAGGCTGTGAAGTTCCACGTATCACCTCTACGGAGTGAGCGATCAGTTCGTCTAGGAAAAGCTGCAACCGTTTGCGAAGCGTCTTATCGATCACACGGAGCATCATGCGGCTGTGACCATCATGATCGGTGGGCAAGAAGAATAGCGCGATACGACGGTCGAAGATACCGACATCAGGAGTCTCGAGTTCAAATCGGTGCGCGGCCTCGTGCGCGACACCCCAATCGACGCGGAGGAGCATGACGTCCGTGTTCCAGTGCATCTCCATGAACCGCGTTACTTCATCGGGGTGATTCTGAAGATCGGCCAATAGATCATTTTCGGAAAACATGACGATTCGGACGTCCGTTTGCCGCGATCTCCCTGCGACCTGTGTCTCCAGGTAGTCAGGATAGAGCGTGTAGTAGCGCGACGGCACATGCCGATCTGTGCCGATGTACTTTCCAGCTGTGAACTCATGAAAGCACGCGGCTGTGAGCCTGCGAATCTGCCCCAGGTTCATCGTCACGAGGCCCCCGCCGAGCAGGCTCTCGACAGCATCCACGTCCTCGATAACACCCGGCAAGACGAACTGCCTGGCGATCGTACGCGTACCCCGTGGCTCGGCATTTACGGTGCCGAGCAAGCCGCTCAGAATCGTGTGCAGCTTCCACACACCAACGAGCATGCCGCCGCCGACCGCGCCACCGACATGCAGGAGCACCTCCATGAACAGGTGCCATGGCCCCTCACCCTCTGACAGCGAGAAGTGCACAACGAGTACACCGGCAAGCGCGCCAACGAACTCTTTGCGAAGGCTGCTGATCCGTTCCCAGGCGCCGCGAATCGATCGAGCGTTCTCTCGCGTGAGTTGCTCAAATGTGAGCCACGAGACTCCAGCAGCGCCGACAACCAGTGAGGTCACAACGGCCGGCCGAGGTTCTACCACGTGGGAAATGCTCCGCCAGATGCGAAGGGGGACCGTTGCTGTTGCCCCTTCAAGCGTGAACAGAACAACGGACAGTTCGTCGAACGACACAAATGCGCCGATGATGACGGCGGCAAGCATTGGACGCAGGGCATTGGGCATGTAGACGGAGAAGAATGTGCGCCAGTGACTTGCCCCAAGTGTGCGCGACGCGTTGAGCATCTCGGTATCGAGAAAACGGGATGCCGCCTCAAACACAAGAAATTGCAGCGGGACGATGATCGCCAAATGCCCAAGAAGGATGACGATCCATGGGCTGCCATTGAGCATCGTCGCGATAGAGCGAAGACTCATGCTATATGCGATGAGCGGATTGGTAAGGAGCAGAATCATAGCTGCCCACGTGAAATGCCGCATGGTCCGGTCCATGAACCGTTTGGCATAGTCGTACGCGGCAGTGATGCAGGTACCGGCAAGTGACACGAGTACGGCAACCTGAACGGATACGGCAATCGCGTCCCGCCATTCGGTGGAGTTCAGCACGTCGCGGTACCAGCGAAACGTAGCCTGCTTGATGGACAAAAGTCGGCCGATTATCTCGGTGCCGCAGATGCTCCACACGAACAGGTACAGCGTCGGGACTGCGATCAGGGCAAGTGCAACTGCGGTCACGCTCCATAATGCGACACGCATTGGACGAGGAAGATATTCGGCAAGGGCGCCCGCGTTCGAAGGACGGGTATTCACGCTTGCGCCTCTTGAGCGGCAGCAGGCTGCGGGCGCCGTGGGGTTTTTCGTCGTCCGCGTACGTACACAACAACAGCCACAAGTGCGATCGGAAGCAAGACGGTAAGCAGAAGCGCGATAGCCAGACGCGACGCCGCCGCAACATCACCAAGATCGTTGAGTAGCCGCACGACGCCGTTGCCGATGAAGGGCACATTCCCGCCGCCGATCAACTGCGGCGTGATGAAGTAACCCAACCCGAGGATAAACGTGGTTCCGATCGCAATCCCAACACTCGGCAGGACGAGGGGTAAGGCGATAACGCAGAACGCGCGAGCATCTGTGGCACCGAGAGTGCGCGCGCTGGCGAAATACTCTGGCTGCAGGCGCATGGTTCCCTGGGAAATGATGAAGTATGCGAACGGCGTGAATACCACCGACATGACTACGAGCACACCCACCGCCGAATCCTGCAGCCGCCCGATAAATGCCAGTGGTCCAGCATAGAAGTGACTCAGGAGCCCGATCCAGGAGTAGTTGCGCGCAACGAACCCGACAAGCAGAGGCAAAGTCATAAAGAATGCGAGCATTCTGGTCGTACGAGGACGCGAGAACGCTGCCAGGAAGGCCACGCACCCGCCGAGGAGGGCAGCCCCGATCGCGCTACCCAAGGACATCGAGAGTGTTGTGCCGATCTGGGCAAGATAGATGCGTGAGACGTGCACGCGCGAGTGGTTTGCGGGAAGATTGAACAACCACGTCACGAGTGGTAGCACGTACAGCAGAGCACACACGACTAGCGGCCCTGCTACTGGTACTGTGAACGCGGCCCGTCGCAGCGTCAGCTTCCACTGCGCCATACAGTCCAACGCTCCTGAACTTCCTGCTCATGCGCAGCCCACCACGCTGAGTCGACTACGAAGCTGATCCGCCAGTTACTCGGAGCGGTTGGCAACTCTGGCAGAATGTTCTTCGGAACCTGGGCGAGTGCGAGGTTGTTCGCCGGTCCGTACGCTGTCGAACTAGCCTGGACTGCCATCGGAGCGGGCATAGATGCGAAGTGAATGAAACGCGTCGCGAGAGGGACATTCGCTGCGCCCTTTGGGATCACCCAGTAATCAAGCTCATGAGCTGCTCCATCCCACGAGTACCGAAGTTCCTTGCGCGCCTGAGGCGACGCAAAGATTCGGCCGCTCCACGCAGGCGTCATCACCACGCGTCCAGTCAGGAGCGCGTTCACCGGTTCCGTCCCATCTTGCCACCAGAGGCGAACCGATGGTCGGATCTGATTCAACTTCCGAAAGGCTCGGTTGACGTCAAGCGGATACAACCGATCACGTGGAACGCCATCAGCGAGCAACGCGAATTCCAAGGTGCCACGAGGACTATCGTAAAGAGCGCGCGGACCCGGAAAGTTCTTAGTGTCCCAGAAGTTGCTCCATGAGCGCGGTTTCTTGACAGCGTCGGAGCGGTACGCGAGCACTGTACTCCAGTAGACATTCGGCACACCAAATTGCGTCGGGGCTGGGCTTCCTGGAATCGGTTGGTATGTGGACGTGGGAACAGTCGATGTCAGTGGCGCAAATAGTTTCTCACCTACGCCACGCGCATACTGTGCTGCGGTAACCTCGACGACGTTCCAGGGCACGCGGCCTGATCGAACCATCTCCTGCAGGTGACCGTATTCTGCGCCCCAGGAGAGGGATGTCATCTTCGTGCTCGTTTGCCTCCCAAACGGCTCGACGAAGGCCCTCTTGTGCGATTCCTGGTATGCGCCGCTACCGTAGCTGACGATCGTCAGCTCTGGCGCCGCACTCTGTAGCACCGCAGCGAAGATGAGGAGTAGTCCGAGAACGATTAGCGCGCGTTTCATGCGTCATCTCCTTCTCCATAATCGGCCCGCAACAGTTCTGCGACTACGGGCGAGCCGGGGCTTGCCACGACCTCGCTTAAGGTCCCGCTGCGAAGCACTCGTCCCTCGTCAAGCACTACCAAGTCGTCTGCGATTTGGCGTACTTCACGATCATCGTGGGTCACGTAGACGAATGTGTGTTCGCCTGACTTCTTGAGTTCCGTGAGGAGTTCGAGGAGCTCGCGCTTCAACGGATTGTCGAGCGAGCTGAGTGGCTCATCAAGGAGCAGGACGGAAGGTCGGTATACGAGCGCGCGGGCGATGGCGACCCGTTGCTTCATGCCGCCACTCAGTTCATCAATACGCTTCTCGGCGGCCGGGAGTAGTCTCGTGCGGCGCAGGATGTCGTTGACCGCCGTCGTCCAGTCCGCCAATTTGCGCCGGCCATGGCGAAATGGGAACTCGATATTTCGCCGGACCGTAAGGTGCGGAAATAGCGCGAGGTTCTGAAAGACAAATCCGAGACTCCGCTCATTGGTTGGCGTGAGCGACGCATCTTTGCCGGCAATGCGAACTTTGCCAGCGCGCGGTTGGAGTAATCCGGCGATCACCTTCAGCAGAGTGGTCTTTCCGCATCCGCTTCGTCCAAGCACTGCAGTGGCGGTGCCGGCGCGCACGTTGAACGTGACGCCGCGAAGCACGCGCTCCTGACCAAAGGAGTGCGTGACGCCGGAAACCTCTAGAGCGCGCGCAGTATCCATGGGGATCGCTCTCCCGAAATTGAGTTATTTGTTGATTCGCAGTGCGGACAAGAGCCGTACTGCTACTTAATGGAGTGACGGCAACGAGTAAATCCCTACCCTCTACGTGGCGCTCGCGAGGCGATCTATTCCAAAAATCACCGACGTCGACCTGGAACGTACGACATAAGCGCAGGATGACGAAAAGTCCTGGAGCCCTGTTCGCCAGTCTATCTGTTGACGTAGTTCTCGTGCAGATCGGCTGCTTCTGCGAGGACTTTTGAGTCTAGCGCGGCTCGTTTTGTCCCGTGCAGACACGTCTTGAGAGGAAATTCCGAAACATTCACATGGTGAGGAGAGTGGCAACTGCTCGTGAACGTCATTCCTACCGATAGTAGAAGGTCATGTTCGGGGGCAAGCGCCCCGGAGGCTTGACCCCACTGACGTGACCCCGATCGTTCTACGTGCACAGGATCGAAAAGCTCCTGCGCGGTTGGTCAGTCCACACGGATGAGTTTACATGGAGTGACGCTCACGGCGACTTTGGCCCTCCCCTCCATCACAAACGTGAGTTCAGGGTGGCGTAGGCACATCCCCTGCGCGGAAGGCCAGCCCAATTCACTTCCCCGCCGTCCGCACCTCCATCTTCTCCACCGTCCCCGTCAGCGACTCCAGGAACGCGACCAGATCGGCCTTCTCCTTCTCGGTCAAATCCAGCTTGCGCAGCAGCAGGGACTTGGGCTGTTGCGACCCGCCGCCGTTGTTGTAGAGGTCGACAACTCCGCGGAGGGTGGTGACGCTGCCGTCGTGCATGTAGGGGGCGGTGAGCTCGACGTTGCGGAGCGTGGGGGTTTTGAAGGCGTAGCGGTCGGCTTCGACGCCGGTGACTTTGAAGCGGCCTTCGTCGTTTCCGCGGATGCCGAGGGCGTGGAATTGGTCGTCGGCGAAGTTGGGGCCTCGGTGGCACATGGCGCAGTCGGCTTTGCCGACGAAGAGGACGAGGCCGCGCTGCTGGGCGTCGGTGAGGGCGTTTTTGTCGCCGGCGGCGTAGCGGTCGAAGGGGGAGTTGGGCGTGATGAGGCCGCGGACGTAGGCTTCGATGGCCAGGGTCACGCGGTCTTTGGTGGGAGGCCCGCCGAAGGCCTCATGGAATTGCTCGCGGTATTCGGGGACGGATTCGAGCCGGGATAGCAGAACGGCATCGTCCTGCATGTTCATGTTCCTGGGGTTGGCCAGGACGGCGGGGACGAGTTGGCGGATGGTGGCGAATTTGCCGTCCCAGTTGATGTAGCGGTTGTACGCGGAGTTGAGAATGGTCGGCGTGTGCCTCGGCATGGGCTTGCCTTGCGCGCCTTCGGAGAAGGGCATTCCGTCGGCGTATCCGAGCTCTTTCGGGTGGCAGGATGCGCAGCTGAGGCTTTCGTCGCCGGACAGGCGCGGGTCTTCGAAGAGCTGTTGTCCGAGCTTGAACTTTGCGGGTGTGATCGGGTTGTCCGGATCTTCGGGAAGGGCGGGGAGGCGTCCGAGTCCTCCCGGGAGCGAGCTGACGGTGTCGATCCGGACCCTGCCGGGCCGCCGCCAGAGTCCGGCCCGGAGGTCGTGGAACAGGGGCAAGGCGGTGACGATGGCGGAGGCGGTGAGTACGAAGATGCGGAAGCGCATGGTGCCGGTTTCTCCCGTTCGCATGACCCTGCTCAGCCGCCGAACTGGCGCAGGAGGGCGGCCAACTCGTATCGCAGATGGACGTCGAGGCGCGTGCGGTTGGCCATCACGAGGTCGTCGTCCAAGGCGTGGGTGACGAAGATCTGCAGGGAGAGGTCGCGGGTGAGGGCGGTGGTGCTGGTGAAGGAGAGGCGTTGTCCGCGTCCGTAGCGGTCGCCGTTGACGGGACGGTAGCGGTCGTCGACGGAGGCGAAGGAGGCGGCGAGGCGCGTCCGTCCGAACGGTTTCTCGACAGTGATGGCGCCGCCCTCACCGCGTTGCCCGCTGATGCGTTCGTACGCTTCGAGGCGGATCAGGTCGACGTAGGCACGGGTCGGACGAATGACGATTCCCTGCCGCAGGGTCCGTTCTCCATCGTCGTCGGTGTAGTCGGCGGTGGCGGTGAGGTGATCGGTCAGTTTTTTCCTGACGAGGGCTTGCCGGTAGTTGATGTCGGCGAGGCGATGCCAGCGGCTGGTGACGCTGGGGCTCCGGAGATCGCCGAGGTAGCCGGCGGTGAGGGTGAGCTCGTCGACGAGGCGTTTCGGCGCGAGAGTCAACCGCTGTCCCATGAGGTAGCCGTCGTTGTCGTACGAGGTGATCTCGGTCGACTCGCCGCGGACGATGGGAAGTCCGCCGTACTGAAACTCGACGCCGTTGCGCGGCTTGCCGGAGACGAAGAGTTGCTTGAGGAAGAGGCGGTTGGAGGACTGCCCGTCGCGCAGTCCGCGCAGGTTCCAGCCGGCCTGGAAGGTGTCGCCGTTGAGAGCGACGGCCGTCAGGGAGTACCGCGCCGCGCGGTCGAGCCGGAGACGGAGCTTGAGGCCCTGATGATGGTCGCTCCAGTTCCGGGTCTCCGAGCCGAGATGGTTCTCGAGCATGCGATAGCGCAGGCCGAGGGTCGCGGACTGCAGCTCGAGCCATGGAGCCTCTTCCGGGGCGGTCTGGCCGGCAAGCGGCAGAGCGAGGAGACAAAGGACGAAACTGACGGCGAGTGAGATGCGGAGTGTCTTCATCGGCATGGGTGCCTCCATCGGCTGTTTCGAGCTGAAGAGGTCGCGCGGCCGGGGCGTATTACTGCCCGGTGGTACCATCTCAATTTCCCCTCGATTTCCCCCGAATCGCATGACCGCAGAGCGACTGACCGGCGAAGCGGATCCGGTCCTGGGGCCGTTCCTGAACGCGCCGTCCGAGTCGGCGGAGGAACATGACGCGCTCCGGGTCCTGATCGAGGAGGTCACGCCTGTCATCGAGGGAGTGATCCACGGAAGAGCGGGCGTGGCCGCCGCCGCAATGGAGCGGGAAGAGCTCTTCAGCGAAGCCGTGCTGCAGGTGATCCGGAAGCTGCAGGAGGTCAAGTCCGGGCCGCCGCGCCAGCCGATCGCGAACTTCAAAGGCTACGCCGCGGTGACGGCGTTCCATGTCGTGCACGCGCACTTTCGCCGCGCCCACCCGGAGCGGCGGCGCCTGCGCAATCGCATCCGCCACGTGGTCCGTACGTCGGCGGCATTCGCGCTGTGGCAGTCGCAATCGGGGCAATTCGTCTGCGGCCGCGCCAGCTGGGCCGGGACGGCTGAAGAAGCCGCCGAGGGTGAGATGGAGAGCATCCCGCCGCTCTCGCCGGCCCTTTCGGTGACCTGGAACGATTCCGTCAGCCGGCCTCAGATCAACCGCGCGCTCGAGCATGTCTTCGACCACGTGCGAAAGCCGGTCGAGCTGGAGCGGCTCGTGGAGGCGGTGGCGGAGCTGTTCCGGTTGCCGATGACTCAGGCCCAGGCCCCATCGGTCGAACACACTGAAAAATCACGGGTCGACGAAACGGCCTCGGTCGAGTCGTCGCTGGTCTATCGCTCGGCGCTGCTCGAGGTCTGGCGGGAGGTCGATCTGCTTCCGCCGCGGCAACGCATGGCCCTGCTCCTCGGACTACGCGACGAAAACGGCTCGGCGATCGCGAGCCTGCTGATCCTCTTGCGGATCACGACGTTCAACGACCTCGCCGCGGCGGTGGAGCTGAGTCCCGCCGAGCTCACCGCGATCTGGGATCAGCTGCCGCTCCCCGACATGGTGATCGCCGGGCGGCTCGGCCTGGCCCGGCAGCAGGTCATCAACCTGAGGAAATCGGCCCGGGAGCGGCTGGGACGGCGGCTTCCATTTCTACGCGACGGTAATCCGCTGCTCGATCGGACATCTTCATGAGAAGAGGGAACTTTAGACGGTGGACTTTCGCGAGTGGGCAGGCAGGGCGGCGCTCGAGGCGCTCGTATCGGACAACCATCTCTCCGACGAAGAGCTCGACGCTGCTGTCGAGGAAGGCGTAGAGCATCCTCATGTGGCGGCCTGCGCGATGTGCCGCGCGGAAGTGGAAGACCTGCGCCGCTTCGATACGGAGCGATCTACAAAACAGCCAAGGCAACGATGGCTGATGGCGGCGGCCGCGGCCTTTGCCGTCCTGGCGCTGTCCGCGATTGCTCTCTTTCTTCGCCGGGACACGGTGCCTATCACTGCAACGAAGTCACCGGCGCCCGCTGTGCCCTTAACCGCTCCGTCTGCGCCCCCGGTCGTGGCCAGCCTGGCCGATGGCGCCGGCCGGATCGCGCTGCTCGGAGACGGCACGATCGCCGGAGTGGACGTACTCTCGCCGCGCGACGCGGACGACGTCCGCGCGGTGTTGTCGGGACGCTCGATTGCCACACCGGCGTTCCTGGCCGCGATGCCGGGTGCGGTCCGCGGCGGCCGTGACGCGGGCGCGCACCCGCTGCGCGCGATCGAGCCGTTCCGCTCGGCGGTGCTCGATGCGCGACCCCGCTTCTCGTGGACGCCGGTCCGCGACGCGCGCAGTTACCGCGTGGCCGTCTTCGACGCGGACTACGAGGAGATCGTGCGAAGTGAGACGCTGGACGCCACGTCGTGGGCACCGTCGAACGCATTGCCGGCCGGCGTCGATCTCACGTGGCACGTGGTCGCCGAGACCGATGGGGGCGAGATCTCGTCCGCCGGTCCGGATCGCGCCGAGGCGGTGTTCCGCGTGCTCACGGCGCAAGAGGCGGCAGAGGTGGAGGCGGGGGCGGATCACTATCGCCATTCGCATCTCATGTGCGGCCTGCTCTTCAGTCGCTATGGCCTGCTGCACGATGCCCGGCGCGAGCTCCGCGCGCTCGCCGGACAGAACCCCGATTCGCCGGTTGCGCGTAGACTGATCGACACGATCTCGCGATGAAAATCGCCGCCGTCGCGCTGCTGGTGCTCCTGCCGTGCATTGCCATTCCTCAGGAAGGCATGGCCCAGGAATCGCCCGCCGATCTGATGGCGGCGGCGAAGGCGCATTACGACGGCCGCCGTTACAAGGACGCGCTGGCGACGTACGAGAAAGCGCGAGCGGCCGCCGAAGCCGCAGGCGACACGATCATCGCGGCGCGCGCAAAGCTCGGCCTGGCCTCGCTGAAGACGATGTACGGCCAGTTCGAGGAGGGCATGGCCCTGGCGCGCGAGGCGCAGGCAGCGTTCGAGGCGGCCGGCGACCAGGCCGGCGTCGCCGGAGCGTTCCAGCACCTCGGGAATCTGCACATCGGCGCGGCGAAGTTCGCCGCGGCCGCGGACTACTTCCGCAAATGCGCTGCGATTCCGAGCGGCCGAAGGCCCCTTTGCCTGGAGCGTCTCGGCGAAACGGAAGAATCGCTCGGACAGTTTCGCCAGGCCATGGACTCGTTGCACGAAGCGATCGAAGCGGCGATCGCCTCGAACGAACGCATCGTTCACGCCGGTGCCCTGGCCGGCATCGGCGACGTCTACATGAGCCAGGGGAACGCGGAGCTGGCGGCCGACTACCAACAGAAAGCGATCGAGATGTTCCGCGAGATCGGCAGTACGTCGAATGTATCGATGACTCTGAACAATCTCGCCATCTGCTACAACATGATGGGCCGCAGCGACCGCGCCCTGGAGGTCTACCGCGAGAACCTGGCGCTCCTGGAAAGGATCAAGTACACCCGCGGGATCAACATCTCCAAGATGAACATCGCCGCGACGCTCATCAAATTGCGGCGTCACGTCGACGCCGCGCAGCTCCTCGGCGAGCTGCTGCCGGAGTTTGAACGGCTCCACGATCCGAACTCGCGGGCCAATGTTCTGCGCATGCTGGCGGAGGTCGATGAGAAACGCGGCAATCTTTCCGGCGCACTCGAACAGGCCCTGGCGGCATCCGCGGAGGGCACGGATGAGATCAAGGACGTCTATCTCTCGCATGCCCTCCTCGGGCATCTTTATCGAAAGCTCGGACGCTTCGACGAAGCGCGGACGTCGCTGACCGCCTCGATCGACGCCATCGAATCGATGCACGAGCAGTCCACGGGCGGAGAGGTTCACTTCTTCGATGAGCGGAGCGAGCCGTACGCCGAAATGGCCGTCCTGATGATCGACCAGAGCCGCCCCCAGGAGGCCTTCGAATCCACGGAGCGGTATCGCTCGCGCGTGCTCGTCGAGATCCTGCGCAGCGGCCCCCGTCGTGCTGACGGCGAGGTCCCGTCGCCGCCGCGGGCACCGCAGTCCGTATCGGTGCGCGAGCTCGCCGCCCGCCTGCCGCGTGAATCGGTGCTCGTCGAGTACCTGGTGACCGACGAGAAGACCTACGCCTTCGTCATCGCCGGAGGAACGATCGAAATGCGCGCCATCGACGCCGGCCGCGAAAAGCTCGCCGAGCAGGCGGAATCGTTCCGCGCGCTCCTGGCGGACCGGCGTCCCGACTTCCGCAAGGCCGCGCGGGCGCTGCATCAGACGCTCATTGCGCCGATCGCCGACCTCGTATCGAAGAAACGCTCGTGGATCCTCGTTCCGGATGGACCGCTGTGGAACCTGCCGTTCCAGGCCCTGCTGGATTCGCGAGGGACGTATCTCGCTGAGCAAGCGGCCATCGTCTATGCGCCGTCAGTCGCTGCGTGGATGGAGATGAGCCGCACGCCGCAGTCGTCGTCGATGACCACCCGGCGCGACCTCCTGGCATTCGGCAATCCGACCGCGCCGCCTGTGGCGGGAGCGGGAGGCACGCGAGGCACACTGGCCGCGCTCCCCGAGGCGGAAGCGGAAGTGAAAGGCGCCGCGCGCTACTACGGAGCCAGTACCGCGGTGTACATCCGGGACGAAGCCACCGAGGAGCGCTTCAAGGCGGAAGCGCCGCGGTACCGGGTGCTGCACGTAGCCGGACACGGCGTGCTGAACGACACCAGCCCGATGCACTCGTACCTGCTGCTCGCCTCCGGCGGCTCGAAGACGGAAGACGGCTATCTCGAGGCCGGGGAGCTGATGCAGATGGACCTTGGCGCGGACCTCGTGGTCCTGTCGGCCTGCGATACGGCCCGCGGAAAGTACGCCGCCGGCGAAGGGATCATCGGATTCAGCTGGGCCCTCTTTGCCGCACGGTGCAGAACGCAGGTAGTCAGCCAGTGGAAAGTCGACTCGGCAGCGACGAGTGTGCTCATGCGCAACTTCCACAAGAACCTGCGCAAGGACAGGACCAGAGCCGCGAGCGCCATGCAGAAAGCGATCGTGTCGATGCTCAAGACGAAGGAATACCGCCATCCGTTCTACTGGTCCAGCTTCGTCGTTCTTGGCGACGCGTTGTGAATCAGGATCGAGTCAGTCTTATCCCACTCTCCCGAGCGCGCAACGGTTTGGAGTGCGGTAGCCGCAGCTACCGCTTTCGTATGCCACTGACAGCGCTCGAATATACAAAAGCGGCAGCTGCGGCTACCGGCACTCCAAACCGTTGCCGCGCTGTCCGATTTCGGTACCTTTCTTTCGGTAGAGCGCAAGCTAGATGCTCGTATCTACGAGGACGACCGTCTCTTCCTGCGCATGGTTTTTACGTGCTGATAGGGGTGCGGCGGCTTATGGTTGAAGAGATCCTCGAGCAGCGCAAGCCGCTTGCGCAGCGCCAGATAATCTCGTAACGAGCTGACGATTGCGTCACTGTACCCTGTCTTGCCGCTAACCTCTTGGGCTTCTGCGAGAAGATCCTCGGCGATCGTGATCGTTGTCCGCATATGCACAATTTATACGACTGTGCTCATGCCATTCCTTTCACCGCCGTCTCTACTCCGACCGGAGTGCCTGCAGCACGTCCACGCGCGCGGCGCGGGCCGCTGGCATGAGCAGGGCCACGAGCGCGGCAGTTCCCAGGACCGCCGCCGCGCTCAGTACGGGCAGGAGGCCGGGCAGCCGGAGGTTGGGCGAGACGCTCATGGTCATGCGGCCGATGCCGTAGCCGGCCAGCGCACCGGCGACGATGCCGATCACGACCAGCGAGGCTCCCTCGCGCAGGACGTGCAACAGCAGCTGGCGGGGAGTGGAGCCGACGGCGAGGCGCACGCCGAACTCGCGCGTGCGCGCGCTGACGGAAAATGCCAGCACACCTGCTACGCCGACGACGGCGATGAGCAGCGCCACGCCCGCGAATCCGGAGAAGACGAACGCGTTCAGCCTCTCCGGCGCCAGCACTTCCGCGCGCACGTCCGCGAGCGTCGCGGCCCGCTCCACCGGTTGCTCCGGCGAGATCTCCCGGATGATTCGCGTGACCGGGTTCACGAGCGTGTACGGATTGCCCTCCGCGTGCACGAAGAGCCGGCCGCCATACGGGAGCTGTCGCAACGGCTGATAAACCCTGAGCACGGGCCCGGGCACGACGTTTTCGTCGTCGATGTCCGCCACGACGCCGACGATGCGGCGCGGGTCCGGGTCGGTTTCTGCTTCGGTCCACCGCAGCCGCCGGTTCACCGCATCGCCGTTGGGGAACATCCGTTGAGCGATGCTCTGACTGACGATCACGACCCGTTCACCACGCCCGTCCGCGTCCGTGAAATCGCGGCCTGCGAGGATCGGGACGCCGAGGGCCGCGAAGAAGCTGGGCGAGACGTTCCGGAACTTCGCGTACGGATTCTCCTCCCCGGCCTCGGGGACGTAGCCCTCGATCGTGAACCGGAAGCCGGGGCCGAGCCGGCCGGCATCACGCCAGGGCACATTGGTCCCGACCGCGACGCGCGTCACGCCCGGAAGCTGCTCGATGCGGCGCGTGACTTCCTGGTAGAAGTCGATCACCTTCGCGCCGTCCACGCCCACCGGGTTGGCAACGTCGACCACCAGCACCTGCTGGAGGTCGAAGCTCGTTCCGGCCGTCTGCATCGCCGTGAGTGAGGCCAGCAGCATGCCGGCGCCGGAGAGCAGGACGAACGAAAACGCGATCTGGGTGATGGCGAACACCTGCAGGCGCCGATTCGTGCCCGGCGTGATCCGAACGCCGCCGCCCGCCGGGCCGAGCCCGGCCGGCGTCTCCGGCGACGGCAGCCGCGGAACGTAGGCGAGCGCCACGGCCGCGATCAACGCCAGCCCGGCGCCGACCCACAACACGCTGGCGTCCGGCGTGGCGTCGAGAGCGCGCACGGAGAAGCGTGCGGCGTAGCGGCCGACTACCTTCACCAGAAGCCAGGCCAGTAGCACGCCCAGCCCGGCGCCGGCCCCGCTGAGCACCAGGCTCTCGGCGAGCAGCGTCCGCCGAAGTGCGCCGGCGCTGGCGCCAAGAGCTGCGCGCACCGCCAGCTCGCTCTCGCGCCGCACCGAGCGCGCCAGGATCAGGTTGGCGACGTTGGAGCAGGCGATGAGAAACACCACTCCCGCCGTTGCGAGCAACAGAAGCAGGACCGTCCGTGCCGGCGCTGCGATCTGATCGCGGAGACGCGTGACGCTCAGCCGGAAGTCCGCGTTGGTCGGGTACGCCTCCTGGTGCTGGCGCATCATCGCGCCGTGCATGGCGATGAGCTCCGCGCGCGCCGACTCCACGGTCGCGCCGGGGGCCAGCCGGCCGAAGAGCTCCGTCATGCGGTGATTGCGCCGGGTCACCATGGTCGCCCCGAGGTGATGCGGGCTGGTCACGATGTTGGCGATGATGTCGGTGTCGGTCGGATACGGCACGGACGGCTCGAGAACGCCGACCACGGTGGCGCTGCGCGCATCGAGGCGCATGGTCCTGCCGACAACCTTCGGGTCGCGGTGGAACGCGGTGCTCCAGAAGCGGTGCGTCAGCACCACGGCGCCCGGCGCGTCGGGCCGATCGTCCGCTGCGTGCAGCAGGCGCCCCAGCGCGGGGCGAAGGCCCATCACCTCGAAGTACGAACCGTTGACGACGCCCGCCTTGATCGAGCGGGGCTCGCCGAAGCCGTTCATGGTGAAATCGATGGTGGAGAAGTCGCCGAAAGCCCGAATCGTCGTCGCCCGCGCCTCGATGTCGCGGATCTCCGGAACGGAGAACGTCAGGTTCTCGGTGCTGAGGCCCGGCGCGCTCTGGCGGATGTAGATCAGCCGGTCTTCATCGCGGTTGACGAGAGGACGGAGGAGCACTTCGCGGACAACGCTGAAGATCGCGGCGTTGGCGCCGATGCCCAGCCCCAGCGTCAAGATGACGGTGAAGGCCAGGCCCCTGGCGCGCAGGAGCGAGCGCATGCCGATCCGCATGTCGTGCTCGAGGGCCGTGGTGGCGTCGAACCAGCGGCTATACCAGACACGATGCATCGAGTCGCGGATGGCCGGAATGTACCCAAGCTCCTTCAGCGCGGCCCGGCGTGCCGCCGCGGGATCCTCGCCGCGCTCGATCCGTTCCTTCACGCTGATGGCCAGATGCCCGCGGATCTCCTCGTTGAAATCATCGTCGTTCGGCCGCATGCGCTACTCCTGATCGACATCGGCGCCCGCCGGCGCCAGGTTCATGACCAGACCGATGGCTTGCACCATCTGGTTCCAGCGATCCCGCTCGCGGGCCATCTGGGCCTTTCCGGCCGCCGTCAACTGGTAGTACTTGGCCCGCTGGTTGGCCTCGCTGACGGCCCATTCGGACTCGAGCCAGCCGCGCTTTTCGAGCCGGTGCAAGGCCGGATAAAGCGATCCGGTCTCGACCTTGAGCAGATCGTCGGATCGCGAGCGGATGGCCTGGCCGATCCCGTGGCCATGCTGCGGCCCCCACAGCAGGATGCGGAGAATGAGCATGTCCAGGGTGCCCTGCAGGAGGTCGAGGCGCTGGTCGTCGTTCGTCTTGGCCATAGCTGTAGATAATCTACTACTTATGCTGTAGACAGTCTACGACCTATTGCCCTCAAGGTTTCTCCGGGTCGTACATCCGTTCTTCTCATCCGGCCGTATGTAGTGCCGACCCCAACAAAAACGGAGGAAAGAATGTTGAAGTATGTGGGATTCGTGTGTCTATTCATCGCTGTCGTGGCACAGGCAGCGGAGGTTCCCGAGAGGCCGGCAGCGCCGCGGCCGGCGAGAGGTGCGGTGGTGAACTGCAACGCCGGCCAGAGCCTTCAGGCTGCGGTCACGGCCGCTGTTGCACCCGCGGAAATTACAGTGGCGGGGATTTGCCTGGAGAACGTGCTCATTCGCGACAAGGACATCTCGTTGCGCGGACTGCAGACGCCGTTGCTCGACGGAATCCGCAGTCCGGTTCCCGGGGTGCCCGCGCTCGTCGTGCGCGGGTCGGTCATCGCTTCGATCAATGGTCTGTCGTTCAGCAGTAACCAGGGACCGGGTGCGGCCATCCGCGACGGCGCGAACATGACGCTGGGGAATTGCCGTTTCGAGAACAACGCCGCCAGCGGTCTGCGCATCGATTCCGGCGCCTTCGTCCTGGCCAGCGATTCGACGTTCGCCGCCAACGGCGGTCCGGCCGCCAGCACAGCCGACGCGCAGTTCTTCTGCATCGCCTGCGATGTCAGCGCCGTCGGTCCCGCGGTGACGTCCACCCGCGGCTCCACCGTCTCCCTGCTCGACAGCGTCGTCACGGGAGTCCTCGGCCTCGTGGCGGAGGATCGCGGCTCCTCGGCCGACCTCGACTGCGTGACGTTCGACACGCCGCACCCGTGCAGCATGAACGTGAGCGACTTCGCCGCGTTCGGCCGCGCCGGCGGAACGGCATCGCTCATCGGAGCGGGCGACTTCAGTGGCCAGATCATCGCCAACGATCGCGGCACCGTCCGGCTGAACGGCGCGCGGCAGACCGCCACCAGCAGCGACGGCGCACCCAACATCGCCGACAACCTCGGCGAGATCATCGTCGCCCCGCAGAGCCTTCTGGGCGGCGTCGAGGCCGCGCACTTCGCGCGCGTGCTCCTCACCGGCGACTCCATCCTCAAAGGATCGATCCGCTGCAGCGGCGCCGCCGACGCCTTCCTCGATCCCAGCGTGACTGCCACACCCGGGTCCACGGTGAGCGGGTGCGAGCACGCCAGCGTACCGTGACGCTCTTCCAGTGACACGCATCGCGAGAGCGCCCCTCATCCGCCTGCGGCACTTCTCCCCACCGCGATGAACCTGCGGTGGGGAGAAGGCTACCTATTGATAATTCTCGCGATGAAGCGGTTTAGGCTCGCGGCAGAACTCAGACGTTGTGATCACATCACGGCGCGATGCCCAGCCCTATCACCATCGCCACACCGATGACGGCGTACAGAACGCGGTAGCGCGTCTGCAGGCGGCTGACGCTCGCAAAGGTGAGGCCTTCGCGCAGCGTCCGGAAGGACCAGTGGAGTTGCAGGGGAAAGAGGGCCACGAGCGCGGCGAGGGGGCGCGGGAGGATGCCCTCCACAGTCAGCAGGAGAAGAAGCATCTGGGCCAGGGCGAAGAGCACGAGGCTCGCGGCGAAGGCGCGGCGCTGGCCGAAGACGACGGCGTTGGTTTTGATGGCGTTGATGGTGTCGCCTTGATGATCGCGGACTTCCTGAGTGAGATGGCCGGCGGCGAAGATGAGGGCGAAGAAGGTGGCGGTGGCGAGGCCGCGGGCGTCGATGGCGTGGGAGATGGAGTAGCCGAGGAGGAAGTGGAGGATGCCGCCGGCGAGATGGGCGAGGGAGTTGAGGAGGGGTCTGCCTTTCCAGTTGAATCGAGGCAGGGAGTAGAGCGCGCTCAAGGTGGCGATGGCGACGGCGAGGCCGAGCGCGACCAAGCCGAGGCGGCTGAAGACGAGGAGACTCACGACGAGGAAGCCGGCCGTCAGGACGCCGATGTCTCTGCGTTCGACGCCTCTGGCGGTGAAGACGCGGGCGGCTTTGTTGGGGTCTGCGAAGTCGCCGGTCAGGCCGGACCAGTCGTTGAGCATGAAGATGTGGGTCACGAGCAATACGTTGGCGACCAGGAGAATGGCCAACGGAGTCAGGTCGTGGACCGCCGGACGGCCGATCGCGAAGGCGGCGCCGAGCAGGGGGGAGCCTTGCAGCGCGAGGATGTCTTGCGGGCGCAGGCAGGAGAGGTAACGAAGTGCGGAAGTTCTAGCGGCCGAGATTGGGCTTGCCGCGTTGATATCGGTCATGGAGTCGAAGCCAGAGCGCGTATCCCAGATCCTCGGACCAATAGTATCTGGGGACGGTGGCGGTGAGGTCGTTGTGGTAGAAAAGCGGCGGGTTCATCCGGACGAGCGCGAAGTCATCCCGGGCAAGCTCGCGCAGCACCGCCCGGATGAGAACCGCATCGGTCGAAGAGGTAATCAAGAGGCGTGCCACGGACGTCCAGATCTGCTGGTCCGGAACGTCCGTCTGCATCCGTGATTCGGGCAAGTCCAGTTTGCATCCCTTGCGTTGCAACTCGGGCAGACGCAGGATCGGAATCAGCGGCGCTTTTCGATAGTAGACCCAGACCCGGTCCTGATCGACGACGGGCCGAAGCGCGTCGCAGAGTGCGCGGCCGGCCTCCGGGCGCACTTCGGACAGCAGTTGCAGCAGATGCATCTGGATGGCGATGTCGGCAGGGTTCGGGTCGCTACCCGGATCGAGGCACTGGTAGGCGTCCCGCGGCGCGAGCCACGTCCGATAGAGGCCCTCGGGCGTCCGATACCGGTCGATCGTTGCCAGTGCGGCCGTCAGTTGGGCGCGGTCGGGACCGGGAGCGAGCCGCCAGACGAGAGCCGTGTCGTCGGTGTCGGGGGTAATGGCGCACCCGAGGGTCCCGATACCGGGACCGTCCGGCCGCCCGTGATAGCGCACCAACCCGCCGGGCTCGATCTGCGCGGTGAGATGAGTGCGCGCGCGCTGCAGGTTGTCTCCGAGGCCGCTGGCTTTGGCGACGGGCTCAGCTGCCAGGGGACGGAGCAGATCGACCATGAGCGCGGTTAGAAACGTGTTCATTTCCGGATGCGGATCACGAAAGCTCGTGCCGCTCGTGTAGGCAGTGAGCCAGTATCCCGGTGCCTGGTGATGCTCCTGAATGCGGGCAACCGCCGTCCTGGCGTTCTCTCCGAGATCGTCGTCGGTGGCTGCGGTGAGCGGAGCGCCCCCGGCCGCGGCTACGGTCAGCTTGCGTTCCTGGAAGTAATACGCCTCGCTCTTATCCGTGGTCCAGACGAACGCGGTCACGACGTACTGGCCGGGAGCCATGCCCTTCGTGTCGATCGGGATGCGCCAGCCGGCGGGGCTCGGCTCGCCCAGAGTCGCGCGCACGTCCGGCCGGTCGAAAAAGGTGCCGGTGGCGCCGGGCGGCCGTCCGTCGATGATGATCGCCACCTGCCATGGTGTCGAGTGACCGGCAAGCGCCCAGCCGATGGCGAAGGCCTCCTGCCCGGCCGTGACCTCCGTGACCGGGCCGCCGCCAACCTCGATCGCGTCGAACGCGCCGCGAATCCCGGTCTTGAACTCAGCCGGGGCGAGACCTTGCTTCAGAGACGTGAGGAACGGTGCGTTCCGCCAGTTCCATACGCCGCGTACGTCGTAATGCCCCGGGCGGTCCGCGGTGAAGATCGGAATGTCGATGGGAGGGAAGTAGCAGAAGGCGCCGATCGCTTCGATGACGATCGACACGCCCACCGCCACGAGGAAGCCGGTGCGTGCCACACCGCGCAACGCGGAGACCACCGGCACCAGCATCCAGATGAGAAACGGCAGGAAGTCGGTCATGTAGCGCGGTCCCCAGGAGAGGCCGCCCCGCCAATCCGCCTTCGCGTACACCATGATCTGGATGGCCACCGCTGCGAGCATGGCCACGGTGAGGATCCGCTCTTCGCGGCTGGGTGGCATGAAGCGGCCGGCCAGCACGAGGAACAGCAGAAAGGGCGAGAAGACCAACAGGCCCCGCGCGGGGCTGAACAGCAATCCCGCGATGCCGGGGAGCAGGTCGTGGCTGAAGAACGCGGCCTTGCCGATCAGTCCATAGCCGCCCAGAACGTTGCCCGCTACGCCGAAGTTGTACAGCACCACGGCGGCCAGCGGCAGTGCCGACGCCGCGACGAACCACGCCCGATGGCGCCGGCATGCCCAGAGCAGTCCGTAAACACCCAGCACCGCTCCGAGGATCACGTCCGGCGGACGGTTGGCCGCAATGAGCCCACAAAGCAGGCCGGCGGCGATCGCCCGCGGCGCAGTGGACGGTCCCGTGAGAAACAGCAGGGCGCCGATGATCAGCAGTGCGCCCATTCCGTGCTGCCATAACGCCTGGCTGCTGATCACCCACGTCGTCGTGCCGAAGGCGTACGCCACGGTGAGCAGCAGGGCGACAGAGGCCCCGGCTCTCCGTCGCAGCAGCAGGTAGAGGAGCGACACGCTGAGCGAGGCGATGAGAGAAGCGGAGAGCTTCTCCATGATCCTGGCCAGGTGATCCATCTTCCCATCCGTCCACCCGGTCATGCGCAGATAACCGACCGGGGGAACGTAGAGAGGCGCGACGAGCAGCGGCACCACGACGGGATAGAGAGAGATGATGCGGCCGTCGGGTCGAGGCACCATCCAGAACGCGCCGGCGCCCCGCCCCTGAGCGGTGACCTTGGCCACCGGATTGAGAAAGATCGTGTGGTATTGCACGATCGCGAACGGCAGATAGCGGGCCGGATAGGTGTCGCCCGCGGTGATCCCGCGCCCGTTGACGTTGTAGATCAGCAGGGAGAGAAGGCCGATGAGAATGCCCGTTCTCAGGCGGCCCGGCTCGCGGGCGCCGGTCTCTCCAGCGACTGCCGTCATCGCGTCGTGCGGTTGGGCGATGCTTTCTTGGGCCATTCCTTGCTGAGCGGCAGCTGTGCCGCAGCCTACTACAATGCGCGCGGGAGTCGACTGTTCCTGGAACCTGCTCACTGATGAAGCCCACAACCCCTGCTCCACCCGCGGAGCGGCCGCGCCTCTCCGTCGTCATTCCCTGTCACAACGACGGCGACTATTTGATCGAGGCCGTGGCCAGCGCCGAGCGGCATGCGCCGGAGGCGGAGCTCATCATCGTCGACGACGGCTCGACACAGTCCCGCACCCGCGAGGTGCTGGCCGCGCTCCGCGAGGCCGGGCATCGTGTGATCGAACAGCCGCACAGCGGCCTCTCCGCGGCTCGCAACACGGGAGTTGCCGCATCCGCCGGCGACTACTTCCTGCCGCTCGATGCCGACAACCGCCTCCTGCCCGGCTTTGCCGCGGAGGCCGTGGCCTTGCTCGATGCCGATCCCGCCGTGGGTGTTGTCTACGGCGACCGCCGCGAGTTCGGTACGCGCAGCGGCGACGTCACCGTGCCAGAGCTCGATCTGCCACGGATGCTCAGCGGCAATTACATCGACGCCTGCGCCGTCGTGCGCCGTGCAGTGTGGAGTGAGGCGGGCAGATACGACGTCGCCTTGGACGCCTGGGAAGACTGGGACTTCTGGCTCGGCGCCGCGGCTCGCGGCTGGCGATTCGTCCGGATCCCGCGTCCGACGTTCGAGTACCGCCTCCGGCCCGATTCGCTGCACCACCGGTTCCTGCGCCGGACCGACTATCTGCCGCTGTTGCGCCGCATCTATGAGAAGTATCCGGAGCTCGTCTCACGACACGCTGTAGAGACCATCATGGCCGGGCACGTCGAGCGGCGCCAGCTTCGCGACGACGCCACGGCGCTCCACGACGCGCGCGACGTTCTCCAGGTGGAAATCGATCGTCTGGCCCTCGGCACGCAGGAGATCATCGCGGCACGCGATGCCGAGCTGGCTTCGGTCAAGTCCGCACTCCGCAGTCTGCAATCCGCACCCGATGTGTCGACCACGGAGGCCGAGTCGGCGCTGACCGACGCCACCGTCGTTTTCACGATCGTCGCGCGCAACTATCTCGCCTACGCGCGCGTGCTCGCGGCCAGTCTGACCCAACACAATCCGAATACCCGCCTGCAGGTCGTGCTGCTCGACGATCCGGATCACTCCATTCATGCGGAGCCGGCCTTCGAGATCATCCACGCCGATGAGCTTCCGTTCGATCCGCCGTCCGATCTCTACACGATGGCGGCGATCTACGACGTCACCGAGCTGGCCACGGCCGTGAAGCCGTGGGCGTTCCAGCATCTCTTCGCGCGCGGCGCGACGGTGGTCCTCTATCTCGATCCCGACATCGAGGTCTTCGACTCTCTCGGTCCTCTGGAGCCGTTGACCCTCGCGCACGGGATGGTCCTTACACCTCATGTCATGGAGCCGCTGCCGCAGGACGGCAAGCGTCCCGAAGATCGCGATTTCCTGCTCTCCGGTATGTACAACCTCGGCTTCCTGGCGCTGTCCGCCGAGGCGGCCGGAACGTTTCTTCCCTGGTGGCGCGGGCGGCTCCGGCGCGACTGTCTCAACGACACGACCCGGGGCCTCTTCGTCGACCAGCGCTGGATCGATTTCGCGCCGTCGCTCTTCCAGTCCGCCCTTCTCAAGGATCCCGGGTACAACGTCGCCTACTGGAATCTGCCCCATCGCGTTCTGACGCTGGACGGCGATCGAATCCTCGTCAACGGACGCCCGCTGCGCTTCTTCCACTACAGCGGCTTTTCTCCGCGCACGCCGCATCTCCTCTCGAAGCATCAGCTCGCATCGCCGCGCATCCGGCTCAGCGAGGTGCCGCTCCTGGGCGATCTCTGCCGGCGCTACGCCGCGGCGCTGCAGGAGGCTGGGTTCGCCGAATGCGACGCGTTGCACTACGGCTTCGCCACCACTGCCGCGCAGCTGCCTTTCGACGCGCGGGCCCGCCGAGTGCTGCGGCGCACGTACGTCGAGGATGAAGCGCACCACGGCGCGGTCTCGTTTCCGAACCCGTTCTCGCGGGCCGGCGCGGCCGACGTCCTGCAACGTCTGCTGCGGCCCTCCCCGCATGCGCCCGCGGTCCCGGCCTATCTCTTCGAGATCTGGAGCGAGCGCGCGGACTTGCGGGTGGCCTTTCATCACATCGCCTCCACCGACGCGGAGCGGTTCCTCGACTGGGTGAGGATCCAGGGTGTTCGCGAGCTCCAGATCCATCCGCAGCTCATCCCTCCTCCGGCGCCTCGGCTGGACCTGCCGAGCGAGCGCAGCGGGAAGCTCACTCCCGGCGTCAACGTGTACGGCTACGTGTACTCCGAAAGCGGCACCGGCCAGATCGTCCGTGCCGTCGTGGCCGCACTCGCCGCGGAAGGGATCCCGTACGCAGTCGTGCCGTTCACGCGCACCATCAGCCGCCAGGAGCGGGAGTTTGGCGATCTCGGCGCGGCGGAGCCTTCGTTCGACACGAACCTCATCTGCGTCAACGCCGATCCCTTGCCGCTCTTCTTCGAAGACATGCGCGGGCAGCTGCCGGTAGAGGCCCGCAACATCGGTCTCTGGGCCTGGGAAGTGGAGGACTTGCCCGACGCGATGGCGCGCAGCGAGAGCTATCTCGACGAGGTCTGGGGAATCAGCAGTTTCACCGCGGAGGCGCTGTCGCGCAGCCTCACCAAGCCGGTGCGCGCCTTTCCCCTGCCGGTGGTGGTGCCGGAGGTACGGCCGCGCACGCGCGCCGAGCTGGGGATGCCGGAAGGCTTCCTGTTTCTGTTCTGCTTCGACTACGACAGCGTGTTCCGGCGGAAAAACCCGTTGGCCGTGGTGGCCGCCTTCCGCCAGGCCTTTGCCGATCGCTTCACCGATCGCCGGGGGGTCGTGCTCTACATCAAGACCACCAACGCGGAACGGCACGGATCGGAAGACGAAGAGCTGCGCGCCGCCGCGGCGGGCCGGTCGAACATCGTCATTCGCAACGGATACGTCTCCAGCGACGACTACTTTTCGATGCTCGACACCTGCGACTGCTACGTCTCCCTGCATCGTTCGGAAGGGTTCGGGCTCACGGTCGCCGAGGCCATGGCGCTCGGCAAGCCGGTCATCAGCACGGCCTACTCGTCGACGCTCGAGTTCGCGAACGAGTCGAACAGCTTCCTGGTTCCGGCACAGCTCACCGAAGTCGGAGAGAACGCCCCGCCGTATCCGCCCCACTCGCGCTGGGCCGAGCCGGACGTCGCCGCCGCGGCGCAACAGATGGTGCGGGTGTACACCGACCCCGACGCCGCGGCCGCCGTCGGCGCTCGCGCGCGCGCCGACATCCGGACACTGCACAGCCCCAGCGCACGCGGACCGCTGCTGCGCCGCCTGCTCGAGGAGCACCGAAGCCCGCTCGAGGTGGTCGACGCGGTCGATGAAAAGGAGACGCAAGAAGAGCCCCCTGCTTCAGCACCCGCGGAGGTGACGGTTGAATTGCCGGAACCCGTCGACATGGATCCCGTCGCGATCGACGCCTTCGAGGTGGACGCCTTCGAAGTGGACGCGATATCCGCGGAGTCGCTCCTCGGATCGCCGCGCCCCGACCTCCCCTCATCGATGCAACAACTCGTGATGCCGTTGCGGCGCCTCGTGCTGCGCTGCATCCGCGTCTACTGGGTACAGCAACAGGCCATCCATCGCGCTCTCCTCGCCGCCATGCGCACCCTGCGCCGCGAATCGCGCGCCGAGGCCGCGTCCCAGACCACCCTGCTCCTTGAGCAAAGAGAGGCGCAGGAGCAAACCGGCGCCGAAACGGCCCGCATGCGCGAGGAGTTGACCGCGCTCGCCGCCGATGTCCGGGCGCTGCGCGAACGGATCGCCGCCATGCCGGCCGCCACAGCGCCCGGTGCGCGGCAGGCGATTCTGTCGGATGACGAGCACGCGGTCCGACTCGAAACGGATCGGTAGGGCGCCGCGCCCGATGCCTTCGCCACCAGATACTCAGACGCGAGGGTAGGAAAACCTGTTCCCACGTCACTCCTAGCAGCAGGGAGGCGTTTGCCTCCCGAGGTCCGATAACTAGAGGTTATTCCGACGTGGTCGCTGCGCGATTCGAATATCTATTTCTGCTGTTGGTCTTTTTCGCGGTCGGCGCTTCGATCGTGGCGCCGCGGCATTGGAGGCTCATCGGCCAACGGC